>WNFP01000476.1_pt1 | contig 44678 bp, 36 predicted proteins | sample 5400201 | NCBI WGS metagenome assembly WNFP01 (sample SAMN13153355, study PRJNA577476) | soil metagenome | isolation source: 115 cm saprolite under Madrone tree | place: USA:California | collected 2016-06-14 | reverse complement strand
AGGCGACGTTCATCCGCTGGGGAACCCGCACTACTGGCTGGACCCGGATAACGGCTTGCGCATCGCCAAGGGCATCCAGAACAAAATCAGCGAGATGCGCCCTAATGATGCCGCCTATTTTGCCGAGCGCTATGATGCTTTCGAGCAGCGGCTCAAGCAATCCGACCAGCAATGGCAGGCGCAAATGAAACCCTACGCCGGCCGCAAGGTCGTGACTTATCACCGTTCTTGGCCGAATTTCGCCGAACATTTCGGCCTCAACGTCGTCGGCTACGTCGAGCCGCGTCCCGGCATTCCCCCGAGCCCCCAGCACACCGTAGAATTGATCGGGCAGATGAAGCGCGACGCTGTGAAGGTCATCATGGTCGAGCCGTACTTTGACTTGAAGACGCCCAATTCCATCGCGCGCGATACCGGTGCGGTGGTGGTCGTGCTGATGCCTTCGGTCGGCGGCGAAAAAGAGATCACCGACTACTTCAAGTTGTTCGACTACGATATCGCGAAGCTCAAGAAGGCCTTTGACGAGACGCACTAGGAGAGTATTCGATGGAGATTCTTCCGTTTCTGATTTTGCCCTTCTTAGCAAGCCTGATTCTAACCGGCATCCATTCCTACCTCGGCGTGCACGTCGTCGAGCGGGGCGTCATCTTCGTGGACCTCGCTCTCGCACAGATCGCAGCGTTAGGCGCCATCGTAGCCATTATCGCGGGGATGGACCCGCACGGCCGCGGTTCCTACTGGATCAGTTTGGCTTTCACCTTTCTCGGCGCTGCCATTTTCGCCTTTGCGCGCACTCGCCGCGGCCATATCCCCCAGGAAGCCTTTATTGGCATCGCCTATGCCGTTGCTTCTGCTATGGCCATTCTGCTGATGAGCAAAGCCACCGGGGAGACCGAGCATCTCAAGGATATGCTGGTCGGAAATATCCTCGCCGTCTCCCGGCCCGAGGTGATCAAAACCGCATTGCTCTACAGCGGTGTGGGCCTCTTTCACTTCATATTCCGCAAGAAATTCCTGCTCATCTCCATGAACCACAACAAGGCCGAGCAACTCGGCTTTAACGTGCGCTTCTGGGATTTTCTTTTCTATGCCTCTTTCGGATTTGTGGTCACTTCCTCGGTGGCCATTGCCGGTGTTCTGCTGGTTTTCTGCTATCTGATTGTGCCCAGCGTTGGCGCCATGCTCTTCGCCGACCGCATCGGTCCGCGCCTGGCCATCGGTTGGACCATGGGTACCCTGGTCTCCGCGCTGGGCGTGTATCTCAGCGTCCAGCTCGACACGCCCACCGGCGCCACCATCGTGGTGACCTTCGGCGGCGTTCTCATTGTCATGTTTCTATTGCATCTGGTCCTGCATCACGGTCGCGCCGCCCGCGAACTAAAAGGCGGCGCTTCCGCTCACCGCGAACTCGAAGCTGCCACGTCCTCCACCCAGGAAGTGTAGTTTTTGTCGTCCACGTCGCGCCGGTCCGTCCCGACCAGCTCGACCATCTCACTACTGTTTCGGCGGCTGCGCCGTGGGCGGCAAAATCCCGTTCAAGCGCAAATAGATGGCTTCCGTCGCATAGTGGTCGGTCCAGCTTCCACCCAGCGCTACCAGCGCCCCTCCCCGCGAGATCGGGCGGTTGCCAAACAACATGAGTTGCTCTCCCAGCTTCGAATCGTCCACGTTCGCCAGCGCTGTCGAGCAAAACGCAAACGAATCCTTCATCATCGCCACCAGCTTGTCTTTCGGATCGGTCTCCGCAATCTTCGCGTCCGGCGCCGCCTGCCCGGAAATCTTCGCGCAAAAGGTATTGTTCGACTGCGCGATGTGCATCACCAGATGCCCGAACGAATTCATCTCCGGCGAAGGCTTGAAGCTGTATTTCTCCGCCGGCATGGCTTCGGCCGCTGCCACCATATTTTTCTGGTATCTCGCCACTCCCGCCTTCACGAACCCGCTCACCGGATTCGCTACCGGCGTCATGTCCGGCGGCGCACTCGCCGCTGGCGCCGCCTGTTGGGCGGCCCCAACTCCTGGCCACATCACCATCGCCATCGCCATCGCCGTTTCACCGACCGCCCGGGCCATCCAGTGCACTCGAGATTTCATCGCCTTCCTCCTCCCCCAGACTCGCCCGGAAGCATACCCTCGTCCCACTTCTCGGAACAAGTATCAAAACGACGCCCCGCCCTCCGGTCCTCAACTATTTCAGAAACGTTTTTCTCCCCGCCCCGTCTCTACCTATAGCTATCTATAGGAGCGCCATGCGCAAACCCAAAAACGATCTCCTGCAGGGCACCCTGGCCCTGCTGGTCCTCAAAACCCTGGCTCGCGGCCCGCAGCACGGCTACGGCATCACGCTTCATATCCAGATGGTTTCAAAGGACATCCTGCGCGTCGAGGAAGGTTCTCTCTATCCCGCGCTCCACCGCATGGAACAGGACGGCTGGGTCAGCGCGGAGTGGGGCAGCACGGAAAACCATCGGCGCGCCCGCTATTATCGGTTAACGGCCCAGGGCCGCAACCGGCTTCGAGAAGAAGAGAAGAATTGGGAGCGCCTCACAGAAGCCGTCGCCCAGGTTCTCCAGTTCGCCTGAAAGGTTAGAAAGGTAGGTACATCATGTCCTGGATCGCGCGCTTGCGAGGCATGCTGCAACGAGATCGGTTGGACAAGGAACTTGACGAAGAACTGCGCTCGCATTTGGAAATGCGCATCGCAGACAACCGCGCCGCCGGAATGTCGCCCGCGGAAGCGCGCTACGAAGCGCAAAAGCGCTTTGGCAATACTGCCCTCCTCAAAGAAGACACTCGTGCCGTTGACGTCCTCGGTTGGCTTGATGAATGCTCGCGCGATTTTCACCAAGCACTCCGCATGCTAAAACGCAGCCCGGGCTTCACCGCCGTCGCGGTCCTCACTCTGGCCCTCGGTATCGGCGCCAACACCGCGATTTTCTCGGTCATCAATGCCGTCCTCCTTCACCCGCTGCCGTATCACCATCCGGACGACTTGGTCATGGTCTGGGAAAGCAATTCTCAGCACCCCAATCCGCATAACACCGTTTCTCCGCCGAACTTTCTCGATTGCCAAAGCCGCAATACCGTCTTCTCCAGCATGGCTTTTATTTTCGACGAACGCGACAATCTCACCGGAAATGGCGATCCCCAAGAAGTGGTCGTTCAGGACGTCTCCACGAATTTCTTCTCCCTACTGGGGGTCGCTCCCCTCATCGGCCCTGGCTTCGCTCCCGAAAACGGCCAGCCCGGTCACGCCAACGTAGTCATTCTCAACTACGGTCTTTGGAAGGAACGTTTCGCCGGCGATCCTGCCATCGTCGGTAAATCTATTCTTCTGAATGGCCACCCCCAGACCGTGGTCGGTGTGGCGCCTCAGAATTTCCAGTGGTTCATCAAAGACGGCTCACTCACCGGTCGAAAGCCGCAAATGTGGTCTCCCTTTGTGTTTCCGGAGTCGTTTCACGATCACAAGCAGATGGGCCGCTTCATGACCGTGGTCGCGCGGCTCCATCCCGGTGCCACCCCTTCCGAAGCGCAGACCCAGATGCATGCCATCGCCTCCCGGCTGGAGCAGGAATATCCGGATTTCGACGGGCACTGGGGCGTCAACGTCGTGCCACTGCGCCAGCAGATCTCCGGCGATCTGCGTCCCGCGCTGCTGGTTCTTTTCGGCGCCGTTGGCCTCGTCTTGCTGATTGCCTGCGCCAATGTCTCCAGCCTGCTTCTGGCGCGCGCCGCGAGTCGCGAGCGCGAGATGGCCATTCGCACCGCCATTGGCGCGAGCCGTTGGCGGATCGCGCGCCAGCTGCTGATCGAAAGCCTGCTTCTCGCGCTGATTGGCGGCGGCATCGGCGTGGCGCTCGCCGTTTCGGGCAGCAATGCTCTTCTGGCCGCCAGCCCCAGAAATCTCCTCGACCTGCGCGCGGTATCGATGGATCTGCCGGTGCTCGCTTTCGCCTTGGCCGCAACGCTACTCGCAGGTTTGCTCTTCGGCTTTCTGCCTTCCTACATCTCGGCACACTCGGGAATCTCGCAAACCCTCAAGGAAGGAGCCCGCGGCTCCTCCTCTTCAAACCGCCGCGCCTTCGCGCGCAACGCCTTTGTGGTAGTACAGTTGGGCCTGGCCCTCGTCCTGCTCACCGGCTCCGGCTTGCTGATTCGCAGCTTCGTCCGTTTGGTGGGCGTCGATCCGGGATTTGATCCCGGCCATCTCCTGACCTTCAAGGTCGCGCTTCCCCGCTCCAAGTACGGCACCGACCAATTACGCATGGCTTTCTTCCGGCAGCTTCTCGCCAGAATCAACACCGTGCCTGGCGTCCGCTCCGCCAGCATGGAAAGCTTTCCTCCGCTCACCGGGCTGGGCGCGGCCACCGGTGTCCATCTTCTCAGCCAGCCGCCGCTCGCGCTCTCCGATCTTCCGGTGGCCAACGTCGGCGTTGTCGGGCCGGACTATTTCGCCACCATGAATATTCCCCTGCGCGCCGGCCGTCTCTTCAACGCGCAAGAGCTGGCGGAAGAAAAGCACGTCACCATCATCAATCAGATTTTCGCCGACAAATATCTCCACGGGGTCAACCCCCTCGGCCAGAAAGCCGCCATCTACATGAAGAGTCTTGCGGAGAATGAGATCCAGCCGTCGGAAATCATCGGCGTGGTTGGCGACGTCCACCAGATGGGACTCGACACTGCTCCCGAACCTACCGTCTATTGGCCGCACCCCGAACTGGTCATGTCCGGAATGACCATTCTGGTGCGCACGTCAAACGATCCGTTTGCAATCGTGTCTCCAGCGCGCAACGAACTTCAGCACATCGATCCGGAAATGCCCATGGCCGGCGTGGCCACCATGGACCAGCTGGTGGCGGACTCCCTGTCGCGCTCCCGGTTCACCATGCTTCTTCTCGGTATCTTTGCCGTTGTCGCTGTGGTGCTTGCGTCGGTCGGCCTGTATGGCTTGATCGCCTACAGCGTCACGCAGCGCACCCAAGAACTCGGCATTCGCATCGCGCTGGGCGCCCAGCGCCGCGATGTTTTGCGACTCGTCCTAGGTCAGGGAACGCGGCTCACGCTACTGGGCGTGGCCGTCGGCGTTCTCGCCGCCCTGGCCTTCTCGCGGCTCTTATCCACACTGCTGTTCGGCGTAAGCGCCACGGACCCGCTTACTTTCGCCGGCGTCGCCGCCGTGCTGGCGTTGGTCGCTCTGATGGCATGCTTCATCCCCGCGCGCCGCGCCACCCGCGTCGATCCCATCGTGGCCCTGCGCTACGAATAACTGATGTTGTTCGAACCACAACGAACCATGAAAGAAGTGTCAGAGGGTTGCTGAACTCTAAGGGTGTAGGCCTTCTTTCTGAGGAATAGCCAATTCCCCTGCCTAGCGCCGGCATGCGGGCACGCCCTTAGGCGAGATTCAACAGCGTTTTTTCAATCAGCCCCGCCGTCCCCTGGTAAGCGTCGCCCGGGCTGTCCCATTCCATCGAAAAGTAACCTTTGTACCCGTGCTGTTTCGCGATCCCAAACGTTTTGGGAAGATCCACGTGCGCGATTTTGTCCTTCCTGTCGCCTAGTTCCGTTTCCTTCACATGAGAGATGTTGTACGCCTGTCCGAACATTTCTTCGATGCCCTTGTAGGCGTACTCCTCCTGGTGGGCTGCCAGCGTATTTGCGAAGTCTGGCAGCGCATGCAGCCATGGGCTGTTCACTTTTTCGATGACGCTGACTAGGAAGAAGGGATCTTCGCTGACCGCGTTGTCGTTCTCCAGATTCACAACTACATTCCGCGCGGCACCATACTCCGCCACGCGCTTCAGACTCTCCGCGGCTCGTTCCAGGTTCGGCTTGGAATCCTTCGCCAGCGGAATGTTTGTCCGCACGCTCGGTGAGCCGATGGCCGTCGCCGCATCGAGCCATCGCTTGCTGAACGCCATGGCGCGCTCCCGCTCCGCGCCGTCCACCGCATAGGGGCTGTGCTCGCCGTCTACGGCGATGTTCACGATCGCTCCGCCCACCTGGGCCACGGCCACGCGCAGCTCCTCCAGGTAGCCCTGGTCCAGCGAACGGAAATGCGCGCTCCACGGCTCGATCTTCTTGATGTTGAATTTGGCGCTGACGTGCGCCGCGAACTCCTGCAACTCCATCTTGCCGCTGCCGTGTTTGTCCTCGCGCCCGGCGATGAAATCTCGGAACGGATACGACGCAACGGCAATGCGCTCCCGCGCCACCGCCGGGAAGCGCATGCTGGGTCCGGCATCCACCGCCAGCGCCGTTCCCACCCCCGCGAATAGCCCGGGCCACTCCCCCGCCGAAACAACGGCCGCTGAACCAGCAGCCTGCGCCAGAAATCGTCTTCGGGTGATGTGCGTCAAAACCGCGCCAGTCTAGCAGACTGGACCGCCCACCCAGAAGCAAAACCATATCCGTTCGCTCTTGCTGGCCTTCAACCAGCGCGACCCGCGCTCATCTCTTTACAAACAAAACGCAGTAGCTATCATCCGGCCAGTCATTCACTATTTTCTCGACCTCGAACCCCGCTGCACTCAGCTCCTCGATCACCAACTTCTGCGCTATGCCGTGCCCGCCCCGGTTGCTCGGAACTCCTTCCACAGGTTCGAGCCCCGGGCGGGGAGCGAAATCGATAATCGCCAGCCGCCCTCCCGGCTTCAACGACCGCGCCAGGTTTCGATCGAACTCCACCGGCTTGGTCAGGTGATGGTACACGCGCCTCAGAAAAATCGCGTCACAACATGCGCTAGGCAGATTTGTATCCGCTTCTTTGCTCTCGACCACGGTCACGTTCTCCAGCTTGCGCTTGGCAACCTCGCCCTGCAACTCCTCAAGCTTCTTTCCATCAATCTCCGTGGCATACACTTTTCCCGATGCGCCCACGCGTTCCACCGCCGCAAACGTGTACTTCCCGTCTCCGGCGCCAATATCCGCCGCAATCGTCCCCGGCTTCCATTCCATCAAAGCCGCCAGCCGCTTGACCTCATCTGCCGCGTTTCCGTGAACCCGCGCGACAAACATCGCGCTCAACGCGCACACTAGACCCAGCCGCTCGACCAGCGTCCGGCTCGAAGAATCGCCTTGGTGTAGTCTCCCCAAAACCGCGCCAGTCTAGCAGACTCGGGGCCGCAATTTGTCGCACTTCTTTTAATGGGACGCCAAAACTGTTGACATAACTATCGCTAAATCCTGGTACCCGTTATCGGCCGTATTCATCATGCCGGCGCACCCAGAAGGGTCCGCGGCCACCCTCATCTCGGCCTTGGGCACCCGGTGCAGATCGTGATAGTGGATGTTCAGCTTGTCGTTTCCGCGGTCGTAACACGAGTAGCAGTGAAAAACGGCGCCGCTCTCATCCTTATAGAACACGCGGTGTCCTGCTACCGAGGCTGGGCCTCCCCAAGCTCAAGCGCGCCTCATTCCGGCCCAGCCGCGTATAATGTGCGCTCCGCTTTAGGAGAGCACCCCATGAACTATCGCCGCTTCGGCCGCACCGCATGGAACGTCAGTGAGATGGGATACGGCATGTGGGGCCTCGCCGGCTGGACCGGCTCCGACGACGCCGAATCGCTCGATGCCCTCGAACGTGCCGTCGATCTCGGCTGTAATTTCTTTGACACTGCCTGGGCCTACGGCGACGGCCGCAGCGAACAAATCCTCGGAAAAGTCCTCCGCAGCAACAGCGGCAAGAAACTTTACGTGGCCACGAAAATTCCGCCTAAAAACCTCAAATGGCCCAGCCGGCGCGATTTTACCCTCGACGATTGCTATCCGCCGGACCACATCGAAGCGTACGTCAACAAGAGCCTTGCCAATCTCGGCGTCGATAAACTCGATCTCATTCAGTTTCACACCTGGGAGGACCGCTGGCTCAACGATGAACGCCTTCCGCGCGCCGTGGAAAAGTTGCGCGCCAGCGGCAAAGCCGAAGCCGTGGGAGTCAGCGTCAATCGCTGGGAGCCTTCTAACGGCATTCGCGCTGTGCTTGAAGGTGTCGCCGACGCCGTGCAAGTCATCTACAACATCTTCGACCAGAATCCCGAAGACGCGCTTTTCCCCATCTGCCGTATGAAAGATGTCGCCGTGATCGCCCGCGTGCCGTTCGACGAAGGCACACTCACCGGTACGCTCACCATCAATAGCACCTGGCCAAAGGGCGATTGGCGCAACACGTATTTCGTCCCGGAAAATCTGAAAAGCAGCTTGGCCCATGCTGAAGGGCTCAAGCCGCTCGTTCCCGCGGGCAACTCCATGGCGCAGATGGCGCTGCGCTTCATCCTCAACAATCCCGACGTCAGCACCGTCATTCCGGGGATGCGCAAGCGACGCAACGTCGAAGCCAACATCGCCGCCAGCACCCAGGGCCCCCTCCCGGACGCACTCCACAAACAGCTCCGTATCCACCGCTGGGACCGCAACCCCACCAGCTGGAGCCAGTAAGCTGGGCCGCGTACCAGGAACTCTTCACTACCAGTGCATCAGGATTTGGAGCTGGGGGTGTTCAGCTGCGGCTCCCGTGGCTTGCCTGCTCCTCGCCGCTCACCGTACGACTTGTGGGTGACCGCTCTTGGATGGCCACGTGAAAGCTAACTAAATTAACTAAAGCTATCCACGCGATAAAGAACAAATTTCTCGGGTTAGCGGCGGGCTGGCGCTCGGAACAACCTATTAGAAAACACAGCAGGACGGGAAACGCAAAGCCGAAATGGTCCGAAGATAAGTTCTACGCAGTTTGTTTCAAAGCGCGTTCGACGAGCGTCAGGCAGCGCTCGGCTTGTTCGCGCAGCAACTCTTCATGATCGCCGCGATCCCGTTGCATATTGTGGAGCTCGTCGGCAATCGCCAGCGCCGCCAGCACCGCAACTTTCTGGGTGTCTACCGTCTTGGTCACATCGGCAATCTCATGCATCTTATCGTCAACGTACTTGGCGAGCCTCTGGACGTACTTCCCATCCAGTTCCCCTTGGATGGAGTACGATTGCCCGAAGATTTGCACTTTTACTGGCGCACTCATGTCTTCTATGCCTGAAGATAACATAAACACCGCGCATCCGGCATGTCGCGCAGCGCACTGGTAGGGGCGCGTGCTGCGCCCCGGACATCCGGAAGCCAACCTACAGCCGATAAGTGGAGAGTCAACTCGCGCGCAGTTGCGCGCCGAGCTGCGTCTCGAGAGCGGCACGAATTCTGCCGCTGAAATCAGTGATCTGCGCGTCGGTCAGGGTCGCTGCGCGGCTCTGAAGAGTGACGCGCACCAGCAGCGAGTATTTTCCGGCAGGGACATTTTTGCCGCGGAAAAGATCCGTCGCCTCGATCCCATGGATTTCGGCGATCCCCAGCGATTGAATGGTTTTGGTCACCTCGGAAAACTTCGTGCCGTCGGCCAGCAACAATGAGAAATCGCGCTCGACAGCGGGAAACCGCGGCACCGGCTCATAACGGCGCGCTTCCTTTGCCGCTTCGATGGCCGCGTAAACCGGGTCGAGTTCCAATTCAGCCAGAAAAACATCCTGACGAAGTTTCAATTTGTCCGCGATGCGTCGCGCAAGTTGGCCCGCAACTCCGAAAGATGTCCTGGAAATCGGATCATCGGCAATGGCGCCAATGTTTCCCGAGCGACCCGCATGCATCCAGGTCGGCCCGCCGTCACTCCAGCTAAACCGCTCAGCCAGACCTCCGATGGTGTCGAGGTCTCCTTTGAGGTCGGCAAAGGAAAAATCGCGGGCGGTATCGTAAAGACCTTTTTCGCGGGCTTCACCGGTCGCGCCGATCGTCAGCACGCGCGTCTCGACCGGATTGCTTCCGTGTAAACGGTAGTGGCGGCCGATTTCGAAGAACCGGGCATTGCGCTGACCGTGATTTAAATTCCATTCGAGCGCCGCCGCCATGGTCACTGCGCCCGTGGAGCGCAGCACGCTGGCTTCCTCCGAGAGCGGATTCGAGAGATGCGCGGGGGTTATTCCTGCGGGCCTGAAGAGCGCGTCGCGTTCTTCCCGGACATGCGGAATGGTCAGAATTTCGCGATAGCCGAGACCGATCAGGCATTCGCGCAGGCGTGTGTCCGCTTCGTAGTGCGGAAGCCGCGCCGCGCCGTGCCGTGCCGGGGGCAAACGCGGCGGGAATTTATCCAGGCCGTAAATGCGCGCGATTTCTTCGATCAGATCAATTTCGCGCTCGACCTCGGCGCGCCAGGATGGCAGCGTGCATTCCCACGCCGCGAGGAGCGAGCCTTCCGCGCCACGGTTTTGGTCGATGCGCACGGGCGCGAAACCCAGCGCGCCGAGACTGGCTTCAATTTCCTTGTCGGGAACGTCCGCGCCCATCACCCGAAGAATTTCCGAGCGCGTCACACGGATTTTTTGTGGCGCGCGCTTTCCCGGATAAATGTCAACAACACCAGCGAGCAACTCGCCGCCGGCAAGCTGCAGAATCAATTCAGCAGCGCGTCGAGAGGCGAGCTCGGCCATTTCCGGATCGGCACCGCGGCCAAACCGCGTGGAGGCTTCGGTGTGCAATTTCAGGAAACGCGCAGCGCGGCGAATCGCGACCGGTTCAAACCACGCGCACTCGATCAAGACATTTTTGGTGGAAAACGAAATTTCCGTTTCCGCTCCACCCATAATTCCGCCGATGCCGATGGCGTGGGAGCCGTCGCCATCGCTGATCATGCAGATGTCGGAATCGAACTGCCGCTCGATGCCGTCGAGGGTTCTCATGTGCTCGCCGTGCTTGGCGCGGCGGACAACAATCTTCGAATCGCGAACTTGGTCGTAATCGAAAGTGTGCAGCGCGTGGCCGAGTTCGAGCATCACGAAGTTGGAAATATCCACGACATTGCTGATGCTGGCGACGCCGGAGGCTTCCAGGCGGTCTCTCAGCCATTTTGGGGAAGGCTGGATCTTCACGTTGCGAATGACGCGGGCGGTGAAGCGGCCGCACAGTTCCGGAGATTGAATTTCGACTCTTATGGCCGCGCTTGCTTTCGCCGCACCCTCGGCTGGCTTGGGCGCAACGTGCTTCAGGGACAGCCGGTAGATGGCGGCGACTTCGCGGGCGATTCCCAAGTGTCCAAGGCAGTCGGGGCGATTCGAGCTGACTTCGGCTTCGATCACTGCGCCGTGCGCGCCGTTCTCCACGCCGCCGATGTTTGTGCCGGAAAGGGCTAGGCGCGAGGCGAGCTCCTGGGGCGTGGCAGTGACGTCGACAAAATCTTTCAGCCAGTTGTAGACGACCTTCATGCCTCAGTCCCCGTCCGCCCGCGGTTGTCCGAAATAGATGCGCGTGAAGTATTCCATGCGTACGCTGCCGTCTTGTTGATGCTGGCGAAAAATCCGTTCCAGCTCGGCCATCATCGGTGCGTAGTGCGGATGACCTTCGGTAGGAGCGAAGGAGCTGCTGCCGAGCCGCCCGCGGAATCCCTCCTCATCCAGAATCTGGTGGTTCGGCAAATCGCGCGAGGCGAAAACACCGCCATCAAAGAAACTGCGAATATCAGCGCTCTCCGGATAGGAATCCTTGACCCTCTGGTAGTCAATGCCGAACCGCTCAAGCACACCTTCGTACGCGCGGGTGAGCGGGGCTTCTTCCATGCGGCGGTCATTCCAGAGGACCACCACCCACCCGCCGGGCTTAAGGATGCGTCGAAATTCGCGGCGCGCCGCATGCCGTTCGAACCAGTGAAAAGCCTGGGCGGCGGTGACGAAATCGATGCTGGCGTCGCCCAGCGTGGTGGCTTCGGCGGAGCCGGGGACGCTCGTGAATTCCTGGAAGCGGTGCAGGAATTCTTCGCCGGCTTCACGCATTTGCCGATTCGGCTCGACGCCGAAAACGCGATGGCCGTTTTTGAGGAACAGTTGGCTAAGCAGGCCGGTCCCGGAGCCGATGTCCGCGATGATATGGTCCGCGCGCAGCCCGCACTCGATGCGCAAGAGATCAAGCACCGCCGGGGGATAGCCGGGACGGTAGCGGAGGTAGTCCGCGACGCGATTCGAAAAGCGTTGTTTGGCGTCGGCCAACGTCATAGTGTTCAAAACCAATTCCTCAGGGGCCGCACCGACGGGCTCCCCATGGTAAATTCCGTCTGCTTCCTACGGGAACTGGCGGAGAAAGCGCACGTCGTTCTGGAAAAAAACCTGAATATCATCGATTCCGTATTTCAACATAGCCAGGCGGTCGATGCCGAAGCCGAAGGCGAAACCGCTGCATTTCTTCGCGTCGTAGTTTACAAAGCCGTAGACCGCGGGATCGACCATGCCCGCGCCAAAGAGTTCGATCCAGGCCGCGCCCTTGCACTTTGAACAGGTTCCGCCGCCGGCGGCGGTTCCCGTTCCGCCGCAGAAGGGGCAGGAAACGTCGAATTCGACGGAGGGTTCGGTAAACGGGAAATAGCTGGGTCTGAAGCGCGTTGTCACCCGAGGACCAAAAAACTGTTTGACGAAATATTCGATGGTGCCGGTGAAGTCGCAGAAGGTGATGTCCGTGTCCACGGCCAGGCCTTCGACTTGATGAAAGATGAAGGAGTGAGTCGCGTCGGGATTGTCGCGGCGATAAACTTTGCCGGGAACGATGACGCGAACAGGTGGCTTCTGCTTTTCCATAGTGCGGATCTGCATGGGCGAAGTGTGGGTGCGAAGAAGCAGCGGGCCGGGGGCGCCCTTCGGCAAGTCGAGATAAAAGGTGTCCATGTCGTCGCGGACGGGATGAAATTCGGGAATGTTGAGGGCCTCGAAATTGTAGTAGGGCGTTTCGATTTCCGGGCCTTCGACCACGGAGAACCCGATGGAGAAGAAAATGTCTTCGATCGCCTGGAAGACCTGGCGGATCAAGTGGTGGGAACCGACCGGTCGGATGACCCCGGGGAGAGAGAGGTCGGTGCGTTCACGCGCCAGCGCGGATTCTTCGGTGCCGGACTCGATGGCCGCGCGGCGCGCTTCGACTTGGGACTCCACGTGCGCGCGCAGTGCGTTTAGCGCGGCGCCGACGGCGGGCTTTATTTCGGGCGCCGCAGGCTTGAGCCAGTTGCCCGTAATTTGGGTAAGCACGCCGGATTTGCGGCCCAACCAGGCGTCACGAAACCGTTTCCAACCCGCTTCGTCGTGAACTTCGCGGAGTTGAGCATCCAAATGCGCGCGAACTTCGGCGAAGCGCGCGGCTAGCTCTGAGGCCTGGGTGATGCCCAGAGCCGAGAGAGTCTTGTCGAGACCGGGGTCTGAAGTTGGCATGATCGCGAGATAGATTACACCCTAGGCACCGCCGCGGCGGGTGCTAGAAAATCGCCGGCCAGGATGCCGGCGCGACGAGGCAAATTAGGACGCCTTCTTCTTGGCTTGCGGCGGGGCGGCGGCTTTGGCGGTCGCCACCAGTGAAGTGAATGCCGCGGCATCCTTTACCGCGATATCTGCGAGGACCTTACGGTCCAGTGCCACGCCTGCAGCCTTAAGGCCGTGAATCAACTGGCCGTAGGTCAAGCCGTTCTGGCGGGCGGCGGCGCCGACGCGCTGAATCCACAGGCGGCGGTACTGGCGCTTTTTGACGCGGCGGTCGCGCTTGGCGTAACGATCGGCGCGATTCGCGGCTTCCTGCGCGGATTGGTACAGCTTGCTCTTGGTGAGGAAAAAGCCTTTTGTCCTCCTGAGGTACTTCTTGCGTCGTGCACGGCGTTTGGTGCCGCGTTTTACGCGAGCCATGGGATTCTCCTTCGGTTTTGTCTAAGCCAACAATTGCGGGCCCAGAGTTTCCTGCTGACGGGTCCAAGACCCGCCAGGACCAAGAAAGAAGCTCAGTGTGGCCAAAACTGCGGCGCAATGCGCTGGGGAGACAAACAGGGTGCGTGAACACGCAAGAAGGCGCGAACCGCAACGGGTTTGTCTCCAGGATGGTGCGTTTCGAGCGCTCGCCGAACTCCTCGCGGAACGATTATCGTGCCGCAAAGCAGGACGAACTAAAACGCGCCGCTACAAACCGCGAACCAAACATTGCTGTTCGCGGCGGATCGGCCGGCAGGCACCCGTGAAGCGCTGCCTGGCACGATGTTCGGAAGCTTGCGCTTCGCGAGACAACTAACAACCTGTCCTTCCTAAGCTCAACGCGCAACAGATTCGATTGAAACTTGCGTTGAGATCCTGCGGTCCGCCAAAAGCCGCCGGACCACACCAGGACAAACCCGAAAAGGGCGCCCTCAACGGCGGGCTGAGCCCGTAGGTAAAACTCCCTTTAGCCGTAGGGAAGCATCTGCCTGACGCTGGCCACGTCCGCTCGATTCACTAGTGTCAGCTTCTTCAGCTTGCGCATACGCCCGGGCGCCTTGGTGCCCATCAAGTGGCGCTTGCCGGAGTGCATGCGCTTGATCTTGCCGTTGGCGGTGATCTTGAAGCGCTTCCTGGCGCCGCGGTGGGTCTTCAATTTCAATTTCGGTTTTGATGCGTTCCTTGGCATTGCCTAATTCCCTCGCCTCTAGATTCGCTGGTCCGACCGAACAAGGGCCCCGCCGCGGCGGGCGCCCCAAGGTAATGCCCACATAACATAAATCTTGCGGAGGTCTTCTTTTCCGCCGATTACTGCGACTGCTGGGCGCTCGATGACGCCTGTCCCGCGGGCTTGGCGATGCTCACACCTTTTTTCGGCGCAAGCAACGCCACCAGGACGTTGCCTTCCATGCGCGGCATGGTTTCGATCTGGCCCTGGTCGCCGATCTCCACGAGCAAACGGTTCATCTTGGCGCGGCCTACTTCCTGGTGCGCCATTTCGCGCCCACGATGAAAAATCATCGCTCGCACTTTGTGGCCTTCGCCGAGGAACCGGATGATCTGGTTCTTGCGGACCTGATAGTCGTGTTCGGCGGTGGCAGGCCGAAACTTTACTTCCTTCAACTGCGAGCCGCGGCTGCTCTTGCGCTGCTCGTGGGCCTTTTTGTTTGCCTGGTAGAGATATTTGCCGTAGTCGGTGATCTTGCAAACCGGCGGATCGGCCGTGGGCGAAATTTCCACGAGGTCCAACCCCTTTTCCTTCGCCAGCTTTATGGCTTCAAACGGCTGCATGACGCCGAGCTGGCCGCCCTCTTCATCAATCACCCGGATCTCGCGCGCCCTTATGCGTTCATTAACGCGAATACGGTCGCTCTGCCGGAAGTTCCGTTCTGCGATAAGTCCCCCTCCAAGCACGTGCTATTCGTGGGCACGAAGCGGCCTACAACAACCTGCTTTCCCGCGACATCCGGGGGCTGGCCCCACTCGAGACCCCACTTATCACCGCGAAGCGATGAACCCACCCCACACAGCTCAAAAAAGACTGGGGACGGGCTTCAAAGTATAGCACGTGCCAGCGGCTGCGCGGCAAGGGGCAAAAAGGTGGGTAGTGGTACAGTTTGAATTTCGATCCCATTGAAGTGATCCCCGAGCGTGCAATCATTTGGTTCATGGCAAAGCGCAAAACCGAAGATATAAACGAGGCAGCTTTCCGCGTAGTCAGAGAGTCCACTTTAGAGCCTTCGAGCGTGCCAAAGAAAAAGCCTACTAAGAGCCGCAAGAGAAAGGCTAAACAAATTACGAAATCAAGGTAACGCCTTTTTGGAAGGGATCAGGTATACCTTGCGGTTCTGATCCGTGTATCTTCACAGCTATTGCCCTAATTTCCTCAGAAGCTCTATAAATTCGTCCTCTCCGTTCTCCTGTTGGTACGAGCAGACCCGCTCTACAGCCGCTCGTAAATCTCGACTTGCAACAACTTTGCTTACTTCAGCAAAATGCCTGTAGGTGGCGCTGCGAACGCGAAATCCCATCGCCGCATCAGCAACAGCCCCTATCACGCGGTCCGGCAAATTTTTTCTTGCCGACGTGGCATGCGGTAACAGGCTATCGCCATGCTATGACCTGCCTGAAGCTCAGGTGCTCAGCCGCAGGTCGCCCTTGGGTCCGCTGATGACCGCGCGGAGCCGTGCTTTGTCACTTCGCTCGACGGGCAGGTCGAGTCCCATGCGTTTGAAGGTCAAGGAAAGTTCCTCCGGATCCGCGCTCATGATTTCAAAATACTCCAGGCGGCAACGCGCGGGAGCGTCCTTAGAGGGGTGCATGGAGTCTGCGCTCCATTCGATGAAAAAGGGCAGGAGACCGTGGCGGTCATCGGCAAGGTTGACGGTTCTCCAGGTGAGCACGTGGCCATCCGGGCGTTTTCTGGAGCCGTCGTTCGGGCCCTGGAATGCGATTTGACTTTCCTGGAGCTGCTTGGCGATGGCCGCCATGTCCGGAGGATGGACGGCCCAGCCGATGAGGCGCGGATCGTTCATTTCGCGGATTTGAGGGTAATGCACGATCCGGCTCTGGGCTGGATCGGGGGCCATGATTTCCAGGTAGCGCCGCTCGCCGAGCGAAAGCAGTGCGTTGCGCGTGCCGCGGCCGGGATGCACTCCCCCAATGCCGGGGCGCACACCAGTGTTCTCTTCCACGAAATCAATTCCGCGATCGAGATCGCGGCAACCGACAATGAGGTGATCGAGCAAGGCGGGCACCTCATCGTCGTCTTCCGCGTCCGGCGCCCAGGAAACAGACGGCACGGCAAGCGCGCCGCCGGTTAGCGCGAGAAAGACACGCCGTGAGAGCGGTTGTGACACTGGTGACCTCCGGTCGGCAACCCATCATCGTTCGGTTAGAGCGAAATCTCCGAAGTGCGCTGGCCGCGCTTGCTCAAGTAATGATGCCAGAACAGACGAGCGGCAACGGCACGCCAGGGACGCCAAGGCGCGGATATCTTCTCAAGGTATTCGGGCGAAGGACGCTGGCGAAGGCGTTTTACTTCCTGCACTGCCGTGGCCAAGGCCAGATCGCCCACCGGCCAAATATCCGGGCGGCGGAGCGCACTCAATAGATAGATGTCGGCTGTCCAGTTCCCGATGCCTTTGAGGGCGGTAAGTTTGTTGTGCGCCTCTTGATCTGGGAGGGAGTCGAGGTTCTTCAAGTCCAGCCGTCGCTTGGCGATTTCCTCGGCCAGGAGCCGCGTGTACAGCGCTTTCTGGCGGCTGAAACCGATGCGCTTCAACTCTCGGCCGGTGAGGGTCAGAAAGCGTCCGGGAGTCAGCGGGTCCACCTCTTGCTGTAAACGTTGGTACGCTGCGCGGGCTGAGGCCAGCGAGACTTGCTGCTCGAGGATGATGTAGACGAGGGTGGGGAATCCCGGATCGCGCACCCACAGGGGCGGCGGGCCGTACTTTTCTAGGACTTTTGCCAAATGGCCATCGCGATCCGCCAGCAGACGCACGCCCTGGGCAAAGACGTTTTCGTTCAGGATGATTTGTGAGATTTGCACGGCCGTTGGAATGAAGAATGGTGATGACCATTCAGCTGGTGGCACGGGAATTCGCTTCGCGCTGGAGCGCTTCGATGAATTCGGCGAGCGGCCTAGGGCCGAGGTCGCCTTTGCTGCGGTGGCGGACCGAGACGGTGCCGGCTTCGGCTTCCTTGGGGCCCACCACGAGCATATAAGGGATCTTTTGCAACTGCGCGTCGCGGATTTTTGCGGGTAATTTTTCGTTGCGGTCGTCCAGATGGACGCGCAGGCTGTGGCCCTTCAGAGTTTCAGTGACCTGCTTGGCGTAGTCGGCCACTTTTTCGCTGACCGGGCAGACTTCTACCTGCACGGGCGCGAGCCATAGCGGGAAAGCGCCGGCGTAGTGCTCGATCAAGATGCCGAAGAAGCGCTCGACCGAGCCGAGCAGCGCGCGGTGCACCATGAGCGGCTGATGCTTGGCGCCATCGTCGGCCACGTATTGCAGGCCGAAGCGCGCCGGGAGGTTGAAATCGAACTGCACGGTAGTGAGCTGCCAGGAACGGCCGATGGCGTCGATGAGCTTCACGTCGATCTTCGGACCGTAGAAGGCGGCTTCGCCTTCCATCTTTTTGTACGGGATGTTCATGCGCTTCATGGTGTCGGCGAGGGCGGCGGTGGCGCGCTGCCAGTCTTCAGGCTTGCCGGCGTAATTCTCCGGATGCGCGGGATCCCAATCGGAGAGCTCGACTTCGAATTTGTCGAAGCCGAAATTTCTCATGACGGCAAAGGCAAAATCGACGCAGGCCTCGACTTCGCTGGCGATCTGTGAGGGCATGCAGAAGATGTGCGCGTCGTCCTGGGTGAAGCCGCGGACGCGTAGCAAGCCGTGGAGCACACCGCTGCGTTCGTAACGATAGACGGTGCCAAGCTCGGCGAGGCGCACTGGCAGGTCACGGTAGCTGCGGAGCCTGGACTTGTAAATCAAAATGTGGCCGGGGCAATTCATGGGCTTGAGCTGGTAATCGGCTTTCTCGACTTCCACCGCGCCAAACATATTGTCCCGGTAAAAATCGGTGTGGCCGCTGGTCTTCCACAGATCGAGGCGCATGATGTGCGGGGTGTAGACCAGGTCGTAGCCGCGTTTCTGCAACTCGTCGCGCAGCCAGCCTTCCACGATGGTGCGGATCAAGCCGCCCTTGGGATGCCAGAAAATCAGCCCGGGGCCAGCTTCTTCCTGGATGCTGAAGAGGTCCAGCTCGACGCCGAGCTTGCGATGATCGCGGCGCTTGGCCTCCTCGATGCGATGCAAATGCTCGTCCAGCTCTTTTTGAGTAAAGAAAGCCACGGCGTAAATTCGCTGAAGCTGGGGATTGCCTTCCTGGCCTTTCCAGTAGGCGCCGGCGACGTTCATCAGCTTGAATGCCTGGATGCGCTTGGTGGAAGGAATGTGCGGGCCACGGCAAAAGTCGATGAATTTCCCGGTGGTGTAGAAGGACACCATCGGTTCGGTGGCTTTTTCCTCCACCAGTTCGCATTTGAAAATCTGGTTGCTCCTCTTGTAGAGGTCCAAAGCTTCCGGCTTGGGGATGAGTTTGCGCTCGTTGGGCAGATCCTGGGCTGCCAGCTCGTGCATTTTTTTCTCGATTTTGGCGAGGTCTTCCTGAGTGAACGGCTCGTCGCGCAGGAATTCGTAGAAAAAGCCGGTGTCGATCGGCGGACCGATGCCCAGCTTCACACTCGGATACAACTCCGTCACCGCCGCCGCGAGGAGGTGGGCCGCGGAATGCCGAAACACAAAAAGCGAATCGGGATCTTTTTCGGTCAGGATATGCAGCTTGACGTCATGGTCGAGCGGACGCCGCAGGTCGATCAGCTCGCCTTCCCCGTTGTTGGGTGCAGCGACACGGGCAACCAGGGCGGCATCGGCGAGCCGGGGAGAAATCTTCCGCGCAATATCGGCAGGGGTAGTGCCCTTCGGCACTTCCTGAACGCTGCCATCCGGCAAGGTGATATGAATCTGCTCCATGTGCGTGTTCACCGGAAAGGAGAAACACTAAGCTTATCGGCGGCGTTCCACGCGGTCAAGGCGCAGCAGACAAATTGCCATCGATTCGAAACCGAACCCCCTCGGTGGCTAAATCAGCGTGACCCCGGGAAGCCCCTAAAACTGCGCGTCCGACTTGATCAGCTCCGCCCGGTGCCCCTCCAGGTGTCAGATAAAGGATGGCCCCGGGAAGCGGCAGTTGGCGATCAATACTCAGCGAAAACAGCGGTCCTATCGTGCAAGTCTCTAATTGAGTGACTTTGCGGCATCTTTAACCCAGGAAGAATCGGGATTAAGGGTCAGGGCATGCTGGAGGGCGTCCCGGGCTTTGGCCTTGTCGCCCTGCCTATGGTAGGCCTTCGCCAGCCAGACGTACGTTTCATCTTGCTGCGGATCGAGGGCCACAGATTTCTTGAAACTCTCGATGGCTTTGGCGACGTCTCCTCCAAACGTTTTCGGAGTCATCAGGTATTGACGGCCGAGACTGGCCCACACGCGGGCATTTTTGTCGTCGAGGGCCACAGCCTTGGCATTTTCTTCTTTAACTTTCGGACCGAACTTCGGACCCGCGAACATCGCATTCCCCAGTGAAATCTTTCTGCCGTAAAGATCGGCGAGTAGGCTATGCGCGTCGGCCGAGTTGTCCTGGAGGTGGATGGACCGCTGCGCCGCATCAATGGCTTTATCCACCGCAACTCCCGCGGCCTTCTTGTCTTTGCGCATGTCGTAGAGGTCCGCGAAATATTCTTGAACTCTCGCCAAATTGAGATAGCTGCCGACATCGTTGGGGTTCTGAGCGATCGTCTGTTCGCAAGCTGGAACTGAGGAGAGCCCGCCAGGCGGCGCGGTCAATTTGTCGCCAGGAGAGCGTTTGGTCCGACCGAGGCTACAGGGTAGACTTTCTTACTTCGGTAACATGTGCGGAAACGCTCTGGGGAAAACGGAATGAAAAAATTGGGCGCGATATTCAGCTGGGGGTTGGCACTTCTTTCGTTGGCAATCGCGAGTGCGGCGCAGGAACCCAAAGCGCTTCCCTTGCCGGACGAACGCTACAAAGCGGACATCCTGCTCGTGGTTGCACATCCCGATGACGAAGGCGCAGCTACTCCCTATCTCGCGCGGGCACTCGACGAGCACAAGCGAATAGCCGTTGTCTTCGGCACGCGCGGCAGCAGCGGCGCGAATGAAGCCGGGGCCGAGCAAGCCGCGGCGCTCGGAGTCATCCGCGAGATCGAAGCGCGCAACGCCCTCATATCGCTGGGCATTACCAACGTGTGGTTTCTCGGCGGCAAGGACACGGCATCGCAGAACGTCTTGCAGTCGCTGGCGAACTGGGATCACGGTGTTTCACTTGAGCAGCTGGTACGCCTCGTTCGCCTGACCCGTCCGGAAGTCATGCTGACTTTTTTGCCGGGAATATTTATCGGTGAAGACCACGGGGACCATCAAGCCTCCGGGCTGCTGGCCACGGAAGCATTCGATCTGGCGGGCGATCCCGCCTCGTTCCCCGAGCAGCTGGCCGGCCCGATCAAACGCCTCGAACCGTTTCTCGAGAACTTACGGCCCTGGCAGTCCAAAAAGATTTATTACTTTCCGGATGCGGACCGCAAAGATATTTTTCGCGGGAAAGGCCCGGACTATTCCGTGAAGGAGATTTCCAAATCAAGCAAGCAGCCCTATTGGCGAGTGGCGCTCGATTCGTTCCGTGCTCACCAGACGCAAGCCAAGTCCTTTCTCGACAAGATCGCTCAAATGGACGAGGCCCAAATCGAAAAGATGGCCACCTCCGACGACGTGTGGACGGACTCATTGCATTTCGTGCTCGGCAAATCGCTGGTTGGCGGCCGCCTGACCGGAGATGTTTTCGATGGCGTCACGCCGGGTGCGATTCCCTTCGCCAGATCCGAGGTTTCTCCTGAACCTGCAGGGCCGGATTTATCGGTGGAGCTCGGCGGGCCGTGGAGCTTTTACAGCGAGTTTCGGCGGGCTCATGGGCTCGCCAGTCTCCCTCATCCCGAGCCGCCGGAGATCGCTCTTCAGGTTCCCGGTACACTGGTGATTCCCTTGTGGGTTCACAATCGAACCGCCAAAACTCAGGAGATCACCGTGTCTGCGGTGCTACCCGCGGGGTGGACCGCCGAGAGCGGCACCGGGAAGTTTACGGTGAGGGCGAAGCAAGTGGCCGCCGCTCGCATCGAAGTGAACCTCCCGGCGCTAGAGGAGAACAACGCGAAAAAACCAGAGCCGCAGGAAATCAGCGTTCATGCAGAATCCAGTTCGCAATCTATTGGGGAAATCAAACTTCGGGTTGAACTTCGGAAACGGGCGCTGCCGCAGTAGGCCGCTTCAGGATTTTTTCTGACGGGCGGCTTCCATGGCTACCCAAGCTGCTTCCGGCAGCAACAGCAAGTCGTTGAACTCGCCGGCGCCGCGCAGCCATTGCGCGCCGTCGATCACCACGCATTCACCGTTGATGTAGTCGGCCATGTCGCTGAGGAGAAATGCCGCGAGATTGGCCAGCTCCTCGTGCCGCCCGAAGCGCTTCATGGGATGCTTGTCCTTGGCGTGATCTTCGAAGGGCTTCGAAGGCATCAGCCGCGACCAAGCGCCCTCCGTTGGGAACGGCCCCGGGGCGATGGCGTTCAGCCGGATGTGATACTTCGCCCACTCTACGGCCAGCGAAGTGGTCATCGCCAAAACACCCGCTTTCGCGCAAGCCGACGGCACGACAAACCCCGAGCCGCAGTTGGCGGCCGCATACGTTGTCACGATGTTCACTACATTGCCGCCGAGCTTTTGGGAAATCCAGCGCTTCCCAAATGCCTGTGTGCAGTGAAATGTTCCGTTCAGGACAATGCCAACGATGGCGTTGAAGGCATTGGGCGTCAGTTTTTCGGTGCGCGCCATGAAATTTCCGGCGGCGTTGTTGACCAGCGTATTGATTTCGCCGAATTGTTCCTCGGCCTTGGCTGCCGCGGCTTCGACGGCGCCGTAGTCGCGCACGTCGCAAGTCGTGTAGGCAGCTGCCCCGCCCGCCCGGTGGATCTCATCGCACGTTTCTTGCAGTGGCTCTTCCCGCCGGCCGACCACGAACATCCGCGCGCCTAGCTCGGCAAACCGCAACGCCATGGACCTGCCGAGTCCCGTTCCCCCACCAGTAAGAAAAATCGCCCGGCCCTTCAGTAAGTCCTTTTGGAACACGTTTCACCGCCTCGTGCCCATGACGGAACGGGCGCGTCACCTGCCGAACGCGATTCTAATCTATCAGAGAGACTGCGGAAGACTTTTTCGAAAGTCGCTCGATAGCGGGGACGCAAGGCAGGTGAACAAGCTTAGGGATGCATTTGTGAAGGAACGGGTCGTCCCATTGCTTTTGCATATTCGGCGGCGTAGAGCCCACTCTCCGGAAATTCCTCACTCAATTCGTGGAGCAGTTTCTGCGCCAAGCGCTCTTGTTTTTCTCTGCGAGCCGCCAATGCCAGCAAGATCTTGGCAAACGGTTGCAGGTACCGGCCGTTTTCAATTGTTTTTCCAAGCTGCTGCATGCCGAGCGTTTTGTCGCCGTGGATTCCTCCGAACCGAAGGAAGAACCGCGCACCGCCCGAGAGGCTTCCGATAATGTAGTTGGCCGCTCCCAGAGCAACGTATGCATCAGTGGCGTCGGGGTGCTGTGCGAGCAATTGCTTGGCATGTTCGTTTGCTTCCTTAAGCCGCTTCAAGGCCTCCAGGTGCTGCTTCCTGAGAATCATATCTGCGTCGGATTCCATCCCCGCCGACAGTGCCAGCGCGAAGAGCGCTTCGGGGTCCTTGGGGTCTTTTTCCATGCGCTGCCTTGCGAGTTTCCGCGCGTGCTGGACGGCCTCCTGAAAATTCTTCATTCGCTCGGGATCGGGTTGGCCGTCAATGCCGTGCAGGAATTTTTTCTCGTTCAAGAAGAAATCACTGGAGAGGACATCCTGGCGGTAAAACTCCTCAAAGAGATAGCTGGCCGCAACAGCGACCCGCCCAAAGGGCTCGTCGGGATGCTGTGATTCCCAGTCCGCAAATTTTTCGCGGCCGGCAGCGAAGTTCTGAGTGTAGAGCAGGTGAAATCCGGAGGCGAGTTCCGGCACCTTGCTGAACGCCGGGCCATTTGCGCGGGTCTCCGGCCGCGCGCCGCAGATGGCCACGGAGAGCAACAGCGGTAATGCGACGCGGGAGGTTCGCCAACGCATTCCAGGCCGCCCTTCAGAACAGTCCGGGCAAGAAGCGTGGCTTGCCAGTCATCGCCGCGCGATAGTTGGGATTGGCGAAAAGCACGCGCTCCTCCGTGGAGAGCCGTTGCGCCAGGACTCCCATGTGCGCCATGGCTCCCGCAACGGCGGTGATCCACGCCGTGTGCATGAGCGGAAGAGCCAGCATCTCGGCAAAGACGGCCGCATAGTTAGGGTGCCGAACGTACCGAAAAGGTCCCGACGTAACCACGCCGAAGCGCGTGGAATCCACTACCTGCACGTTCCAGTGTTGGCCAAGAGCGCGGATGACCCACCAGCGCACGGCATTGGCCGCGAGGAAGACGGCCAACATCGGTGCAGCCAGCCAGGGGAGGAACGCACGCTTAAGCAGCAGTACTTCGAGCGCAGCGCCCAGCAGCACGGCGATGTGCAGCAGCACCATCCAGCGGAATTTCGGCTCATCGACTTTCGCCGCGCCGCGCGCGGTCATTTCTCTCTGGTGCCGCCTGGAGATGCGCAACTCGACCAGCCGCAGCAAGGCTACGGCAAGGAGCAGGCCGAGAAACACGATGACGCTCAGGTCCATTGCAGTAGCAGAAACTCCGCGCTGAAGCCCGGTCCAAAGGCCGCTGCCAGCGCGTATTCGCCGGGCTGCAGCGGCCTTTTTTCCAGCCACTCCTGTAGAATAAAAAGGATCGTCGCGCTGGAGAGATTTCCGACGTTTCCGAGAATGTCCCAGGACGGCTGGGTGTCGCACTTGCACAGTCCGAGCTCCGTCTCGATGTTTCCGAGCAACCGTGCCCCACCGGGATGCAAAATCCAACCCTTGATCTCCTCGCGCTTCCGGCCGTGACGATCGAGGAAGCCCTCGACCAGTCCGGCGATCCTTCCGCCGATCATTTCGGGAACATCCTTGGCCAGCAGAATGTGGAATCCGGAATCGCGCAGGTCAAATCCCATGGCACCCAGCGAATCGGGAAACGTATAAGTCTCCGAAGCAAGAATCTTTGGCCCCCGGGTTTGTTTTCCGCTGACCACCGCGGCCGCGGCCCCGTCGCCGAATAGAATCGAAGAAATCAGGTTGGCTTGCGAAATGTCCTTGCGCTGAAACGTGAGTGAGGGCAGCTCCACGGCGATGATCAGGACGTTCCCACTCGGTTCGGCCTTCAAGTAATCGGCTGCCCGTCCCAGCGCCATGGCCCCGGCGGCGCAGCCCAGTTCCGTGAACGGCATGCGCCTGACATTGGAACGGAATCCCATCAGATTGATGAGGTGGGCGTCCAGCGACGGAATCATGAAGCCTGTGCAGGACACCGTGATGATCATATCAATTTGATCGGCCTTCAACCCCGCGCGCTCCAGGCATTTTTCCGCCGCTTCGCGGCCGAGCTTCACGGCGTGCTCGATGTATTCATTATTCGTTTGCGACAGCGGGCGCGGCTCGATGGTGTAGTCGAGAGGGAAGATAGCGTGCCGGTTGTGAACTTGCGCGTTATCGACGATGCTCATCATCGCTTCGAGGCGGCGCTCGGGGATGTCAAAGACCCGTCCCATGTAGACCTTTACGTCATCGCGGGTGATGGTGTGGGGCGGCAGCGCGATGGCGGTTGCGGCGATCGTAGGATGCGATGCCACGGCAGATTCTGTCTGTCGAGAACTCACGGATTCCATCACTCTCCTTGATGAACTGCGCGGGAAGAGGCAGTCTTACGGCCGGGCACAGCACGCCTCCCCCTGGACTGGCTGCATAGGGGCTCTGACTTTATATCATTCTTAGCATGCAGCGTACTAATTTGCCGTCGTCTGGCCGTCTCCGATGGCGGCCTTGCTGGGGGCTGAGGCCCCGGTTGCACTGCTTCCCCGCGTTCGAGGAGCCCAGCTCGGCCGTCTCCCGTTGCCGCTCCGAAGGAGACTCTGCGGTCGAGTATGCTAGTCTTCCGTTCAAAGAGGTGCATGATGAACGCTGGTTCCCTGCGCTGTTCCCTTTTTGCGGCTGCTGTCTGCGCTTTTCTGAGCCTTCCTTCACCCGGGCAGCAGACGGCGCTCCCGATAACAACCGAAGGCGATTTCATCGTCAAGAATTTCAAATTCCGGTCGGGCGGAATGCTGCCGGAACTGCACTTGCACTACACCACGCTGGGGAAGCCGCTGCTGAACGCGGAGGGCCGCGTCACAAACGCCGTTCTGATTCTCCACGGCACCGGCGGTTCGGGCCAGCAATTCATGCAGCCGCAATTTGCCGGTGAGCTCTTCGGTCCGGGACAACTCCTGGACGCGAATCACTACTTCATCATTCTTCCCGACGGCGTGGGCCACGGAAAATCCTCGAAGCCCAGTGACGGGCGGCATGCTCATTTCCCTGAGTACGACTACGATGACATGGTCGCCGCGCACTATCAGCTTCTCAACGAGGGCCTCGGCGTGAATCATTTGCGTCTTATCCTGGGCACCTCCATGGGCTGTATGCATTCCTTTGTCTGGGGAGAAACCTATCCAGCCTTCATGGACGCGCTGATGCCGCTGGCCTGCCAGCCGGTCGAGATCGCCGGACGCAACCGCGTCTGGCGCAAGATGGTGATGGAGGCGATTCGCAATGATCCGGAATGGAAGGGAGGAGATTACGCGAGGGAACCCCAGCAAGGATTGCGCACGGCGCTCGACCTTCTGCTTATTGCCGGCAGTGCGCCGCTGTACATGCAGAAAACTTTGCCGACGCGCGATGCCGCGGACAAATATCTCGACGACTATTTCAAGACGCGTATGACCGGACTGGATGCCAACGATCTCTTGTACGCGGTGAACGCTTCGCGCAATTACGACCCTGCGGTGCACCTTGAGAACATCATTGCGCCGGTCATGTACATCAATTCCGGGGACGACTTCATCAATCCGCCCGAGCTCCGAATGGCCGAACGTGAAACCAAAAGGGTGAAAAACGCACGCTTCGTCTTGATCCCCACGAGCGACGAAACGCGCGGGCACGGCACGCATACCAGGGCCGCCGTTTGGAAACAATACTTGGCGGAACTGCTGGAGGAATCAGCACACTGAGAAGACTGCCTGCTAGGTGGTGGCCTGACTGGCGCGAATTTCCTGCCAACGGCGCGGCCGTTTGTTGGCTTGCAGGACCTTCTTACGCAGGCGAATGGATTTCGGAGTGATTTCCACGTACTCGTCGTCGGCAATAAATTCGATGGCCTGCTCGAGACTCAGCTCGCGGTGCGGAATCAAGCGGATCGCTTCGTCCGCGCTGGAGGAGCGCATGTTGGTCTGCTTCTTTTCTTTCGTCACGTTGACGTCCATGTCCTGTTCGCGCGAATTTTCGCCGACGATCATGCCTTCGTAGACATCGATCGCCGGTCCGATGAATAATTCGCCGCGTTCCTGGATGTTCCACAGCGCAAATGCGGTGGATGGTCCGCTGCGGTCGGCGACCAGCGCGCCCGTTGGACGCAGCGCCATCTCTCCGCCGTATTCCATCCAGCCTTCGAAAATCGAATGAATCAGCGCCGTGCCTCGCGTGTCCGTGAGCAACTGGCTGCGGAATCCGATCAATCCGCGCGAGGGGATCTTGAAATCCATGCGCACGCGGCCCGAGCCGTGATTGCTCATCTTGATCATCTCGCCGCGTCGGCTGCCGGTCGTTTCCATGATAATTCCGATGAAATTCTCGGGCACGTCGATCACCAGCCGCTCGAGCGGCTCGAGTTTCTTGCCCTTTTCCGTACGGGTGACAATCTCGGGCTTGCCCACCATCAGCTCAAAACCTTCGCGCCGCATCGTTTCGATTAAAATCGCTAGCTGCAGTTCGCCGCGCCCCAGCACGCGGAAGGATTCCGGCGTGTCCGTGTCTTCCACGCGGATGGACACGTTGGTCAAAAGTTCTTTTTGCAGGCGATCGCGAAGGTCGCGCGAAGTGAGATAGGTTCCTTCTTTACCGGAAAGCGGACTGCTATTGACGGTGAAAATCATCGCCAAGGTGGGCTCGTCGATCAGCAGCGGCTCCAGCGGCATCGGGTTTGCCAGATCCGTAATGCTTTCCCCGATGTTGATGCCCTCGACGCCCGCAATGGCCACCAGATCGCCCGCCGGGACGGCTTGCGCTTCATCCCGTTCCAGGCCTCGGAAGGTATACAACTTGGTGATGCGCGTGGAGGTCAGCTTGCCGTCCAGCTTGACGATGCCTACGTCTGCGCCGCGCTTGAGCGTGCCGTTGAAAACGCGCCCGATCGCGATGCGTCCCAGGAATTCGCTGTAATCCAGATTCATCACCTGAATCTGCAGCACGCCTGCTGGATCGCCCGGAGGAGCAGGAATGTGTTTCACGATGGTCTCGAATAACGGCAGCAAATCCTTCGAATCGTCACCCGGTGTCCGGTGCGCCACGCCGTCGCGGGCATTGGTATAGATAACGGGAAAATCAAGCTGGTCTTCACTGGCGTCGAGATCGATGAAAAGATCGTAGATTTCGTCCAGGACTTCCTTGGCGCGCGCATCGGTGCGGTCGATCTTGTTCAGCACGATTACCGGTGGGAGCTTCGCTGCAAGTGCCTTCTGCAGAACGTAACGCGTCTGCGGCAGAGGCCCTTCGCTGGCGTCGACCAGCACCACAACACCGTCCACCATGCGCAGCGCGCGCTCCACTTCGCCGCCAAAGTCGCTGTGTCCCGGGGTGTCCACGATGTTGATCTTGATGTCGTGAAAAAAAAGCGCCGTGTTCTTGGCAAGAATGGTGATGCCGCGCTCGCGTTCGAGGTCGTTTGAATCCATCACCCGCTCGACGACAGCTTCGTTGGCGCGGAAAATCCCGCTTTGCCGCAGCATGGCATCCACCAGCGTGGTCTTGCCGTGGTCCACGTGCGCGATGATGGCGATGTTGCGAATCGCTTGACTCATAGGATTGCGTCTTATGACCCCGAAGCCGTCGGGTTCAAGTCCTCTAAAGACAAAAATAGCTGCTGAAACAACCAGCAGCCTTGACGAATGTACCTTTATTTAGGCTGACCGACTGGCGGTCACACATCCTTAGGTGCGGCGCAGCAGTCTATAGTTTAACAGACCCGCCCCCGTCGAGCGAGAAAAGTAGGACGACGGTATGGGATCCGCTAACCCAATGGCTCCGGCGTCGGCAGGGCGGACGCTCTGACACTACCAGGACGACATTTCTCCCTGGGTCTCCTTCCTACCGCACTATTCCGCGCGCAGAGCGATGATGGGGTCTACTCGCGCCGCGCGGCGTGCGGGCACGTAGCACGCCACCAGGGCGGCGGCACCGAGCACTGCCGCCACGCCGACAAACGTGGGCGGATCCGTTGGTCCGACTTCGAACAGGAGTCCTTCGAAAAGCTGCGTGAGTGCCAGGGCGCCCAGCAAGCCGAGCGCAATGCCCAGCAGAGCGAGGGCCATGCCCTGGCGCAGTATCATGCCGAGGATTTCCGCCGGACGCGCGCCAATAGCCATGCGCACGCCGATTTCATGCTGGCGCTGGCCGACGGCCAGCGCCATCACGCCGCCGATCCCCGTGGCCGCAATTGCCAGCGCCAGCAAAGCAAAGAGTCCAAGCAAATTGGTTGTCAACCGCGGTGCCGCAACCGATTCCGCGCGCACCTGCTCGAGCGATCTCACGCGCGCGGCCGGTTGATTCGGATCGACGCCGTGCAACAGCTCGATCACGCCACCGGCAATGCTCATCGGTTCCACCGCTGTCTTGATCACCAGGCTGGCCTGTCCCATGGGGTTCTGCGCCAGGGGCACATAAATCTCATCGGCCACATCTTTATCGAGACCGTACTGTTTGATGTCGCCGACCACTCCAACCACTTGTGTCCAGGTTTTCGCTCCATCGGTGGAGAACCGTGTTCCGACAGGATTCAGCGATCCCCAGAGATGGCTCACGGCGCTTCGATTCACGACCGCCACGTCCGGGTGGCCCGGCCGGTCGGTTTCGACGAATCCCCTCCCGTTGATGATGGGAATGTGCAGCACTTCGAAGAAGGATGGACTCACAATCCTGAAATCCGCTTTGGGCATGGCCTGCCCCGGCGCGTGCCCCTGTCCTTCAATCTCGAAATCGCCGGTCATGGTCATGGCGGCGGTAAAGGGAATCATCATGGAGGCAGCTGCCGATTTGACGCCGCTTTGCATCTGGACCTTCTCCAGCAGAGTTTCAAAAAAGGCGCGTTGTTTGTCGTTGGTGTCGTACTTAATGAAGTCCAGTGCCACTTCCATGGTCAAGACGTTTTCCGGCTGGAAGCCGGGGTCCACATGTTGCAGCTTCATGAAGCTGCGCAACATCAGCCCCGCGCCAATCAGCAACAGGAAGGAAACCGCCACCTGCGCAACAATGAGCAAGCTTCTCAAGCGGTGCTTCCCGAGCCCCATGGTAGACTGCAGGCCACCTTCTTTCAGCGTCCCGACCACCGTCTCGCGCGCCGCCAGCGCCGTAAAACTCCGGCGTCCATGTGAATTTCACGAGCCCGCGGGGTGAAGCGCGCGGCAAAATCGACCAGCAGATTCAGCGCGCCCCAGGAAAAAAGCAGGCCCAGGCCGCCGCCGACCACGGCCAGCAAGAAACTCTCCGTCAGGAGTTGGCGGAACATGCGCACGCGCCCCGCGCCCAATGCGGCGCGCACCGCAAGCTCCCGCTCTCGCCGCACCATCCGCGAAAGATTCAGGTTCGCGACATTCGCGCACGCGATCAATAGAACGAAGCCCGCGGCCGCCAGCAACACGAGCATCGTCGGACGGGCGTTGTGTGTCAGCGCCTCTTCGAGCGTTATCGTTTGCACCGCATAGTTATTCCCCTCGGGATAGTCTTTCGGGTAAGCCTGCTGCAGATTCGCGGCAACGCCACTCAAATCCGCTTGCGCCTGACGCACGCCCATTCCGGACTTCATTCGCCCGAACACCTGCACCATACGTGCCTGCCGATTGGCGACAGTCGCGGGGCGCGACCGGAAAGGACAGGCGGTCGTTGGCATGTACACATCGTTCTCGTCCGGGTATTGCGGCACCGGCGGCAGCACACCGATCACCGTGTGAACCCGGTCGTTCATCCGGAACGTCTTGTTCACCACCGTCGGGTCGCCGCCAAAGCTTTTGATCCAATATTCGTAGCTAAGCATCAGCACGGCAGGCGCACCGGGCTGCTCATCTTCCGGCCGGAAAGTGCGCCCGAAGAGCGGCTGAACGCCGAAAACATCGAAGAAATTCCAGGAAACCACTCCGGTTTCCACGCGCTCCGGCTCGCTGCGACCCAACAAGATGAAATTCATGTTGTGGTATTCGACCAGGCCGTCGAGCGCGCGGCTTTGACGCCGGTAGTCGTTGGTGTCTGCGGCAGAGAAACGCTGATTCATCGTTCCCATTCGTTGCTGCAAGACCACCAGGCGGTCACCGTGTTCGTAAGGCAGCGGCTTCAGCAGCACCGCGTTGACCACACTGAAGATTGCCGAATTCGCACCGATTCCCAGGCCCAGCGTGAGGATGGCCGCAAGCGTGAAACTCGGGCTTTTGCGCATCATCCGCAGCGCGAATCCCGCATCCTGCCGAAACATCGCCAGGTGCTCGCCCGGAGCCGTCCGGAAAATCCCCACAATCGTTTCCCACCATAGGCGCAGAACACCGGCGGCTCCGTTGCGACGTCCCGCTTCCTGGTGTTGTTCCTGGAACGCCGTTTCCATGGCGGGGCCGAAGTCACTCCGAAAATCGAAGGGAAGAAGCCGTAGGAGTGCCCGATAGACTCGTGTCGCTCTGGAATCAGTCGCTGTCATGGTGTCCTCCGGCGGTGCCCCACCGCACCGCTCGTCGGTGCACTCGCGGTTTCCGGAATCCTCCGGGAGTTCCTTTAGGCCGTGCGAGGCTTCTTCAACAAATTTCTCGACCGCGCAAGGGATAGGATTTCATCCATCCTCTCCGCCTCCGCGCTGGCCACCTGCCGGCCTTGTGGCGTCAATCGGTAATAACGCCGCCGTTCGTCGTCTTGGGATTCCGCGGGCCGTGATCGCAGCTCAACGATCAGGCCATCGTTGAGCAAGCGCTTGATGATTCCATACAAGGTTCCCGTGCTCAGCCGGACTTTGCCGCCGGTGCGCAGCTCCACTTCCTTCAGAATGGCATAGCCGTGAAGATCCTCGCCTGCCAGCGTCAGCAGCACATGGAACATGGAGGGCGTCAGTGGCCCGAACGGTTCGGCGTTGCTTTGAGCAGCACTCAAGGGGTCAGCTCCGTAGAAGGGTATTCTGTCGTCATACGCTATATCGTCACACGCCATAGTGTCAAGAAGAAATTTGCAGGATATCTGCCCCTGGCACCCGCGAAAGAAACTACGGCTTCTTGACCGTCGGTTGCCGTTGCCATGTGGGCTGTAGATCCTTGCCGTTCTCCATCTACAGGTGGAAGGAAAAACTCACGCCTAATCTCTGGTAATGGGTGCTCCCGGGGAAAGCCGGGAATCGGAGGGGAAAGCTCAAACGGGCTTAAATCATGAATCGAAATGCCCGCGTCCGACACTGCGTAGGTTTGGTTCAGAGCGCGCGAACGCGGGTATTTCGACGGTTCTTGGGACTACGGGCTTTCAAGAAGTTAATTCTCCCAGGTCCTCCTATTGAGTTCAAAGATCCCGGTGCAGGCCAGCTCTAAGGTAAAGATCTGATCTGCCACGGGGACGTGCCTCTCTCTAACTTAAACCTGCCAGAGCGTCAAACGAACTAACCCTGAAAAGTCTGTGACCCAATAAGGCTAGTGTGATCAGTATGTTATGTCCATACATGAACTAAACTCTTTCCTGACGGCAGCTCGCGTGGTATAGTCCGCCGATTCATTCGGGGGGACTTCTCCAGAGTGGAACACGGTGTTGACCCCAAACTCGCCCTGCGGTTCGGCCTCTACGAGGTCGATCTGCTCCAGGGTGTGCTTTTCCGGCAGGGCGTACGCCTCAAGATTCAAGAACAGCCCTTCAGAATCCTCACGCTGCTTTTGCAGCGCCCCGGTGAAATCGTCACCCGCGAAGAACTCCAGCAGTCGCTATGGCCCGAAGGCACGCACGTTAATTTTGACGGCAGCCTCAATGCCGCGCTGAAGAAACTTCGTGCCGCCATCCAAGACGACGCGGAGAATCCGCGCTTTATCGAAACCGTTCCCCGCCAGGGTTATCGTTTCCTCGCACCGGTCCATTCCGTCAACGGCTCAGCCAACTCCGTTTCTCCCTGGACAAGTGTTTCGTCGGAGAGTTCTGAAGAGTCCATCGAAGTCCGCATGCGCCTCAATCCGGAATTCTCTGCGGAGCGGGCTGCCGAGCTCCGCAGAGAAAGGAAAATGGCGGAGCACGCGGCGCGGTGGATCGATTTCGGTCTTCTTTCCTGCGCGATTGCCTTTGGTTCGTGGCTGCTCTTTTTCATCGTGTACCCCATCCCTCGTCCCAGCGTGCAGCGCATGACGCGCATTACCAACGCCGGAGGAATCGATGAATGGGGCGGGATCGTGTCCGATGGCACGAGGATCTTTTTTCTCGAGCATGACGGCGGCCACTGGAATCTGATGCAAACTTCGGTGGAAGGCGGCAACGCGGAAAAAATGCCCGCTCCTTTTGAAAACACCCGGCTTTTCGCCCTCTCGCCCGACCATTCGCAGTTTCTGATCGGACGGTTCACCCGGCGCGATGATGAGATGCCGCTCTGGCTTTGGCCCGTGCAGGGCGGTGAGCCGCGGCGCATTGGCGAAGCCGTGGGCCACGACCCCGCGTGGTCTCCGGATGGCAGCCAGATCATTTATGTTCGCGGCCGCAGCCTCTATACCATCCGTCCCGACGGGACACAGCTTCGCGAACTGGCGCATGGTCCGGGACTCCCGCACTTCCCGGCCTGGTCTCCCGACGGCGAAACCATTCGTTTCAATATGGACAAGCGCGAGGATGGCACACAAGCCGTCTGGGAGATGGCCGCCGATGGTTCCGGTTTGCATCCCATTCTTGCCAGCGGAAGGCAGCCGGCCTCTCAGTCCGCCGGTGAGTGGACAGCGGATGGCAGGTACTTTCTTTTCTCCGGCTGCGAAAACTACGATTGCAATCTCTGGGGCATCCGCGAAGCGTGGAAGTGGTTTCGCCGATCGCACCATGATCCCGTGCAATTGACGCATGGCCCTGATTCCTTGCACGTAGCCATCCCCGCCGAAACGGGTTCCCGCGTATTTGCCTTTAGCTTCCGCTCGAATCGCGAACTGCAGAAAATCGAGCCGCAATCTCATCATGCCGATACGTTGATTCCCAATGCCAACGCGGAGCTAGCCAGCGTGTCCCCCGACGGCCATCTGGCTTTGTATACCGATCGTCCGGATGGCTCGCTATGGCGGAGCAGCATCGATGGCGCTCAGCGGCTTCGCCTAACCAAACCTCCTCTGGTCGCGTCGGCTCCGCATTGGTCGAGGGATGGGAAGCAGATTCTATTCACCGGCGCGCGTCCCGGCTCCATGCACCAGATCTATTTCCTCTCCGCGGATGGCGGCGCCATGCGCACCGTCCTTCCCGAGAGCCGCGAGGCTTCCGACGCCGATTGGTCACCGGATGGCACGCAAATCGTGGTCAGCATGCGCGAACAAAAGACGCAGCCCAAATTTGGTATCTATTTGTTCAAATCAAGCACCGGTGAGTGGACGCTCTTGCCGGAATCCCGAGGTTTGGTCGCGCCTCGGTGGTCTCCCAATGGGCGCTATGTCGCGGCTCTTGACGAAACAAATCGCCGACTGCTTCTTTATGATTTCCAGATGGAAAAATGGAGTGAGATGGCCGAGGGCGGGCTTCTCGGCGCTCCGTACTGGACTAGCGGCTCGGCAGCGATCTATTTTCAGGATCAGCTGGACAGCCAGCAGGCCATCTATCGCGTGCAGATCGCGAATCGCCAGGTGGAAAGGGTCTTTAGTTGCGGCGAGATCCTTCGCAGTAGCCCTGCGCATTGCATCTTCAGTGGGGTTGCACTGGATGGATCTGTTTACGTGATGGTGGAGCGCGGTTTAACGGATATCTACGCTCTCGATCTCGACTTGCCCTAAGGATGCTTTTCCCTGGAATCCTATTTTTTCCGGCTGTAGGTGAAGTCGTACTCCACGAACCAGGTCTTGCCATTGTCGTTCGAACCCTGGCTGAATTGACGGACCGTGTCAGGTCCAAGCTTGAGGAATTGCAGATGCCGTTTTAGTTTTTTCCCGTCTGCTTGCGGGAGCTCATCCGTCCAGGAGTCCATGATTGCGTCCTTCAACCCGCCATAGAAAAAAATGTTGCCGCCGGCGTTGTCCACCCAGCGTTGTTCGCCAACGCTGGAGCGCCGTATTGTAGATGTTGTAGCTCTTCCCGGAGTAGCCGGTGTTTCCCGCGCTGGTCCAGTTTTCCTGTACCACGCAATCCCCTAGAATCAATTCGATATGGCTGTCTCCCGCGGGCATCGCTCCCCGTGCTCGTGACGATTCCGTATGACTTAAGGGATTCGCTCCAATTTTCAGCCTCATAGGCCGCCGCCGCTGCGGTGCCCAGCTGAGTTGTGGAAGATGCCTGCGGTGGACCCCCCAGCGCCATCGCTGCCCCGGACAGAAGAAGCCAAGCGTTTACTGGATAAAGCGTCATGACACGCCGCATGCTCTTCACCTCGCATGGTCGGAAAGCCCTGATTTTGGGGTTTTAGACGCCATGGCCACAAAATGGCACTTCGCTGGAGGCATTTAATTACGCTAATTCATATAATGAACTTCTAAATTTAGACGATTTCCTTCTGTAACATCCCGATTCTTAGATTCCTCCCGCTTCCCTGACAGATGCGGTCCGCGCTCATCGATTTTATGGAACTAAAGATGAAATTTTTCGTAAGAATAGAAAACGCTCGATTGGTTTCTACGTCTAAATACCATAAGGGTGGGCGTCTATGTCACCGGAAGTGATCTCGATGAGAGAACCGGATGAGCCGACGACTTCGGAGCGGGTACTGCTGTCGTCCGGCCGCTATGTCCTCTTTGGGCCGTTCCGCATTGACCAGCAGCGGCAGGAAGTTACCCGGAACGGGTCCCGGCTCAAGCTCCAGGGGAAGGTTTATCAGGTTCTTCTGACCCTTCTCGAAAAACCTGGTGAAGTCGTCACCCGCGAAGAACTGCGCATGCGGCTCTGGCCCGCCGATACGCACGTCAACTACGACGCCAACGTAAATACCACCGTCAACAAACTCCGCCAGGCGCTCGGCGATTCCTCCGATCAGCCGCTGTACATCGAGACGATTCCCCGGAAGGGCTACTGCCTCTTGGTGCAACCGGAAGTTTCCGATAAGAGCCCACATTCTCAGTTGGCCCACAGCCAGTCATCTGCTGATTCCGCTCAAGAATCTTCTCGCCGCGCAGGGGGCCTGGTGTTTTCAAGATCGGATATTGCCATTGTGCTTGGGGTGATCGGCCTGATTCTTGCCGGGATGCTCCTGGGGGCCGGAATAACCCGGCTCTGGATTAGCCACGCAATGCCTGTGTTTCCTTACCCCCTAGCGACGTCCTTCTCCCACAGTTCTGCGACCGCGCTTTTTTAAGATCGGTCTTATTCTTGCTGGGCTTGGCCTGAGCGGAACTGCGTCCATGGACCCGCCTTCATATCCCGCAAATAAGGCTCCTGCCAGGCATACTCGGGATGAGCCGCGAGAAAAGGCTTGGCGAGAAAATCCCCGCCGCAGGGATGCCCCATGCGTGCCATGATGCGCATTTCTCCTGCCATCGTTGCGTCCGTCACTTTTCCTTGCACCGCTCCACCGGGATAGTAGGGCCGCCACTCCCACTCTGGGACGCCGCGCGGCGATCCATCCACGTGCCCGCAGAGCGTGCGCTCGTTGGCTTCTTCCTGGTGCTGAGCGCTGTCTCGGTGGTCGCCCAGCATCTTCTCCGCAAGCGCGACGTCGATCTTTCCTTTGTTTTCCTTTAGTAATTCATCCCACCTGGCCCGCCTGGCGTTCGGCGAACTCTCTTTATTAGCCGGATCAAATTGCGGCGCGTCTTCTTTGAGCACCTGCGGGTCGCGCGCCCAGTTCGATCCGGCGAGCACTCCATCCTTGGTCTTCCACAGCTGGTGCGCTCGTAACCCAAGTTCGAGTTGCGCGATTTCGCCGGTCTTCCGGTCACCGAGCAGCCAGTCGTTGGCATAACCCCCGTTGTTCCCGTCCAGTATGATATTTGTATATTCGTCGATCGAGCCCGCGTACTGCAGCGCCTTCCTGGCCCGCACGAATTCCGGCTTGCCATTCGGGTCCCAGCCTTCGAACTGCGTGATCGTCGTTTCCGTCACCATCAGCCCGTCGCTGTTGATCCCGAAATCGTCGTCGCTCGCGATCACTCCCGGGAAACCATCCATCAGGATTCTGTAGCCGTTCTTCGGCGCGATGTCGAACACGATCCGCCACCGTTCGCCGTTCCGGTAGCTCGTCCAGTTGTTGTGCGCCATCACGATCTGGCCGTCTTTTGTCCAGCTTCCCGTGGCCACGAAAGCGCTGCAATTCCCCGGGCTCTTCAGGTCCGGCGCCTGCCCCGTCTTTTGCTGCTTGTTCAGCCACGGCACGTAATAATCTGGCAGCTCCTCGAATGCATTGAACGCCACAATGTCGTCCACATCCAGCTTCGACCCGGTGCGTGCGCGCAGCCCTTCGACGATGCCCTGCAGCTCCTGCTGATACTCCGTATCGATCTTCGGCCACAGCATTTCGTGCGCGGCTCTCCGGAAAAATTCCCAGTCTCGTTCGGTCGAATGCATCATCCCCTCGCTCACTGCCGCGAACGCGTCTTCGATCTCCGGCGCCAGAAGGTACCCGTGCTGATATCCCATCGCGCCCGGATGGCCCTCGAGATGCACGTAGATCCAGCCGCCCTGCTCGAAGCGCAACGCTCCCTTCAAGCGCGAATCGTTAGCTGCCGCACGCTCTCGCGCTGCCGCGATCGTCGCCACCATGGCGTCATTCGCCGATGCGGAAGCCGCCGCTCCGCTATCCGCCCACCACAGCGCCGCCCCTCCCAGGATCACCAGCAGAACCGCCGCCACGCGCCTCATGGAATCATTCATGACCCTCGCCTTCCGAACATCTAATTGTGGGCTAGAGTCTATTCTGGCTGGGCTCTACCTTCAACGTTTCCTGGAGCGTTCTCGTGTAAACTCTCACCACCAGAATGCTTACTGCCATCACACGGGCGGTCAGCCCGGCCATCCTGCATTGCGAACTTTCCTTCATCGACCGCCAGCCCATCGATCTGGTCACCGCCCAGGAGCAGCACCACGCCTACGAGAAGCTGCTCGGCGGGTTGGGCGCCCGTGTTATTTCGCTTCCCGCCGAGCCCGACCTTCCCGATTCCATGTTCGTCGAAGACCCCGCCCTGGTTCTCGATGAATTGGCAGTGATCCTGTCGCTTGGAACGGAAACCCGCCGCCGTGAGGCGCCTTCACTGGCTCAAGCGCTCGCCCAATTTCGAAAGCTCGAATACGTTTCTCTTCCTGGCACACTCGAAGGTGGTGACATCCTCCGTATTGGCCGAAAGCTCTTTGTCGGCCTCACCAGACGCAGCAACGCCGAAGGCCTTCGCCAGCTTGCCGTCATTCTTGCGCCGCACAACTATGAAGTTATCGCCGTTCCCGTCAACGGCTGCCTGCACCTGAAATCGGCCCTCACGCATCTCAGTGGCAACCAGCTCCTCGCCAATCGCGCCTGGTTTGACACGACGGCGCTCGCCGGCCATGAGTGGATCGACGTCGATCCCGCCGAGCCGCATGCAGCCAACGCGCTGGCGCTCGCCGGCACCATCATTTTCCCTGCGTCATTCCCGCGCACGCGCGCTCGCATCGAGGCGCGTGGCTTACACGTCACTCCGGTGGACATCTCCGAACTCCAAAAAGCTGAATCCGGCCTTACCTGCTCCAGCCTGATTTTCACAAACACAAATTCGGTCAGTCTATGAGCCAACGCACATGAAATTTGCCCGTCCTAGCCGTACAGCCCCGGCGTGCAGGCCGGGGATATAAGGCTGCTTTCTTGTTTGTTCTGTCTGGACCTGTGTCTCTCCCAGGAAAACTGCTTCCCCCAGACTAAGGAAAACCTATGGAACGGTCAGCTAGGTCTCTTCGCACTTCCGCCACCCTGCTTGAAGATTCTGACCGAGCAGCAAGGCAACACGGCCACCCAGATCCTCCCGGGTGGCCGTCATTTTATCGCTGCGAGTTTCTTGCCAGACCGTGTCAGTTGGGAAGTTCCTCCACGCCGCGCGCAACAAACACTGCCTGGCCACTGATCGGATCTTTCAGCACCACACCGACAACGCGCAACGAATTCGTCGGATTGCTGCTCAGGTCGCTAAGGCTCTTCAGCCCGCCGCCGAATCGTGTGAACGGCGTGACGTACACGGTCACCGGTCCATTGAACAACACGCCAGCCAGTCCATTCGAATTCAACTGAAATGTGCTGGCATTGAGGTTCACACTGTTGGCCACCAACGTGCCGGTGTGCCCTTCATGCCGCAGCACCACGCGCTTCACCGTTACAGCCCCGCTCGCAAATGGTCCACCGATGCTTACATGCTGGCCAGGCACCATCAGCCCCGCATTGAAGAAGTGGTTCGTCCAGCTGTTGTGCATCCAGTAGATGAAGTACTTCTCGTTGCCAGTGAGATCGATGGTGGAGATTTCTCCTGACTGCAAGCCCGTACCGGAAGGCAACACGCTTCGCACATACAGATCAAAGTTCGTGGCTGTATTAGTGGGCGGATTTACGTAAGTGATCAAGCCGCCCGCGTAGAACCGGTCCTGCGAGAGAATTCCCACAGAGTCCGCAAGGAGAGTCGCCGTCGTGCGGTCCAGTGTCCCGGAGATTTCCACGATGGACGTCGAAGTCAGATTGTTGATGGTCTCGCTGCCTTCCCATTCGGTCTGACCATTCACATTCACCGTGAACTGGTGGCCGTGCGGCCCCTGAATGATGAAGGAATTACCGCTGGCGTTCACACTCACCACACCGGCGATGAAATCATCAACATAGGCGTCGGCGTCGCTGGGGGTAATGGCTTTCAGATCCAGCATAGGGGTGACCGCGCCGGTGATCTGTCCGCTGCTGTCGACAGCGAGCGACTTGCGAAGGTCGAATTCAAACTTCAAACCGATGATGTTTCCCGTGCTCACGACCAAAGGAGTCGACAGGGGAATGGTCACGCTTGATTGCGTCAGAGTCACTGCCGGTGAGGTGGTTCCGTTCAGCGTGCTGATCGTCGGTCGCGCTGGCGGGTTCACATTCAAGTATCCAATCTGCGGATTCGCCAGCGTCGCGGTAACACTCGTATACGTGCCGGCGGGAATCGTGTTGATGTCCAGCAACGTCCGCAAACCATTGAGCCGCGCGAAATCCACGGTCTGCGTTCCGCTGAGCACCGATTGCGTGTTGTTGTTGGTGTCCGTGACCGTTATTCCGGTAAGGTCCACTTGAAACGAAACCACGCTCGGCAGCGGCGCGTCCGTTCCCGTGACGAACACGGTGCCCGATTGTGCTGCGGTCATCGGGGAAGAAGACACACCGCCGCAACCGCTCAGGAATGCGATCAATGCGAATGCGAAGACAGCACTTAGCCACTTCTGGTGGTTCATAGGTTTTCCTTTCCTGTGGTGCCAGTGCGGTGGTGCCCCATGCACGCACCGATTCATGCGAATCGAAACCCCAGGAGATAAGAGAAGTTGCGGTCCTTAAAACACGTAGATTCAGTAGTTTACAGATGTCGTACCAAGGCCATCCTTCAGGATTGCGCCTCCTTCGACTCGGTTAGGGGTCTCCCCCAAGGGTGTTCCTGACCTTTCCGGCACGATTCCTCATTTTCGATTTATCCCCTTTCCCCGAACACCGAAGCTGTGTTATCTTGGCGCTGGTATGTCGTCCATCGCCACTAAGCGAATTACTGCTAAGTCGTCCAAGTCGACTACGACTATGACGACGACTATTTCCGCTTCGGGCGCGTGGAGAAACAGCTAGCGAGCTAGAAAAAGTTTCCAACCCACCGCCAGAAGCGAACCTGGCGGTGGGTTTCTTCTTTTAAGCCCCCTCCAGAGACGCTCCAGCGGTTGCCATCGCACGGAGAAACCAGGAGCGCAGGTCATGAGCCTTGAAAACATACAGGAAGAGTCAGCAGCGGAAAGACGCCCCGCCGCGTTGCAAGAGCGAGTGCATTGTGCCGGTAGGGCGAGCAAGCAACAGAGCAACGTCGTAGCCTTCAAATTCGGGGGCAGTTCTCTTCTCGGTGCGGACCGCATGATCCATGCCGCAGGTCTCGTTCTCGCCGCCAGGCGGGCATCCAGCGTTACCGTGGTCGTCTCCGCCATGAAGGGCCTCACCGACCACCTCCTTTCCATTGCCCGGGCTCTCGCCGATGGCAGGCTCGCGCCTGCGCGCCGCGAAGCCGAACTGGTCCTGGATGCTCACCTCGATGTGCTTCACCATCTGCAGCTCAGCGCGCAGGATGACCTTCGCGTGCGCCGCGAGTTGCAACTCCTGGGACGCGACCTTCTTCACGAAGTCCCGGCTCGCGGCGGCGTCGCCGCTGGCGCCGAGCTCTTCGACCGCCTGGCATCCTTTGGCGAACGCTTCAGCGCCAGGCTCTTCGCCGCCGCTCTGGAAAAGTCAGGCGTCTCTGCGGTGCCCGTCACATCCTCGGATTTCGTGCTGACCTGCGACACCTTTCGCGACGCGCAGCCACATCTCGAACAAACAAAACAGCGCGGCCGGGAGGTTCTTCTTCCACTCCTCGAAGCTGGCATCGTGCCGGTTGTCACCGGATTCATTGGCGCAACTCCCGATGGCCGCATCACCACACTCGGCCGCAACAGCTCGGATTTTTCTGGAGCCATCATCGCTCATGTCGTGGACGCCGACGAACTGGTCATCTGGACCGATGTCGACGGCATCTTCACCGCCAATCCCCACGAATCCGCCGAAGCGCGCCTGCTGCATGAGCTCAGCTACGATGAGGCCCGCGCCCTCGCCGCTAGCGGCGCGAAAGTTCTCCACGCGAAAGTGCTGCCTCTCGCCGCCGAAACCGAAATGGTCGTCTGGGTTCGCAATACTTTCAACCCGCAGGCGCGGGGCACACGGATTGGTTTGCCGCGAGTACAGCAACATCCTGCTACTGCCCCAATGCAAAAATCTCAGCACGGCGGCGCAGCATGAGTTCACAATCTCAATATGGGGGTGACAGCAACATGCAGTCGAAACAGGCGGCGAGTTCGAGCGAAAAGCACGTAGAAAAAGCAAGCACGCCGGGGAGGCGTGCTGAGAAAAAGTTGCGGGCGGGCGTCCTCGGCGCGACCGGTATCGTTGGTCAGCGTCTCGTTAGTCTGCTGGCCGGTCATCCCTGGTTCGAGCTCACCGAAGTGGCCGCCTCCGAGCGTTCCTCCGGCAAGACCTACGCCGAAGCCGTTCGCTGGCATCTCGACGCGCCCATCCCCGAAGTGGCTCGCAATCTCGTGGTCAAAGGTCTCGACCCCTCCCTCGATTGCGACTTTGTCTTCTCCGCGCTCGATTCTTCCGTCGCTGGCCCCGCCGAGGAGGATTTCGCTCGCGCTGGTTACCCCGTGGTCAGCAATTGCAGGAATCACCGCATGGATCCCGACGTTCCCTTGCTCATTCCGGAAGTGAATGCCGCCCATCTCGACGCCATTCCCTTGCAGCAGAAGAATCGCGGCTATGACACGGGCTTCATCGTCACCAATCCCAATTGCTCGACCGCCGGCCTGGTGCTGGTATTAAAACCGCTCGCCGACGCCTTTGGCCTCGAGAAAATCTTTGTGGTCACCCTTCAGGCCATTTCCGGCGCAGGCTATCCCGGCGTCGCCTCGATGGATATCCAAGGCAACGTCGTTCCTTTTATCAGTGGCGAAGAGGAAAAAATGGAGGCCGAGCCGCAGAAGCTGCTAGGCAAATGGGATGGCTCGCGGTTCGTCGACGCCGGCATCGGCCTCAGCGCCCATTGCAATCGCGTGCCGGTGATCGACGGCCACCTCGAATGCATCTCCGTCGGCCTTAAAAAAATCGCGTCCCTCGACGAAGTTCGCGAAGCCATCCGCAACTTCGAAGTCGACGCCGAGCTGGCATCTCTCCCGACCGCCCTGCGAAATCCGGTGGTGGTCCTCGACGAAGAGAATCGCCCGCAGCCGCGTCGCGACGTTCACGCCGGAAACGGCATGGCCGCCGTCGTCGGCCGCATCCGCGAATGCCCGCTACTCGACGTCAAACTCACGCTGCTATCGCACAACCTCGTCCGCGGCGCCGCCGGCGCCGCCCTGCTCAACGCCGAGCTCCTGGCCGCCCGCGGCTTCCTCAAGCACCGCGTCACCTCGAGCGAGTCCCACCTCGCCGAACCCGTGTCACAGTGAATCGTGCATTCTGGATCGGGAGGAGTTGGGTGTGACAACTCTGGCCTTCTCCCTCCCAGCTCTTTGGAAGGTGCACTTACCGGTGGGGCCGTAAAGCCGCGGACTTCAGCCCGGGGATATAAGGCTCCTCAAAACGTCAGCGCGGCGTCTTCTGCTGCTCGATATCACCCTTGAGAATGTTGAGGGGGGCATGGCACCACCCCTTAGCCCCTACCCCCCTGTCCTGTCGCCCCGTGCTCCTCCCGCCGGTTTTCCACGGAGCAGATCCTCCAGGTCGCCCATCTTTTCCCCCAGCAGATTCAGCTTCCGCGCGAGACCCTGAATCTCGGATTCGGCGCGGCGATTGACGGAGTAATCCAGTTCGGTGCGCACGCGATCTTTCATGTCCTGGCGATTCTGGCTCATCATAATGACTGGCGCCTGGATGGCTGCGAGCAGGGACAGGAGGAGATTCAGTAGGATAAACGGATAGGGATCCCAGGCCGCCTTGCGCAGGCCTATGTTGATGACTGTATAGATGCTGCCGATCACGATAAAGCCAATGATGAAGGTCCAGGATCCGCCGAACTGGACCATGGAGTCCGCGATGCGCTCGGGAAGAGTCGATTTTTCCTCGATCACTTCGTTGGCGTTGCGCATGGCGCGAAGGCGCACGAGTTGCTGCGAGGCGTGGAACTGTCGCCCCAGCACGGTCAACATGTCCATTCCCGCATGCGGCTTGCGTTGCAGCAGCGTCGCGATGTCTCCCCGGCTGACTTCCACACACACGGTTTCTTCGACGGCCGTCGCATTGGTCTGATGAGGCGTCTGCTCCAGCATCGACGCGAATCCGAAGAACTCGCCGTGAGCCGGTTCATCTACCACGACTTCTTGTTGATCCTCGTCCACAGTCGTGACGCGGACCTTCCCGGAGACCATCACGTAGGCTTGACCGCTCGGATCACCCATCTTGTAGATGCGTTGCCGCGCGGCGAAATTCTTGAGTTCCACTTGCCCCGCCAACACTGCGGTCTCTTCTTCGTCAAGCAGCGCAAACAGCGGAACGTGTTTCAACACTTCAGGATTGCAGGCCATCGGCCACCTCTTCCACGCTAACTGGATTGGTTCTCAGTCTCCCAAGGGTTTGGACAGCGCGCAACGGGCAACAGCAGCGCTCATAGTAAACCCGATGAACGGTGCAGCTTCAAGGAGCATTCGGCAAAGCTGGGAGATGATCGGGGCGGCCAAACACAGCAAGCCACGGGGAATTCCTCACTAGATCAGTTGCATCCGCAGGTCTTGTCCCGCAGCATGTCGCGTCAACAACGCGGACATTCTCTGCGCCCAGCGCTCGAGACCTTCCTGGCCACCAAACGAAATAATGATCCCCAGGACGTGCTTCGTTGCCGTCGTCACCATCGTTCGTTCCGAATCACTGGTCGGACTTCCGTGCGGCCCGGCGGCGTCACAGAATATCGGCAATCCTTCCAGATTCAAATCGTATTTGCCAATCCCCTTGTAGGTTTCGCCCGCTCGTCCCGCACGAAAAACAATTTCGCCGGTCACATGCGTCAGGTCGTACAAACCAATCGGCAGGCGGCTTTCCACAGACACCAGATTGATAACGTCCACGACGGCATTGATTTGCGGCAGGCCTTTTCCCGCGACCACCCGCCGCAACAGCGCCTCCGCCGAACCGCGGTACCGCGCTGGATCTTTACCCAGCGCTTTGTACGCCCTGCGCGTGGCTTGCACTTGCGGCGACTCCAGCACACCGCGCGGG
>WNFP01000198.1_pt1 | contig 44725 bp, 34 predicted proteins | sample 5400201 | NCBI WGS metagenome assembly WNFP01 (sample SAMN13153355, study PRJNA577476) | soil metagenome | isolation source: 115 cm saprolite under Madrone tree | place: USA:California | collected 2016-06-14 | reverse complement strand
GTCATCTGACCGGGAAAAAGCCGGGCGAGCCGCCGCCGACGCTGCTCGACTATCTGCCGCGCGACACTTTGGTGGTCATCGATGAATCACACCAGACAATTCCGCAGGTGCGTGGCATGTTCTTTGGCGATCAATCGCGCAAGCGCACGCTGGTTGAATACGGATTTCGTTTGCCGTCCGCGATGGATAATCGGCCGTTGAACTTTGATGAGTTCGAAGAACGGGTGGCGCAGAGAATCTATGTCTCAGCCACGCCGGGTCCGTACGAGTTGACGAAATCAAGTGGTGAAATCATCGAGCAGATCATTCGGCCCACCGGCTTGATGGATCCGGAGGTCGAAGTGTTGCCGGTAAAAGGCCAGATCGATCACTTGCTCGGTGAATGCCGCGCCAGAGCCGAGCGGAAGGAACGTGTATTAGTAACGACGCTGACCAAAAAGATGGCCGAAGACCTGACCGAATACTTTACCGAAGTCGACGTGCGTGTGCGCTACCTGCATTCCGACATTGTCACCCTGGAACGAATCAGAATTCTCCGTGACTTGCGGCGAGGTGAATTCGATGTGCTGGTCGGGATCAATCTGCTGCGCGAAGGACTCGACTTGCCGGAAGTTTCGCTGGTCGCGATCCTGGACGCTGACAAGGAAGGCTTTCTTCGTTCCGAGTCGTCTCTGATTCAGACGATTGGGCGCGCGGCGCGAAATGCCAGCGGCAAAGCGATTCTGTATGCCGATCGAATAACCGATTCAATGAAGCGCGCGATTGACGAAACGCGGCGGCGGCGAGCTCTGCAATTGATTTATAATCGGGAGAACGGAATTACTCCAAAGACGATCATCAAGCCGATCGAAGCGACCCTGGTAACAGCGGCAGAGGCCGACTATTTCAAGGTGCCTCTCGATCTGGAAGATGTGGAAGGCTACAGTCCGGAACAGCTCGGCGAGACAATTGTCCGGCTGGAGCTGGACATGCGTGAGCATGCGAAGCGATTCGAATTTGAAAAGGCGGCCGAGTTGCGCGATCGAATCAAGTATTTGCGAGAGCGGCAGTTGATCGTCGCATAGCGAAGATGATTTAGTGGCACAGACTTTAGTCTGTGATTTAGATTCGGGCTGACAAGGATCACAGACTGAAGTCTGTGCCACTATTAATGAATGCTTACTAAGTCTCAAGCCGACGAGATCCAATCGTTTCTTGGCGACTCTTCGCATGTAAGTGGAGGATTCGCTGAGCGGGTCGTCTTTCCGGAAACTGCCGAAGATGTTGCCGAGGTTCTGCGCGCCGCAACACGCACTCAAACACCCGTAACCATCTCGGGCGCCGGCACCGGCACGGTCGCGGGCCGGGTTCCTTTTGGCGGTGTCGTCGTCGCCACCGACAAGCTGAATCGGATCACGCAAATTGTCCATGACGATAATGGCGGAGGCCACGCAGTTGCCGAAGGCGGTGTAATTCTCGGTGATCTTCAAAGGGCGGTTGAATCTGAAGGACTGCTGTATCCTCCGGATCCAACCGAACGCAGTTGTTTTCTGGGCGGCAATGTAGCGACCAACGCGTCGGGCGCCCGGACTTTTAAATACGGCCCGACGCGAAATTATGTCGAGCGTCTGAAAATTGTTTTGGCGACTGGCGATGTGATCGATATCCGCCGAGCCGAATTACACGCTGATCTGAACGGCAGAATCACTATTCCCCTTCCCTCGGGGCGTTTGATCGAGACACAGTTGCCGACCTATCGAATGCCTCAGGTGCGCAAACACTCTTCCGGCTACTACGTCGCGCCGGGCATGGACGTGATCGATCTTTTTATCGGCAGCGAAGGAACACTGGGCGTGATTTTAGAGGTCGAAGTGCGGCTGCTGCCTAAACCAGCGGAGTTAATGAGCGGTGTTGTCTTCTTCACATCGGAAGAGGAACTGCTGGCATTTGTCGGCGAAGCGCGCAAACGATCGCTGGCCAATCGAGGCGGGAGTCTGGCCGCGACCGCGCCCGACAGAGATCGGGGCAGTAGCCCGGGGTCCCCAGCCGGGCAGCCCGGCTGGGGTGGGAAGGTCAGGGAAGGCTCCTCGATTGACGCCCGCGCCCTCGAATACTTTGACGTCGAATCGTTGCGCTTTCTGCGGCAGAAATACCAAACAATCCCAACAGCAGCAGTCGGCGCGATCTTCTTCGAGCAGGAAACAACCTTATCAACCGAAGATTCGCTGATGACCGAGTGGCTGTCTTTGCTTGAACGGCATAATGCTCTGGTCGACAATTCATGGTTCGCCACCAACGAAGGCGATCAGGCCGGCCTGCGCGAATTTCGTCATGCGCTGCCCGTGCTGATGAATGAATGGTTCGCGCGTCACAACCAACGCAAAGTCTCAACCGACATGTCCGTGCCCGACGAAGCGTTTGCCGGCATGTTGCGCTTTTACGAGGACAGTCTGAGCGGAGGTAATCTTCGCTACACGATCTTTGGCCATATCGGCGACAATCACGTGCACGTCAACATTCTGCCGCGCGACGACGACGAAGCCGCCAGGGCGCGGGAGATTTATCGGACCTTCATCCGTCGCGCCATCGATGTCGGCGGTACGATTTCCGCCGAGCATGGTATTGGCAAGCTTAAACGCGAATATCTGCGCGAGCTCTACGGGGACGAACATCTGCGTGAGATGGCTGCGTTGAAACGGGCGTTTGATCCGGCTGGAATCCTGGGTCGGGGAAATATGTTTTCGGAAGAGTTCTTGTGAGGCGGTACTGGTGCAGTTTGCAAATGCCCCGAACCGTAGCGCAAGCGTGGCGAAAGAAGCTTGTTACAGAACCGCGAGCGGTAGCGACCGGATCCTAACACTCAAATGCGGCCTAAAATCGCAACGAATTGCGGGTTGAATGTAGCATCCGGTCGCTACCGCTCGCGGTTCCGTAACGACTTGCTCTTGCGGCAAATAATGGCATCGACTAGATGAGGCTGCACCAGTTCTTGTGATGGTAGTCGGTTGTCAGTAGTTATTTGTTCGTAGTACGCTCCACCGACTCTTCGACCGACTAACGACTGACTACTGACTACTCAATAATGTTTCGTTTCACCACCGCCGGCGAATCACATGGTCGCGCGCTCGTCGCGATAGTCGAAGGTCTGCCTGCCGGCATGCCCGTCAACATTGAACTGATCAATCACGAACTCGCGCGGCGGCAGCAGGGCTATGGCCGCGGCGGGCGGATGAAGATCGAGTCTGACCGAGTGGAGATCCTCAGCGGTGTTCGTCATGGTCTGACGCTCGGCTCGCCTTTGGCGCTGATGATCGAAAACAAAGACTGGGCCAACTGGACAGAGATAATGTCAGTTGCGCCGCAGGATCTCGCGCCCGAGAAATCACGCCGCGTCAAACGGCCGCGTCCAGGCCACGCTGATCTGGCCGGCGGTTTGAAATACAACACGCGCGACCTGCGCGACGTGCTGGAACGCGCGTCCGCGCGTGAGACGACGGCGCGCGTTGCCTGTGGCGGACTCGCCCGCCAATTGCTGGCAAACTTCGGCGTCGAAATTCACAGCCATGTAATTCAGCTCGGCGGCATTCCGGACCAGCCTTTAGAATTAACCTTTGATCAAATCGCGGCCATTCCGGATGATGCGCCGCTGCGTTGCGGCGACGACGAAGCTCAGCAGCGGATGGTGGACTTAATCGACAGAACGAAGAGCGAAGGCGACACCCTCGGCGGCATCTTTGAAGTTGTTGCGCGCGGCTTGGTGCCAGGTCTCGGTTCGCACACTGCGTGGGATCTAAAACTTGACGGACGTTTGGCGCAGGCGGTGATGTCGATCCCCGCAGTGAAGGCGGTCGCGATCGGCGCTGGTGCTGCGATCAGTGCCCTGCCCGGCTCTGAAGTTCACGACGAGATTGGTTATGACGAAGAGACGAAGGAATTTATTCGCGCCAGCAATCGGGCCGGCGGATTGGAAGGCGGCGTCACCAACGGCGAAGAGTTGCGCGTGCGCGGCCACTTGAAACCGATCTCTACACTGCGGCGCGCGCTGCGCTCGGTTGATATCGATACGAAGCAGGAAGAGCGGGCTGCTTTCGAACGTTCGGACATCACGGTCGTTCCCGCCGGCGGCGTGATTGGCGAAGCGATGGTCTCTCTGGTGCTGGCCTCGGCAATGCGAGAGAAGTTTGGCGGCGACAGCCTGGGCGAGATGAAGCGGAACTTTGAAGGCTATCGAGAGCAGTTGCGTGGTTACTAGAAGCCAACGGAGAAGAATTATCCGAACTAGCGAAACCAAAACGTTGACTGTAAAATTGAGGTGGCGAAAAAGCGAATTTGAGATTCAAGAATGTCTTTACTGAAAATAGTTACCTGGCCAAATCCAATTCTCGACGCGCCTGGGGAACCCGTTACCAAATTTGACGGCGATCTGAAGAAACTCGTCAATAATATGTTTGAGACGATGTACTCGGCGCCGGGCGTCGGTCTGGCCGCCGTGCAGGTAGGCGTGCCCAGGCGCCTGTTCGTGATGGACTGTTCGGCCGGTAAAGATCCGGCGCAGCGCATCGTGATGATTAATCCGGAAGTTGTCGGAATCGAAGGCAAGCAGGACGGCGACGAAGGCTGTCTTTCTTTCCCGGGTATCTTTTTTAGCGTGCAGCGCAATCTTCGCGCCATCGTTCGGGCCCACGACATCGACGGGAAAGAGTTCGAGCTGGACGGCACGGAACTGACCGCGCGTTGCATGCTGCACGAAACGGATCACTGCGACGGAATAGTCTTTTTAGACAAGATGACTCCACTCAAACGCGAGATCGTAAAACGCAGGATTAAGAAATTGCAGAAGGCCGGCGAGTGGCCGGCATGATGGCCTCAGTAGGAATCGAGTCCCTCTCTTGTTTTGGAAGAAGCCCAGCCCCAAGTACTGCGACCAGGACATGGTCGAGATTTCGCAATTGTTCTTCCTCGAAAATGACGATCCGACCTTTGGCAGGGAGTATTTGGACACGAAGATTTTGGATTATTCGGTCGCTAGCTTGAAGAGCGTGGATCATTATCTTGATCTGGTTCGTAAGCGACCAGAAATCGCGAACGTCTGGAACAAAGTGACATTGCGATGCGGTGCTTACGTCGGCGAGGTCGCTCGCAGGAACTGCGACACGCGTGAACTCCATTGGGTCGATTACGAGAACGGTTTGTTAGTTGATAAGAAAAGTTTCGAGCAGATGGGTAAGAGCATCGGAACAGCCGTCTCACTCTACAGCGCACCTGCATGGTTCTGTTTCCCTCTGGCGAAAGTGGATAAGTACCTCGAGAACGGGGCCGAAGTCAGCGTCTACGGCTTTGTAACTGTTATCAAAGACGTAATAGTCAATCAAGGTTAGGAGCTTACGAATGCCAACCGAATTCAGTAATGAACCACTGACAGATTTCACGAAAGAAGAGAACGCCGCCGCAATGCGCGCGGCGATTGAAAGAGTCAGAACGCAACTCGGTCAGGAATATCCTTTGGTCATCGGCGGCGAGCGAATTAGAACTGAAGCCAAACTCGAAACTTTCAATCCGGCCATACGCACTGAAGTGGTCGGAAAGTTTCAGAAAGCAAACAAGGAACTCGCCAATCGCGCCGTCCAGACGGCCTACGAGACGTTTCACACCTGGCGAAACACTCCGGCGGAAGAGCGCGCCCAGTTGCTGTTTCGCCTTGCGGAGCTAATCCGCTCGCGCAAACATGAATTGTCCGCCTGGATGATTTTCGAAGTCGCCAAGTCCTGGCCCGAAGCCGATGGCGATACGGCCGAGGCAATCGACTTTCTCGAGTTCTATGGGCGCGAGATGCTGCGCTACGCAGCGCCACACCCACTAACAGAAATGGCCGGCGAAGATAATCATCTCGAGTACATTCCGCTCGGCGTCGGCGCAGTGATTCCCCCGTGGAATTTTCCTCTGGCGATTATGGCGGGCATGACGGCGGCGGCCATCGTCACCGGCAACACCGTTGTGCTCAAGCCATCGTCTGACGCGCCGGCGATCGCTTACAAGTTTTTCGAGTTGCTCGAAGAAGCGGGAATGCCTGCGGGCGTGGTGAACTTCATGACCGGTTCGGGCGCAGAAGTGGGCGACGTGGTCGTCGATCATCCGAAGACGCGCTTTATCGCGTTCACGGGCTCGAAAGAAATCGGCCTGCGGATCAATGAACGCGCGGCCAAAACGCCACCGGAGCAACTCTGGATCAAACGCGTGGTCGCTGAGATGGGCGGCAAAGACGCGATTATCGTTGCTGACGACGCTAATCTTGATGAAGCCGCTGCCGGCGTCGTGCAATCGGCTTTTGGCTTCCAGGGCCAGAAGTGCTCGGCCTGTTCGCGGGCGATCATCGACGCAAGGGTTTACGATCCCATGATCGAAAAGATCACCGAGCTAACCTCGAAGATCAAAGTCGGAGATCCCACCGACACGACGACAACGATGAGTGCTGTGATCAACGACAAGGCCTTCAAATCGATCAATGGCTATGTTGAAAAAGGCAAAGCCGAGGGCGGACGAGTAGTGGCAGGCGGCGGCGCCGACGGAGAGAAGGGCTTCTTTATCGAGCCAACCGTAATTGCCGATGTTAAGCCTGGTGCGACCATCGAGCAGGAAGAGATCTTTGGCCCCGTCCTCGCCCTGATTAAGGCCAAAGACTATGACGACGCTCTGCGGATAGCCAATGACACGCAATTCGGACTGACGGGCGCGGTCTATTCGACCGACGAAGCCAGGCTGGAACGCGCGCGCCGCGAATTTCACGTCGGTAATCTCTATCTCAATCGCAAATGCACCGGCGCCTTTGTTGGCGTCCATCCGTTCGGCGGATTCAACATGTCGGGAACGGATTCCAAGGCCGGCGGCCGCGACTATCTGTTGCTGTTCATGCAGGCCAAGCTCTCTTCGGCCAAGATTGGCGCGACGAAGAGTAAGAACGCCGAAGCCGGCGCCGGGATTTGAGTCTAAGTCCCGTGGGAACGAAATATTTATAGAAGAGCGTCTCTCTTTACCGATCCGACGAGCCGAGCAAAATGCCGAGGTAGTTTTGCTCGGCTCGAATTCATTATGACCATTCGTGACTATAAATATTTCGCCGCTAGCGCGGCTGGTTGAACCACCTGCCTTGATACCTCCGATGTAGTAAACTCAAACCAATGCGTCTTGTCTTCATGGGCACGCCTGAATCCGCAGTGCCTTCGCTGCGCCGCCTGCTTGCCGACGGGCACGAGGTCGTCGCGGTCTGGACCCAACCTGACAAGCCCGCGGGACGTGGCAAGAAACTGCACCAGTCGCCCGTGAAAGAGTTCGCGCTCGCGCACGGACTGACCATTCATCAACCAACCAAAATAAAAACTCCGGAAGCAAAAGAGTTATTCACCTCGCATCGGGCCGACGCTGCTATTGTCGTCGCCTATGGACGGATTCTGCCGCCTCAGTTTCTTGAAGCCCAGCGTCTTGGTTGTATCAATCTTCATTTTTCTCTGCTGCCCCGGTATCGCGGCGCGGCGCCGGTGAACTGGGCCATCGTTAACGGTGAAAAGGAAACCGGAGTGACTACTATGCGGATCGTGTCCGAACTCGACGCCGGCCCCATCTTACTGCAGAGCGCAACTCAGATCGGCGGCGGCGAAACCGCCCCGGAGCTGATGCGGCGACTCGCGGAAACTGGCGCCGAACTACTCAGCACAACTCTCAAAGGCATTGATCATATCGAGCTGAAACCACAGGCGAAAGAAAGCGCCACCTTCGCTCCGATATTGAAACGCGACGACGGCCTGATTGATTGGAGCCTGGACGCTCTAGCCATCGAAAGACGCGTGCGTGGCCTTCAACCCTGGCCGAATGCGCATACGACTCTGCGTTCGCGTCGCTTGATCATCTGGAAAGCCAACGCTGAAAGCCTTCCGCAGAGTTCAGACCAGCCGGGCCGGATCATTGAGGCTCACGGCGATAGACTCCTGGTCGCCTGCGGCGCTGCGACGGCATTGCGGATAGGAGAGCTTCAGCCCGAACACTCGCGCCGCATGAGCGCGCGCGATTTTCTTAACGGCGCGCATCTTGAAGCTCGCGAATCACTAGGCAACCTTAACGATGCTTCCGATGTACGATAGAGCCAGGCTAATCGCGAATGTCCTCGCCGGCTCGTGGCGCCAGTCCCCTGCCCCGCTCACTATCTCTCGAGCAGAACTCGATATTGTTGCGCAACTGCTGCTCGAATCGGGCGCCGGCGCTTTGGGCTGGCGGCGTGTTGGCAACTCAAATCTGCGGACTGCGCCCGCGGCTCTTGAATTGGAACAGGCCTTTCGTCTGCACGCATTGCAATCCGCCATTCACGAACACAACATTCAAAATGCGCTGATCTTACTGCGCGGCGCGGGGGTCGAACCGATTCTGGTTAAAGGTTGGGCGGTTGCGCGCCTTTATCCCGATACGGGTTTGCGTCCCTACGGCGATCTTGATTTGTGCGTCGAACCAAAGAATTATCATGCGGCCACAATCGCGCTGGAAAAGGATTCGAAAAAATCCTATCAGGTTGATCTGCACCGGGGCTTTAAGACCCTAGATCACAAATCGTGGGACGAGTTGTACTCGCGTTCTCAACTTTTGAAACTGGGCGAGGCTGAGGTCCGAGTTCTCTGTCCGGAAGATCATCTGCGGGTTCTTTGCTTTCATTTTCTGCGGGAAGGGGCCTGGCGGCCGCTATGGCTCTGTGATATCGCCGTCGCGGTTGAGAAGCGGCCCCCGGATTTTGACTGGGACCTGTTTACCGACAAGCAGGATCGCCGGCGAAAATGGTTTGCCTGCAGCCTGGCTCTAGCCGATAAACTGCTGGGCGCAAGCATGGACGGCGTGCCGGAGACGCTCCACGCTCAACAACTGCCAAGTTGGTTTCTCCCGTCCGTCTTGCGAGAGTGGGAAGTGCGCTCGATGTCACATCGTCACACCGCTCCGATGAGCGCAGCCTGGCGGGCGCCCGCACAGACTCTAAAACTGAGGAGTCTCAGTTCACATTGGCCAAACTCCATCGAAGCGACCATTGGTGTCAGCGGTCCCTTTAATGAAATTCCGAGGCTGCCCTTTCAAATCGGCAACTGTGCCGTGCGCACGATTGAGTTTTTCTGGCGCCTGGGCAGAAGCTCTTGCTAGCCGCGGCCTTCAAATATTTATTGACGGCAGACCTGTGCTGACATATCCTTTCGCGACTCAACCAGATCGAGTGCGCCAAATCTTACTTAGGAGTTCGCCCGAATGACCAGTAAGCTTGCCCCGAAGGCTCGGAAAAACAAACTGATCGTTAAAGAACTTTCCAATGAGGTCCTGATCTACGACGAGAACAACCACCGGGCGCATTGTCTCAATGAGACGGCCGCGCTCGTCTGGAAGTTCTGTGACGGACGCACGAGCATTCCAAAGATGAGGCAACTGTTGGAGAAGGAAATGAGCCTGGCGGTGCCCGAGCAGACGGTTTGGCTGGCGCTAAAGCAACTTGAGGGGTCGCGCTTGCTCGATCTGCCCGTTACGCCGCGCGCCGGGATTCCGCACGCGTCGCGACGAGCGGTAATGCGAACCATAGGAATTGCCGCAGTCGCTCTGCCGCTGATAACTTCCATCCATGCCGCGCCCGCTGCTGCGGCTGGTAGTTGTCGAACCGGTGGTCAAACTTGTTCGCCTCCCAGTTCGAACCCGGGAAACTGCTGCGCCGGCTTCGCCTGCAACGGCGCCGGAATTTGTCAGGTCACTTAACCGACACGGCCGCATGGCGCCTTAGCACATAAGGCCGTGACCTATGATGAATTCCACGATCTGGCCAGCGAGTCTAGCGATTTGATCCTTTCCTTAAGCTCTCGATCCACGCGGCATTCTCTTCCATCGTCGGCCGGAATGCTTCGCGCGGCGCCACTGTCTCGACGTGCATATTGTCGTCGGTGTTGATTACTGAGCCGGCCACGGCCGGGCCAAGTTGAGTTTCATCGCATACCAGCCACGCCTGCACATCAGCCGCGCTCTTGATTCCCACTCGCTCAAGGTCGGCTTTAGTGCGCGCATCGTTCATTCGCTCAGCTATGCGATCCAGCCGAACGCGTGACCCGCTGCCGATTAGAATCAGATCCTTTCCTTTCGCCGCGCCCACCACTCGGAACACCGCCACGTAGGGGAAAATTTCATGGAAAGTAGCCAGCACGGACCGCAAACTCTCTGTGGAGAGTTGGTAAATCTGTAGCCATTGCACGAACACTCCGTCGTCTTGCAAACGCTGGCGGCCCAGAGTGAAGAACTCGCGCGTGAAGAGATTGGCCACCCCGGGCACCCAGGGATGGCTGGGCTCGCTGACGATCATGTCGTAGGTCACAGGATTGACGCGCAGATAAGTTCGCGCGTCATCAATGATCAAATGCAAACGCGGGTCGTTAAGTGGGCGGTTGTTAACGTGCTCAAAAAAGCGGGATGAAGCAACCGCCGCCGGTTCGATCTCGACGCAGTCAACTGATTCAATCGGCGACTGCAAGACCGATCCGGCCGTCACCCCAGTCGCAAAGCCGACTATTAATGCGTGGCCAAACCGGGGAGCGGTCAACACGCCTGCCTGGCCCAACATCACTTGCGTCGGCATGTCGTCGGCATCAGAGGCGTTCGTGCGGCCGTTGATTGCCACCGAGGTAATGCCCCAGTCGCGCCGCACTGAAACCGTCGCGGTTCGCCCCTCCTCGTACATCAGGAGCTGGTGATTCCCTGATCCGTTATTCTGATCTTCGTTTGGAATCGCGCCGCGTGAACGCGCCAGGACGCGCACATAACTGTCGTAGGCGCCGGTCGATAGTGCATTCAGATTCAGACGTGGCCAGATGGCAAACATGGCGAGCACCAGGGTGACTGTTGCGCCTAAAGCCAGACTCTTAGCCAAAGCGCGGTCGGACGTCGCGCGTCCTGGCTGGTAGGCAATAAAACCAACGATCAAGCAGAGAGCGGCGGCACAGAAAATCGTAAACCGCGTGGTGGTCTCCGGAATAAGCAGGAAGGCGGTAACGATCGAACCGGCGATCGCGCCGATTGTGTTCAGCGCATAACTCTTTCCGACCAGTTTCACACTCGTCAATGAAAAGCCGGAGGTAGCCTCTCCGTTCAGCATCCGCCCTGTCCAAGTCAAAACCAGAGGCATGATCATTCCCATCAGGATGGCCGGCAGTAGAATCAACGTCGCGGCGACGGCTATTTGTAGGGCCAGCAATCCCACCCACGAATCAATACCCATCCGAAATCCGATCGCGATCAGAAAGTCAGGAGTCGCGCTGGTTATCTTGAGGCTGAGGAATAGAGTGAACGCCGTCAGAATCTCAATCAATAGAACAGCGCGCCGCAACCACCACGCGTCTGCGTGCTTGATGAGACTTACGAGGTAAGCTCCCAGAGCCAGACCAACCAGAAACAGCGCCAGGACGATACTGAAAGCATAAGTGCTCGACCCGATGATCATCGACAGCACGCGTGACCAAACGATTTGCATGCTAATGGTCACAAGCCCCGAGGTGAAGGCGCAGAACAACCAGAACTTCGCCTGCCCATCCGCAAAGGTCAGAACCCCGACAGGTCGGGGTAGCGGGCGGTCGATCTCTTCGACTAAATACTCGTCCGGCGTGGCCGGACCGGCACGTTCAGTTCCGACAGATTTTGAATCAAGTAGAAAAGCAGCCAATCCAATCGCGAGATTCGTCGCTGCGGCGATCCAGATCGTAGAGCGGACTCCGAACTGCGGCAACAGGAAAAAACCAGCGGCAATCACGCCTAAGATCGCACCCGTCAGATTCCATGTATAGAGTTTGGCGATCGCACTCGCAATATTTTGGGAGGATCGCTGAAGAGTTGCCACCAGAACAGGAAGCGTCGCGCCCATCAACGCTGTAGGAATCAAAAGGACTGCGCTCGCGAGGAGAAATCTTGAAAGCGTGAAGCCATAAAAGCCGGGATGGAAGCGCTGCCACACCTGAGCATAGACGAGATCGATCCCGCGAAATAGTACCGGCACCGCCAGCGCGTACAGTCCCACCGCGATCTCAATGAAGGCATAGACGCGGACAGGTCGTTTGATCCGCGCGGCGAACCTCGCGGCCAGCGCGCTACCCAAAGCCAATCCGCCCATGAACGCCGCCAGGACTGCGCTAATCGCCACTGTGGTCGCGCCAAAAACGAGCCCCAGCATGCGCGCCCACAGCACTTCATAAATCAGACCGGTGGCGCCGGAGAGTAAGAAACAGATCGCGATTAATTTGAGAGTTCGACGTGAGTAGGTCTGAATCAAAATAAAGTTCGCAGGAAAGACGGCTGCAGCCAACTACAAAAATATCACGAAGGCCCTGCGCCAAATGTTCGGTGGAATCGATCCGCGCGTCGCGGTGGTCAACACTACCAGATAGTTTGCTTCTACCCGATGCTCTGAACGCGTAGCGTTGTCGAGCATCTCCGGCAAATGCGAAGTCGGCGCGGGAGCGAGTATGGGTTGAACCAGCGCCAGACGGCGCAAGCAGGCATACAGGTGATCCTGCCCAGTCCCGAAACGCCCGCGCTCCATGCCCAGGACTACAGACAGTTCGGCCCGCTCATCGATGAAGTGCTGCACCAGCGAAGCCGTCTGAGTGACGCCGCTTTCAAAGCGAATGCGAAAATTTTCCTCATCAATATCGTCAGTCAGTCGCGTATCCAGCACGATCGTAATGCGGCGCTCGTCTTCGGCGGTGAATTCCCGCACTGTTAACTGGCGCGAGCGCGCTGTTGCCTTCCAATCGATGTGCCGCAGATCGTCGCGGGGTTGATAGTCGCGCAGCAGGAGCAAATCGTGGCCCGCGCCGCGACGCAGCGAAGGAGTTTGTCCCGCATTCAATGGCAGCAGGTTCAACTCATCGGGCACAGCCTCAGGCTTTGGATAAACCACGATGTCTACGTCACGCGCGCCCAGGCGGCGGCGGTGGCGGAAAAAGCCAAATGGAAACCGAGTCGAAATCTCGAAGCCATTTACAAGCACGTGTCCGCGCCGGGGAAATACCTGCTCAATGCTTTGTTCACCCGCGGCGCGATGCGGAATATAGATGAAGTAACCCAAGGTGATCTTTCGCGAACGTGCTCGCCGTTTTCTCTTCAAAGGCGGCCGATCGAACGTGCCTCGCATTTCCACCAGAATTGAAAACGAAGGCAACAGCAGCTTCGCGTTACGAACGGTCACGATCACCTCTGCAGGTTCGCCCGCAAAAATGTGATCGGGAAATCTGGCTGAGACCGTCAGGTCGCGCAGAGTGGACCGCGCTGCTGCCCAGGACACAAAGATAGTCGAGAGCATGATTGAGAACACCATGAAGAGAAGATTGTTTCCGGTGTTCCACGCCGCGAACGCCACGATGACCAGGATGACGACAAAGATCACGCCGCCGGTGGTCACCTCGACGGGCAGGCCGCGTCCGGCAACCTCTGCGAAAGCCGAGCGCGCGAGGGGTGGCACCACCAGGACCATTATCAGCAGCACAAAAACCAACGAAGCGATCGCCCCGGCTGAAACCAGCTCTGGCGCACCGATGCGCCTGGCCATTAAGGTCAGGATCGCGGTAGCCAGTCCGGCCAAAACCAGCAGCGTGCCGACGATCGGCCGCCACCAGGAAGAGACGGGATTTCGGATTGCGGATTTCGGATTGCGAATTTCTGATCTGTAGGCGTTATCCACTGGCTTCCTTCACTTCGCAATTCCAAATTCGAAATTGCTTATAGCGGGACGCTGATTGTTTTCATGATTTCGAGGAGCACGGCTTCGGCCTCTTCGCTGCGCTTCATCGCTGAGGAGTAGCGCGAGCTGACCGTAAGACGGTGCGCAAAGACAGGAACCACGAGTCGTTTGATGTCGTCCGGAAGACAGTAGGTTCTTTCTTCGGTGAGGGCGAGCGCCTGGGCCGCCCGAAAGAGCGAAAGCGAGCCGCGCGGACTGACGCCCAGATCCAGCATCTCCGAAGAGCGCGTCGCCGACACAATCCGCATCAGGTAATCGACGATCGCGTCGTCCACTGAGACCTGGCTGACCGCCTCTTGCAATTCCAGGATGTCCTGCGCGCTCAGCACCGGCTGCATTTCATCCAACGGCTCGGCGTGCTCACGATCACGAAGAATTAGTTTCTCATCAGCCTGTCCCGGATAACCGATGCGCAAACGCAGCATGAAACGATCGAGTTGCGACTCTGGCAAGGGATAAGTACCGTGATGTTCGATCGGGTTCTGGGTCGCGAGCACCATGAAAGGTTGTGGCAACGGATGCGTAACGCCTTCGACGGTCACGTGCCGTTCGGCCATAGCCTCGAGCAGGGCTGATTGAGTTTTCGGCGTAGTGCGATTGATCTCATCCGCCAGGACCACATTCGCGAAAATGGGCCCCGGCTTCCATTCAAAAAGCGAATCATGTTGGTTGTAAATCGACAGCCCGATCACATCGGACGGGAGTAAATCGGACGTGAATTGAATTCGCTGAAATGTGCAATCCAGCGCTCGAGCCAGAGCCTGCGCCAGGGTAGTCTTGCCAACACCGGGCACATCCTCAATCAAAAGGTGACCGCCAGCGAGGAGGGTCACGAGCGCCAATCGCACGACCTCGGGCTTGCCACGGATCACGCGTTCGATCGTGCTTTGCAGCAGTTCGACTCGTTCGGCTGAGCTGGCCGCAAGCGAGTCTGAGCGGGTATCGGCTGGACGCAAGTTTCTCATGGATTCAAGTCAATTCTCGGCCTCATTCTACATGTACGGGGCCAAGGTCGCCATGTCAAAGACTATGCAGATGCGCAGGGACGACGGAAATGGGCCCGCCGGCAAAGCCTTTACTTTGGAGCGCGATAACTCGTCACCGCTTTCGCGGCCGCGACTTGTCGCGGCACCCAAATAAGAGCCGAGTTGACCAGCCTTGCGGCGCCAAGTCAGCGTACGCTAAAAGCTCGCGTTCTATCCCTTATAAGAGTAAAGCGCCTTGCTGTCAGATGGCGCGAGTAGCGGCTGTGTAGTAAAATTCCCTTGTCATCGATGGACCCTGGCAGTGCTTTTGGAACTGCGACCAGAGTTTGTCGTTTAGCAATTTGAGGAAATATTTTTATGAAACGAACTCACCGGAATCAGCGCGGATTCACACTCATCGAACTGATGATCGTGATCGCAATTATCGGAATCCTGATTGGCGCCGCCGTGTATGGTTGGAAGTCCGCACAGAAGGCGGGAAACGAAGCGGCTACTATGCAGGATCTAAAGACCATTGCCGCGGTACAAATCCAATACTACAACACCCATGCCCGGACCTTCGGAACCTTCGACCAACTGGTGAAAGAGCAAATGCTGACTTCGAAGTTTTCCGGGAACCCACCTTCCCCCGATGGCTATGTCTTCACTTTGAAGGTAACTCCAAAAACCACAGGTTCGCCCACGTCTTATACGCTAAACGCCGACCCGCAGACAGACAGTTCGGGCAGCAACCACTTCTATATTGATTCGACTGATAGCAGCATTCACGTGAACGCAACCCAAGCGGCCGGTCCCGGCGATCCAGTGTCTTGATACTGTGATCTGTTGGCGAGTCTTAATTTCAGCTTCAATTACAAAAAAATGCCGCGCCTGTAAAGCGCGGCATTTCAGGTTAGATATTACTTTGTCTATGGCAGGCTTAAGGTCGGCCAAGAATATTTCCAAGAATGCTTCCCGTTCGGCTGCGATTTCCGTAGCCACCGTTTCCATAGCCGCCGTTCCCGTAGCCGGCATACTGCCGGTAGCCCTGATCATAGCCGCGTAAGAATCCCTGACGGAATGCCTGCGACGAAGCGTTGCGGTAGTAGTGCGATCTCTGTGGGTCGAAATTCTGCCCACGCTGCGCATCACTCGCGCCGGTGTTCACGCCTGCCTGATATCCCTGGTTCAGAGCAACCTGGGAGCTGTTGTTATAGCCGCCGTAACCGCCATTACCGTAGCCGCCATTACCATAGCCGCCGTTGTTACCATACCCGCCGTTGTTTCCGTAACGGCCGTTGTTGCCATATCCGCCATAGTTGCCATAGTTGCCGTTATTGCGATCATAGCGGTCGTTATTGCGGTTCCGGCTCTGATTCTGATCGCGCCTCCAGTCCCGGTTTCGATCCCACCTGTCGCCACGACTGCGATCACGACTCTGGTTCTGCGCGTTGCGATCTTCCCGATCGTTTCGATCGTTGCGATACTGCGCCTGCGCTGTCGTGCTGGTCGCGACGAAAATGCTAAATATAACCGCGAAGCTCGCTATCGCCCCGCCAATCCATGTTCTAGAATGATTTTTCATGTTCAATTAGTCTCCCTTTCCCCGAGGTGGCTACAGCAAACTTAGGGCCGCTGTATCACTAAGAACGTTTACGTTGATAGTTATGTAGTTAGGTTGAGACTTAAGAAAGACCTCCACTCATTAGGTGCAGAGATCCCGCAGATCAGTCGTTCTCGTTCCGAGGCCGCGCTTTACTCCGCCTCTCATCTCTCATCTGCTGAAACTGCTTCCACTGCTCGGGCGTTAGCACCTTCTGTAACTTTTCGTCGGTCTGCTGCCGAATGACCGCGACCCTCGGATCAGCGTCCTTACGCAGGGCCTGCAACTGGGTACGGGTGTCGCTGAATATCTGCTGGACCTGCGTCTTTTGGTCGTTGTTGAGCTGCAGCCTGTCAATCATCTGCGCAAACTCCTGTCGACGCGCCTGATCGCCGGTCCGCCATCTATGATAGACATTGAAGGCCAAAGCGCCCGCCGAAAATCCTAATACGAAGATAAGTATCGCCGCGGTCCGAACCCGCCACTTGCTTGTGCGAATTTTTTCCATAATCACTTCACCACATCGTCATCTGTTTCGTAGAGCGTAGCCAGAACGTCATTGTTCGAGATCTGATCCTCAGGCACGGCCTTTTCGTCGAACACTACCGATTCGGTCGAATACGCGTTAGCCGAGGGGCTCTGCGAATCGGCGTTTTGAGTGCTGGGCACAACAAAACTCAGAACTGCCAAAGTCGCCACGGTTGCCACCATTGAGGAAGCAAGTCCTCCGGCAGTGCGCCACAGTCTGCTCCACGCCCACGTCTCATTGGCGCTCTGGCGCTCGCGCAAGGCAGCCAGAACTCGTGTTTGAAAAAAGGGGGGCGGTTCGAAGTCTTCGGCGGCGCGCTCTTGCAACAGCAATGCGGATACTTGAGCGGCTTCAAACGCGCGAAGGCATGAGTCACAAGCCTGCGTGTGTGCATGAATTTGCGCCCGGTCATTTTCATCCAGCCCGCCGAAACGCTTGCTCTCGAGCATGCCAATCACGTGTTCATTTATCATTTGTTCGTCAGGCCTCCGATGTCTGTTCGCGACCCTTGCCGCTTAACAGTTTCTCTACGGCTGCACGCATTCGGCGACGGGCGCGAAATGCCAGCACCTTAACTTTCGATTCCGACCATCCTGTCACTTTCACCACATCTTTTACCGAAGCGTCTTCGCCATCGATCATGGTCAGGACCAACTGATCGTCAGGAGACAGCGTTTCCAGCACGCGCCCAGCGAGATCTGCCGCGATCAGACTGCGTTCGCGTGACCGGTGCTCTTCGGTGGCCGCTTGCGCCAGCGCGCTCTCGACCCAGCTACTCTCCGCTTCGGTGAGATCCGACGCTGTCAGTTGCGGCCGGCGCTTCGCACTACGAAGCATGTTGAGGCAAGTGTTGCTGGCGATTCGCGTCAACCATCCCTCCATCGACCCGCGGCCCTCATAGCTGCTCAGTTCTGTAAATGCTTTCATGAATACTTCCTGGGCGGCCTCCTCAACCAGACTGCGCTGGCGAAAGAAACGGCTGACGACACGGAAGACGCGCGTGCCGTAGCGTCGCATGATCTCAGCAAAGGCAGACTCGTCCCCTCTACTCGACAGACGTGCTAACTCCAGGTCGGAAGTCTGTTCGTGACTGTTCCTCAGGCAGCGCTCCAGATTGAAAGTAAGATCGACGGACCCAAACCATTTTGGGTCCGTCATCTCCAGTGATCAATGCTTTACTCACCCTTACGCCCGCGACGCTCGCCTTCTCGGGCCTTAAACTCCGCGCGCTTTTGTTCAAGTTGAGTCTTCTGCTCCGGCGTCAACACCGCAAGGATATCTTGCCGCATCTTAAACTGCTCGCCCATGAGTTTTGCCTCCAGGCCAGCCGTCTCCGTCAGCTTTTGTGTTGCTAACGCCTCGTCAAAAGTACTGCCCTCCCCTGCCTGATGCAACGCCTCTCGCTTCGTCTGAAGCTCCTGGCGTAATGGCTGAGTGCGCTCTCGGAAGCTCTGGGTAATCTGCTTGATTTTTGATTTCTGATCGTCTGTTAAGTTAATCCCTCTAAGCATCATGCCATGCATGCCTTCGCCGGGGCCGCCCCAGCGGTGGCCGTGGCCTTCGCCGCGTTCCGTCTCTTTGTCCCGATTCGTCCTGGTTGTTTGAGCCAACACAATCGGGACCGACAAAGCCAGCGCCGCTAAGCCGGCGATAGCCAGAATTTTTATCTTTCCAAGTTTCTTCATCTTGCTTACTCCTGATTGAATTTATTAGTCCGGACCGGGGAGCCCGTTTTTTAGGCCCGTCCAGAAGATAAGACACCGACCTTCACTAAATCGTTACACATCGGTGGCCAATGCTGTTTGATCGAGGATTGCTCTGCGCCAAATTTGCGAGACCCTGTAACGAAAGGACTGGTTGTTGTGTCTAGCTAATTGCGGCTATCGATAAGTTGCAGCCGCGTGTATTGATTCCAGTGAGATGGTTAGGTTAATCGATTATGTCAGCAAGAATTTTTGATGCAGTTCCGCTTGCGCCGGGTACCACTTCGGTGAAGACCTCGAGCAGGCTCAGCTTGAAGAAATTGAACATCACCCAGCGCAAGAAGCTTATCATCGGTATCGGCACTGCCGCGCTGCTCGTGCTCGCGGCATTCTATTTCTGGGGCAGAAGCTCCAGCGCGCCGGTTTACATGACCGCAAAGGTCGAAAGAGGCAACCTGCGCAATACCGTCACTGCCACCGGTACGCTGCAGGCCGTAACCACGGTGCAGGTTGGGAGTCAGGCATCCGGAACAATTTCCGCGCTGCACGCAGATTTCAACTCGGTCGTGAAAAAGGGTCAAGTCGTCGCCGAACTTGATCCCTCCCTTGCTAAAGCGCAGGTCGACCAGTCTCGCGCCGCTCTGCAACAAGCACAGGCGAGTTTGCAGTTGGCGCGCGCCGGCGTCGCGAATTCGCGCGCGGGGGTAAATGATTCCCAGGCACGAGCCCTGGCCGCGCAATCGGCAGTGCAAAATAGCCGCGCCGGTGTGTCGAGCTCGCAAGCGAATCTCGCCGTGTTGAAAGCACAGCAAGACGACGCCCTCAGCTTGCTCAAACAACAAGAGTCTTTACTTAAGAGCGGTGTTATCGCGCAGCGCGATTATGACACGGCGAAAACCAGCTACCAGGCAGCTGAAGCTCGATACAACCAGGCCCAGGCCCAGGTAAACATGGCTGTGTATAGTGAGCAGTCGGCGGCGGGCGCCGGCATTGCGCAATCGGCAGCACAAGTTCAACAGTCTCAAGCGCAGGTGCAGCAGGCCCAGGCGCAGGTGCAACAGGCTCAGGCCCAGGTGCTTCAGGCGCAAGCCGCTCTGCGCCTCGCCGAAGTAAACCTGACGCACCTGACGATCGTTTCGCCGATTGACGGCATCGTCGTCTCTCGCAATGTAGATGTAGGCCAGACAGTGGCGGCGAGTCTGTCGGCGCCAACTCTTTTCACGATCGCGAACGATCTTAAGCAGATGCAGGTCATCGCCAACATTGATCAGGCGGACATCGGTCTGGTGGAGCAGGCAAAGGCAGTCAAGTTTACGGTCGATGCTTTTCCCGGCAAAGACTTCGACGGCAAGATCCAACAGATGCGGCTCAACCCAACGAACGTGCAGAACGTTGTGACTTATAACGTGGTAATGGACGTCAACAACCCGGAGCAGAAACTAAAACCCGGGATGACAGCCAACCTCGTGATTACGATTGACGAGCGAAACAGCGTCCTCAAGGTTGCTAATTCTGCGCTTCGCTTCACGCCCCAGGATGCCAGCGGCCAGAAGATTAGCGCGGGTCCAGGTGTCGCCAACAGTGGAGCCGGCGATAGATCAGGTCAGGCGCGTCGGGCCAACGCGAACGCCAACGGCAGCCAGCCAACTGAAACAACTAATGCGCCGGCAACTTCGAGTTCCCCGGCAGCTAACAGTTCCGGGCACACGTTGGCCCCGCCCAGCGCGCCGGTACTGGAAGGCCAGACCAGAGTAATTTGGGTCCTTGGCGCCGATGGCAAGCCCCAATCGCGGAGAATCAAGATCGGTCTTACCGACGGAGCCGCGACCGAAGTGATCGAAGGCAACTTGCAGGAGGGCGAGATGGTGATTACCGGTCAAACGCTATCAGCTGCCAGTAAGGCTAAGGGCACGCAGAGTCCGGCGCCAGGATTTGGCGGAGCTCCGAGCGGAGGCGGCCGGCGGAACTAAGCGGTGGCACGGGCATCTTGCCCGTGATTCACGGGCGAGACGCGCGCGCCACATGCAAACGAAGAAGAAGCAACTATGTCAACGACTTTCACAACCGAACAGCAAATCCCAATCGTGCCAACAATGGCCGCGTCTCTCCTTCCCCAGACACCAGAGCCGCGTCCAGTGATCGAGTTGGATCATATCCACAAGACTTACACGATGGGAGATGTCGAAGTTCATGCATTGCGCGGCATCTCGCTGACCATCAGCGAAGGTGAATTCGTGGCCATCATGGGCGCCTCAGGATCGGGCAAGTCAACGATGATGAATATCATCGGGTGTCTGGATAGACCGACGCGTGGAAAATACGTCCTCGACGGTGAAGACGTCTCTGAAATGTCGAAGGATGAACGCGCCGATATACGTTGTCAGAAAATCGGGTTTGTGTTCCAGGGATTCAATTTACTTTCGCGCACTTCGGCGCTCGAGAATGTCGAACTGCCGATGCTTTATGCGGGAGCTAACGGCGCGACTCGTCACGAACGGGCAATGGCTGCGCTGGCGTCGGTGGGTCTGACCGGGCGCGAGCAAAATCACTCGAATCAGTTATCCGGCGGACAACAGCAGCGTGTCGCAGTTGCGCGCGCGCTGGTTAACGACCCCGCGCTGATTCTGGCGGACGAGCCGACTGGTAATCTCGATTCGCGAACTTCGGTGGAAGTGATGGAGATTTTCCAAAGACTCAATCGCGAACGCGGCATCACCCTCGTGCTGGTCACGCACGAGCCCGATATCGCCGAGTATGCGTCGCGAGTGGTTGTCTTTAAAGACGGCCGGATCAAGAAGGACTCAAGGGTTGCCAAGCCTCGTGATGCTGCCGAGGAGTTGCGGAATCTGCCGGCGGTTGTAGAGGACGAAGATGAAGACTAGGAATCCACAGATTTTGCAGATTACACAGATTGTCAGAGCAGCAGGGGTGCAGATGGCGACGCATCAGATAGACGCATCTCAGCCGTCACAATGTCTTCTGCGTAATCTGCGTAAACTGCGGAGAACTTCTTCCCAGGAAAAGCTATGGACCTCTTAATGATCATTCGGGTTGCCTTCCGCGCCCTGGTGCGGAACAAGATGCGCGCGGCGTTAACGATGCTCGGCATCATCATCGGCGTGTCCGCTGTGATCGCTATGGTGAGTATCGGCCAGGGCGCGCAGGCTTCCGTGCAAGCGCAAATCGAAAGTATCGGCACTAACCTGCTCTTCGTTAGTGCCGGAGCGCAGAACGTTGGGGGCGTGCGCAGTGGCACGGGCGACTCGGGCACCAACACACTCACCGTAGAAGATTTGGACGCGATCAAACGCGAAGTGCCGAGTGTTTCAATGGTGACTCCCGCGGTAAATGCCCGGTCGCAATTGGTTTCGGGGAACGCCAACTGGAACACATCTGTTCAGGGCGTGAGCGAACAGTACCCGGATGTGCGTAAGTGGAAGGTCCAGAGCGGAGAATTTTTTTCCGACGCTGACGTGCGCACTGCGGCCCGGGTGATCGTCATCGGACAGACAATCGCCGACAATCTCTTTCCCGGCATGGATCCCGTCGGACAAACGTTGCGAGTCATGAACCTGCCGTTTCGCGTAAACGGAGTGATGGCAAAGAAAGGCCAGGACCAACAAGGCCGCGACCAGGACGATGTGGCCTTTGCTCCATACACGACGGTGCAGAAAAAAATCCTGGGCAGTCCGCGTCTGCAAATCGCCTATGTCTCGGCAATTTCGCAGGATGCTACCTATACCGCCCAGTCGCAGATTACTGAATTGCTCCGTCAACGTCACAAGTTGGGCGCTAGTGACCCGGACGACTTTACCGTTCGCAACATGACCGACATCGCCGACGCCGCCAACCAAACGAACAGCACAATGACGATTCTGCTGGCCTGTATTGCGAGCGTCTCGCTGCTGGTAGGCGGCATCGGAATCATGAACATCATGCTGGTTTCAGTGACCGAACGGACGCGCGAGATTGGTATTCGCATGGCCATCGGCGCGCGCTCTTCAGCGGTAAAGACTCAGTTCCTGATTGAGTCAATCGTGCTTAGCTTGACCGGCGGTCTGATCGGCATTGTGCTGGGAATTGTTATGTCGCTCTTAATACCCAAGCTACTCGGGTGGCCCACACTCATTTCCACTCTGGCCATCATCGGCTCAGTCTTCTTCTCAGCAGCGGTGGGCATATTCTTCGGCTATTACCCCGCCCGCAAAGCCGCCGCGCTCGATCCGATTGAAGCGCTGCGGTACGAATGAGATTCAAGCGGGTAATTGAGGAAGCAGTTGGACGCAAGTTGAATACTTCTGTGGGAAGAGTGCGGTAGAATATTTGTTGGCCGGCCATTAGGTTCTATGTCCTAATCGCGGCTCGCGTACGTCCTAAGCAATCGGACGGAGATGACAATGCCCGCAAAGTCTACCAAGCCTGAGTCCACGCCTCATACCAACGCGTGGCTAGCGTTTGAGCAGAATCTCGACAGCATCTCCCATATGGTTTACCTGGGGGGACGCGAGATTAGACTCCTAAAGGCTGAGGCGACCAGGCTCTCAAACCTCGAAATTGGTGATCTTACGAAGAAGGCAAATGAGGCAAAGCTGATTCGTTCAATAAAGCGTTTCTCCAAAACCACGCAGGCTCGACTGGAGCGATACGGTACGGTCAACCTTTGGCAAGTGGTCATGTTGGTGACGTGTATCGAAGCTTACCTACAGGACCTGCTTAGCATCGCGGCGAGCGTCGATCCTGAACTCATGAGCAAGTCTCAGCAACTTGCTCCATACGCCGACGTCATCGCCGCTACTTCGCTGGCCGACCTGGCGAATGATCTCCGCGCTCGATGGGCGCGCGGATGGCTGAGTGATGGAGGGCCGACCCGCTGGATATCGCGCCTCGAAAGAATGGGAGCGCGAGGTTATCCGGATGATCTCGCGCCTCGAATGGAGTTGATCTGGGGAATTCGCCATGCCGTCGTTCACACGGCTGGGGTCGCCACCAAAGACTTCGTAAAACGGTATCCTGGTGTGGTCAAAGCGGCAGGCGACCGCCTGCGTGTCGGGAGTAAGGACTATGGGACATTCCTCGACGCAGTCAAGGGTTTTATGGAACCGACAGAACAATTCTTTCTTGCGCGGTATCCATCGCTGCTTGCCGCAGCCGGCAAATGATTGGCGACGCAGACTTGATTCAATGATAAGCGCGTAATAAATCCTTGGAGTCCATGCTTTCTTCAACTTGATTGATTGAAGCGAAGGTTGAATGTAGACGCCGCGCGCGGTGAACTCGGACGTTGGGTTGCTACTCGGTACAGAACCGGGAGCGGTAGCGACCGGGTCAAACACTCGACAGGCGACGTCGCGTCGTCAGTGATCAATGCCTGGGGAAACGCGAACACCTGGTCGACCCACGGAATTGGATGGCCGGACCCCGTCGCTACCGCTCCGGGTTCTGTACCGAACGCTCTACTCGCCGAGGCGCAACCGACAAATCATTGGATCGCTTCGGATATTTGCGAAAAGCCCGCGTTGCGGGCGGCATATCAGTAGCCCACAGCGCAAGCTGTGGGTCCATGCGCCGATTGAAACCAAGCTCGCGAAGCGAGCGACATAATTAGCAAGCTGCGATCATCACAAGTAAGTCTATGTCGCCCCTCCGGGGCTCTGGCCCAATGGTCGCGACCTGACCCACAGCTTGCGCTGTGGGCTATAAATATTTCGTTGGCTATGCCAACTGGTAGTCGAAACCTATGGCGTAGCTGCTCGCTCCTGGATCGATGCTGCCAGTCCGTTTTTGCTAAGTTATGAAAACCTGTGGTGCTTCAAATCGTCGCTTGATTGTCTTGATCGTACTGCTCTCAATTCTCTTGATGCTGATGCCTGCCAATGGTCAGCAGCTTCAACGTAACTCGCTTGCTCCCCAACAGCCCGCACCGGCCACGGGTTTCTTTTCGGGCACGAGCGCGTTACACATCCCGTTTGAGCTATCGTCCAACATCATTTTCTTGCAGGTGCGCGTCAATGGTTCAGAGCCACTCTGGTTCATTCTCGACACCGGGGCCGCCGGTTCACTGCTTGATACCAATCGGGCGAAGGCACTTGGCATCAAAGTCTCGGGCGGCGGTGATATCGAAGGAGTAGGTGAAACTTCGGTGGCGGCTGGGATGGCGAAAAATGTTTCTTTCAGTCTTCCAGGCGTAGATTTCCAGGCGCGTGTAGTCGTTGTCCTGCCGCTATCAAATCTAAACCGATACATAGGGCACATCGTCGACGGCATACTCGGCCATGATTTCTTCAGCCGGTTCGTGGTTGAAATTGATTATGTGGCGCGCATCATCAACGTGTATGAGCCGAAGAGTTTTCAGTATTCCGGCACTGGCGACTCGATTCCACTTGAGTTGAAAGACAATGGTCCTTCAGTACGCGCACGACTCAACTTGCCGGGCCGAGTGCCCCTCGAAGGAAACTTCAGGATTGACACTGGCGGCAGCCATGCGCTTATTCTTGGCACTCCATTCGTCAAGATACAAAAGATACTCGAGTCTATGCCCAAAACAATCGCCGCTCCGTCTGCAGGAATTGGCGGCGAAACTTCTATGCGGCTTGGTCGAGTGCAGAGCTTGCAGTTAGGGCGTTTCGTACTGGAGAAGCTTGTGACCGGCCTTGCCACATCGGCTAAGGGCGCGCTGGCTAATCCTGATTTCACCGGAAATATTGGCGACGGAATCTTGCGACGATTCAAAGTAATCTTTGACTATCGGAACCATCGCATGATTCTTGAACCAGGCGATCGGCTCCTGGAACCATTTGAATCTGATATGAGCGGCATGGTTCTAACTGCCGAAGGGATTAAGCTTGACGCCTTCACAATTTTCCATGTCACGGAGAATTCTCCGGCATCCGAAGCAGGATTGCGCGGCGGAGATGTCATCACTGCGATTGATAATAAACCGTCTTCGGAATTAGTGCTCGATGATATAAGAGAGATGTTCAAGCACGATGGACGCGAGCATCTGCTGAGGATCAAGCGCGGCGAACAAGCATCCGAAGTCAAAATCAAGTTGCGACGCTTAATCTAGGCCGCCTGAACAAGTCGTAGGGACTGAGCGCGTATTGCGTTCTTTGATTTGTTCTTTTGGCTTCAGGCTGAGGTGAATCGTGGGACCGTCCGGTCAACTGGACGTTCCGGGCTTCGCGTTGAGGTGAAGAAGGAGAAAGGTTGATGCGAACAATCCTTTTACTAATTTTCATGCTCGCAAGTAGTTTGTTGTTTTCGACGCTTGCGTTTGCTCAATCCGCTACCAGTACTCGTACACGACTGGTCAAAGGTCAGGTCCTTACTTCAAGCTACCTGCCGCCTATCCGGGTGAAATTTGACAAAGCGTTCACTTATCTTGGCACGCAAAACTTTGTCCTGTATGGCAGGGCGCAAGTGGAACAGTATTTCTTCGTAGCCGCCGACAGCCAGCGGCTTATTAAACGCATGTACATGGTCCAGTTTGAAAGTTATTTGCCTAACATCAGCGGCGCATACGATTATGCTGTTACAAAAACCATTGATCTTGCCAGGCAGACTTATATTGCGGACTCTGAAGTCGTGCCGAATGTGTCAGCCGCCATCAAGCAAGATCCTCAATCCGATGTTACTCGGGCTGCGTCGTTTTTGGAGGGCAAAGGTTACCTGATCGGAAAAGGAATCGCGTTCCAGCGTTTCGTTCGCATGGTAGATGAAGCTAAACGCAGCGAGTTCATTCTGCTTTACGTTGAAGACTTAGTCGGAGCGGGCTTTGACGCGGTTGACAGAGAGAAAGCCAGCCAGGACTTCACAAGTCGAGCGCTGAAAGGCTTCAAGATTCGTAGATAAAAGGAGCTGCTCGGGCCAGCTCTGACCTGGGGCTGACGAACAGATTAACGGAAGAGTCACCTCGCAGACTCTCTGACCGTCTCAGGCTAAGAGGAGAATCTATGAAGGCTTATGTCATCACCACCGGCGCGGTGTTTGGCCTGCTCGTAGTGGCCCACATCTGGCGGGCGATTGAGGAAGGTCCCGCCCTGTTGAAGGACCCGTTCTACATTGTTATCACCATTGCCGCAGCGGCTCTCTGTGTTTGGGCCTGGCGCGTACTCAGGCTAATGCGACGCTCTTGACGATGTCACTGAGATTGGGCGGATCTGAACAAGCATGCTGGCAGACTGTGAGACAGAGCGATGAAACAGGTTTATCCATCGTTTAGCGATCACGCTCTGGCCAAACTGGAGTCGGATACCTTCAAATATTTCCTGCACGAAATTCATCCGAAGACCGGTCTAACGGCTGACAGCACGCGCAAAGGCTCGCCCAGTTCAATCGCTGTAATAGGTTTCGCGCTAACCGTCTATCCAATCGCCGTCGAGCGCCATTATCTCTTGCGCGCCGAAGCAATCAAGAGAACCCTGACGAAGCTGCGGTTCTTTTATCACGGTCCTGACGGTGAAGGGCCAGACGCGATTGGCCGCAAAGGCTTCTACTACCACTTTCTGGATATGAAGACGGGACGCCGGGCCTGGCAGTCGGAAGTCTCTACGATCGACACGGCAATTTTGATCCTGGGGGCTTTAACGGCCGCCCAATATTTTGATCGTGACACCGAAGAAGAGCGCGAGCTTCGTCAGATCGCAAATAAACTTTATCAGCGAGTGGACTGGCAATGGGCGCAACATGGCGGGTCGACTATAACGCACGGCTGGAAACCTGAAACCGGATTCATTAAGTATCGCTGGACCGGATACAGCGAGGCTTTGATTCTTTACCTGCTCGCGCTTGCCTCCCCGACCTTTCCCGTTTCACCTAAGAGTTACCGGGCCTGGACCAGGAGTTACAAATGGAAAAGCATTTACGGGTTTCAATATCTGTATGCGGGGCCGCTCTTTATTCACCAACTTTCGCACATGTGGGTCGACCTTCGCGGAGTTCAGGATGATTTCATGCGACGGAAGGCGATCGATTATTTCGAAAATAGCCGCCGCGCCACTTACGCGCAACAACAATATGCGAGGCGCAATCCGAAGCGTTTCAAAGGATACAGCGAACGTATCTGGGGCATCACGGCCAGCGATGGGCCGGGACCAGCGACGCGTCGTATAAATGGCAGGACCGTGCGGTTCTACGATTACAAAGGGCGCGGTATCCCGTATGGACCTGATGATGGAACACTCGCTCCGTGGGCCGTTGCCGCCTCTTTACCATTTGCGCCCGAGATCGTCTTGCCGTTCTTGCATTACTTCAACGAGGAATTTCCGGAAATGACCAGTAAGTATGGGTTTAAGTGCAGCTATAATCCGACCTTCGCGTCGCCGAGGAACAAGCCCGGCTGGGTTTCGCTGGGCTATTACGGCCTCGATCAGGGACCCGTCGTCGCGATGATCGAAAACTATCGCACGGGATTCCTATGGCGATTGATGAGAGGCTGTCCTTATATCGTCGAAGGATTGCGGCGCGCCGGTTTCAAAGGAGGGTGGTTGGACAATGTTTAGGTTCGTCCAGTGATGACCGGCAAATGAGAGGAGTGCCGCTCTTAGCCCAGCAAGCGGCTATGCTCATCTTTCACTACCTGATAGCACTCACAGACATGGGCTAACAGTTGTCTCCGGCTAACAATGGTTATGTGACCACGCACGTAGCTGATCATTTTCATATCCCGTAAACGCCGGGCAGCCATCGTGACCCCTTCCCGGCGCACCCCCAATATGTTTGAGATGAACTCGTGGGTCATTTGCAACTCGTCTGATTGCGCGAGGTCGTGGGTCATCAAGAGCCAGCGGCAGAGGTGCTGTTCGACTGAGTGCAGACGATTGCACACAGCTGTTTGCGAAATTTGGGTGATCAACGCCTGCGTGTACCGCAGCAGCAATTGTTGGAATTCGCCGCCGCGTTTGAACTCATCCAGCATGGCCTTCGATTTCATGCGAAAGGCCACTCCGCCGCCCTGGACCATGGCCCGGTTCGGCGCGGTTTCGCCACCCATGAACAGCGCGATGCCAACCACGCCTTCCTTGCCTACCAGACCCATCTCAGCCGTGGAACCGTCGATCATCGTGTACAGCAAAGAGATGTGCGACGTGGTCGGAAAATAAACGTATTGCATGTGGGCTCCGGATTCATAAACTACTTCGCCGAGGCCAAACGTAATCTTTTCCAGATGAGGACTCAGTCTATCGTATGCTTGAGATGGCAGCGCCGCGAGCAGATGGTTGCCCCGCGCTTCTTTTCCATTGGTTTTCAACGCTTCTTTGCCATTGGTTGTTAGAGTCAAGAGCTCTCCTCTCGCCAAGGTCGCATCATTAGGAGGCGCCTTCGTCGGTCTGTGATTGTCAGTGAGTCATTATGGGCGAGTGAAACGAATGACGTTGATGCAGCGCAGTATAGCGCCTTCTGCTGTGTGCATCAACGCACATAGCGGAACCGCCCTAAGGGTATCGGGCTGGTTAGTTCAATCGGTCCTGGCTTTGTGCCAATCCTTCAACGGCCCGCTCATCTTTGCCGCACGCTCCAGGACCGCGGTTCGAACCAGGTCCTGAAACGAATGATTATCGCCCAATGGGACACAGACTGTGCGCATCCGGGCATCGTGAAAATGGATGGTGTACTCGGTACAGTCTTGGTGATCTTGCCAACACTCGGGGCAAAACGGATTTCCTTCTTGTTCCACGGTTCGTCAAGCACTTGCTGAACTTCGGCTTCTATGGAACGAGAGTTCTTTGACATGGTGAGTCGTACAGGAACCGGCCCCAAAGATCAATCGGGTAATTCCTGAGTCTGCGCAGGTAAATCGAACAGACAGGTTGGAATATCCTTTAAAGCCCGTTATCACGTAAGCGTGTTACGCGCTCATTCCTAACGCAACAGCTTCAAACTAAGTGCCTAATTTGAAATTAACGATAGACAAAGCCTCATGTTTGCCATCAAGGGCGGTAGCAAGCCACACTTAGTCTCGACCAACTCCCAGCGCGTCGGCTACCCGATTGATATAGTTAAACCACGATGCAATCAGCGTAATCTGCAGAATGCCCCGATCGTCAAAGCCCGCCATTCGCAGCCGTTGATGATCCTTCTCAGAAAGGCGTGTGGCGTCGTGGGTGAGTTGAGTCACGTAGTCGAGCATGAGCCGATCCGCCTCAGAAATCGGAGCAGACCGGTAGTCCTCTTGCAGGGCCCTCACCAACTCTTCGTCAAGGGTAACGCGACGCAGAAACTCTGCGTGGGACTCGATTCAATAATGACAACGGTTGGCGACAGACACCACGGTAGTGATCATTTCATGTTGTCGTCTGGTAAGCGGCAAATCAGGCGACATCAAGGCGCCGAACGTGGCAAAGGCGTGATAGAGAGCGTCGGGTATCAGGCTGTGGGAAGCGACAATGTCCGAACTCTGACCATCTGGAGTGGGGTGGATGGGCACGGCATACTCGATTGGATACAATTGACGTTGCGCTTCCATGGCGGTACGCAACTTTTTGTCAGCTTCAGGGAATGGAATGGTTTTGATCCAAGTCATGAATGAAATGTCCTATCGCTGAGTTCTCCTCCGATCTTCGTTTGTTTCGTGTGATTTCGTGGACCGGATTTTCCGCGCGCACGACGATCCACGAAGTCACACGACACCCGAAGGACTGTTCCAGTTCTCATTGGTAAACGAACTGAGGCGAGCGGCATGAGTTATTCCACTGTTCATTTGATCTGCACGGTTTGGGCTCTGCCTTCGTCCGCAATAATCACCAGTTTCGGATTCGGCGCAGATTTGACTACAAAACCAAACCTTCTCGGCCCGGGATTGTATTGGCCTTGCGGAGCATTAATGCTTACGACATAGCCGCTCGCGAGTCGTTTCGTTTGGAGGGTGGTACGACGAAAGGCTCCCTGTTCATATGCCGGACTCAGTCCGTCGTCTTCATAGAGTGTAGTCGACGCTGAACCGCCGGCGTCGGGATAGATTGCGAATGTGATTGGATCGAACCTTTTCTCTTTCACATAATTCATCTCCGGCCCCAGCGGTACAATCGCGCCGCCGCGAACAAACATTGGCACTGTGTCCAGCGGCGCATCAACGCGAATCATCATGCCCCCTTCGGATCGTTTGTTCGTCCAGTAGTCATACCAGAGGCCTTTTGGCAAATAGACCAGACGTGAAGTCAAATCCGGCTTCACTATCGGCGCGACCAGCAGGTCGTCCCCAATCATAAACTCATCGTCGAGGTTGTAAGTATTTGAATCATCCGGATAGTTCAGCACTAGGGGCCGAAACAATGGCACACCCGTGCGGTGCGCCTCTTCCAGCGTCGTATAAAGAAACGGCAACAAACGATATCTCAGCTTCAGATACTTGCGAATGATGTCTTCGTAGTACTTCCCAAAGCGCCACGGCTCCTGGTCGTAGCCGTCGATTGTCTTGTGATTGCGGCAGAATGGCGCCAGAAAACTTATCTGATACCCGCGGACCAGCAACTCGCCGTTTCCGCGACCCATGAAACCGCCGACGTCGCTGCCCACAAACGGCTCACCTGAGAGTCCGAGGGTAGTAAACATCGGGACGTTCAGGGCCAGCGCGTCCCAGGTGCTGTTGGAATCGCCCGTCCACATCGTCGAATAGCGCTGGATTCCAGCATAAGCCGCCCGCGTGATCACGTATGGCCGCTCGTCCGGCCGTAATCGCGCCAGTCCTTCATAAGTAGCGCGCGCTTCGAGTAACGCAAACACATTTCGATTCCTGGCATGCGTCGATCTTTCGCCTTCGTCGTAACTGATCACATCGAGCTGGTTCTTGCCGGTCTGATCGACAAAATCGGAGGGTTCGTTCATGTCGTTCCAAATTCCAGCCACCCCGTTGTCTGTGTACGCGCGGTGCAGGTCGCCCCACCAGCGCCGGGCCTCGGGCAGAGTGTAGTCGACGAAAACACTTTCGCCGGGCCAGACTTTGGGAATGAACAACTCACCACTCCGGCGATGCTGAAAATAATTCTTCTCCATCCCTTCATCGAAAACGTAGTAGTGCTGATTCTGCGTCTCCAGTTCCGGGTGTGTCGATTTACTGGAACGGGCATTCTTTGCTGGAGGTTGATACTTCACGCCGGGATCTACAATCGCAACCAACTTCACGCCCTGGCGGCCCAGCCTGGCGGTGAATTCTTTGGGATTCGGAAAGCGCGAGGTGTCAAACGTGAAGACTCGATACCCCTGCATGTAATCGATGTCCAGATGGATGACGTCCAGCGGCAGGTCGCGCTCGCGATATTCGCGAACCACCTGTTCTACCATTGTGTCGGGATAGTAACTCCAGCGGCTTTGCTGATTGCCGAGCGCCCACATCGGCGGCAGAGGCATGTGGCCGGTAAGATCGGCATAGCGACCAAGGATCTTCTTGATCTGCGGTCCGTACAAAAAATAGTAGTTCAGTTCGCCGCCTTCGGCGCCAAACCACGCGCGCTGCTGCGAAGACCGGCCAAAATCAAAGTAGCTGCGATAGCTGTTATCAAAGAAGAGTCCGTAAGCGACCCCGTGCTGCAAGCCGATGTAGAACGGGATGGTCTGATAAATCGGGTCCTTGCCTTCGGTGTAGCCCGGCGTATCCGAGTTCCAATTCACGAAGTAGCCGCGCCGCTTGTCGAGATGGGCAGCCTTTTCTCCCAGACCGTAAAAGTGCTCATCAAAGCCAAGCTTTTTCGACACGGCGACAAATATTCCCGCCTGCGGATCAAACATCATTCCAGCCAGCAGGCCTTTCGCGTCATAGGCCATCGGCTGTTCGTCCGCATTGATCAGTTCGTGCGTGCGAGCATCGCGAAATTCAATCAGGAGGGGCGAGCGGCGCACGACTGCCTCTAATTCATCCGTCGAGATCGTGACGGACTCTGCCGTTTCCCTCAAACTCCAGTGCGGCGTCTCCCAACGTTCCCTGGCGATGGCCCAGGAGTGATCTCTCGCTGGAATTGCCTTGGTGAAAGAGGCCCGGACACGAATCAGATCCGGCGCCAGAACTGTCAGCTGAACCTGAGAGTTGTCCCGGCAGTTAAACGTGACGCTATGATCGTCGCGGCTGAAACTGGCGACCGGGCCGATCTTTTCCAGAGTGGTAATGTCCTGGGCTCGGACTGTCAAACCGAAAGCGGCCAGACAAATTAGGATTAGTAATAGTCGCTTCATATGGATTAAGGTCCGTGTGTCAGATTACCTGTTTTCTCGGATCTCCGGAGGTTTAGCCGCTGCGCTCCAAAAACTCTAATTCGGTACAAAATCCGGACCGATAGCGACGGGGTCCGCACAGTGGGTCGCTGAATTCCGTCGATCGTTTAGGAACAATTCATCGTCCCGGAGGTTGAGTCTTTGACCCGGTCGCTACCGCTTCCGGTTCTGTACCGCTCCTGTCCTTTTCAGGTAACGCTCCGCAACGATCTGCGGCGTTTCAATATTTCGGCCACGATCGAGGTTAATTGCCAGCCGAATAAACTGAGCCATCGACCAGGCGAGCGGCGTCGCCGAGCCGGTTCCGGCGCCAAACCTAAAACCCGCAGCAGACTTTTCCTGCCGATCCCAGACCTGTTCAGAAATCATCGCCCCGTCATTGGCAAATGCCATCATCGTGTCCAACCGCCTGCGCGCCAGCTCTCGATCTCCTGAAGCTAATTCGTATTCGCCGCGTTCACCGGTAAGCAACGTCCACAAACGGCCCGCGCCATTCTTTCCGTCATAGGACCCGCCATCGGGCCGTTCACCATAGGCATCATGATTGTAACGGAACCACCCGGAGCCCACTGGTGTCTCAACCTTAATCAGTTTATCCGCGACGGCCAGCGACTTCAGGATCAATGGATCGTCTGCAGCTTTAATGCCGAGCCGGACCAGCTCGAGGAATCCCTCGTCAACTATCTCCCGTTCGTCATAGACCCCGCCGCCGCTGTTGATTTCGATTTTTGTGCCGGCATTTGGATTTCCGTTTTGACTAATGCGGAGAAAGTATTTGCCGTCTCCGAAAGGTCCGGTCGTCGTCGCAGTCCAGCGTTCGACATTTTGCGACCAGTCGTCAGCAGTTCTGAGATAGTTAGCAGCCGATCGCAGTTCGCCATTGAGGCGCGCGATATGCGCGGCGCACACCAGACCGGCAATCTCAGCCGCGATCGTCGCCGGCGAATAACCCGACTTCTCTTCCCAGCGATCCTGATCCGTCTTTGGTCCGTGATGAATGATGAAATCCGCCGCCGGCTTGATGTGTTTCAACCATGTAAGGCGATCCGTTTGGGCAAATTGATAAGCCAGGATCACGGGAAACGCGACCTGATCCATCTGCAAGCCGCCGCCAATTGCTCGGCCATTCACCCAGGAATTTTGTGGAAAGCTGCCATCCTGTTTTTGCTGGACGTTGAATAGATAATCGAGCGCGCGTTTAGCGGCATCCGTGTCACCCATCGCGTAGAAAGCAGTCGCGACTTCATAAAGATCCCGAGACCAAACCGCGTGATATCCACTAATCGTCGGTTCATTCGCGTTCGGCCCGCCGCCCCAGGGAATAGACGGCGAAGCGATAATCGCGCCGCGATAGGTCTTGTCTTCCAACGCTTTCAAAACCATGGCCGCAAGGTTGAATTGGCGCTGGCATTTTGCTTCGACGGCGGGCATCCCTTGAAGATCCGAATGCCAGCCGGCTCGATACTGATCGCTTACCTTCTCGAATCCCGTTCGCAGGGAAGCCTGTGCGTTAGCTAACGCCTCGGATGGTTTCTTCCCGAAGGCCAGCGCGAGAGTGAAGTTGATCCGGTTCCCAAAAACTATTCGGGTACGACGAGGCCGACCAACCTGGACTACATTGCCTTCGGCCGCTCGCTGATAGTCGATGATAGGTTTTCCCGTCCGCAGTTGCTCGAGGCCATCGCTCGTGCCCAGATATCCATTGGTAGTTTCGGCAAACGCGGGGTCCGCGATTAGCGCGGAAACTTTATCGCCGTCCTCGGCGATCAGCGCGTTTCCCTCAGTCCATGCTGAATCATGCATCCCGCTGTTATTAAGTGAAGGGTCGTAGTAGACGTAAAGGTGGTATGCGCTCGAGTCAGTTTTCCACGCCCGAAACGAAACTGAAATCAACAAGGAATCCCGGTCAGGATCGGTAACGTAAGACTTGCTTATGACATACGCTCCACTCTTGGCTATGTTCTCCTGCCGGAAGCTGAGCGATTGCGCGTTGTCCATCACGTTGATCGAATGAGTGGTATCTTCGCTTTCTGTTTCGATTTTTCCTTCTGGAGTCGCAATCACCAGTTGCAACATCTGGACATTCGGAACGTCGAGTGTCGGGTAATAGACTTCCGTCAATACGCCGTCATTAAGCGTGAACCAGACCCTGGAAGCAACGCTGTTCGCGGTGCCGAATCCGTTCTTAGCTGCGCTTAACCAATAGGCGTCGTGACCGGGTGCTCCGGGCGCCACACGATCCGTTGTCTGTGCCGGCAGAGTGGAACAGCTAAGGACCAGTAATAAAATGAAGAGTACTTCCCGCATCCATTTATCGAATTCGGGCTGAGGTACAGTCCGGTATGAAGCCTGAACAACATATCGAACTCTCGATCTTTGCCGCTCATTCATCAGATCGAAACGGGGAGCTTATCAGAGCCAAGTCAAAAACACATTGAAGTTTTGCCGCTTTCATTGCATTATATCGGCGAGCCAAATCCCCTTTGTTCAGAGTAAGTGCAGTAATGCACATACAATCCCCGCACTGCCCGACTATTCTATCCCCCAATTGTGTGTTACCTCCTTCATACCGGAGGTTTGGACTGCGCGGCCCCCTTAGGAATTCGAAGGACTCGCCCGCACCGCCGGTCCCCCTGAGCGTCTCGAAGCAAGCGCTGCCGATGTTCCGTTCCGCGAACATCCGGCCCGGTTTTCCTAGCCTTCCGTTCGAGCGGCAGGCTTAAGTCATGAAGAATCAAGGCGGAAGAAGGAGAGAGTTTTCTATGAGTCGCATCTTATCTATTTTCGCCCGCACATCGCTGTGCGGTCTTTTGCTTTTATTCATCGTTACCACCGCCAGCGCTCAATTCAAGGCCGGCATCCAGGGGACCGTCACCGACACTGCGGGGGGACTCGTACCCGAGGCGAAGATCACGCTGGTCAATACTGAAACCGGGAAAGCGCAAGAGACCACGGCGAGCAGCGAAGGTTTCTACAGAATATCGGGCCTGGCGCCGGCCAAGTACAAACTGACAGTTGAAAAAGCCGGATACAAACAGAAAGTATTTGACAACGTCGCGGTCAATGCCGAAGCAGTACAGGGCATCGACGTCCAGCTTGAGGTTGGCGACGTGAGCGCAACGGTTACCGTGACTCAGGAAACTGCACAGATTTTAGAAACTGAAAACGCAAACGTTGACAAGGCAATCACCACGCAGGAGGTCCGCGCGCTGCCGCAGTTTGGGCGCGACCCTTATGAGTTAGCTCGGTTAACTCCGGGAGTATTCGGCGATGCTGCGCGTGGTGGCACGGGTGGCGCGGTCTTTTTACCTAACGTCGTGGGGCCAGGAGGGTCGAGCCGGTCGATTTTTCAGACCGAGAATGCACCGCAAATCTCCGCCAACGGCCAGCGAATAACATCCAACAATTACCAGATTGACGGCACCAGCGTAAACAGTTTAACTAATGGCGGCGCCGCGGTAATAACACCGAACCAGGAATCAGTCAAAGAAGTGCGCGTGATCGCGAACGTCTACTCGGCAGAGTACGGTCGTAACTCAGGCGCACAGGTGCTGACTGTTTCGCAAAACGGCACGAACACCTTTCACGGCAGTCTCTTTCTCAAGAACAACAGTCCCGGACTAAACGCCGTGAACAAGTACGGCGGTCCCAATGGCGCGCCGGGTATCAAAGTCAACCAGCACCTTAACCAGTTCGGCGGGAGTATCGGCGGCCCGATAACCCTGCCGCGGTTTGGCGAAGGTGGTCGCTCTACCTGGAGCGGCAAGGACCGGGCCTTCTTTTTCTTTTCCTATGAGGGCCTGCGCAGCACCAATACCGATACGGTGAATGCTTTCATTGAAACTCCGCAATTTCGTCAGACCGTAATATCAGCGCGGCCAAATAGTATTGCGGCACGAATCCTGAGTGCCTCAGGCATAGCGCCGCGCGTAGTTTCCGTGATTCCCGTCACTTGCGCGTTCGCGGGCTTCGGAAGCTGTCAGCAGGTCGCGGGCGGCCTCGACATCGGAAGTCTGCAGGGCGCTCAGGGTCAATACATTTCATTCGGCAATCTCAATGGAGCGCTTGACGGCATTCCCGACTTTCAGTATGCGCAACTCTCCGTGCCTACAGTAAGCCGCGGAAATCAGTTTAATCCGCGCATCGACCTTAATCTTACAAAGAAAGACACACTGACTTTTAGCTCTTACATTTCACGCTTCAACGGAACGGGCGCCGATGCGGCGGGCCGCAGCCGCCCGATGGGCGATATTACGACCGCCCCGCAGAATCTATTTGGGATGGTGACCTGGGCGCGGACCATCTCTTCCAACAAGACTAACGAAGCGCGCTTTAATGCGACGCGCTTCGCGTTCGACGAAATTGCTTCTTCGGCTGGCACTAACTTTGGCATTCCACGAATCGAAATCGAGACTCTGCCCTTTGACCGTCTACGTTGGGGCGCCCCCTGGGCGGAAACGACGCCCGGCATCTTTTCTGAAAACACTTTCGAATTCCGCGACACATTCCGCTGGCTGCGCGGAAACCACGGTCTCAGCATCGGCGGAGAACGCCGCTGGGAGCAGGACAACAACGACCTCTCAGGGGGGTCGCGGCCGCTCTACACTTTCGCCGGTATCTTCAACTTTGCCAATGACGCGCCTCTGTTCTATCAGATCAATGCGGATCCCCGTACGGGCGGACCGGCGCAGTCAAAGCGCAACTTCCGTTCATCGACCGACGCCTTGTTTTTACAGGACGACTGGAAGTTCCGGCCGAACTTGACCGTGAATCTCGGTCTGCGCTGGGAATACTTCGCTCCGCTAACAGAGAAAAATGGGGTCCTCAGCAACTTTATTCTGGGCTCGGCCGGGCAAGAGATAACCGGCGCACGAATCGCTGTCGTCAAATCGCTCTACCCACCCGATCGAAACAACTTCGCGCCGCGCATCGGCTTTGCTTACAGTCCGAACTTGGGTGAGTCCTTTCACGGACTGCTCAACGAAAACAAGTTGGTGGTTCGCGGCGGTTTCGGCATCGCTTACAACCGCATTCCGCTACTTGAATTCGCTAACGTTCGCGGCAATCCGCCGTTCTTCGCACGCTACAGGGTGTGCTGTGGCACTTCGGCGTCGGATTTCAGCACGCCTTTCAATGGCGGCGAAATTCTCTATGCGCTCGGGACGAATAATTCTCCGTTCAGCTACCCGACAAACCCGGCCCTTAGGATGACCTTCAATGCAAACGGTATCCCAACCAACTTGCCCCCCGGCGGACAGGTGGAGATCTACGGCGCGCCAGCCAAAATGCCGACGCCTTACGTCTATACGTATTCGATCGAAGGACAGTACAGCCTGCCGGCCAAGCTGGTCGCTGAAGTTGGTTATCAGGGCAGCCAGAGTCGCAAGTTGGTGAGACTTGTCAACGAACGGTTCCTTTTCACTGATACGTTCCTCTTCGACAACATTTTATTTCCAACGCCGGACACGAGCGCCCACTACAATGCTTTGATTGCGCGCCTGACACGGCGATTTTCAAATGGTCTTCAGTTCGACGCCATCTATCGCTTTGCCAAGAGTACAGACGTCGTCTCGTACGAAGGTCCAACGGCAAACACCAATCCGACCTATCCGCTCGACGTGCGACAGGAAGTTGGTCCTTCGGACTATGATGTGCGCCATAACTTTGTCGCTTCCGGACTTTGGGAATTACCAATCCTCCGGAATCGTCACGACGCGGCCGGTAGTATTTTAGGCGGTTGGCAGCTCAGTGGAATTCTTACCGCGCATACAGGCTTTCCGTGGACTCCGGTGGTCGGCCAGTGCATCAGCACGCGCGGACCGGGTCTTTGTCCGGTGCGGCCGGTTTCTTATAGAGGAGGCGCCGGCAACGACACCTCCAACAATGCGTTTATTACCGGCAGCAATTTCCCGGGCGGTGGCGCCGCCTTCTTTAGCACCGCGGCGCCGAACGGATTCCAATTGCCCGGCATCGGCCGAAACTCGTTCCGCGGGCCGCGTTACTTTGATATTGATATGGCGGTCAGTAAGAAGTTTGGTCTGAGTAGCCTACTCGGCGAAGGAAGATTCTTTGAGATAAAGGCCAACTTTTTCAATGTCTTCAATCTGCTGAATCTGCAGCCATTCAATTTCAACAGCCCGAGCACACAGGTCCAGAACGCGCTGTTTGGAAGGGCCGAACGCGGTCTGGCCGGACGGGTAATTGAAATCCAGGGTCGATTTCAGTTTTAGGAGGCTTGCTGAAAAGCTAATAAGATCCCCCAACCCACACGAAACAAGGACAAAGAAGACCTTCAGTTTGCCTTACTTTCGTGTGGTTTCGGGGGATCGTTCCTTGTTTCTCGATCCTCAGCTGTTAAGATCAGCTACTGAGGAAATACTTTTTGAGGATGGGAATGGCCCGGCACTTCGGTGTCGGGCTTTTTTGCGGCCCACACAATCTCTTTAGTCTGGTTTGCCTTCACTCGTCGAGCGTGGCAGGGTATCTTCGATTACGTCATCTCCCAGAGCGCGCCGCGCCTTGCTCTCTGCATCATACTGCTTGAAGATGGCCAGCTCGTGGTCGGCGTCATCTTTCCGCTTGAGCCGTGTATAAACGATGAATAGCTGGTAGTGGACACCGGGATCGCGCGCTCGTATCCGGGCAGCAACCGCCAGCGCGCCGATCGCCTCGTCGTAGCGCCGCGTGCGGACGAGCAGACGGCCCAGATCATAGTTTGCATAGAAGTGACGCGGGTCAAGCGCGACCGCATGCCGCAAGAGTCTCTCGGCTTCGGCATCGCGTCCCCGATCGCCTAAGACAAAGCCAAGCTGGGCCAACGCATCCACGTTGCTGTCTCTCAAGGCAAGCGACTTACGCAAAGCAGCCTCGGCAGCCTCAAGGTTGCCATAGCCGCGCGCCGCGATCCCGACGAAGTATTGAGCTTCCGCTGATCCGGGAAACAGCCGGGCCGCGCGCTGAAAGATTTCAAGTGCCCGGTTATAACGCACCAGCAGCATGTAAGTACCGCCGAGCCGAACGTAGTAGACTAGTTGCGCCGCATCCTGCTTCAAGGCCAGCTCGTAAAACTCCGCCGCTCCTTCGTAGCGCCTGTGCTTTCGCAGCTCTTCGCCGATCATGAAATTCGCGGCCGCGAAGTCTGCGCGCTGTGCGAGGGCCCGCTGCCAAAACTCGACCGCGGCTTCACTGTCGCCACGCAACGCTCCGACCAGACCTGAGAGGTAGAGAACATCGGGGTCGGCCGGCGCCAGCGAAACGGCGGCCGCGAGAACTGCCGCTGCTTCGTTAATGCGTTTGAGTTGATAGAGCGCGAAACCAAGCTGCGATAGCACCGTGAGATTGTCAGGCTGGTGCCTTCGCGCGCTCTCGAATAAGGGAACTGAGCGACTATAATCGCCGCGCGCCGCATAGAGAAGGGCCAGATTAATCGTCGCCTGAGAATGATCCGGGACCTCTCGCAGGACGGCCTCGAAAGCCTCGACGGCGGCCTCCGCCCGGCCCGTGAGCGCCAGCAAGACGCCTAGATTGGCGCGGGCTGAAGTTGCCCGGGAATTTAAGCGCAGCGCCGCGAGATACTCGCGCTCAGCTGACTGGGTCTGGCCATGTTGGTCGAGAATCGTACCGAGTAAGTTGTGCGCATCAGCATTGGACGGAGCAGCGGCAATAGCCCGACGTAGTAACGGCTCTGCTTCGTCGAGCTTGCCTGCCTGTAACAGCAACGCTGCTTCATGAAGGAGCGACGGAACGTCTTCACTCGCCGCGCGCCGGGATTTGTTCGCAGGTTGTCGCGGTTGCGCGAGCATAAGCTGAGCGCCGGCGCCGAGTGCGACACAGACCAGGACGCTTATTAGAGAAACGCGAATCAGGCGCTGCCATGTGTGGTCACCATTCATTTCAGAGCTGAGCTTTCCCAACGTGTGAGCGGATGTTCAGGCGTTGGAGGAAGACGCTGTAGTATACTGAGCCCACAATATTGACGGCAAATTGCGATTTAGTAGAAGAGCGTGACGCTTGCGGTCTTGCTCAAACAGGACCAACGCACGCGTTTATTCTTTCAGTCGAGAATTGAGGACAGCAACTTGAGGCTTATTAAATTCGGCATTCTGGCTCTGGCTCTCGCACTCATCTTTTCCGTCGCACCTAATTCCGCGCAACAGCGCCAATCGAACAACGAAAGAAGAATCAATGCGCTTCTGACGCGAATGACTCTGGCGGAAAAACTCGGGCAACTGCAACAACTCGACGGCGAAGGCGACGGGAATTTTCGCCCCGAGCATCGTGAGCTTGTTCGCCAGGGGCTGCTCGGCTCAACGCTCAACGTGCGCGGCGCGCAGCGAACCAATGAACTGCAACGCATCGCGATGGACGAATCGCGTTTAAAGATTCCGCTCATCTTCGGTTTCGACGTCATTCATGGTTACCGCACAATCTTTCCCATTCCTTTGGCCGAGGCCAGCAGTTGGGACCCGGCTCTCGCCGAAAAATCTACCAGCATCGCCGCCATAGAAACGTATTCGCAAGGGGTCCGTTGGACGTTTGCGCCAATGCTGGACATTGCACGCGACCCCCGCTGGGGCCGTATCACCGAAGGAGCCGGCGAAGATCCTTATCTGGGTGCGGCCTTCGCGCGCGCCCGAGTGACAGGTTTTCAAGGCCGTGATTACAGTGCGCCGGGAAAGATTCTCGCCTGCGCCAAACACTGGGTTGCATACGGGGCCGCGGAAGGGGGACGCGATTACAACACCACGGACATGTCTGAGCAGACGCTGCGCGAGATTTACTTCCCTCCCTTCAAAGCTGCTATCGATGCCGGCGCGGGCACAGTAATGAGCGCCTTTAATGACTTGAACGGTGTGCCGACTTCTGCGAATCCATTCACGCTTACCAGGGTCCTGCGTGGTGAATGGAAGTTTGATGGTTTCGTCGTCAGCGACTACACCTCGGTAAAGGAGCTTCTTAATCATGGCGTGGCGGCGAATGATAAGGAGGCCGCGCAGGCCGCGCTGAATGCGGGCGTCGATATGGAAATGGTAAGTCGTCTGTTCAATCAGCAAGGGCCTGAACTACTGAAGGAAGGAAAAGTATCGCAGGCCACAATTGATGAAGCGGTGCGCCGAATTCTGCGAATTAAATTTCGCCTGGGACTATTCGAACATCCTTATACGGCTGAAGCTCCCGAGAGCGACAGTTTGCTTACCCGCGCCAATCGAACTGCCGCGCGCGAGATTGCCGGACGCTCGATGGTCCTGCTAAAAAACGAACGTGACACATTGCCGCTCAACCGTGCTATCGGTTCGATTGCGGTCATTGGGCCACTGGCTGACGACCACCGCACTCCGCTCGGCTGGTGGGCCGGCGATGGAAAACCTGACGACACAATCACTCCTTTAGCCGGCATCAAGGCAAAAGTGTCGTCAAAGACAAAGGTTGGCTATGCGAAAGGATGTGACACACTGGGAGATTCCACAGCCGGCTTCGCGGAAGCAGTAGCGTTGGCGCGAGCCAGCGAAGTGGCGGTCGTATTCGTAGGCGAGACGTCCGAAGTGGTTGGTGAAGCCGCTTCCAAGAGTTCACTGGATCTGAGCGGTCGTCAAATGGATCTGGTAAAGGCGATCTACGCGACCGGCAAGCCAACCGTGGTCGTGCTGATCAACGGACGGCCTTTGACTATTGGTTGGATTGTCGATAACGAGCCCGCCATCCTGGAGGCCTGGATGGGCGGCACAGAGGCCGGCAACGCAATCGCAGATGTGCTTTTTGGTGACGTAAATCCCGGAGGCAAATTACCGGTCACTTTCCCACGCACCGTGGGTCAGGTGCCGATCTACTACAACCACATGAACACGGGGCGGCCGCCAGACGCAAACAGCCGATACACTTCAAAATATCTGGACGTTCCCTGGACGCCACAATTCCCTTTTGGTTTTGGACTGAGCTACACCCAATTCAAAATCGGCAATCTGCAACTCAGCGCTCAACACATTCGGCCGAATGGCAAGTTAACGGTGACCGTCGAAGTCGAAAATGTGGGCCGGCGCGCCGGCGATGAAGTGGTCCAGCTGTACATTCGCGATGTGGCCGCCAGCATGACCCGACCAGTAAAAGAGTTGAAAGGCTTTCAGCGGGTAACGCTGCGACCCGGCGAAAAGCGTCGAATTGAATTCACCCTGGATGCTGATTCTCTGGGCTTTTACAATCGCGAGATGAAGTTTGTGGTTGAGCCTGGTGAGTTCAAGGTGATGGCGGGATCGAGCTCGGAAGATCTCATCGAGTCAAAGTTCGTGGTCGATTAGCACCAGTTGTTGAAGAACCTCATGTACTCAGCCCGCAGTCATGCAATCTCTGCCTTGCGTATATGTCTCTCCTCAATCCTGTTGCTGGCCGTTTGCCTTTCAACTGCGTCCAGCTCATTGCAGAGCGCTCCGGCGGCGGACAGGTTCTCGCCGACCGACCTGCAGTTTCTCGAAGATCTCGAACAGCGGTCGTTTCATTATTTCTGGGGCCAGGCTGATCCGAAGACGGGCCTGGTGCCTGATCGCGCGCGAACCGATGGGTCACCTCTCGATCAGAATCATCAAAACGTCGGCAGTATTGCTGCGACCGGCTTTGGCTTAACGGCCTTATGCATTGGCGCTGAACACCATTGGATCGAATCAACCGAAGCACGTGAACGCACGCGGAAAACTTTGCGCTTCTTTGCGCGCCAGGCTTTTCAGGAACATGGCTGGTTCTATCACTGGCTCGATACAAAAACCGGTGAGCGCAGATGGAATAGCGAAGTTTCTTCGATTGACACTGCGTTGCTGCTGGGGGGGGTGCTGACGGCGCGTCAATACTTTCGCGAAGATCGGGAAATCGGCGAGTTGGCCACGCTGATCTATGACCGCGTCGACTTTCGCTGGATGCTGAACGGTGAATCGCTGCTTCTTTCGCACGGCTGGAAACCGGAAACAGGCTTTCTTAAACCGCGCTGGGACACCTTCAGCGAAGACACTATTCTCTATCTCCTGGCCATCGGCTCGCTGGCACACGGCATCTCGCCGCACTCCTGGTCCGCTCTGTGGCGCGATCGCTATCGCTACGAAGGCCACGCATACTTCACCACCATCGGGGTGCCGCTGTTCATGCATCAGTATGCCCATGCCTGGATTGATTATCGCGACCGACGAGAAACGACCAGCGACCACATCGATTATTTCAAGAACTCGATCAATGCTACGCTGGCGCACCGGGCGTTCTGCATCAACCTCTCTCGGCAGTTTTCCGGCTATGGCCCAAATGTCTGGGGAATCACAGCGTCAGACAGCGCGAATGGGTATCTGGCCTGGGGCGGACCTCCAATCGATCCGGCAATCGACGGTACGGTTGTACCGTCAGCTGCAGGAGGCTCGTTGATGTTCACGCCTGAGCTTAGCCTGGCGGCGTTGCGCGAAATGCGCGCGAGGTTCGGTGACCGCGTCTATGGCCGTTATGGATTCGTTGATGCTTTTAATCCCAATACCGGATGGACTGACAGCGACGTGATTGGTATCAATGTAGGAATTATTCTGTTGAGCGCTGAGAACGCTCGCAGCGGAAATGTTTGGAACTGGTTCATGCGCAACGCTGAGATTCCGCGCGCGCTTCAGCGTGCGGGTCTGTTGAAATACACCGTTAAGCCGAAAGCGAAAACACTGCTTCGCAAGGCAGCGTAGATTCCTTATCTTACCTTCCGTTGAAATATCCGATAACCCCACGCCGGCAGTGAAATCGCGGGCAACCCCACCGAACGTTGCTTTCCCGAATTCTCAATGACTGGCGCATCGGGCGGCTGCGGCCCGCCAACCTCAGGAGTAATCTCAGTATAAGCTGCGGAATTACCGGCTTCGACGACGCCCAGAAAAGTCTGATTGGAAAAGTTAATTGCGACCAGCACTTCGTCGTCGACACCACGCCGAACGTAGGTCACAACGCGGGACT
>WNFP01000548.1_pt1 | contig 44926 bp, 49 predicted proteins | sample 5400201 | NCBI WGS metagenome assembly WNFP01 (sample SAMN13153355, study PRJNA577476) | soil metagenome | isolation source: 115 cm saprolite under Madrone tree | place: USA:California | collected 2016-06-14 | reverse complement strand
CCCAGCACCGCCGCCAGCGCCTGGCTGGCGTGAAACAGGTTGATCGTGCCGCGCGTGCTGGCTCCGAGCGCGACCTCGGGGTTGCCGCGCGTGCGGCCGACGAGCCGAGCGATGTAATCGCGCAGCTCGGGCTTGACGAACACGTCTCGCACGGCGCTCTGTGCCGCGTTCAGCTCATTGGGCGAGACCACCGGCTGCAGCTCGAGCATCGGCGACTCGACCTTCCGGTGACTGAGCAGGTTGGACTCCTCTTTTTCCGAGAGGTAGCCCAGCTTGACCTTCATCAGGAAGCGGTCGAGCTGTGCCTCGGGTAGCGGGAACGTGCCCGAGTATTCGACCGGGTTCTGCGTGGCCATGACCATGAACGGCTTGGGCAGCTCATGCGTCTCGCCGTCGATCGTCACCTGGCGCTCCTCCATGGCCTCGAGCAGTGCGGCCTGCGTCTTGGGGCTGGCGCGGTTGATCTCGTCGGCAAGGAGGATCTGCGCAAACACCGGGCCTGGCCGGAACTCGAAGTCGTTCTCCTTCTGGTTGAAGGCGCGCACGCCGGTGACATCGGAAGGTAGAAGATCGGGCGTGAACTGGATGCGGCGGAATGTGCAGTCGAGCGAGCGGGCGAGAGATTTCGCGAGCATCGTCTTACCGACACCCGGCACGTCCTCGATGAGAAGGTGCCCCTCGCACAGAAGGGTGACGAGGCAGAGCCGGACTTCCTCTTCCTTGTTGACGATCGCGCGGCCGACGTTCGACATGAAGGCATCGGAAACTCTGGCGACGACTTCGGTTACCACGCCCTGCCCACTATGTCGGGGATTATAGATTTGACCTTCCTCCAACCATTCGAAGTGAATACGCACGGCCGGGCGATTTGGTTCCGCAATTCGTTACGTTGAGGCATCGAGAGGCGTGTTGGGTTATCAGAGGATGAAAGGCAAGCTCGCGGCAGCGATCGCGTTTCTGGCCGTCGCCTGCGGCTCGGCCGCGGGCGGCGGGGCCGTCGTGGGCAGTCCCCTGACGATTGACCAGCTCAAGTTCAAGGTCATGGACGCGGTCGGGATTCCGGTGTTCTGCGACCCGGACTTTTACCCCGTAGCGCGCCTCGGCGGCGAGCAGGCCAGCGCCGACACCTACTACCCGCAGATCCGGGCCAATGCCGAGCTCTATGCGGCCATCGTCGCCCATGAGAATCTTCCGTCCGGCGATATCGACGAGGCGCAAAAGCTCACGGTGTATCGGGCCTTCAAGCGGCTGCGCGCGCTCGTGCTCCCGAAGGGCGGTGACAGCTACACGTTCGAGATTCGTATCCAGACCAAGGGTTCAAACAACGCTGTCGAGCTCGTTGACGGTTCGGTCCGCGTCGACGGCGCGGTCACCATCGGCTCGCGAACTGCCAGCGGCATGCCGCCCTGCCCGATATGCCTTGCCGCGGCCACCTTGATCGCGACGCCGAACGGCGATGTCCGGGTCACGAATGTCAGGTCCGGGATGCTGGTGTGGACAGCGGACAGCGACGGCACGCGAGTGGCGGCGCCCGTCGTCGAGGTCGGGAGCATGGAGGTGCCGTCGGGACACTTGATGGTTCACCTGCGGCTAGCCGACGGCCGCGAGCTTCTTGCGTCGCCGGGACACCGAACCTCTGATGGCCGGCCGCTGGGCACCCTGGCCCGCGGGGACAAAGTGGACGGCTCGATCGTGACGACCTCGGAGCTCGTGCCGTACGCCGGCGAGCGAACCTATGACGTCCTGCCCGCCGGCGCGACCGGCAGTTACTGGGCGAACGGAATCCTGCTCGCAAGCACCCTTTAGCCGGAGTACGCGAAGAAGACTTCGCTGAATCCCTCGCCAGCGCCGCACTTGCTGCAGTTGCGGCTAGGAGACTTCTTCTTCCTCGACCAGGCGGAGGTGGCTGCTGACGTCAAGCCCGAGATGCCGCGCGAAGAATCCGGCTACCCGCTCGACATAAAGAGGACGGTCGGCCTCATATGCACCCGTATGCGGCGCACCCTGCACGATCCAGATCTCGCGCGGGCCGCGATACGTGTCATAGAGTCGCCGGCCGTGGTTCACGGACACAATGTCGTCGGCCCCACCGTGGATGAAGAAAAGGGGGCGCGGCTCGAGCGAGGTCATCACGGCAATCGGGCTCGATTGTGAAAGTCGCGAGCCGGTGCGCAGCCTGAACAGCAGTCCCGCCAGCCACACAAAGGGTGTACCAGGCAGCTTGATCGCGCGCCGCACGTTCTCGATCAGCACCGTGCGCAGGTCGCTAAAGGGGCTGTCGAGGACCAGCGCCTGCACGCCGGGCTCGCCCGCCGCGCCAAGCAATGTCACCACGGCGCCCATCGAATAGCCGAGCAGGCCGATCCTCGCCTTCGGGATGCGCTTGCGGGCGAAGGCGATGACCGCCTCCAGCTCCAGCACCTCTTTGATCCCGAAGGTGATGGCCGCGCGGTCGCTCCCGGGCCACCCGCGATACGAGTACAGGATGACGTTGAAGCCTTTGCGCCATAGCCCGGCCGAGATCCCGAGCGAACCCTGGCGCTGTCCCTTGTGGCCGCCCGAGACGATCACCGTCTGTGGCGAGCCCGGCTGCCGGAAGTGCCAGGCGCCGAAATTGATGCCGTCGGCGGTGACCAGCTCGACCTCCTCGTAGTCGGCTTGAAACTCGAACGGCGTGAAGGTGAAGTCGTCGAGCGGGCGCGGTTTTGCGGGCACGAAGGCCCGGCGATAGAGGAAGTAAGACGCGCCGATATACAAGACGAGCAAGACGGACGGGACCAGCACCAGGTAGGGCATCGGGACCTACCCGAAGACTACTCGAAGACGCGGCTGAGGGCGTACAGCTCCTCGGGTACCCGGCGTGTCTCGCGAATGACCTCGGCGAGCGGCACGACCTCCACCTCGCCGTTCCGGCGGATTGGAATCACTCCACTTCTGCCGGCAGAGATCAGCTCGGACGCGTGAACGCCCAGGCGCGTGGCCCAGATGCGATCCGTCGGCGTGGGCGAGCCCCCGCGCTGGAGATGGCCGAGGACGGTCACGCGAGTCTCGAACCCGGTCTCACGCTCCACCATCCGCGCCAGCGCATCGCCGATGCCGCGCTTGGCCAGCTGCACGTGGCCGAAGGCATCCGTCTCGGCCGCACCGCCCGCCTCGTCCTCGAGCTCGGGGATGTGTGCGCCCTCAGCGACCACGATGATGCTGAACAGCTTGCCTTCCCCGCGGCGCCGGTACAGATGGCCGACGACATCCTCCAGTGTCAAGGAGAACTCCGGAATGATGATCAGGTCGGCGCCGCCCGCCAGCCCGCCGGCGAGCGCCACCCAGCCGGTATCGCGACCCATCACCTCGACGACCATGACGCGGTGGTGTGCCGACGCGGTCGTGTGAAGGCGGTCCAGCGCCTCGGTAACGACCCCGACCGCGGTGTCGAAACCGATGCAGAACTCGGTGACGCTCAGGTCGTTGTCGATCGTCTTGGGCACGCCGACCGTCTGAAATCCGGCCTCATGAAGCGCGGCCGCGACGCTCAGCGTGTCGTCTCCACCGATCGGCACGATCGCGTCGACGCCATGGCGGCGCAGCACGCGAAGAACCGTCGCCACGCCGTCCTTCATCTTCAACGGGTTCGTGCGCGAGGTGCCAAGGATCGTTCCACCGAGCGGCAGGATGCCGCGCACGTCCACCGGTCGAAGCTCCTCGATGGCGCCGCCGTCAATGCAGCCGGCCCATCCGTTCTGAACGCCGCTGACCGAATGCCCGAGCTGAAACGCGCGCCGCGCCACTGCGCGGATGGCCGCGTTCAAGCCAGGCGCGTCTCCACCTCCGGTGAGGATCCCAATTCGCACCCGAATAGGGTAACGATTACTGGAGACGGTTCAGGAGCTGCCGCAGCGTCACGCCGGACAGGGAGCTCAGCTCCAGGTCGGCCTCGCTGAGATCGAGGCCCGCTGTGATCGGGTTCGGTACTGCGACACAGCGCAGCCCGGCGCGCTTCGCGGATCGGATTCCATTCGGCGAATCCTCGAGCGCGACTGCCTCATCGGCATTGACGCCGAGGCATGCGAGGACGGCGAGATAAAGGTCAGGCTCAGGCTTCACATGTTCGACGTCGTCCCGGCTGCACAGGCAGTCGAATAGATCGAGGATTCCCAGACGCTCCAGGTGGCCTCGCACCCAATCGCGCGACGAGCTCGAGGCGACGCCCACCTTCATGCCCTGTGCCTTGGCCGTGCGGGCGAGCTCGGCTACGCCCGGCAAGAGCGGCTTCGCCAGCACTAGCTCAACCCGTCGCGCAATGCGCCGTTCGATCTCCTCCTGCGTTAGCGGCCGGCCAAGCCGCTCCTCGAGATGATGCTGAGGGTGGAATTCCTGGTTGTTCGAGCCGACGGTTTTGACCCACTGCTCGAACGGGAGGGGTACGCCGTTGGCCGCGTAAACCTCAGCCCAGGACTGGTAGATGGGCTCTTCGGTGTCGAGGATCAGGCCGTCGAAATCGAATATCAGCGCGTTGATCAACTGGCTCGCCAAATGTACCCATGAGTACTGGTCCAAAGGCTTAGGATCGCGTGGCAAGCTCCATTCCAGTGGCCTCGAATACATCACCGTTCACGCCCACGGGCGACCGACAAGCCTCCCCAGGCTGGTTCGGCGCCGCGATCTCAGGATTCGCCCTGATCGCGGTCGCGTCGATGCTGATCGTCGTCTTCGGCTTCCTCGACTCGAACCGCCGCTCGCTCCGCGACCTTTTCACGCCCGATCCCGCGGCCGCCGCCGGCATCCTCGGCCTGGTCGGCGGCGCCGAAGGCGTGACGCTGAGCATCGTCATCCTGGTCGTCGTATTCGGCATCCAGATGACGTCCTCGCGCTACTCGCCGCGCATCATCGGCCTCTTCACCACCAACCCGCTGAACGCCATCGTTCTGGGCTTCGCGCTCGCATCGATTCTGTACACGTTCCTGGTCCGCGGCGAGGTCAAGCCGAATTACGTGCCCATGTGGAGCGTCGCGGCCGCCGTGGTGCTGGGGATCGTCAACTTCGCCATCGTCTTTCCGTACATCGGCTACATCTTTGCGGTCATGCGCGCGGAGACGCTCGTCAACAGCATCCGGGGCAAAGCTCGCCGGCACCTCGCGATGGCGGTGGCGGGCAAAAGCATCGAGAAATGCCGGAACGACCTGCTCACCGACATGAACCAGGTGACCGACATAGCCCTCGGGTCGGTGCAGCTCGGAGACATGCCGGTCTGCCTGCTCACGATCGGAGTGCTCGGCGAATTCCTGGCGATGGACTACTCGAAGGTGAAGAAAGGCTTCGGACCGCAGTGGTTCCAGATCGGCCACGCGGAGCTGCCCGGCGACTCAGACCAGATTGTGGCCGAGGTCAACCGCGCGCATACGTGGGTGGAGTACACGGTGCTGTCGAGCTTCGTCCATCTCGTCGGCCTCACGCCCGCGCACCGCAAAGAGGCGGTGCACGCCATCGCGGTGGCGACGCGCGACATCGGCCTCGCGGCCATCGAGCGCGGCGACCCCGAGGTCGCGGAGCTGAGCGTCCGCTTCTTCAACACCTACCTGCGCGCGGCGCTCAACCAAGCCGCTCCGACATTCGCGTCCTCGACCATGAACGAGTACCGCCGCCTCGCCATCGGCGCGCTGGAGTGGCGGCCAGACCTGTCCGTCGAGGCTGCGAATCATCTCCTCCGATATGGCCGCCATTTCGACGAGGCCGGCATGCCGGCGATCTTCGGCGCCGCCGCCGAGGACGTCGCCGACCTCGCCATCGAGGCCCGGTCTCGCGACCCGGAGGTCACGCGCCGGCTGGCGCTGCTGCTGGTCCGCAACCTGCTCGAGCTCATCCCCAACGCCAGGCCGATCGGTCTGAACGGGTTGTTCAAGGCGGTGGCCAAGCTCACGTTCTGGGCGATGGCCGCCGATTCGAAGGACGTCGCGCACATCCTGGTCGAGGGCATCGCAGCCGCCCCTCCCGACTTCGTTGACGCGGCTCTCGACCGGATGGAGGTGATGCAGAACGGTCTGTTCTGGGAGGTCAACGAGCGGGTGGTTGCCTTCGACTGGGTCGAGGAGCCGCTCCGCGCGGAGATTCCGCGCTTGAGGACAGCGCTGCGGCGCGCCAAGGCTTCCGGACGCGGGCCTTCGATCGAGCTCGACGACCCGCGGCCGACTATGCCGGTGAACCTCGTCCAGCCGGAGCCGGCTGCGGCCGCTCAATCGAATGGATCACCCGAAGCGAGTAAAGCCCCGGCTAAAGCTGAGTCGGCTGGTTGATCATGGCGGTCGAAGTCGTCTCGAAATAGTCGATCAACGCTTTGCGCACCTCCAGCTGAAGGCCGAGGGATTCAACCGCCGCCGTCATGTGCGCGAGCCACGCATCGCGCTCTGCCTGCCCGATTGCGAAAGGCTGATGCCGGAGGCGCAGCCGCGGGTGGCCGCGACGCGCGCTGTACGTGGTCGGTCCGCCCCAGTATTGAATGAGAAACAGAGTCAAGCGCTCGGTAGCCCCGGACAGGTCTTCCTCGGGATAGACACGGCGCAAGATCGGGTCTGACGCGACCCCCGCATAGAAACGTTCGACCAGGGTTTTGAAAGTTTCGGCGCCGCCCGCAGCCTCGAACACGGTCATATCGATTGACCATAGACTTTGCCCGCGGTGGCCACGACTCGGCAGCTCAGGATCAGCTTCCTGTTTGCGCTCGTGATGCTGATCGCCCAGTTCCTCCTCGGCATGGCGGTCAACCTGTTCGTGAAGATCCCCACCGATCACCCTGGCGCGAACCCGCCGGAGTATTTCAGCGGGGTCGCGCAGAGCGTCACCTGGGCCATCCTGCACGGCAACCTGCTGCTTGCGATCCATGGCGGCTTCGGCCTCGTGCTGGTGATCGCCGCGGTCGGAACACTGGTCCAGGCGATCGGCAACCGCCGCCGCGGCATCGTCGTCTCGGCGGTCTTCGGGTTCATCGGTGTGCTCGGCGCCGGCTTCAACGGCGGCAGCTTCCTGAACTACGACCAGGACTTCAGCTCGATGCTGATGGCGACCGGCTTCGCGATCGCGGTCGTGGCTTACTCGGTCGGCCTCTACCTCGCCAACGCGACGGCCACCTCGACCAACTAGGTTTCGAAGTCCCACCGGGTTGGCGAGCCGGTGAAGTCACCTTCCTTCAGGCCGAACACCCAGCGCGGACGTACGCGAAAGCATGAGTTCACCGCCGGGTCCAGCATCTCGATCTTGTAATCGGTTTCGTACTTCGCGTTCTCGAGCGCGAGGAGCAGCTCGAGGTCCTCGGTTTTCGTCAGAAGCGCCGCGACACCCTCAACGACGACGGGATTCAGCGCGTCCTCGGTGGCGACCACGCAGCGAGGGTTCTCGCCCAGGTTCTTCGCCTTGCGCGAGCGTTTGCTGCTACTGAACAAGAAGGCGTTCTCGTGCCAGAGCCCCCACACCGGCATGGCATGAGGGCCGCCGCTCGGCCACACGCTCACCAGCCAGTAGTTCCGCGACGCGACGAGGCGCTCCTCGGCCCACGACCAAGGCAGGAGCCCGGTGCCCTCGTTCGCGGGGAGCGTGCCATAACCCGGCATATGAGGACGCGAGATTCGGGTTGGCCGCTCCATCAGGCCGGCGCGGGCGGCGTGACCCCGGCGCCTTCGAGCAGCTCGTCAACCGGCCGCGCGATCGCCTGCGCCGCCTTTAGCCCGGTCGCGGCCAGGTATCTCTCCACGATTCTCCGGCCCACCGCGTAGCCGCCCATATGCGGTATGCCGACCGGCTCGGTGCCTAACCTTCGCGCCACCTCGTCGCCGAGCACGTATGGGCTCCACTCGCGGAACGTGGTGCCTGTGCCGAAAGCCGCGATCACCTTGTCGGAGGTGTCGTCAAGAACCTTGCCGGTCACGTTCTTGTACCACGCGCCCGTCGAATCAGGACCGCAGACCTCGATGGTGAAGACTTCGGCGAGCCCCTCGTGGACGACCCACTCGGCGAGGTTGAACGGCCCCTGAACGTTGGGTGTGCGGATGTGGTGCGCGAGCTCGTGCACCGCGCAGGCGCCGATCCTCGTCTCGTTGTAGTCGGTGGGCCACGCGACCAACCAGATCGCGCCTTGCGCGGAACCCATTCCGTAATAGCCGAGCGTGTGCTCGAGGAAAACCGGATCGTCGGGGTTGCCCAGAGTTAGCGAGACCTCGATGCGGTCCGAATGATGGATGCCGGGCAGCGCCACGCTCTGGTATTCCCACGCCCGCCCGAGGTCGCGCTTGATCTGTCCCCATGCATCCGCTTTGATCAGGCGCTTGACCGCCTCGGCGTAGCGCGGATCATCGACCTCGACGCGGAAGCCATCGCCCCGCTCGTGGATCTCCCGCAGCATCTCCATGCCGCCGGTGTCGAACGACGAGATGCCTCGCATCGCGGCCAGGGCGTCGAGCCGGGCAGGCAGAGGCTCCGTGAACAGGCGCAGGAGCGCCTCGGCGTCGTCATGAACGGCGAACTCGATCTGGTCGTCGGTGCTCAGTGCCATTCGATGTTTACGGAACGATGAAGCCTTTCATTGATTGCGCGTGTATCTACTTGGCAATTGTGAGCTTGGGCTCGACCTCGATTGCCGCCCTCGCCGATCGGCGCTTGCTGCTGCTCGTCCGGGGATGGGCGCCCTTTGTGCTGCTTCTGGTCGCGTATGAGGTCATGCGCGACGCCGCCTCGGCTGTGGGTATGCCGGCCCACGACCTGGCTCGGTTCGATCGCACGCTGTTCGCCGGCTACCAGCCGACCCTGGTCCTCCAGGCTGCCATTGGGCGGCTGGCCGACGCCGACGTGTTCGACGACCTCGGCAGCGCTGTCTATGCGACTCATTTCCTGCTGCCGGTGGCTGTCGGGATCTGGCTATGGACGAAAGATCACGACGCGTTTCGTCGCTTCGGCTTGACCCTTGTAGTCCTGTGCGCGCTCGCTTTCATCACTTATGTGATCGCGCCGACGACGCCCCCGTGGCTGGCGCAGCCGGCTTCGGTCAAGCATCTCATCGAGGAGACAATCCAGCGGAGCGGCGTGCCATCGAGCCTTCTGTGGCTCTACTCACACCACGACTACAACCTCTATGCGGCCTTTCCATCGCTCCATGCCGGCTTCCCAGTAGTCGCAGCGGTCGCCGTCTGGGGCCAGAGCCGAAATGCGGGCGCGCTGCTGTGGTTGTGGGCCGTGCTCGTATGGGTGGTGGTCGTGTTCCTGGGCGAGCACTACGTCGCCGACGTGATCGGAGGGATTGTCTACGCGGTCATCGCGATCGCGATCGCGCGAACCATCAGCACGCGCTTCAAGCGCCGTCATGTGGCGATGGCTGGCGCGACTGCGGGCGCGACTTCCGAGTAACCCTCCATCTCCCTTTCGGTGGGGAGAAACCAGGCAATGAGGATCGTGGCCAGCACCAGGATCACGTGCGTCGTCAATGACCCCTGCAGGCCGATCACGTCGGCGATTGCCCCGTTGATGGGTATCCCGATGGCCCCCGTGACGAACCCGAGGCCCATGACGAGACCCGAGGCAAGCCCCGCACGAGAGGCCATGAGCTGCTGGGCCATCAACAGCATCAGCGGCGCGGTCGACGCCGCCAGGACGCCGATGAGGATGGCGCTCCCGAATGCCCAGGGTCCGGGGAACCTCGTGAAAAGGAGGATGGCGGGGATGCTGAGCACCAGGGTCGCCAGGATTACGGTGCGCCGGCCGTAGCGATCCGCCAGCGATCCGCAGCCGACAGTGCCGACCGCGCTCGCCAGGACGAGGGTGGTGGCCAGCGGGCCGTAGAACTCGGGGCCGTAGCCGAGCTGGCGGTACCACGTGGGTGTGAAGGCCTGGAAGACGTTGACCGTCCAAGCCCGCGACATCATCACGCCGATCACCATCGCCAGCGCGAACACAGGCACCGGCCGCGAGACCGCGATGGCCGCCTTGGCCGCGGTCACGGACGGCCGCAGCTGGGCGCGCATTCGCCACAGCAGGTAAGCGCCGGTCGCGACGCCGGGGACGACCAGCAAACCCGTGCCCCGAATGCCGAACAGGGCCAGCACGCCGATTCCGATGAGCGGGCCCAACGCGACGCCTACGGTTCCGGCGGTCACGTAGATCGACATGCCCAGGCTGCGCCGCCAGGCCGGCAGCAGGGCTCGCACATCGAGAGCGCCGAAGGGATGGAATGCACCAGACCCAAGGCCTGACGCGCAGGCGAGCACCAGCAGCAGCGGAAAAGTGGGCACGAAACCGACGAGGGCGAACGTGAGCGCGGTCCAGCCAAGGGCCACGCCGGTGAACCGAGTGCCGTAGCGGTCGGCGATCACGCCGAACAAGGGCTGAGAGATGGCGGCCATCCCGCCGTACGCGAGGCTCACCAGACCAACCGTGCCCAGCGTCAGGTGAAACCGTCCGATCAGCAGCGGATACAGGACGGGGATGACGCCGACGTAGCTGTCGACGGTCAGATGCCCGAGCATCAGCGTGACCAGCTTGCCGTTGCGCAGGAAGTCCTTCATTCGGATCGGCTCTATGATGCCGGGGCGTGCGTGAGCTTCTCTACCTGAGCCGCGAGGACGTGGAGCGCTTGCTCGACGTCGACGCGATGCTGGACGCCCTCGCCAACGCCCTCATCGCCTTCTCTTCTGGCATCACGGTCGTCCCTCCGCGGGTCGCGGTCCGCGTGCCCGAGGCAGGTCTGTTGGGATCGATGCCCGGATACATCCCTGGCGTCGCGCTCGAGGTGAAGCTCGTCTCAGTCTTTCCCGGCAATCACCACCGTTCCCTCCCGTCGCACCAGGGCGTGATCGCGCTTTTCGACGAGAACGACGGCGCGCCACTCGCGGTCATGGACGGGACCTACATCACCGCGATCCGAACGGGAGGAACGGCGGCGGTGGCAGCGCGTGCGCTGGCCAGACACGACGCCGGGGTGCTGGCAATTATTGGCGCCGGCGTGCAAGGCGCCTCCCATCTCGAGACTTTTCCTCGAGTCCGCGACTTCGATGAGATTCGCATCGCGTCGAGAAACGCTGACAAAGCTGCAAGCCTTGCCTCGCGTCACCCACGCGCTCGGGTCGCCAAGACCTTCGAAGAAGCTGTCCGCGACGCCGACGTGGTCGCGTGCTGCACCGACTCGCGCGAACCAGTGATTCGTCGCGAATGGCTCAAGAGCGGCGCGCATGTGAGCTCCGTCGGCGGCACATTCGGACCCGAGATCGACCCCCAGATCATGTCGACCTCGCGCGTCTTCGTGGAGTGGCGTGGAGCAGCGACCAACGCTCCGCCCGCGGGTGCCCACGAGCTGCAGGGCATGGATGCCGACAAGCTGACAGAGGTCGGGGAGGTTCTCGCCGGCACCCGGCCGGGACGCACGTCCGAGTCCGAGATCACCGTGTACAAGTCGACCGGCCACGCGGTCGAGGACGCCGCCAGCGCGCGGCTCGTATACGACCGCGCTCGGGCGGAAGGGGTCGGCGTCAGCCTCCCGCTGTAGCGGCTAAACCTCGATCCAGCGGTGCGGAACTGCGTTGATGATCAGTGTCCCGCCCACCTTCCTGACCGGCTGCGACACCCCATACGGATGGATGTGGCCATGCACGAGGAGGCGGGGCTGGAGGTTTTTGATCAGGCGGTTGAAGGCAGCGAACCCGCGGTGCGCAAGGTCGTCTTCCTTGCCCGAGAACCCCTGCGGAGGCGCGTGCGTGAGCAATACGTCTATGCGACGCCCGCCTCGTCCGCGCCGCACGGAGGCGACCAGCTCGATCCGCCATGCGCGCCACCGCATCTGGGCTTCCGTGTACTGATTCGGGCCTGGCTTATAGCGCATCGATCCGCCGAGGCCGGCGATGCGAAGCCCGGCCTCCTCCACGAGGCGCCCGTCGATGTCCACGCAACCCTGGGGGCCTTTCGAGGGCGACTCTGCTCGCATCGGGCTCCACGTTTCATCGAGCGGCCTTAGGTCCGGGTCATGGTTGCCCGGCACATACAGCAGCGGCACATTGAGGCGGCTGACGATGTACTCGAGGTAGTCGAAGGGAAGGTCCCCGCAACCAAGCACGATGTCGGCCTGCAGGCGATTGAGCTTGTCTCCATAGAGCCCTTCGTCGACCTCGTCCGCGATCGCAAGGATGCGCGTCAGGTTATGCCAGGACCTCTCGGCGCTGTTTGAGGTGCTCGATCTCCGCCGTACGTACTCCATCGAAACCGGCGACGAGCCCGTTCTTCAGGATGCGTGCGATCTGTTGGGCGGAATGAAGCCTCGGGATGTAGACGAAGTCGGCGCCGGCCTTATAGAAGTGAAGCGCCTGCGGTATGTGGTCGGTCGTGAGCATGACTTTGGCTTTCGGACAGCTGGCGCGTGCATTACGGAGCAGCCTCAGATTGTCGGTGCCACGCAGGATGTCGTCGGGAATGCTGCTCACGACGAGCTCGGCGTTCTCGATGCCCGCGTGACGAAGGGTGTCGGCGTGCGCGATGTCGCCGTAGACGATGCTGATCCCTCGCTTCTGCAGCTCTCGCATCACCGTGGGGTTGAAATCGATAACCAGGACCTTGTCGAGCATGACCTGCCCCTCGACCGCGGTGCCTTCGCTCTCGAGCTCCAGCAGGATCGAGCTCGCGTCGCGGTAGAACCCGAGAAAGATCATCGTCTCGGGCCTGGCTTGCTCCCGCTGCGGCGCAGCCTCACCCTGGTCGAGATCCCGGACATGAAGAAATCTGAGCCCTCCGCTCAGGATCTTCTGGACGCGGTGACTCGAGTTGATCATGTAGGTCGACACGACGGATGTGATCGCGAAGGTCATGATCACGATCGTCACCACGTCGGGGCTGATCTGGTGGTACGTCAACCCGATCGAAGCGATGACGATCGAGAACTCGCTCACCTGGGAGAGGTTGATCGCCGGCAACAGGCTGGCGCGATGGCCCATTCCGAGGAAATACAGAATCGGCACGACCGAAAGCCGGCTCACCATGACGAAGGCGGACGCTGCGAGGGCAATCTCGACCACCTGAAGCGTGGGTATTCGAATCTGCATGCCAAGCGCGACGAAGAAGAGGGTGACGAAGAAGTCGCGGATGCTGATGGCCTTCGCCATCACGTCCAGGTTGTAGGGGAAGGTCGAAAGGCTCACGCCTGCGATGAGCGCTCCCATCTCGCGCGAGAGCCCGATCACGCTTGCAGCGCTCGCCAGGAAGAAGCACCACGCGAGCGCGCTGACCAGCACGAGCTCGGGCGCTTTGGCGACTGAGCGAAATAGAAAAGGAAGGACCCACTTGGCCATGAAAAAGCCACCGGTGACCAGCAGGGCGCCCTTCCACAGCGAGAACGCGAGCGGGAGCAGGTTTGGATTGGTGAGGTTGGGCTGGACGGCGAGCATGCCCACCGCCCAGATGTCCTGGATGACGAGCACCCCGAGCGTGATACGGCCAGGCAGGGTGTCGAGCTCGAACTTGTCGTTGAGCAGCTTGACCACCACCAAGGTGCTCGACAGGCTCATGCAAGCCGCGAGGTAAAGCAGCGCGTAGTTGCCGCCGGAGTTGCGGACCGGCGGAGGCCAGTTTCTTGAGATCGATCTCGAGGCCGATGATGAAGAGAAGAAGGATCAGGCCGATCTCCGCGACGGTCTGGATGCTCTCCTTGTTCTGCACCCAGTTGAACCCAACTGGACCGATGACGACACCGGTGACCAGGTAAGCGAGGATCAGCGGCTGGCGCAGCCTCCAGCCGATTACCGCGAGCACCGCCGCGACGGCGATGCTGATTCCGATGCTCGAAAGGAGGTCGCTGGGAACCGTCACGCTTTCGAAGCCCGAGTCGGGACGTCCCAACGGGCGCGAAGCGCATCGGCTTCCGCCGGGTCGCCCGCGATGAGAAACCTGGGATGGTGCAGCCCGTCGATCAGGCTGGCCGCGAGCTGGTCGAAAACTCGAGTGCCCTCTTCCGCACCCAGGCTGCTGCTCAACCACCGACCCATTCCACGAGTGCGAGTGTTCTGGCCGATGCGGGGACTGTGTGCGCCAGGACAGAACAGCGAAACGACGACGCCGCTGCCGTTGGTTTGCCGCGCGAGAGCTTGAGTGAAGGTGGCCAGCGCCGCATGCCCGGTGTCGTAGGGGACTGTCATCGGATCGCTCGGAATCAAGCCGCCGTATGAGACCGCGTTGATGATATGGCCGGAGCCGCGCGCTGCCATGAGAGGGAGAAAAGCAGTGCTGGTCCGCACCGCACCGAGCAGGTTGGTCTCGAGCATCCAGTTCCAGTCCTTGCTGGAGATGCGCTCGAGCTTCCCTTGCAGGAGAACTCCGGCGGCGTTGACCAGGATGTCGACGTGACCCATAGCTTTGATCGAATCGCGCGCAAGCGAGCGCACGGAGGCGTCGCTCCGCACGTCGGTCGACAGCGCGATCGCGGACTCACTCGTACCGAGCTTCAGGATCTCGCCGACCGTGCGGTCCATGCGGGGCTCGTCAAAATCGGAGACCACGATGTTGGCACCTTGCCTTGCCATCGCCTTTGCAATCGCGCGACCCACGCCGCTGCCGCCGCCGATGACGACGGCGACCTTGTTCCAGAGCGCGCCTCGGGTCGGCCCCTCCATATCAGACAGGGCTGAATACTAGGGATGAGCGCCGCGAAAGCAGCTACGTTTTCTTGAAGCGCAGCGCCGTCCAGGTTTCGTCGAGCTTGACGAACGCGACCGGCTTGTAACCAGTTTCACCCGTGATCTCGCCGAGCACGTCGCGTTTCGTCCACCAGGGCGTGGCCGGAAGGTCGGTCGAGCCTATTGCAGGACCGCCTTTCGGGTACGCGATCCACAGCAGCGCGTCTGGTTTCACGGCTTTGATCGCCGGCGGTCCGACCGCGCGAAGCTCGGCGACGTTGTTGACGAAAACCAGCACCACGTCATAGAGGGTCGAGTCCTTCAGCGCCGTGTACAGGTCGGCCGGAGCGGGAGCAAGCATCATCAGGAAACCAGGGGGCGCGTTGATGACCGCTACATGGTGGTTGGGCGCCAGCCGCAGCTTCTTCGCCAGCGCCGACAGGCCCGGCGAGTCCTTGCCCAATGACAGCAGCGACCGCTGCGATTCGAGGTGGCGCAATCCGAGCCTACTGTAGCGGGAAGGGCGGCTGCCACCACCAGGGTTGGTCATCGACATCGATCGCGACGACCCACTTCACCCACGCGAAGCCACGCTGGCCCGGCACCACCATCCGAGCCGGGTAGCCATGGCCTGGGTCGAGCTGCGTGCCGGCCATCCGCGTCGCCAGGAGCATCCGCCCGGCGTCCTCGATCGGAAACCGGCGGCTGTAGCCGGTGATCGATCTGACGTTCAGGCTGGAGCCCGTGCCGGTCGAACGAGGCAGCAGCCGTTCGAGCAACGCCCCCTCCCACACCTGCTGGGAGTACCACCCTCCGGTGCAGTCGATAACGGCCGAGATGCGATCCGTATACCCCGCAAGCTCCTCGTAGCTCAAAGCCCTACTTGCCACCGCTACACGCCAGGTGGCGATGTCCACGGTGGGCACGCTGTCGAACATCCACGTCGTCGCGAGCGGCTGAACGGACTGGAACGACCCGGTGGGAGCACGCAGCGCCGACGGCAGCAAGGCAACCACGAGCCCCGCCGACCCGGCGAGCAGGCCGCCCTTCAGAAAGGTTCGGCGGCCGAAGTCTGTTGCCCTCGGCTTGAGTGGCCGCGCCACCAGGTGCCAGAGTAGGAACGGGATGACGCAGACCGCGGCGCCCACGTGAAAGTCCATCGCGGTCAGGTAGCCGAGGTTCGGATGACCCGAGGCATGCACCAGGCCGAAAACGATCGAGATCGCAACGCCGATCCCGAGCACCACCGACGCCCATTTGAGGGAACGTGGCCGCCGGAACCCGCGCTTCGCCACCAGTGACTTCCACGGCACCAACAGGACGATCGCCACGCCGGCGGCCGCATGCAGGAGGAGGACGGCGCGGGCCGGCTGTCCTGACAGCTCGAACGCCATCCAGCCGCTGGCAAAGGCCAGCGCCAGCAGGAAAAGCAATGCCAGGTTCGTGATTCGGCCGGTGACAGCGTTCACAGCTTCAGGCCTCGGCCTTGATGGTGGGCGCGCCGCCTTGCGTTACTTCAAGGTCGGCCCACATCCCACTCGCCTCGTTGCCACCCACCAGCGATGCAATCCGGTAGCTGCCCGATATGGAAGGGTTGAACACGAACGTCGCCGAGCGTCCGGGGTCGAGGCCCCGCGTCGGATCCGGCGTCGACCACCCCGGCTCGAGCGGAGCGGAGTCTTTGCTGCCACGAACCACAGCGCACGAGTTGGGCACGGTCGCGTGGTTCTCGCACTGCACGGTCACCTGCCATCCCACCGGGATGCCGATGACGAGAGTCCCATCGCGATACCCGTTGTAGTTGAACTGGTAATCGCCGGCCGGGTAGCCGGCGATGAGCGTGACCACGACGGCTCGTGTCGCGGGATCGGAGTGCATGTAGCCCTTGGGGTCGGGTGCTGTGCCGGGGCCCGTTCCAGTCAACGGATCGCACGCCGCGCTCGCGAGCAGCGCGATCCCAAGGCACCCGGCAACGGCCCATCTGAGGCCCATGCGAAGTTGCGAATATGATCCCACTGAGATGGGCGACCCACACAAGAGCGCGCCGCGGCTGCTCCTGTGGTGGGAGTCGCTCGAGACGTGGGTGCAGCTTGTGATCTCATTTCCGATCTTCGCCGTGCTCACGCTGCTGATCAACATAGGACCATTCAGCCAGCCACTCGGGCGATCGATCTTCTACGGGCTGTTCGAAGGGGCGGTGCTCAGCGGCATGCTGGCGGTGGCCACTGCCACCGAACGCGGAAAGCGCCGCTGAATTCATAGGGGGAAGGACGCCGATGGCGACACGAAGCTCGACTGTGAAGCGGATCGTCATCGGGGTCGATGGCTCCGATGCGGGCAAGCATGCGCTCGAGTGGACGGCGCGGCTGGCCAAGTCGATGGGCGCGGAAGTCGTCGCGGTTTACGCCCTCGACATCCCGGTCGCGCTGCCCGATCCATACACGATGCCTCTATATCTCGACGACAATGTGCGCCGCGGCATCGAGTCGGACTTCGTGAACAAGTGGTGCCGCCCACTGAAGACCGCGGGCGTTCGGTATCGGGCGATCTTCCAGGACGGCCGGCCGGCGTCGGTGATCATGGACGTCGCCGACAAGGAGAAAGCTGACCTCATCGTCGTCGGCCGGCGCGGACGCGGAGAGGTGGCCGAGCTTTTGCTCGGGAGCGTCAGCCATGAGGTCGTGCTTCATTCCAAGCACCCGGTGCTGCTGGTCCCCCGGAAGGCCTGAACCGGCATGGCCTCGTCGATACGTCTAGGAAAGCTTTTCGGGATCGAGATCGGAATCAACTGGAGCCTCGTCTTCGTGTTCGCGCTCATCACGTGGACCGTCGCCACCGAGGTGCTCCCGATCGACGTGCCCGGCCAGGGGGCCCTCGCCTACTGGGTCGCTGGAGTTGTGGGAAGCATTGCGTTCTATGCGTGCTTGCTCGCACACGAACTTGCGCACGCGCTCGTGGCGCGGCGCTATGGCGTCAAGGTCGGCGGCATCACGTTGTGGCTGTTCGGAGGCGTTGCAAGACTTGACGGCGAACCTCCAAGCGCCGGGACCGAAGGACTGATCGCCGGCGTCGGGCCGCTGACAAGCCTTGCGGTCGCGCTGATCGCCTTTCTGCTCTCGTTTCTCCCTATCCCTGCGCTCGTCGCCGACCTGTTCGCGTGGCTCGCCGTCGTCAACGTCGCCTTGGCTGTGTTCAACCTTATTCCCGCCTTTCCTCTCGATGGCGGACGCCTCCTCAGCTCATTCTTCTGGTGGCGTTCGGGGAGCCGGCAGCGAGGCGTTCACAGCGCGGTCCGAATCGGCCGCGTCTTCGCCTATCTGATGATCGCCTTCGGAGTCGTCGAGCTTTTCACAGGCGCGGTCCTCAACGGGATCTGGATCGCGTTCGTCGGTTGGTTCCTGTTGTCTGCCGGCAGCTCAGAGGACACGGGCGCCGCGGTCAGAGGAATCCTGCGCTCGGTGCCGGTATCGGCAGCGATGTCGTCCCCGGTGGTGACCGTCCCCGATTGGCTGACGGTGGACCAGTTCCTCGAATCGATCGCGCCGCAGCATGCGTTCACTACGTATCCGATTCACGATCCTTCCGGCAAGCTGACGGGGATCGTTCGCCTCGGCGATCTGGTTCGAATACCGGCAAACGCGCGGGCTCAAGAACGGTTGAGAGATCGCGCACGTCCCATTGCCGAGGTACCGACGACCCAGCCCGATGAAGACCTCGGCGGGCTCATCCAGCGGGTCGGCGCCAGGCTGGATCTCCGCGTGCTCGTGTTCGACAAGGGGCAGCTCGTCGGCATCGTGTCACCGGTCGACGTGGCGAGGCTGCTTGCCGTACGGCAGTCACTGGGCGGCGCGAGACCTGCACCCGGCCCAGCGGGAACCACGGCCGGTCCAGCCGCTTGATCGCGCGACCTCTGACGGTGGCCGCCGGCCTGCTCATGCTTGCCGGCTGCTCATTCGGCTCACCCACGACGTTCGGCATTGACACCGCTTCGGTCGACGCTACCTATCACTGTCCGATCGGCGCCAGCAACGAGCACTACGTCCTGCATGGCAGCATCGACGTCCACAACGGAACGTCGAAGGCAGTCACGATCTCGAGCGTCGACGCCACCCTCACGCTGGCCGCAGTGAAGGGAGGCTGGCTCCAAAAAGTGGGCGACAAGTACGACGCCGGCAACGTCACGTTCACGCCGGCGGAAGTTAGCGCGGGCTCTAGCGCCAAGCTCGACGTGACCATCCCGAGTGCATGCACGGGCCGCACAGCGAACTCGGCAGTCGCCTCTGGAGACTACCTGGTCGCTTTCACAATGATCACGTCCGCCGGCACTTTCAAGGTCGACAGCAAGGACAGGCACCGCATCTCGACCGCTTGAGCCGTACGTTCGCGCTCAAAACCATTCAACGGTGGTAGTGGAACCGCGCCCTGAAAAGCGTTTGACTGAGTAAGGAGACGGTGTGATGAGAACAGTGGCCGGGTACAACGCGACCGCCGGACGTTGCTTTAGACGAGGCGTGTGACCCGCAAGGGTTGGGCGCCTCACAACCTCGGACCTCGATCAAGCGCCAGGAGGATGGAACTGTGCAGTGCAACATCTGCGGCGAAGAGGTCGACAACTCGGAAGACCTCGCCAACCACATGGAGAAAATGCACGCCGTGGGCGAGACGGACGAACCGGAGCAGGACAAGAACCCGGAGGTTCCGAAGGAAGACGAAGTACCTGACCCGGCCCCGATCCCCGGCCGCATGTAAATAATCGAGCGCGGCTCTCTATCGAAGTAAATCGCGTGGCTTGGGCGGCCGGGTTCATCCCGGCCGCAAACTCGCGTGCCTCTCTCGCCGCCAATCGTCGCGGGGAGCAAGATTCCGGAAATCAGAACAGCGGGAAAGAGAGCAGCCGCGCGCGCAGCGCCCGGCGATGAGAGGGAACCGGCAGGTTCCCTCTTATGGGCGTTAGCCCAGGGCCCCGTAGAGCTGTGGCTGCTGCGTGGGTGCGGCGGAACCGTCCGGGCCGTCTTCAGCCGTAACCGCCATCTGGGAGTAGCCCTTAAGCGGCATGTTCACCAGCACGACCTTGCTGCCGTTGCTGTCGGGCACGAACACCGCAGCCGAGTCGGGATGGCCGCCTGGCGTGATCAGCCAGACCTCGTACACCTTTCCTTTCTCGAGAGCGGGCAGCCCGCTGAAGTCGACCAGCGTCACGCCATCGCTCTTCAAGTCGATGACAGTGCCGTGCGCGGCTGCCAGAGCTCCATGCCCGGCCAGCGTGAAACGGGCGACCTGCGGCGCCGGCGGAGAGATCGAGCCACGCCCCAGCAGGCCTCCAACCACGAGGCCGATCAACAGAGCCAGCAGCACCGTCGCTGCGGCAGCGAAGGCGGTCAAGCGGCCGAGCTGCACTGTGGCGACAGGCTTCCAGCGCCCGGGCGCCAGGGCGGCTCTCTTTCTGGCCGGCGCGCTGGGCATGGTCGAGGCCCGAGCGGCTGAGGCGGCGATGAGAATGCGCTCGCGCAGCCTGGCCGGTGGGACGACCTCCTCCACCTCGAGCGGAAGCGAGTCGGCTGCCCGGCGGAAGCGTGCAGCCGTCTGGCGGCAGGTTGCGCAGCCTTCGACGTGCACGCGCATGCTCTCCGCTTCGTCCGCGTCGAGTGCGCCCAGCACCCAGGCCGCGACTGTGCCCTCCAGCTCTTCGTGATCAGACATTGATCAGCCCCCTACCCTGTAGATACGAGCTCAGCTTCTCCAGGGCGAGTCGCATCCTGCCTTTGACAGTGCTTAGCGGGACGTGGGTCATGTCAGCGATCTCGGACTGCGAATAACCCCCGAAGTAGGCAAGCTGTACCGCCTGGCGCTGCTCGGCGGGCAGGCTGCCGACAGCCTCTCGCACGGCCAGGCGCTCGAGTGAAAGGGAGACCTCGTGCCAGGGATCGGAACGGATGCCGGATTCGACCAGCTCGGGTTGCAGCTCCAGCTCCTGGCGCTCGTGGGCGCCGCGTCCACGCAAGTAGTCGATGGAGCGATTGCGGACGGCCGTGATCAGCCAGGTTCGCAGCGAACCCTTCTTGGGATCGAAAGAGGTGGCGTTGGTCCAGATCTTCAAAAACGCTTCCTGAACCACGTCTTCCGAGCGCCCTGGATCCCCGAGGACGCGCATGGCAACGGCGTACGCCAGCCCGGCATATCGGTCGTACAGCTCCAACAGCGCATCCTGGTTGCCGGCTGCCAGGACGACCGCGAGCTCGGCATCGGGGAGTCCTTCTGTGGCTATCGGCTCACGTACCTTCCAGCACGCTCAATTCGGCTTCACTGTGCGACCGGCGGGTCGTCAGCTCGCCGATGGGCGACTTCTTCGGCGGCGCGACCGCCCATTCCTCGTTGTCGATGAGTCGCCACGCCCACTCAGGGTTCTGGCGCCGGCGCTCGCGTGCCGTGTAGAGCGCCCTGGACATGAGCTCTATTCCGGCCAGGCCGGGCAGCTTGCCGATCTTCTCGTCCAGCGTCAGCAGATCCTCTTCGCCCTGCTCGTCGTCGAACAGGTAGAGCGCGAGCGCGTCGACCTGCTCCTGCGTCTTCACGCCCTGGCCGACCGGGACCCAGAACCGATCCAGCATCCAGCGATCCATACGCTGCGCTTTTTCATTTCCCGCCAGCCACTCCTTGGCCGAGTTGAAGTAGAAGGCGTAGTGCCGGCGCTCGTCTTTGATGATCCGGTTGAGCAGGTCTTTGAGAACCGGGTGGCCTGACTTGCGGATGAGAGCGGCGTAGCCGGTCAGCGTCGAGAGCTCGTTGATCGCCCCGATCGTCAGGTAGACGGCGGAGAAGTCCTTGAGCACCCATGAGCCGACCATCGTCGAGAGGAGGCTGACGCTGTTCTGAAAGCCGAGGTTGGCGCGCACGTTGGCGATCCGGTCCTGCGCGTCAAACTCGATTCCATACAGGTTGAGCAGCTTGCCGAGGTTCTCCCCGTGCCAGAGCTCCTCATAGTTCCAGCACGCCAGGAATGCGGTGAGGATGGGATCCATGCACGCACGCGTGACCAAGAGGTGCGACAGATAAAGCGGGACGTGGTTCTCGATGTCCATCATGTAGTGGAGGCAGAACAAGTCCCCCTTGGATAGAGGGCTGGCGGTCACCGCCGGCCAGTCGATCCCGGCGGTGTCGAGTTTCTTCGACTCCTCTTTGTAACGCTCGATGCTGAAGCTCATCCTTCCTCCAATCGTTCCGGCGCTCTAGATCGATACGCATGAGCGGCTCCGCCGGATCATTTTCTGCTTTCGTCTCGACAAACTCACAGCTTCCTCACACGGCGTGTTGAGCGACGGCCGCCAGTCTCGAAGGCAACGCTCGAGCGAAAAACATCAGGAGGAAGTCAGCAGTGAACAGAGTTCGTACGGCAGTGACGGCAGCGGCCATCGCGGGGTCGATGCTCATAGGAGGGGTGGCCGGCGCCGCCCTGTACGGCGTGTCGGCGCTCAGCGCGGCCGCGGCCACGACCGCGGCGAGCCCCACCCCGACGCCCGGCACGTCCAGCGGCAAGTTCGTGCCCAACGAGGACGCCACGCACGAGGCCGGTGAGAGCGCGGCACGCGAGGCCCAGGAAAACGCTGGGCAGGTCCCGACCGTACCCTAAAGTGCGGTCGATAATCGGCGGGGTCGACGAAAAGTCGGCCCCGCCACCACTTCAAGAGAGACCAGCATGAAGTCTCGATTTCTCATCGCCGGCGCCGCGGTAATCGCGGTCATCGCGCTCGCGGGAGGCGGCGCCTACGTTTACTTCTTCTCCGGCCTCCGCTCGTCACCCAGCGCGCTCGGACTCTCTGCGTCGCCGAGCGCGCAAGCTTCGTCCGCGCCCTCCGCGTCGGCGACCGGCAGCCTCGCCGGGAGCTGGACGGCGACCACAGGCTCGCTCGCGGGCTACAGGGTCAAGGAGCTGTTCGTCGGTGAGACGTCCAAGCACGAGGCCGTAGCGCGCACATCCAGCGTCAGCGGAAGCCTCACCGTGGCCGGCGACTCGAGCGGCTACCAGGTGAGCGCCATCACGATCACGGCCGTGCTTACAGGGCTGCATAGCGTCGACACCGTCGCCGGCCGCGATGTCTCGCAGCGGGACGGCTTCGTCTCGCGCCAGATGAACCTGCAGCAATTTCCGGACGCTACCTTCACAGCTTCATCGGTTTCGATCGCCGGGTCGACGTCAGGACCGGTCGATGTGACGTTGCCCGGAAAGCTCACCATCCATGGAGTCACCAAGGACGTGACCGCCACGGCGAAGGCGCAGGTTTCCGGAAGCAAGGTCGAAGTGGCAGGCAGCGTGTCGATCGTGATGACCGATTACGGGATCACGCCGCCCTCGGTCCCGTTCACGACCGTCGACCCGCAGGTCACGATCGAGTTCGACGTCTTCCTGACGAAAGCCGCCTGAGCTAGCCGATCATCTGCCGCGCCACGAACATCACGTTCGCCGGGCGCTCGGCGAGCCTCCTCAAGTACCAGGCGTACCACGCGTCGCCGTACGCGATGAGGTCCTTGACGCGATAACCCTCGGCCGCCAGCTTCACCTGCTGGGCCGACTGGATGCCATAGAGCATGTGCACCTCGAGCTGGTGACGGTCCATGCCGATGGCGTCGGCGAATCGTGCGATGCGCTCGATCAGTGGGATGTCATGCGTGGCGATGACCAGGCGCAGGCGACCTCGGTTTGCGTCTGGCAGCATCAGCGCGCACAGCGCCAGGTAGTTGGCGTCGACATCGCGCTTGGCGGGATACGCGCGATCCGCGGGCTCCGCGTAAGCACCCTTCACCAGTCTGATGGCCGGCTTGAAAGTCAGCATCCTGTATGCGTCCGCCGCGGTGCGATACAGGTATGCCTGCAAGCAGATGCCGACACTCGGGTGCCTGGAGTGGACCCTGTTGTAAAGGTCGATCGTGCGGTCCGTGTAAGCGCTGCCCTCCATGTCGATCCACAGGAAGCCCCTGGCTCGGGCAGCGGCTTCGGCGAGCCGGTTCAGGTTGGCGAAGGTCGCGTCGGGGTCGATGTCGAGTCCGACCTGCGTGGGCTTCACCGAGATCTCGGGCTCGAGGCCGGCTTCGGCCGCTGTCTTCAAGACGGTCTCGTAGTGCTCGACGGCGGCGGTGGCGTCCGACAACGCCTTGATGTTCTCCCCGAGCTTCGTGAAGACGGCGCCGATGCCAAGCGTCTTGAATGCAACCGACGCCTTCAGCGCCGAGTCGAAGTCCTCACCGGGCATGAACCGCTTCACGGCACGCCGGACGAAGCCCCATTGGGGCACGTGCTCCGAGAGCCAGGAATTCTGTGCGCACCACAGGAGGAGTTCCCTCACCGAATGGTCATGATATTGGGCTCAAGCTTGCGATCACGTGTGACCAGGCCTCTGGATCGTTCGGCACCACGACCGGCCGCTCCATGGATGCGGCTTCGGACTTGAACCCGGCTCCCGTGTCGAACAGCGCGACACGCTCATCGGCTGAGATCAGCCCGCGCTCGAGCAGCGCCGGTAGGGCCGCCAGCGCCGCCGAGGATTCGAGGCTGAGGTAGCCGGCGCCGTCACGTGCCGCGAATGCTTGCATCGAGTCGATCTCAGTTTCAGGTACAGCTACGGCTCCTCCTCCCGAACGCCGCAGGCAATCGAGGATCAGGTGGTCGCCAAGCGCCGAAGGCACGCGAATGCCCGCGGCGCGTGTACGTGCGTGGGACCAGGACTCGGCGAACTCCGCGCCCTCATCGAATGCGCGCACGATCGGAGCGCAGCCTTCTGCCTGCACCGCGTACATGCGCGGACGCGCGGAGCCGATGAACCCCAAGGTTTCCAGCTCTTCAAACGCCTTCCACATGCCGATCAGCCCGGTGCCGCCGCCGGTTGGATAGACGACGGCGTCTGGCAGGTTCCAGTCAAAGTCCTCGGCCAGCTCGAATCCGAGCGTCTTCTTGCCTTCGACCCGATAAGGCTCGCGCAGCGTGGCCACGTCGAACGCGCCGGTCAGCTCCGCGATCACGCGAGCCAGCTTGCCGCAGTCGGAGATGAGGCCGTCGAGGAGCATCACGCGCGCGCCACAGATAGCAGCCTCTTGCTGGTTGGCTATCGGTGCGTCCGCGGGCATGACGACCGTCGCCCGCACGCCCGCCGCAGCAGCGTATGCAGCCAGGGCGCCACCAGCATTGCCGGCCGAAGGCGCAACGAGGTGCGTGGCGCCGAGCTCGACCGCGCGGCTCACCGCCACCGCCATTCCCCTCGCCTTGAAGGACCCGGTCGGATTCACGCTCTCCGCCTTGATGAACAGCCCGCGCAGCCCGAGCCTGGAGGCCAGGCGCGCGGGTGGCAACAGCGGCGTCGCACCCTCGCCCAACGTCGTGATGAACGACCGCAACCGCACGGGCAGCAACTCTTCCCATCTCCAAACGCCGCGATGCCTGCCGGCGATAACCTCCGGTGTCAGTCGATCGCGAGCTGCCGAGAGGTCATAGCGCGCAAGAAGGGTGCGGCCGTCGGCCGGGTCTGTGCCATGCAACATGTCTGGGTCATACCGGATTCCCGATCGCGAACCCTCGAGGAACTCGAGCGTCGAAGCGGTCCGCTGGCTGGAGCCGGCCATTCCAGCCGCGAGACTACTTCATCAACGACCGCCACCCTCTAACGTGGATCTCGACCCCGAACTTTCGAGCGGCGGCCCGAATACGCCTCCAGGCGGCATCGCGCTCAGCGTTCGTAACGCCTTGAACCTGGTCGAATCGCGCGACCGCGTTGCGCACGTGGCGCGCGTCGGTGATCGGCTCCTTGCGCTTCTTCGTGAAAGCGAAGCGCTCGGCCGGAAGCCTGTTCTTCTGCCGCGTGGTCAATGCCTTCCGCTTTTTCGTTGCCAATTCATACCTCCCGCATTGGTAACGCCTACTCCGGAGGCGACTACGCAGGGCGGCTCTTCGAGTCCCTTATCACCTCGATCGGCGGCCGAACTTCCCTCGATTCGCGCATCGGGCTCGCCACCAAGCCCTTGGCGGTCGGCTGCCCGAGCCGGAACCGGTTGTAGACCGCACCGAGCAGGATGAGCTCGCTGACCACGTAGAGCCATGCGGCGAGAAGGAAGAACAGCCCGAACTGCGCGCCATAGGTGTTGAAACCTCCGGCCAGGCGCACATATAGAGGGAAGCCGAGCGAGAAGACTTCGATCAAGATTCCGGCCAGCATCGCTCCCGGAACCACGTCACGCACCTCGAAGGTTCGGTTGGGCACGAAGCGATAGAGCATGACGAGCAACCCGACCATTACGGCCGATCCGACCACGAATCCTGACACCCACGCCAATGGAAACACGGCCGCCACCGCGTTCGCGGCGACGGTGACGCCGACGGCGACAACGAGTAGGACCATCATCACGAGGCCCATCACCTTTTGCCTCACCATGTCTCGCTGCCACGTTCCGAAGATCTGTGTGAAGGCAAACTCCATCGTGGAGAATATGCTGCCGGCGCTCCACAGCAAGCCGGCGATGGACAGCACTCCCATCCATCCCGCCGAACGCTTCACTCCGCGCAGCGCGTCCAGCAGCTGTGGCTGCGCTGCGCCCGGGAACAAGTTGATGATCAGTGTCTGGGCCCGGGCTTCGGTCGCAGGATCGCGGATCGCGAAACCCACAAGCGATAGGACGCCCAGCACCAGGGGAAACATCGCGAGCATGCAGCTGAACGCGAGCGCCAAAGCGTACTTGCTGGCCTGGCTCTCGCCGTAGGCGACCAGAACCCGAACTGGCAACCAGCTCGGTATTAGCTTCCTCACCTTATTAGAACGCCGAGCCGGGAGCCGGTACGGACTATGAAACCGGCGTTACGGTTTGTATATGGATACTGGCCTCACGCCGCCCCAGATTCTTCCGCGGTCGGTTGACAGGCGCGTGTTCGAGGCGATCCACGGCCTTCCCCACTCACCGGAGGGCGACCGTTACATCGCACTTGTCTCCGACCTCGGCGAGGGCATGGGCTGGGTTGCCGCCGGCATCGGCGTTGCCTGGTTGGGTGGGCAAAAGGGCCGTCGCGCCGGCATTGCGACCGCGCTGGCGTCGCTGGGTACCACATATGTCGTGCAGCGCATGGTGAAGCCGATATTCAGGCGTCGCCGGCCGTTCGTAGCCCGCCAGGTCATGGTCGTCGGGATTCGAACGGCGGACGCGTCGTTCCCGTCGGGTCACACTGCATCGTCGTTTGCGGCGGCAACTGCGCTGGCGACCTTTTACCCGAAGGCGGCACCACTCGTGTTCACGCTCGCCACGCTGGTCGGGGCTTCGCGCGTGCACCTCGGTCACCACTTCCCCAGCGATGTCGCTGCCGGCGCGGTCATCGGCATCGGCACGGGTACGGTGACAGCCTGGCTGCTCAAGCTGCCTCGCTTGCTCTAGAGACCCGCGACCCTCAGGGCAGGATCACCCTCACCGCGCTGACCTCGGCGGTGACCGCCGCGGGCGTCGAGCCGACGAGCACGTTGTCCGCGTAGACGCGGACCCGCGGCGTGGTCCGCACGCCGGCCTTCCGGAATCGGAACATCTCGCTCTCCCCTTCCTCCTTGTGTTTCATGAGCAGGGCGGAGGCTATCGCGCGGCCGGCGATGTCGGTGCGCGTGCGACCCGTGTTGGCGGAGAACTGCAGGTTGGGCTCTCGGGGCGTGCCGGCGCCGACGGGAAGTCGCGCGCCGACTGACGCCGTGTTGGTGAACACGAGCGACATCGCAGTGCCTTCGCCTTTCAGGTCGCCTTCCAGCTCGTAACTGAATGGCTTGGCGCCGAGGACGTTGGCCAGGCCGTCCGCGAGCCTCCCGTACTCGAAGTCCTTCATGTCCTGGCCCAGGGCGATCGTCTCACCGAATAGACCGATCGCGCACGCTTCCAGGAACACCGTCCCGTTCACACGTCCCAGCGTGATGGGACGAGGCCTCCCCTTCTTCACCACTTGAATCTGCTGGTCGAGGTCACCTGGCAGTCCGAGGGCAGTCGCGAAGTTGTTGAAGGTCCCGAGCGAGAGGATGCCCACGGGGTGCTTCGAGTCGGCGAGCTTGCGAACGACGGACCCGATGCTGCCGTCGCCACCCGCGATCACGACTCGGGCCCGGGGGGTGATCAGGTGCACGAAATCCGTCTTCGGGTCGAAGGGAATGATCAGGTGGTCGGTGAACAGGTCGCGCAGCTTCGCCTCGATCTCGGGCGTGACGTTGCCGGCGCCGGTGCTGAGGATGAGAAGGCGGCTCGCCCTACGCCCGCTGGTCACCCCCATATGGTGGAAGAGCCCGGCCCTTGCAGGCCAGGCTCCCCCATCGATCAAACGCCCCGGTCCAGCCGGCTACCCGATCGCCGGTATCCTCGCCCCATGGTCATCCGAAGCGACCTCGACGGCATGACCGGCGCGGAGGTACGCCGGGCGCTGGCCGGGCTCCCTCGCGCCGGCGACTATGAGGTCGTGATCAAACCGCTCCGTTACCGCTCTTCCCCACACCTCGCCGCGCGATGCGAGTTCGAAGAGCGCCGGATCGTCCTCCAGGTGCCGGTTCCATTTCATCCCTTCAAAGAGCCGGTCATCTACGCCGCGCGCCGCAAGCGCGGACACGGCATTCGCTTCGCTTGGGCGGCGGAGAGCGTTTCGTTTCGCTTGCGCCGCGAGGTGCTCCGGTTTCTCTACTGCCACGAGTGGATGCACTGGTACCTTCATGAGGAGCTCGGCAAGAAATCCGCGGCCGAGACTGCGTGTGACAGGTTCGCGCTGAGGAACTTCAGGCGCCCTCGTGTCTCGATCGCCGATGCCGACGCGGCCCTTCGCCGCCGGCGCCAACCTCATCGGTGAGCAAGGTCGCCAGCCGCCTGATGGTCTTGGCCGCGGCGCTCGCAGGCTCCGCGGCGACGAGGACCTCCCCCGTCACCGCCGCTCGATCAAACCGCGGACCGTCATACGCGATCTCGATCTGCACGTCGTGTTTCAGCACGCGTTCAGCGTCGGCGCGGGTGACCATCGCCTGCGGTCGTGGGTGATTGAGAACAAGACTCACGCGAGCCAAAGAAATGTCGAGCACGTTCTCGAATATCTGCAGGAGGTCCGTAGTGTCCTTTAGAGCCGGCAGCTCGGGAGTGACCATGACGAGGATTCGATCGGCCCGTTCGAGAACCCCAAGCGCGAGCTCCGACATGGCCACGCCGAGGTCGACCAGCACGTATTCGAAGGTTTGCTCCAGGACGTCGAGCGACCGCTGCACGAGTTGCGGGGTGACGAGCTCCGACTGCTCGATCCGCAGGGCGCTTGGTAGTACGACCATGCCGGTGTGGTGGTGGAGGACCGCGCCCAGAAGCGCAGCCTCGAACGCGCCCTGCACCGCACGATCGCTCAAAGCCACACAGCTGGTCGGAACGAGGTTGGCCACCAAAGCCGCGTGGTTGTACGGCAAGCCGAGATCCAGCAGCACACAACCGCCACGATGCTTCTGGCCGATCGCGGCGGCGATGTTGACAGCGATCGTGGTGCGGCCGGCACCGCCCTTGACCGAGTAGACGGCGACGATCATCCCGCTCGGCGTCTCAAGTAGGCGCGCACCTGGGCCGTGAGGACTGCCGGGCTGACGGGCTTGGCGATGAATCCCTCGCAGCCGGCTGCTCTGGCGGCTCGCTCATGCAAGGGCATGTTGTTCGCGGTCAGCGCGACGATCGGGATGGCCGATGTCTTGGATGTCGATTTGAGCTCGCGAGTGAAGTCGAGCCCGTCCATCCCGGGCAGGCCGATGTCCATCAGGATCAAGGCAGGCTTGCGACTCGCGAGGAGCTCACGCGCCTCCTCGGCTGAGCCGCGGCCATCGACTTCGAAGCCGTCTGCCTCCAGCGCAACCGTCGCGAGCATCAAGCTGCTCGGGTCGTCCTCGACGATCAGGATTCGCTGCTTTTTGGCCATCAAAGCGCGCCCTCTGCGCGCGCCCAAGTTAGCCCTTCGGGAGATACTTCGAAACCTCGGAAGCGAATGTCCTCGTGTTGATCGGCTTCGAGATGTAGCCGGAGCAGCCTGCCTCGAGCGTCCGCTCCCGGTCGCCCATCATCGCGAGGGCGGTGAGCGCCACCACCGGAATGGCCGCTGTTCGCGCGTCGCCCTTCAGCCGTCGGGTGAGCGTCAAACCGTCCATGCCCGGCATCTGCACATCCATGAGGATCAGTGCGGGCGAGGCGTTAGCCAGCTTTTGGAGCGCTTCTTCCGCATTGCCGGCCATCTCGACTCGATAGCCTTCGCGCTCGAGCACGGCGCCCGCGAGCAGCCGGTTGGCTTCATTGTCCTCGACGATGAGGATCATTGCGGGGCCGTTCATCTTGCCGGCGAGGTGGTGTCGATCGCCTGCCGCAAGAGCTGGAGCAAGTCCGTGGCACCAGTGGACCCACGCTTGAGGATCGTCGAAACGTGTCCGTTCAGCTGGCGGATGTCTGCTTCCGTGAGGTGTTTGGCGGTGAGGACCATGATCGGCGTCGACTTGGTGCCCGCGTCGGCCCGAAGGGCCTCGACGACGTCGAAACCGGTGACGTCCGGCATCATCAGATCAAGCAAGACCAGATCCGGCTTGCGTGACTTCGCAAGCTCGATGGCTTCCTTTCCTCCGCGCGCCTGGATGACGGCGAAGCCCGCGGGTTCGAGAATTCTCTTCAACCATTCCCGGTTGGCGGGTTCGTCGTCGACGACGAGGACGCGAGGCTTCTCGCCGGCCTTGCGAACGAATTTGAATCGGTTCAGCCGGTTGATCAAGTCGTTGGCCGGAACCGGCTTGACGAAGTAGTCGAGCGCCCCAAGCGCTATGCCGAGCTCGGGGTTGTCGACAACGCTCACGACCACGACCGGGATCTCGCTCGTTGCCGCTTCACGCTTGAGACGAGTCAGCACCTCCCATCCGTCGAGGTCGGGCAGCAGAATGTCGAGCGTGATGGCGGCCGGCTTCCGCGCGATCGCTTTTGCGATGGCGTCCGCGCCGCTGCGGGCGACCTCCGTGCCGAAGCCCGCGCGATCCAGCTGCCGGGTGAGCAGCTCTGCGGCCGCGGGATCATCCTCCACGACAAGGACGAGGGGCCGCGAGGCATCGAGCGGGCGTGTGACCGCGCTCGGGGCGGGCGCTTCTTCGCCGTGGGCCTGGGTGGGCAGGCGGATCGTGAACACGCTGCCCTTTCCAGGTTCGCTTTGGAGGCTGACATCGCCGCCATGCAGCCTGGCGAAACGGCGCGTCAGCGTCAGCCCGAGCCCGGTGCCAGGCTGGGAACGCCCGACACCCGAGTCCACCTGCTGGAACTCGTGAAAGATTCGCTCCTGGTCTTGCTTGTCGATACCGATGCCGGTGTCGGTGAACGACACGGTGATTGACTCGGGAAGCCGGTGCGTCTCGATCGTGACCATGCCGCTCTCGGGTGTGAACTTGACCGCGTTCGAAGCGAGGTTGAGCAGCATCTGCCTCACCTTGCCGGCGTCTGCTGTGATCTCCCCCGCTCCGCCGTCGGCGATCTTGAACTGAATCTTCTTTTGCGACGCCAGCGGCTCGACGGTAGCCGCCACCTGGTTGACGACCTCCTCGATGTTCACTGTCTGAAGACGCAGCTCCATCTGCCCGGCCTCGATCTTGGAGAGGTCGAGGATGTCGTTGATCAGGCCGAGCAGGTGCTTGCCGCTCGAATGGATCTGCTCGAGAAAACGCTTGCGTGTCGCCGGCGAGAACTGCCCGTTGTTGGCATCGATCAGGAGCTCGGAGAAACCGAGAATGGCGTTGAGAGGCGTCCTGAGCTCGTGGCTCATGCTGGCGAGGAACACGCTCTTGTGCCGGTTGGCTGCCAGCAGCTGCGCATTGCTCTCCTCGAGCCTGACGATCAAGTGCATGCGATCGAGAGCGGTCGCGACCGCGCTCATGAACTGCTGAACCCGGCGCATCTCATCCGAGCCGAATGCCGGCGTGAAGGGTCCGGAAACGATCACCAATGCCCCCGCTCCCGACAAACCCTTGACGGGGAGCATCAGCACGGCGCGGTCCGCCCCGCTGATGTTCACGTTGCCGACGCCCTCGCCGAGGCTGCCTACTCCGTCCCGGAGGTCGGTCAGCTGGTCTGGGCGGAAGCCTCGCGAGGAGGTGACTGTTCCGGCAGTGTCGAACGAGGCCGCTGCCGCGCCGCCGACCAGTCTCATCGCCCACTCCAGCGCCTGATTGGCAAGTGCATCGCGATCCTCGCTCAGCAGCTGCTCCTCCATGAACGCGCGCAGACCCTCTTCCTCAGCCGCGCGCCACTCCCGGCGCAGCCACGACGGCGGCGAGAAGCTCACGTATAGAAGCGGAACGACACCGAGGACGACCAGCTGGAGGATGAGCCGCACGGTCTGGTTGGCGGCTGCCGCGCCGGCGCCGAGAGCCAGCAGGGCGAACAGGAGGATGCCGACGATGCCGGCGAAACCGAGACTCAGCGAGCGCAGGCGCCAGGCCTGAACCGCCGGGAGGCCACGCGCCACGAGCCAGAACCTCACGCATGGCTCGATGACGGTCACGGCCCACACAATCAGGATGAGAAGAGCGGCCCCGGTCTGGAGCTGGGTCGATAAGCCGGCGACCGAGCCGAGGAACCTCGCGAGGAAGTAAACCGCCAGGGCCACGACCATCGCGGTGACGGCGGTGACATGCCAGAAGCGAGACAGCGGGATCAGGATGGCGCGGAATCGCAGGAGCGCGTAGCTCGAGCCGACGAAGAATATGAGGTCGAGCTCCGCGAGAAATGGAACGGTGAAATGCAGCAGCTGCGGGATGCGGCCGAGCGTTAGGACCGAGGACAGCAGGATGATGGCCAGCGCCAGCCACCCGAGCGAGCGGTCTCGGTGCCGGGCCCAGGTGACGGCCGTCGCCACACCGAGCAGCACGAACGCGACCGTGGTGACGTTCTGCAGGGCCGCCAGGACGCTCGTCACGGTTTAGTGCTCAGGCGGCGCCGAGCCGGTGGATGGCGGGCATTTCGCCCACGAAGAGGTCCACGACTTCGGGATCCCATTGATGGCCGGCGCCGTCGACCAGCATCGCCAGCGCTCGATCGACAGGGAGTCGCGGGCGGTACGGGCGATCGTTGACGAGGGCGTCGAATGCGTCGCAGACGGCCACGATCCTCGCCAGTCGAGGGATCTCGCGGCCGCGCAGGCCGTCCGGGTAGCCCCTGCCGTCGAAACGCTCGTGGTGGTGCCGGATGATCGGGAGCAGCGTCGAAGCCGAGCGGAGCGGCCGCACGATGTTCTCGCCGATGAGCACGTGCGAGCGCATGCGGATCGTCTCCTCAGGGTCGAGCGGACCGGGCTTCAAAAGGATGGAGTCCGGGACGCCGATCTTGCCGATGTCGTGGATGATGCCACCTCGAAACAGGGCGTCCAGGGCCACCTCGGGCATGCCCAGTCGGGAACCGAGGTGACGCGCCGACTCACCGACCCGTTGTGTGTGCTTCTCAGTGAGCGAGTCCTTGGCCTCCACAGCCGCCGCAAGCGAGAAGATCACCTGCTCGGCGCTGTCGAGCGTGTTGTACAGAGCTTTCAGACGCAGGGCCGATCTGACCCGGGCGACGAGCTCCACCCGCTCGACCGGCTTGGACATGAAGTCGTCCGCGCCCGACTCGAGCGCGCGCACGCGATCATCGGTCTGGTTCAGGGCTGTGATCATGACCACCGGCAGCAACCGGCCGCCCGGACCCGCCTTGATCCGCCGGCATACCTCGTAGCCGTCCATGCCAGGCATCTGGACGTCGAGGAGAACGAGGTCGGGGGGTTCTTGCTGGATCTGCTCGAGCGCTGAGGCACCATCGGATGCCAGGCGAACTTCGCAGTCGAGGCCGCTCAGGTAAGCCTGGACAAGCTCTCGATTGGCAAGGCCGTCGTCAACTACCAGTACGACCGCCATTACCTGGCCGCCCTTCCACGCCTGTTAAGTGAATCACGGGGTGACATCGTAGCTTCAAACGTTTGAGTTAACGCGTTCTTAGCCTGTGTCGGTCGCTAAGCCACGCGAATTACGACCGAACCTAAACGGACGCCCGCAGCTACCCGGTTGCGGTGCGCTCCAGACTAGTCGCCAGGGCGGCCGGGTTTATCCCGGCCGCGACTCTGCACTCCTGCTGTTTGCAAGCGTGGCGAGGAGTATCCATTTCGATAATCACAACAAGCGGGAAAGAGAGCAGCCGCGCGCGCAGGGCCCGGCGATGAGAGGGAACCGACAGGTTCCCTCTTATAACGTTCTCAGGCTGTAGCGGTGCGTTCGAGCTGGGCCGGCGGCGCGATCTTGGCGGGGTGCAACCGGTTGAGTGCGAGTCGCAGCTGGCGGTTCGCCGCGGCCAGGTCGCCGCGCTTTTCCAGGAGCTCCGCATATGTAACGTGGCACCGGCTCAAGCGCTCTTCTGCGCCGAGCGCATCGAGGATGCCCCAGGCTTCTCGGAACTCGGAGTCGACGCGGTCGTGGTCGCCGCGCTCGGCCGCGATGCGACCGAGCCACACGTGGCTGTCGGCCAGCGTCGCCTGCTCGTTGAGCCGCTCAGCGTATGTTCGCGCTTCGACCGCGTAGGTCTCGGCCGCGTCCAGCCGCGACCGCGCGATGTCCAGCTCGCACAGGCTCAGCAGGATCTCGGCTCTGCCGGTTTCGACTGCCGCTTCGTCGAACAACGCCAGCGACCGGTTCAGATGCTGTCCCGCCGCCTCAAGCTCACCGCGCTTGACCAGGAGGAGGGCCAGGTTGTTCTCCGATCGGGCCAGCGACAGCCGGTCGTTGAGGGTCTCGTGGATGGAGATCGCCCGCTGAGCATAGTAAGAAGCCTGGTTCAGCTCCCCGGTCTCCTTGTAGGCAAGGCTCAACCCGCCGTACATGAGGGAGAGGCGCCGCAAGTCCTGCACGACCGCGCCGGCGGAGATCGCCTTCTCGTAGCACTCGATCGCGGCCGGCCAGTCTTCGTTAGTGACATGCACCGATCCAAGCACGAACAACAGCCGCGCCTCGGTTGTCTCGGGCACCGGGCGCAGGGTCCGGCAGAGCTCCAGGGCTCGTTCGGCAAGTCCGAGCGCCGCTTGATCCTGGAGGAGGTAAGCGGCAGACGCTTCGTGTCCCAGGCACTCGGCCGTCATGAGGCTGTCGCCCATCCTCTCGAAATAGGCGCGTGCTGCAACCGCAAGGCGCCTCGCTTCCCCTGGCTGCGCGGTGCGAAGCAATGCATAAGCCACCAATTGCTGGGCCCGCGCTTTTGTCTCCGGGTCCAACTCTCCTGCGAGCAGCGCGCGGCCTGTGGCCAGCGCGCCTTGAAGATCGTTGGTCGCCATGAGGAGCTCGATCTCCAGCGTCTGGGGCGATGATCTGGGCTCGAGCGTCGAAGGCTGGGCAAGGAAGTAGTCCAGCGGACGGCCCGTTCGCTCCGCGATCAGCATGAGCGTCTCCATCGAAGGCTTGGCCTTGCCGACCTCGACGAAGTAAATGGCGGTCCGGCTCACGGCTCCGTTCGCGACCTGAGCCAGGCTGAGGCCCGCTTCCTTGCGGGCCTGCTTCACCGACCCTGCCTTGATCTCGATGCCGTGGCGCCTTCCTCGCCGGCCGGACGGGGTGGCGATTGGGGCCGGGCGCACGTCAGTTTCAGGCATTGCGCGCCAGCTTACAGGACACCACGAGGGATCGACACGATTGGATTAACGCAGTTCAGTGCGTTTCCAGTCGATCAGCAGCAGGGTGGAAGAACACCCGCGCCGGCAGTCGTCGCCAGCGAGAGCGCCATCGTTGCCGCCAGGATGGCAGCCAGGATCAGCTTCCTCATCAAATCTCACCTCCCTTGCGGCACGAGACCGCTAGAGGTTCGAAATCGGTAGCCAGGCCTGCCGCGGCTCGCGAATCGCGGCCACCAGGCCCGATGCGGCCGCGGCGAGCTTGATGCCGCCAAGGATCGCTATGGCGGCTCCCGCGCCAAACTCGAGTGGTACTGTCGTCCCGAGGAGGATGGCCGTGCCAATTAACGCCGGGAGAGTTGCCAGCAGCAGGGCCGTAACCGCTACGGCAAGCACGGCCGGCGAGCGGTCAGACGCGCCTTCGTCGGCCTCTAGCCATTCGTCGCCCGCCTCCACAACGAAGGCGGCTGCGCGGTTTTCAAACCAGGTCTTTTCGATGACGGCTTCCTCACAAAGTCCCGATCTCACCCTTTCGCGGCTCTGCTCCGGTCGCGCAATGTTAACTCAAGGCTGGTTTGAATTAACATACGGTTCCCGATAAGTGGCCTGGCAAACTTCCCCCGCCGATCTGCCGGCGCTGAGCAGCATTCAGCCCTCGGCTGACAGCACCACTCGAATGATCTCCAGCTTCCTTCGGCGTGCCGCCCTCTCGCCTGAGTGGAGGCGATTCGCGGTCGCTGCGGCGCTGGCCCTGGTGGCCTCAGTCCTTTTCCTCATCTGGACCGGCTTTCGCCTCGGCGGCGACAAGACCACCATCGCCATTGACGACATCGGTGAAGGGGTGGCCAGCGGGATCGCGGCCGTCAGCCTGGCTGTTGCGGCGGTCAGGGCATCGGGCCGGACGCAAGCAGCGTGGGCGCTGCTTGCCGCATCGGCCGCGAGCTGGACCATCGGCGAGGCCATCTGGTCGTGGTACGAGGTCTTTCAGGGGATCGCGGTGCCGTTTCCTTCGCCGGCTGACGCGGGCTTCTTGCTCGCCATCCCGCTGACGATCGGAGGCGTCCTCACCTTCACGACGGCTCCGAGCCGCGTCGCGACTCGTGGGGAGGCGGTGCTATCAGGAGCAATCGTCGCCCTGTCGCTCCTGTTCGTGGCGTGGGCATTGGGGCTCCGCACCGTTTACGACCAATCGCAGCAGCCAATCCCCGCGACGCTGATCGGGCTCGCATACCCCATCGGCGACATCGTGATCATCACCGTGCTGCTGATCGCTCTGCGCGGCGCGAGCAAGGCGCAGTTCGGGCGCATGGTGCTCCTGATCGCCGGGCTGGCTTCGATCGCCGTTTCAGACAGCACGTTCACCTACCTCACCGCCAATGGCACGTATGGCGCGATCGGCAGCGTCCTCGACATCGGCTGGGTCATCGGCTACCTGTTGATCGCGCTCGCGCCCTTGTGGCCAGTGGCGGGTGTGGAACGCGAGACCGAAGAGGGACCGATCGAGCTCTGGCAGATGGCCCTTCCCTGGGTCGCCACGCTGGCGGCTGCATTGATGGCGATTCGTATCGCCTTTATCAACCAGGCCATGGACCAGTTCCTGACTGTCCTCGCCGGCAGCATCGGCGTGCTGTTCGTGTGCAACCAGATCCTCACCCACCGCGACTCGCTGAACCTGCTCGTCAAGAGCCGGCGAGCGGAGGTTCAGGTTCAGGCTCGCACGGCTCTTCTGAACCAGGTCATCGTCCAGGCGCCGCTGGGCATCGCCCGCGTCGACACCGACATGAGCATCCTCGACGCCAATCCGCGGCTCGGGGCCTTGCTGCACACGAAGCCGACCGACATGATCGGCAGCTCGATCGCCCACTTCATGCCGCCAGAGGAGATGGAGAGGGTGGTGGGCGCGCTGCAACCACTCTGGACCGGAGCAGCGGAGACCGTCGAGTCAGACAGCCATGCGCTGCGTGCCGACGGCAGCACCGTGTGGCTGCACTGGAGCGCCACGGCGGTCAAGAGACGCGGCGGCAACACGGACTTCTTCCTGGCGATGTTCGAGGATGCGACCGCGCAGCACACCGCTCAGGAGGCGGCCATGGCCAACCTCGCCGGGCTCGAGCGCCTGAGCCAGCTGAAAAGCGAGTTCGTCTCTCTGGTCAGTCACGAATTTCGAACCGCGCTGGTGGGGATCCAGGGATTCAGCGAGATGATCCGAGATCAAGAGCTGTCTGCAGAGGAAACCAAGGCGTTCGCGGGCGACATCAACAACGACGCCCAGCGCTTGAACCGGATGATCACCGAGATGCTGGACCTCGATCGTATCGAAGCCGGGCGGATGACCCTCAACATCTGCCCCGTTGACATCAACGGCATCCTCACCGAGGCGGCTGACCGCGCGCGGTCCGTGAGCCCGAAACATACGATCGAAGCCAATTTGGATGCGGCCCTGCCCGCGGTCAACGGCGATTCCGACCGACTGTTCCAGGTCGTTGCCAACCTGCTCAGCAACGCCGTGAAATATTCGCCCAGCGGCGGTGAGATCCTGGTCACGAGCGCAGCCAAGGACGGCATGGTCGAGGTCAGCGTCATCGATCACGGTCTCGGCATTCCGGCGGACTTCGTCAAGAAGCTGTTCGGTCGATACGAGCGATTCGAGGACAAGACCAAAGCCAAGATCATCGGCACGGGTCTGGGTCTCGCCATAACTCGACAAATCGTGGATATGCACGGGGGCAAGATCTGGGTCGACAGCACTGTGGGCGTGGGATCCGAGTTTCACTTCACGGTGCCGGTCGCCACGCCCGTGGCGGCTTCGCAGTAGTGCCGTTCGGAAAGATCCTGGTCGTCGACGACGAGGAGGCCAATCTTGCCCTTCTCGAAGCGATCCTCGAGGGTACGGGCGGTGAGATCCGCACCCTGGACGACTCGCGCCAGGTGGAGCAGGTCTTCGCCGAATTCGAACCTGACATCGTGCTGCTCGACCTGCACATGCCGGAGCCAGACGGTCTCGAGGTCCTGCGTAGGCTCCGCAGTGCGCGCAACGCCCTCGGCTATCTGCCGGTGATCATGCTGACCGGAGACACCCGTAACGTCGCACGCAACAGCGCGCTCATTCTCGGCGCCGACGATTTTCTGACCAAGCCACTCGATCGCGACGAGGTCGTGCTGCGAGTTCGCAACCTTCTCCGCAATCGCGAGCTCTACGTGGAACTTGCCCGGGCCAACCTCGCGCTGGAGCAGAAACGCCGCACGTCTAGCTGAAGACAGACCGCGTCATCCGGCCCCACAGAAGCCAGACCACCGCGGCCGGCACCACGACATTGGTGAGAAGCGCTACTGGGGCGTGGTTGGCGCCGATCGGCAGCACGAGCTGAAGGCCGGAGCCGGCCAGACAAGCGATCTCGAGGCCGATTGCAGTTCTCCGCGCCCAGCGCCGGCGCCACGAGACTCCGATGGCAACCAGGCAAACGAGCAGCGCGGCCAGCAGGGTTGCGAGGCCCAGCCCCATCATGTGGAGCTCGCCACCGAGCGCAAACGGGAGCGCTGAGATGCCGGCCACCATCCAGAAGATCGATTGCGTTAGCAGCAGGACGAAGACGGTTTCGGGCCGACTGGTTTCAGTTGAATGAGCGCCCTGCGCGCGCCCGGCGGCCTTTTCCATCACAAACGGTCCATTGCCGCCACGACCGATGAGTCAATGTCGACCGCGAACGGTCCACCGTGGGGGTTGTCAACGATCCAGACATGCAGCATGGGCGGGGCGCTGATGTCGATCGCCCCGATCGGGCACGTCGCGTAGGGGGTCATCAAGCTGAACTCAAAGCCAAACGGAGTGAAGCAGATATTTTCGTGCTGGTGCCACGCGGTTATCGGTCCGCCCGGGTCGGGACCGAACCTGTTCAGGCCCTTCATCTGAAACATCGCGCCGAGCAGCACGGGACCGTGATGCGTGTTGGCGTAGACGAGTCCTTGCGGTCGCTCGGGATCCATCACGTAGCCGGCGTCGACATAGCGCTGGTTCATCCAGTGCGATGAGGGCAGGGTGGTCGAGCCGCCGGGACGATAGCCCGCAGCCCACGCTTGGTGCCAGTCCTCATAAGGAAGGATCGCGGTCTTCGTCGCCGCATACAGACGGTTGGCGGCGTCGACCTGCGTAGGTGTGGCCACGGTGTTCGTCGCCTGTAGAAGCGCGCCCGCATGGACGTGGCGCGGATCAGGACGAGCCAGGTCAACGATCCAGACGGTCGCGCCGGTGATGACGAGCAGCATCGGCATCGCCACGCCGAGCGTGGCCCAGCGCCACGACCGATGCGTGGGTCCAGCCTCGCCCCGGATCGGCACCAGGGCGAGCCCGAGGGAAGTCACCTCGACAAGCTTGGTGGCGAGGCCGACCTGGTCCGGACCTTCGAATCCGATCCCGACGTACACGAGGTAGGCGAGCACGGTCGAGATCAGCAGCCCGGCGGACGCCAGGCGCCAGTACCTCCACGTGAAAGTGACCGCCAGGGCGATGAATGCAAGGCCGTTTAGAAGGAACAGCACCGACGTGACCGGCTCCGTCGCCAGGTGGTGCGGGATCAGCGCCAGGTGCACGCCGCCGCTGACGGCCATCAGGACTGCAGCCGCGCGGACGGTGCCAGGCACCGAACGCCGGCGTGGGTGGAGGTGCAGTGCAATCAATGCTATGGGCAGAGCGAGAAGGCCGCCGACGATACCAATCGCGTGTTCCGGGTTCACCGAGTACATGAACCAAGAATCGGTGCTGTTGCTAAGAACGTCGTAAGAGCGGGAGGTCGACGTACAGCCCTGCGCCCCCGGCTTGGCTTTGGTCAGCGATGATGCGGCCGCCGTGCTGCGCGGTGATCCAGAGCGCTATCGACAGTCCGAGACCGGCGCCCTGCCCAGCGCGCGATGCGTCCGAGCGGTAAAAGCGCTCAAAGACTCGCTCCCGCTCTTCGACGGCGATCCCCGGGCCGTCGTCGCCGACCATCAGCCTCGCCCAGCCGGAGTCGACCTCGAGGTCGACCGCGATTTTCGAACGCGGGTAGTGGAGTGCGTTGTCGATAAGGATCCACAAGAGCTGGCGCAGCGCGTCCTTGTCTCCGGCGACTGACGCGTCGACAACGTGAACATCGAAGGTCCGATCTGCGTGGACTGCTGCCGCCTGGCGAGTTACATCGAGCACCAAGGCGCGCAGGTCGACGTCCGCCAGCTCGAGGCGAAGCCCCGAGTCGGCGCGCGCCAGCGTGAGCAGACGATCGACCAGCCTGCCCATCCTTTCGCTCTCGTCCGCGATGTCGGTTGCCGCCGCAAGCCGCACCGGCTCAGCTATCGGTGGACCGTGCGCGAGTAGCCCGGCATTGCCCTGGATCGTCGCCAGCGGCGTCCGGAGCTCGTGGGAAGCATCCGCCACGAAGCGCCGCTGGGACTCGTAGGCCTCCTGCAGCCGGCTGAGCATTCCGTTGAAGCTCGCCGAGAGCACAGCAACCTCGTCTCGGCTCCGTGGCGCCGGCAGCCTTCTCCCGAAATCGCGGGTCCTTCCAATGTCTTCCGCCGCGACGGCCACGGATTTCAACGGCCTCAACGCCCTGCCGGCGACGAGCCAGGATGCGGCCAGCGCTGCCAGCAGCGTCGGGATGCCGGAAATGACCAGGAAGCCGACGATGCCGGACAGGTTGGACTGCGGCACGCGCGTCGACTGACCCGTCACGACATAGCCGTCGCCGAATGGCAGCACGAAAAATCGAAAGCCATCGTTGGTGTCGAATGCGCCTTCGATGACTGAGGGCGCCTCCGCCTGCAGCCTGGCGGGCGGCGTTGGCGGGAGGCCATTGAGCTGCGCCGTCGTGTAAATGAGCGTCCAGCGGAGGTCGAACACCTCGACGAAGACATCGGTGCTCGTGCGCAGGTCGCCCGGCGCAAGCGGCGGCCTTGGAGCGAGGTCTGGCGCCAAAGACGCCGAGGCCGCCGCCTGGCGAGCTCGCGTGCGCAGCGCGTCGTCCTGGTTCGTGTTCACGCTTCGCGAGACAAGCGCATACAGCACGCCGCCGAAGATCACCAGCGTGAGAGCGACGACCCCAACCCCGAACAGGGCCAGGCGGAGCCGAAGCGGCATCTAGTGTCTCGCCACGGAGGTCCGACGCATATTCGCGGCCTCGACGCCCGGTGCCAAGGCGGGGGTGGCGCGAGGAGGAGCGCATCTCCTACTGGGGTCCCCGCGTCGTGGACGCGGGGGCAGCGACGACGCGACGGGCCCCCCAACGCAGGCATCAGCGCCCTTCTCGGGGTCCCCGCGGAATCGCAAGATTCCGCGGGGTGAGACGGCGCCCGGGCGCCTAGGCCGTCGAAGATGCAAGGAACTTCCCGGGTGGGACACTAGCCCTCTCTGAGGGCGTAGCCCGAGCCGCGAATGGTGTGGAGGAGCCGCGGCTCGCCGCCTCCTTCCAGCTTCTGACGCACGTACCCGACATACACCGCCACCACGTTGTCGCTCTCCGGCTCGCCCGCCCACACCGCCTCGAGCAGCTGCTCCCGCGTGAGCACCTGGCGCGGGTGACGAAGGAAATGCTCGAGCAGCGCCGCGCGCCCCGCCAGGCGCCGCGGCTCGCCGGCTCGAGGACGAGGTCCGCGAACCGCAAGTGGTCGACCGGACCCGTCCTCCGCAGAAGGGCGCGGACACGGGCAAGGAGCTCCTGGTACGCAAACGGCTTCACGAGGTAGTCGTCCGCGCCCGCATCCAGACCGCGGACGCGGTCCTCGGTGCCATCCAGGGCTGTGAGCATCAGGATCGGAAACTGCCCAGTCGCGCGCAGCCGGCGGCACACGCCGATGCCGTCGAGGCCGGGCAGCATCACGTCCAGAATCACCAGGTCGGGCGGCCGCTCCTTCGCGCGCCTCAGTGCCTGCATCCCATCGCCGGCCCTGGCGACCTCATGGCCTTCGGCGACAAGCACTCGCTCGAGCGTCGCCGCCAGTCGCGCGTCGTCCTCGACGACCAGGATCAAGGGGTTGGTCATGCTCACGGATATATAAGACTCCGGTGAGGATTCCATAAGAGGCGTGGACCCCGAGGGGTTTCAGCGCGCCTGAACCGCGAGCCGCTCCGCGCGCGTGGTTTTGCGTCCGGCGGCGAGCGCGGCGACAAGCGCAGCCATGACTGAGGCCGCCGCGTACGTCACGAACGCGGCCTGGATCCCAGCGATTGACCAGGCAAGGCCACCCAGCAGCGGCCCGACCGTCACGCCGACGTTTTCGAACTCCCCGAACAGCCCCATAACCAAGGCGTGGTTCCGGCGTGGTGAAGACTCCGAGATCCATGCGGTGGTGGCCGGCCACAGGAGCGAAGCGCCCGCGGTGCGGAGAACGGCGCCGATGACGACCACGCCGAAATTGCCGGCGATCGCATACACGCCGAAGCCGGCCGCCGAGAGGATGCCGCCGACGATCATCGTCGGGCGGCGGCCCCAGCGATCCGAGGCCATGCCACCCGGGACGAGCAGCACTCCTCCGACCGCGCCGACGATGAACATCGCGGTACCGGCCGTCGCGGCCGAAAGGTTCAGGTGCGACGTGACGAGGAGCGGCAGCAGGGCGAGCTCGCCGCCGGCTCCGACCTGGAACAGGAGGACGATCGCGGCCGTGACGACCATTACCCGGACGACGCTTGTTTGGCTTGTTGGCGCGTCTTCCACGGGCTCGGTCGATGACCTGCTGCCGTGCGTGTCGGTGTAACCGCGGAAGACGAGGATGACAAGCGCGGCGCTCAACAAGGGCAGTACCGACGCCCCGTAAAGCACGGAGCGAATCGGCAGGTGGTCGATCAGCCGCCCTCCGGCCCCTGAGCCGAACGCCTCGCCGATGACCCACATCGCCGCCAGCAGCGCCAGGCCGGTGCCCTGATACTTAGGCGGCAGGTTGGTGCCGAGGAACGAGCGGCCGACCGGCCCCACCGCCACCATCATTCCGGACGCGAGCAGGTACGCGGTCGCGATCAGGAATACCGAATCCGCGCGCGAGAGCAAAACGATCCCGGCCGCGTACAGGATCAGCGACACGACCATCGGTGGCAGGTACCCGATCCGGTCCGCGAGCACGCCCCAGATCCATTCGAAAAGGAACATGCCGAGGCCGAACATCGAAAGCGCGATGCCGATCTCAGTCGGGCTCGCGCGCAGCTGGCGCAGCTCCAGCGGGACGGCGATCAGCATCACTCCCGTCGCGAGTGTCGAAAAGATGAGCGCGGCGATCAGCGCGCCGCTGCGGCTGCGGATCAGAGACTGGGCGATGGGTCCAGCCTAACCAGCCCCGTACTCCATCCCGGTGAGCGTCACGGTCTTGTGCGTTTCGAGCCGCCCGAGAAAAGGCGACACGTAGGTCCCGGACGTCGGCGCGACATCGGAATAATCGGCGCCGACCGCGATCGTCACGTAACCAAGCCCCGCCCTGCTTGCTTGAGTCGGATCGAACGGCCACGCGATCGCATCGCCCGTGCCGTCATTGGTGGGCAGCACTACCTCGACCCAGGCGTGCGTTCCGCCTTGACCGAGCAGGTGCCCTGACACATACCGCGCGGGCAGGCCGCAGGCACGGCAGATCGTGAGCATGATGTGGGCGTAGTCCTGGCACACGCCGGCCCCCTGGGCCAGCGCTGCGGCCGCGGTCGTCCGCACCCCGGTGACGCCGTACTCATAAGTCATGGCTTCGTGTACCCAGCCATTGATTCGGTCGGCGAGCTCCAGGCCCCAGGATGCCGATCCACTGAGCTCTTCCGCGATACGGCGAATCTGCGCGTCGGGGGTTGTGAGCGCGGAAGGCTGCAGGAGGTAGCCGTCCGCGAGCCAGCCGTCCAGCAGCCGGTTCGGCTCGGCGGCCCGGCGCTCGACGGCGATGTTGACGTCGAACTCGATCGCGGATGCCACTCGCGATGCGAAGACTTCGACCACGTTGTTGCCGAATCGGTCTCTCAGGTCGTCGAGCGTCACTCCGTCGAGGCCCACCGAAACCTGGTGCCGGAGCCTCCGCTGATCGCCAAACCTCTCAGGCGGAATCACGACGAGGCGGTGCTTGAGGTCGCTGACCGGCTGGGGATATTCATACCGGAAGCTCTGGGTGACGCTGTATGTCGCCCTCCGTGCGGCCGGCCAGTTCACGGACGCGATTTCGATCGCCATCAGGCCGCGTCTGCTTGGTCGGCCCAGACCGTCATCGACCGAAATTCCGCCGGCCCGAACGTAGTCACCATCGCCACATCGAGCGCATCGCGGCCCCGTCCAATCAGCACCCGACCGACTCGCCTGGCGTTGTTGCGGGGATCGAAAGTCCACCACCGGTCGCCCAGCCACACCTCCATCCAGGCGGCAAAATCCATTGGCTCCGGCGGCGCCGGAACATAGATGTCGGGCAGGTAGCCGAACACGTAGCGAGCGGGGATGCTCATCGCTCGGCAGAAGGTTACCGCGAGGTGCGCGAAGTCTCGACAGACTCCGGCTCGATTGTTGAAGACGTCGAGGGCGGTCGTCAGCGGGTTGCTCGCGCCGTACTGGAACTTGAGGTTGTCGTGGACCCAGTCGCAGATGGCCTGCACGCGCGCCCCGCCTGGCTCGGTCTGGCCGAAAAGCTCCCAGGCCGTGGCCATCATCACGTCAGAAAGGCAATACCA
>WNFP01000418.1_pt1 | contig 45040 bp, 31 predicted proteins | sample 5400201 | NCBI WGS metagenome assembly WNFP01 (sample SAMN13153355, study PRJNA577476) | soil metagenome | isolation source: 115 cm saprolite under Madrone tree | place: USA:California | collected 2016-06-14 | reverse complement strand
ACAGCATCGCCACAGTACTCCACCAGTTTCCCAATCGCACGGCCGCTCTTCACGTACGGGTGGCGCAGGATCTCGAGCATGAAGTCCTTCGCCGTCACGTTGTCGGGCTTCCGGCCGCGCACGACGACTTTCACGGTCTCGGGCACCGTGAGCCGCACGTCCTTCGTGATCCAGGAGTTGAAGATCGCCGTCGTGCCGACTCCGAACGCGACGCACCCCACGGCGCCGGCATGCGGCGTGTGGGAGTCGCTCCCGATGATCACCATGCCCGGCTCGGCGTGCCCCTCGAGGATCTTGGAGTGGCAGATGGCCTCGGATCCATGGTGCCCCAGGCGCAGCTCGCCGTACAGCCGGATCCGCTGCTTCTCCGCGAACGCGCGCTGCTTTTTCTCGAGCTCCAGGGCCACGTCGAGCAGGCCTTCCTTGACGCGCTCGGGTGTCATCGCCTCGCCGAGAAAGGTGAGGTGATCGCGGAACATGAGGATCGACGCCGGATCGTGGACCTTCTCGTCCTTCCCCACGAACTGCTCGAAGAAGATCGCCGCCATGGGCGTGACGTACTCGTGGCTGAACCGGATGTCTGTTACGACGAAGCCCTCGTCCCCCGGCTTGACCGCCGGGACGCCGACCTTTCCCTTGGACGGATCCACAACCCAGTGGCGGGCGATGATCTTCTCGCCGAGCGTCATGGGGCGAGGCGGCGTGTCGGGTGGGGAGAGCGTCACCTTTCCCTGGAGTCGCGCGACGTTGAAGTTGAACAGTCCGCCGTACTCGATGATCCCGCGGGTGATCTCGCCTTCGCCCGCCGTGAAGGCGCTGAGGGGGATCGGCTCGCCGCGTCGCACCTTGTCGATGATCGAGAAGTCCGTCGTGGCCAGCACGCCCAGATTCTGACAGTTCTCCCGATAGATGCGCTCGATGTTTTCCGCGACCACCAGCTTGATCCCGGCGCACATCTCGGCGTACGGCGACTGCTCGCGCGACGAGCCCTTACCCCGGCGCTTGCCGCTCACCGAGGCGACAAAACCACCGCGTTTCACCGAGCCGCGTGTGATGGGAAACTCGTCGCCGCACTTGAGCCCCAGGTAGGGAAAGTCCCCCAGGGTCTCGTCGTAGTAGTAGCAGATGTAAGCGGGGGTGATCTCGTCGGTGGAGATGTTGTCGCGGAGCCTGGTCTCGGGATGCCAGTCGAAGTCCTCTCCCGCAAGCTGCCGGCGCACCAGCGCCGCGTCTTCGGCCAGGAACAGGATGCGCCCCCGGAGCACTACCTGGTCCGGCAGCTTCTCGACGCGACGGGAGCGCAGCGCAGCGAGCATCGGGCGAAAGATTACCCCTTGCCTAGGCCCGAGCAAGCCGATTTCCTTGGGGCCGTGATGCGGACCGCGGCTTCGTTCGAATAGAGGGCGCCCGTGCCCTGGACTGCGAGGACATCGCGCTCGGCCCCTGTCCTGCCCGGCGCGGCGCCTGCCTGTACATCGTGGACACCGGAGATAACGGCCGCGGGTGGATTCACACCGTGAGATGCCCCGAGTGACCCTATTGAGGAGGAGCCACACGTGTCGTTGAAATGGTCGTTCGCCGCCGCGATGATCTCGTTCGGCTGCGCCGGAGCGTCGGGGTCTACAGCCACTCCGGCGACGCTCGATGCCCCCCTCCCGGCCGTGAGCACGCCGGCCATGGACGCGCATCTCAAGTACCTCGCCGACGACCTGCTCGAGGGCCGCGCCCCGGCGACGCGCGGCGGCCGACTGGCGGCGAAATACATCGCCGCCCAATTCGAGGCGCTCGGCCTCGAGCCCGCAGCGAACGATGGTTCATACTTCCAGCCGGTGGCGCTCGTCGGTATGACGCCCCGCCCTTCGCTCGTCTGGGGCAAGGGTGGCGCGACCCGGCCGCTCGTGTTCCTCGATGACTTCGTGGCCTGGGCGGAGCGGCCGGAGAGTCACATTGTGGCCGACGGCGAGGTCGTGTTCGTCGGATACGGCATCGAGGCCAAGGAGTGGCGCTGGGATGACTACAAGGACGTGGACGTTCGCGGCAAGGTGCTTCTGATGCTCGTGAACGATCCCGGCCTACAGGACTCGACCATTTTCAATGGGCGCGCCCTGACCTACTACGGCCGGTGGACGTACAAGCTCGAAGAAGCGGCCCGCCGCGGCGCCCTGGGCGCGATCCTGCTCCACACCACCGAGAGCGCGACCTACGGATGGGATGTGGTGCGTGGGTCCTGGTCGGTGGAGCAATTCAAGCTCGACCGGGCGGCCGCACAGAGCATTGCGTTCGCCGCATGGGTGACGCACGACGCCGCCCAAGCTGGTCTCGCTCGGGCCGGCCTCAACCTCGACTCCCTCACACGGGCGGCGGCGCGCCGCGAGTTTCGTCCGGTGGCAACCGGGATCAACGTCGCGGTCGAGATCACGAGTGCCTTGCGCCACGTCCGATCGGAAAACGTCGTGGCCCGGATCTCTGGGAGCGACCCCTCTCTCAAGCGCCAAGCAGTGCTGTTCACCGCGCACTGGGATCACAAGGGCATCGGGCCGATCGCCAACGGCGACTCGATATACAACGGCGCCGAGGACAACGCGTCGGGGGTCGCGGCCATGCTCAGCGCCGCCGCGGCGTTGGCTCAAGTACAGCCCCGTGCGCGGCGGACGCTGCTGTTCGTGGCGACCACGGCCGAGGAGAGCGGTTTGCTGGGCAGCGAGGCCTACACGCGGGATCCTCTCGTTCCGCTCGACCAGACAGCGGCGGTGATCAATCTCGATGTCACCAACGTCCGCGGAGCGACGCGCGACATCGACGCGCTGGGCGTGGACCGCTCCACGCTGGGAGCGGTGTTCGATGCGGCAGCCCGTGCCGAATCGCTGGCGGTGGTCCACGAGCCCGACGTGCGCGGCTCGTTCTACCGGTCGGACCATTTCCCGTTTTCAAAGGCCGGCGTTCCGGCCCTGTCCATCGAGCCGGGCAGGGACTTCGTCGGCCGCCCCGCCGGCTGGGGCGAGCAGGAGGCCGCGCGCTACAACCGCGAGCGCTACCACCAGCCGAGCGACGAGTACAGCCCGGCGTTCACGTACGCGGGGATGGCGCAGGAGGTACGGGTGGCGTTGCGAGTCGCGCTGGCGGTGGCAAACGCGCCTGCCATGCCGCGTTGGCTTCCCAATTCGGAATTCCAGCGGCCGGCAGGCCGCGGCAGTCCCTGAGTGCAGAATGTTGCAGCTTCTGTAAGTTACTGTAAATAAATGCGCTGAGAACATTCTGGAGACCCGAACGTGGGTGCCTCTGGCCTATTGGGAGGCGCCCACATAAGTTTGCGCGCCTTTCGGCGGTCGCACCTCCCGCACTCCGGAGTGAGCACCTGGAACTCCCCACATCGCATCGGCTGCCGCTGTCGTGGCTGCTCGAGGCGGCGAGCCCGCCGATCGTGTATCGAGCCTACGCCGAAGTCGTACCGGAGGCGGAGCGGGATCCGGCGCGGCTCGAGGCGCTGCGGCAAGCGGTGCTCGAGTACAAGCCGGCCCTGGCGATCGCTCGCAAGCAAAAGGCGTCCGGACTGTGGGGCGGAAACCTGCTGGCGCCCGCGGCGTCCAAGGCGTACGGCTGGACCGAGCCGGGCACGGATTACCAATACCGGCGCCTGCTCGAGCTGGGGTGGCCTCCGTCGGAGCGGGTGTTCCGCAACGCCGACCGGTTTCTGTTTCAGCTGTTGTCGCGCATCGAGACCGACGATCCCGATCGAGCGGTCGCCCAGCGGGCGCTGGAACTCCTGGTCGAGTTTCAAAGGGCCGCCAAGGCGGACCCCGGCCTGGGGCGTTGGGCACGGCGCATGGGGCGGGAAGGAGCGGCCTGCGCCCTGGCGCGCGGCGGCCACAGCGACGATCCGCGAGTCCGCGGCACTGCACACACCATCGCCAGCAACGTCTCGCTGTACCTGCGCAGCGAGCTGGCCGCCAACCCCTTCAAGAAGGCGCAGGGGAAGACGGTGCTGGACCCTCATGCCTGCCCGCCCACGATCTTCGCCGTGGAGATGCTCGCATTTCTGCCCCCCGTGCAGCGGGAGCGAGCCGGTTTCATCGAGCGCCTGGGCCATTACTTCTCCTCGCCCGCACCGCGACGCGCGTTCTTCATCCTTGCGGGCAAAAGGCTCCTGAAGCCGATCTTCGAGCTCCTCGGCGACCCACTGCGTGCGGACGCCCAGGGCCATATCACCGACATCCCCTTCGCGCTCTACTGGATCGAGCTCATGGCTCGACTCGGCCTCGTGCGCCAGATTCCGAGCGTCAGCCGGGTGCTGGCCCGCCTGTTCAACGAGTGCGACGACCAGGGGATCTGGAGCCCGAAGAGCCTGCGCGCCATGCCCAAGGCGACGAGCCCCCTCACGGCGCACTACTTCCCGCTTGAGGGACCGGGAAAGAGCCCGGCACAGCGGCAAACGGACGCCACGTTCCGGCTGGGGCTCATCGCCCGGTTGATGGGGATTCCCGTCGAGATCGTTTAGCCTTCCTCTTGCGCCTGGGAGCTTATTTCCGTAGTAGTAACCGCTACTACGCTCATGCCCAGCGCAATTGATCTCACGCCTTTCGGGTTCACGTCCACCGAGTCCCAGGCGTATGCCGCGCTGCTCCGGCTCGGTCCATCGACTGGCTATTCGGTCGCTCATGCCACGCGAATCGCGCGCGCCAACGCCTATGGTGCCCTCGAGGGCCTAGTGAGTCGCACCGCCGCGCTGCGCCTCGCGGGGCGCCCCGCCCGCTATCGCGCGACGGACCCGGCGGCGCTGATTGCCCAGTTGGCCGCGCGCCAGGGTGCAGCCCTCGACCACCTCAGCCGCTCGCTGCATGACGCCGCCGGCCCCTTCGAGCCGGAAACTCGGAGCGTCACGGGCGGGCGCGCCGTCGCCAACCTGATCATGCAAGTCGTCGCCCGCACCGCACGACGGGCGGAAGGCGTGCTCTCGGCCGAGCTGCTCCGCCCGACCTTGCCTGCCTGGCGCCGCGCCAAGGAACGCGCGGCGCTCGAGCTGCGGGTTTCCGGGGACGCTCCCGCAGAGGCGGGGGCGATCCTCAGCGGGACGGTGTCCGGAGACTTCCCCACCGTGCTGCTGATCGACGACGTTCAGGCGGTGGTCGTGGCGGGGAGCGGCGAAGCGATGACGGGGGTGTGGAGCTCGCATCCGGCCGTCGCCGCATTGGCCCGTGCTTGGATCCGGGGTCTCGCGTGAGGCGATTTCTCTTGCTGGGCGTATGCGCCCTAGCCGGCTGCCGGGCCTCCGCCCTGCCCGAGTCGCAGCTCTTTCCCGCCGGAACCCAATTCGCCGCCCGCTATCTCCTGGTCGACGGGGCGAAGATCCGCTACATCGACGCGGGGCGGGGCGCGCCTGTCATCTTTTTGCACGGTCTCGGCGCCTCGATGTATACGTGGCGCAAGAATCTCCCCGCTGTGGTCGCGGCAGGCTTCCGCGCGATCGCGTTCGACAACCGCGGCTTTGGTCTCTCCGACAAGCCACCCGCCCCTTACGACAACGCCGCCTACGCCCGCCTCACCGTCGCCCTTATGGACTCGCTGCGTCTTAGCGATGCCGTGCTCGTAGGGCACTCGATGGGTGGTGCGATCGCCGCTCACGTCGCGATCGAATACCCACAGCGCGTGCGGGGGCTGGTGCTCATCGCGTCGGCCGGGTTGGGCGCCCGTGAGCCGCTCCTGTTCCGGATCGCCCGATGGCCAGTGCTGGGACGGATAGCCCTCGCATTCCGCGGACGGGGCTTTACAGGCCGGCTCCTCAGGGCCACCTACTTTGATGCAAGCAAGGTCACGGAGGCCGACGTGGATCAATACTACGCGCCCGTGGCCCAGCCCGAGTACGGACGGGCGCTGGTGGGTGTGCTCCGGCAATTTCGCTTCGCCGCTCTCGAAGGACGTCTCGAGCGCATCGCAGCGGCAACCATGGTGCTGTGGGGGGAGGAGGACCGGTGGGTACCCATTGCACTGGGCCATGCGCTTGCCACCGGGATCACGCGCTCCGCGTTCGTGAGCGTGCCGCGCGCCGGGCACTCGGTGCAGGAAGAGGCGCCGGACGAGGTGAACCACCTGATGATCCGGTTTCTGAAGGACGGCCTGCCCCGGATCCCGACCGACCTGGCGTCTGTGCGGTAGGACGATATATTTCATCAACCGTACGGTTGATGAAATGGCACAGTGAAGCCTAAGCTAAGTAATTCCAGGGCATTACGGATCATCGCCGCGGCCCGTGATGAGTTCTCACGTCGCGGGTTCGACGGCGCGCGCGTGGATCAAATAGCGCGGCGCGCCGGCGTAAACAAGCAGCTGCTTTTCTACTACTTCCACTCCAAACGCGGCCTGTTCACCGCCGTGCTCGCCCGCGGCGCGGCCGAGCTCGAGCAGGCGCTCGCCGATCTCCCGACGAATGGCGACCGACCGCTGGACCGGATCCGGGTCACGCTCGGCGCCCAGTTCGATTTCCTGGCGGCGCATCCGGACCTCGTCGCGCTGCTCACGCAGGCCGGCCGGTCCGATGCCCGGCCTTTTGCCCCGGCGGTCAAGCGGCTGGTGGTGCTACTCGCCGAGGGGCAGGGCCGCGGTCAGGTGCGCGACGATCTCGACCCGCACCTGGCTGCCGCCCAAGCGCTCGTGCTGATGGTCGCCTATCTGGGGCTCGAATCGCTCATCGCGATGAGCGCGCCTCCGCTGGGCGCCGACGAGCCGGCGCTGCGGGAGCGCTGGAAGGAAGCCGCGGTACGGCTGGTGCTGGACGGAATCGCGGCCCGCTAGGCTGCGGTCCGTGCTACCAGTTGAGCCAATAGGACGCCTTCACGAGGAACGTGTTGTCCGGGTGGAGGTCGAAGAGGTCACGGAACTCGCGGCTCATGGAGCGCGTCCCTTCGGCGTCCAGGAAGAGTTGGCGACCCTGTGTCCACACGACGAACAGCGTCGAGCCTGGGCGATATTCCCAGCGCAGCACGGCGGTCGAGTTGAACTGCTTCCGGTTGAACCCATCGAGCACGCCCGTGTACGGTTTGTAGCGGTCGGCGTATGCCGCGGCCCTCGGGTCGGCGAGCTCGCTCAGGTTCGAGTAGGTGCCTTTGCTGACGAACGGCTGGGCATAGAGCTGCACGGTAAGGGTGGGTGAGACCGTGTAGTCGATCCGCCCAGTAAGCGACGCCTCGTTCTGATCGAGGCGCGCAAAGGTGTAGTGCGTCGTTGAGTCGGTGACGGTACCGTGCGGCTGAATGTCCTTCACCCGGTGCGTGGCGCTCAGGATCAGCGACGTTCTGAACTGGGAGGCCACTCGAAACGCGACTTGTATGTTGCCGTTGAACCGCTCCGTCCGTCCCCCATCCCCACGCAAGTAGTTAATCCATGCGTACGGTGTGAACGCGGGCCGCTCATCACCGTCCACCTCAGCGAAAATCGATAGATACGGATCCGCTCGCACTGCCGGGCCACCGCGAGTGCAGTCGCGATCGCAGAATGTGGTTCCCAGCTGCCCGGCCGTCACGCCAGAGTGCACCCACCAGAGGTTGTTCAGCTGGGCGTGCACGTTCGTGTTGGCGGCGCGCTCCACGGGCGTCCCCGCCGCCGTCCAGAATTGCCACCAATTGAAGTTCCAGAACGCCGTATGATAGAACGAGCTGGGGTGCCGGGACTGAAACGCAAACCAGGTATTCCAGCTCTGCTGGTCCGCCTGCAACAGGAAGCCAAGGTCGTTCACCTCGAAGCCCTGAGAGCGGCGCTGGTAACTGGTCTCGAACCGAGTGATCCCACCGCCCACCTTGCCGAATTTGATCTCTTCGGCGTCTCCCCAGAGCGACGTCCGGGTCGGATCGTAGGAGACCCCGGAGCCCGGCCGCTGGTAGTAATGCACCGGGTCGCGCTGCGTGACCGCAATGGCTGAAGGCGTACCGGTGACCCGGCTCAGGTCGAGCGATCCCGAGAGCTGGTATTTGCGGCCGGGGAACCGGTGCCGGAAGTCCAACCCACCCGCGTACGCGCTGTGGCGCAGCGAGTCCCAGGTCGACGGGTCCTGATTACGATGCACCGTCGTGACGATCAATCCGATGCCGCTCTCGCCGCCACGAAGGTCCTGCTGCCCGCGCACCACCGCATAATTGGTTGCCGGCTCCATGGTGCGGTCCAGCGTGCCCACCTCGCGGCCGGTCACGGCGTCCAGCACCCCAATGGTTTGGCCGCCCGGAAGTCGGCCCGTGAGCTTCGCAGCGCCGTAGATCGTGGTCGCCACGGCTGCGCTGGCATCGCCGTAATCCGCGAGCTGGGGGGACCGACCGATGCGCCGCGAGTAGAACAAGCCCTCGCCTGTGCCGCAGTCGTTCACGGCGCTGCAGTTCACGTCGAACCGAAAGATCCCGGCGCCCTGGACGAAGAAGGGCCGCCGTTCCTGGAAGAATGTCTCGAAGACGCTGAGGTTCAGCACCGCCGGATCCGCTTCGACCTGGCCAAAATCGGGGTTGACCGTCGCGTCGAGCGTGAGGTTCGGCGTGAGACCGTACTTCAGGTCGGCGCCGCCGGTCACCTTCTGAGAGCGGTCGAAAGTACTGCCGGTGGGTACGGACACGTTCTTCGTCACGACGTACGGCGCAACCTCCGGCCGGCGGGGAGACGGCAAGCCCTCGAAACCGGTCAGCTCACCCAGTTGGGACGTGATCCCCGCCTGGGAGTTCCGGTACAGCGGCCAACTGACCCGCTCACCGTAGCGCTGGATGTCACGCCACACCGCGAACCCGAACGTGTTCGTGGGTCGAGGGACGTAGCGCAGCTGCGAGAGCGGGATTGCGAACTCGGCGGTCCAGCCGAGCGAGTCGACCTGCGTGGCCACGTCCCACACCGCGTCCCACGCGTCATCCTCTTGCGAGTCGTTGTAGATCGCGTAGTCACGCTTCACCCCGGCCGGGTTCACGGCAAACTCGAAGCCCGAGCGGCGGTCGTGGTAGGAGTCGACCATGATCTTGAGCTGATCGGTGGCGGCGCGGACGTCGCGGCGCGCCAGCAGCTTGAGAATGCTGTCGGGATGGGGGTCGAAGGCGCGAACGAACACGTAGAGATAGCGGTCGTCGTAGGCGACCTTGGCTGCGGTGGGGAATCGGGGATCCCCGTCTTCCTTGGGCTGGAACTCGCGGAACTGGGTGATCGGGGGGGCGAGCCGCCAGACCTCGTCATCGTCCCGGCCGTCGATCACCACCGGGTGAATCGCCCGCACGGCAGTGGCCCGCGTGGCTGTGGACGGTGGAGGGGCGACGGCGCCACCCGAGCCAGAAGCCGGGTTGCTGGTTTGCAGGACGATCGCGAGTAGGACAGCAGCCGGCATGACGGGAGCCCCGTGACCTGGTCGGACCGTTAGACAGGTCGTACGGGCAAAGGGTTGGGCAGGTTCCCGCCATGACGAAAACCGAACAAGCCCCCGGGGAAACCCGGGGGCTTGTTCCCATCCAACCCTGTTAGTTGTGCTTCGCGAGCAAGCTGGGCTCGACGGGGGCGTCGCCGTCGAACACGAGGTGCCCGGCCTCGAACCGCGCGCCGCGGAGGGCCAATGTCAGGACTTCGTCCAGATCCTCCACGAGGTGCACCTCCAGCGACGAGCGCACGTCCTCGGGCAAGTCCTCCAGATCGGCCGCGTTCTCCTTCGGCAGGACGATCGTGGTGATGCCCGCCCGCACCGCGCCCAGCACCTTTTCCTTTACGCCGCCGATCGGCAGGACCCGGCCGCGCAGGGTGATCTCACCGGTCATGGCGAGATCGTGGCGCACCGACCGCCGGGACAGCGCCGACACCAGGGCGGTCGCCATCGTCACGCCCGCCGAGGGCCCGTCCTTCGGGATCGCCCCCGCGGGGACGTGGACATGGACGTCGGTGCCGGCGAACGCCTCCTCGGGGATCCCGAGCTGGTCGGCGTGGGATTTGGCGTAGGTGAGCGCCGCTCGGGCCGACTCCTTCATGACGTCGCCCAGCTGACCGGTGAGCACGAGCTCACCCTTGCCGCGCATCACGCTCGCCTCGACGAACATGATGTCACCGCCGACCGGGGTGTAGTACATCCCGGTGGCGACGCCGTCCTGGTCCTCGCGCGCCTTGTGCTCCGGATGGACCTTGGGACGCCCGAGTAGATCGTCGACATCGTGGGCGTCCACCGCGACTCGCTCGACTTCACCGCTGGCGATTTGACGCGCGACCTTGCGACCGAGCTTTCCGATCTCGCGCTCCAGCTGGCGAACCCCTGCCTCACGCGTGTAGCTCGTGATGATCTCGCTCAGTGTCGCATCGGTGACCGTGAGCTGCTCGGCGGTCAGACCGTTCTCATGCAGCTGCCGCGGAACGAGATAGCGCTTCGCGATCTCGAGCTTTTCACGCTCGGTGTAGCCAGCGAAGATCACCGTTTCCAGGCGGTCGAGCAGCGGGCCCGGGATGCTCTGCAGGAAGTTTGCGGTCGCGACGAACAGCACCTCCGACAGGTCGAACGGCACGCCCAGGTAGTGATCCGTGAACGAGTCGTTCTGCGCCGGGTCGAGCACCTCGAGCAGCGCGGCAGCCGGGTCGCCCTGGAAGGAGACGCCCAGCTTGTCGAGCTCGTCGAGCAGGAACACCGGGTTCTTGGCACCGGCCTGCTTCATGCCCTGGATGATGCGGCCCGGCATGGCACCGACGTACGTGCGCCGGTGGCCCCGGATGTCCGCCTCGTCGCGGGCGCCGCCGAGCGAAATGCGCACGTACGGCCGCCCCATGGCGCGCGCGATCGACTTGGCGATCGAGGTCTTGCCTACGCCCGGGGGACCCACGAACAACAGGACCTGACCCCGCGCCTGCTTGTCATCGTCGTTGCCCTGCGCCACCTCGGCAGGCGAGCGCTGGCGCAACTGGCGCACGGCCAGGAACTCGAGGACCTGATCCTTTACGTCCTTGAGTCCGTAGTGATCCTGCTCGAGGATCTCCACGGCCCGCTTCAAGTCGAGCGACTCCTCGACCCGCTTGTTCCACGGCAGTTCCGCCATCGTCTCGAGATAAGTGCGGATTACCTGGGCCTCCATCGAGTCGCGGTTGGCCCGCTCCAGCCGGGCGAGCTCGCGGTCGACTTCCTTGCGCGCGGCCTCGGGGAGCTCGAGCGCCGCGAACCGCTTCCGCAGCTCCTCTACCTCAGTCCCTTCCTCTCCTTCGCCGAGCTCTTTCTGGATCGCCTTCATCTGCTCGCGGAGGAACATCTCACGCTGGCGCTCGCCCAGCTCCTCCTGGACCTGGGACTTGATGTGCTCCTGTGCATCGAGCACGCCGATCTGCCGCTGGACATGAATGAGGACACGCCGCAGGCGCTCCTCTACGGACAGCGTCTCCAACAGCCCTTGACGCTCCGCCGGCTGAATCTCGAGGTATCCGGCCACGAGGTCAGCGAACCGGCCGGGGTCGGACACCTCTTCGAGCACCTGGCGGACGACGTCATCGGGGAGCCCCGATTTCTGGCCCAGTTCCGCGGCACGCTCGCGCGCCTCACGGTGCAGGCCGACGAACGCCGGATCTGCGGCGTTCAGGGGCGGCATGTCGTCGACTTCATGGACGACGGCCTCGAGGTAGCGACCGTTATCGGTATAGTGCAATGCGGTTCCCCGACGTTCGCCGTGCAGCAGCAGCTGCACGCCACCGAGGCCGCGCTGGATCTGGCTGATCTTGGCGATTGTCCCCGTCGTGTACAGCACTTCGGGGCTGACCGTGTCGACGTTCTCGCGCTGCGCGACGGCAAAGATGAGACGGGAGTCGCTCTTCAACGCCGCTTCGATAGCCCGCAGCGTCGCCGGGCGTCCGGCGCCGACCGGAGTCGAGACACCTGGAAACAACACCACCTCCCGCAGTGGAAGCACGGGGAGCGTCAGTCGTTCAGACATGGGCATCAACTCTGATGAGGGTAAGCATACGCGTGGTTCGCACGGCCTTAAGCATCGTCCGTGCCACCATCAAAACGCGCCGCTGAGCACGCGCGTTCCGCCGAGCGGCGGCCAATAAGGCAGACGCTGCCGAATAGCCACCGCGCGAGCGCCAACCCGGCGGCCGAACGTAAGTCAAAAGCCGCTTACAGGTTGCACGCTCGTCGCCCCGCGGCTAATCTATCGGCGCGCCTTTCACGCGAAGCCCGATGAACGCTGCAGACAAGGCACTCGCCACCCGCCTGAGCCAAGCGCTCGGCAACTCCTACACGCTCGAAGGCGAGATCGGCCGGGGCGGCATGGGCGTCGTTTTCAATGCCCGCGACGAGCGTTTGAAGCGCCAGGTGGCCGTCAAAGTGCTCCCGCCGGAACTCGCGTTCCGAGAGGAGATCCGGCTGCGCTTCGTGCGCGAGGCCGAGACGGCGGCGCGGTTGTCCCACCCGCATATCGTGCCGATCCACTCCGTCGGGGAAAGCCCGGACGGGCTGGTCTACTTCGTGATGGCCTTTGTGGACGGCGAATCGCTGGGCGCGAAGCTCAAGCGGCGCGGTCGGCTGCCGCCTGAGGAGGCGCGACGGATCATGCAGGAGACCGCCGACGCGCTGGGAGCCGCGCACTCGTTCGGAATCATCCATCGCGACGTGAAGCCCGACAACATATTGCTCGAGGGAAGCCGCGGCCGCGTCGTCGTCACCGACTTCGGGATCGCAAAGGCCCTGTCCTCGACGACGGGCGGCGCGACGCTCACCGCGACCGGAGTGGCGATCGGCACGCCGCACTACATGAGCCCGGAGCAGGCCGCGGGAGACCGCGAGATCGACGGGCGGTCGGATATCTACAGCCTAGGTGTGGTGGCTTACCAGATGCTCGCGGGCGAGCTGCCGTTCCAAGCCCCCACCGTCCCCGGGATCCTGATGAAACACATCACGGAGCGAGCGCCGCTGATCACCGATCGGCGGCCGGAGGTGCCCGAGGATCTTGCGGCCTGCGTGATGCGGTCGCTCGAGAAGGATCCTGAGGACCGTTGGCCGACGGCGGACGCACTGCGGCGCGCGCTCGAGGCCCGGAGCGCCACCATGCACAGGGCACGCCGCTCCAGCGGCCCCTCCCCGTCGCGCGGGACACGAGCGCCACCCCCGTCCGCGCCGTCCTTGCCCCGGGGGGCGGGGGGACGGGCGCTCGATGAGCGGGCGCGGCGGCTCGACCGGATGCGCGACCGGCCGACACTCGCGCCCAGCGGCGAGCCCGAGATCGTGCGCGAGCTGCGGAGCCGGTTCGTCACCTGGGCTTCGGTATGCGGGTCGCTCTTCATCATCGACATTGCCACGGGGAACCACGCGCCGAGCTGGTCGCTCTTCGTCGCGGCGATCTGGGGTGGCACGGTGCTTGTGCCGCGCTACATCCGGCTGTGGCACGCCGGGTATTCATGGCGCGACGTGTTCGCCCGGCCACCGGCGTCCGACGCGATCGAAGCGCGCCTCGCGGCGGGCGGGAGCCGTCCGGTCGAGCTGCCGCGCGCCACGACCGACGAGTTCGGCGGTCACGCCGAGCCGATCCAACAGGCGCGCAGCGATCGCAAGGCCATCCTGCGCATTGTCGACCGTCTCCCCAAGTCGGAGCGGAAGCTGCTGCCCGACGTGGTGGCGACGGCAGACGCGCTGCTGAATAGGGCGGAAGAACTGGCCCGAACCCTGCACGCCATGAGCGGGACCGTGGACCGCGGCGCCCTGGCCCGCCTGGAGGAAAAGATCCAGGCGACCAAGCATCAGGGCGACCCCGGGCTGACACGACGGGCGCGCGAGGGGGACAGCCCGGAACGGGACCGCCAGGTGGGCCTGCTCGAGCGCCAGCGCCAGGCGCTCACGGATCTGCTGACCAGGCGTCAACTGGTCGCGGATCAACTCGAGTCCTGCGTGCTGGCGATGCAGAACGTCCGGTTCGACCTGCTGCGTCTCCGCTCCGCTGGTGTGGCGGTGGCCCTCGATGATCTCACCCGAGCCACGCAACAGGCCCGCGCGCTGTCGCGCGATGTGGATCACGTCATCGCGGCCGCGGGGGAGATCAAGAGCGTGCTGGGCGAGCAAACCGGTCCCTAAGGCTTGTCTCCCGCACGGCAACGCGCCAGACGATCAGCGGCATCGGACGGCTCGATCCCAAACTCCGCCAAGGTCAAGAACTGGGTGGCGGCGTCCGTACAGCGACCGTCGCGTAACGCCACGACCGCCCGGAACTCGTACAGCACCGGCCATCCGGGGCGCGCGCCGACCGCAGCGGCCAGCACGCTGTCGGCGAGCGATGGAGGCGCCTCAAAGGCGAAAGACCGGAGGGCCTGACGCAGGTCGCCCGCCGGGAACGGGTGACGGTACGTGCCGCGGCCGCCCGCCAGCGCGGCGCGCAGCTCCGCGACCGCGTCACGCCACCGCCCGGCGCGCGCCGCGAGCGCCCCCAGGCCCGCCCGCGCCTGCGCGGTGTCCCCGCCCCGCACGACGACCTCGCTGAGCAGCGCCGCGCGCCGGCCATCCTTCCTCCGATGCTCCGCCAGCTCGGCCGCGAACAGCAGCGCCTCCGGGTGACGCGAGCGCGCGAGCAGTCGGGGCATGACGCTGTCCGCGAACGTGGTGTCGCCCGCCGTGAACCGCGCCCGCGCCAGGCGCACGGTCCACACCGGGTCGGCGGGCTGCGCGCGGTGCGCGGCTTCGAGCACGGCGACGTGTATGGACGGCACGCGCGGGGCGGTCATCGCGCGTGCCAGCAACACCGCCGAGCCCCCGGGCGACTCGCCTGCCCCCGTCCCGATGGCGAGCAGTGAGTCGAAGACGTGCTGATCCCACAACGGATCGAGAAACCGGCGCGCCGCGACGAATTCAAGCTTGGGCCGATCGTCGCTGTGTACGAGCGTCCCGCGGGCGGCGAGCAGCGCGGCACCGGGCTCGCCGAGCAACCGGCGTCCGAAGTGATCGCCCACGGAGTCGATGCCGAGCCACTCCCGGCTCAGAGCGCCAATCGCCGTCGTAGGAGCGAGCAATCGCCCGAGCCAGGCGCGATCGTACCGCAGCGGCCGGCTCGAGGCCACGATCTGGAGATCCAGGGTGGTTGAAAACCAGACTTCCACGTGCGGGAAGACCTGGCGGAGGTTGCGGACGATTCCGGCAACGACCGACAACGGTAGCTGGTACAACTGGAGCCACTGGCAGAAGACGCCGTCGTCGGCGAGGCGCGCCCGTACAATCCGGAAATACTCGGGCGTATACAGCGTCGCGACGCCCGCGACCCAGGGGTTGGAGGGCTCCGAGACGACGATGTCGAATTGCTCGCGGCGCAGCTGCAGGGCGCTCCGGGCGTCGTCGACCACGGCCTGCACGCCGGGGCGCGCGAGTACGGCGTCGTTCACCCCGGTGAAGTACTGGCCCATGTGCAGGACCGCGGGCTCGATCTCCACCACTCGCACCCGCTGTATGCCCGGAACGTCCGCGAGCACGCGGGCCGTCACGCCGCTCCCGAAGCCGATCACCAGCGCGGAGGCGGGATCCGGCCGCGCGGCGACCGCCGTCAGCCCGGCCATGATCTCGGTGTTCATGTCGGCCTGATCGGACGCGTCCACTTTGCCGTTCACACGGAGCGTGCGGCCGCTCAGTGCCTCCCACACGCTCACCGTGGCGTTCCAGCCATCGCGGAACACGAGCTGGCGGGCGCCGCGATGCTCCAGGAAAGCGCGGCGGGCATTGGCATCCATCAGCTGGCGGCCGTAGATGGTCGGGCCGAGGTCGATCAGCCGGGTACTCCACCCGGACGCCCCCAGCGCGACGCCCAGGGTCACGATCGCAAGGGCGGCAGCAACGAGCACCCGCCGTCGCGCGGGACGGTGCTCGCCCGGGCCTGCGGCGCCGCCCGCGGCGAGCGCCGCCAACACCAGCGCCGCGACGGCGTTGACCACGAGGCCGACGCGGAGCGTCGTTTCGGTGCCGAGCGCCACCACGAGGACGAAGCCGGTCAGCGCCGCTCCGGCGATGCTGCCCAACGTATTGAACGCGTACGCCGTTCCCACGTCGGCGGCGCGGGCTGCGTCCCGGGGGGCCGCGAGGTCGGCCAAGAGGGGGAAGCTGAGGCCCATCCCAATCGCCGGGATCAGCACGACCGCGCCCACGGCCAGGCCCAACAGGAGCAGTCGGGTCCCGGCACCGAACTCGACGTGCCCGAAGACCACGATCACGTACAGCGGCAGGACGGCAAAAAAGAGGAGGATGAGCGCGGCGCCAGCGCCGGTGATCCCTTGAGCGAGCGCCGCATCGGCGAGCGTGGCGCGCCGGGCAGCGCCGCGGCGGGCCACGAGACCGCTACCGAGCCCGATTCCCAGGAGGAACACAAGCAGCACCAGCGTGAACGCGTATGTTGAGCCGCCGACCACCATCACCAGCACTCGGGTCCACGCAATCTCATCGAGCAGCGAAGCGAAAGCGGTGAGGGCGAGCAGCGCGAAGGCGACGTAGCGGAGCCGTCGTGGCGCGGAGGAGGCGGGGGCAGGCCCCTCGGCCGCCGGTCCAGCCATCGGGCCCATCGAGCGAGCGAGGGCGATGGCGCCCATCCCCAACACGAGATTGACGGCGGCCGTCCCCCATAGGCTCAACCGGATGCCGACGTGCTCGATCAAGAAGAAGCCCGCCAGCGCCGTGCCGGCCATGGCGCCGATGGTGTTGAGCCCGTACAGCAGCGCGAGCGACCGTTTCAGCTGACCACGGTCGGCACCCATGAACGCACCGGTGAGCACCGGGAGGGTGCCGCCCATGAGGGTGGTGGGAACGAGGAGCACGAGCGCGGCGAGCCCAAACCGCAGCGCCACGCTGGCGGCCTCGCCGAGCGGGAGCGACCCGGCAATCCCGAGGTAGAGTCGATGCGCGACCCCGAGCACGAGTGGGGAGATCAGCCCGAAGGCGGCGATGGCGATCTCCAGCACACCGTACAGCGCGGCCGGCCGGGGATGGCGGTCCGCGCGGCGCCCGAAGAGCCACGCACCCAGCCCGAGACCGCCCATGTAGGCGGTTACCACAGTCGTCACCGACTGGATGGTCGAGCCGAAGGCCTGGTAGAGCACCCGGACCCACAACAGCTCGTAGACCAGACCGGTGGCTCCAGACAGGAAAAACAGCAGTGCGTAAGCGCGGGCCGCCGCGCTGGGGCGCGAGAACGACGATAGGCGCACGAGCCTCCTTATCAAGGATCAACCATGTCGAGAGCGCTTCGCCGTACCGGGGGAGAGCCAGCGTTACTGAGTTGCCTCCCGCGTACGCCGGCATTCGCTCACGAGGGCGGGTGCCTCCCGGCGCTCGATCCCGAAGTCGAGTAGCACCAGGAATTGCTCCGCCGCCACGTCGCAGCGGCCCCCGCGCAGCGCGCTGACGGCGCGGAGCCCGTGCAGCAGGAACCAGCCATCCCACCGTGCTGTGGCGGTCGCCAGCAAGCTCTCCGCGACCGCGGGCGGGCCGTCGATGGCGAACGGCGTCAACGCCGCCGACAGCCAATTCCGGGGGTACGGATGGCGCAGCGTATTTCGCGCGGTACGGAGTGCCGTGCGGATGTGGCCGGCTGATTCCGCCCAGCGTTGGGCGCGGGCCGCGAGGGCGCCCAGCGCGGCGCTCGCCTCGGCCGAGTCCGAGCCCGCCGCGAGCGCGCCAGCGAGGAGGGACTGAGCGCGCCGGCCCTGCCCGCGCTGGGCGGCCACGAGTCCGCTCAGGAGCCACGCCTCGGGATTACGGCCGGGTCGCTGCAGACGGGGCAGCGCGGAGTCGGCGAACGCGGTGTCTCCCAAGTTGAGCAGGATCGCCGCCGTCGCCGTGGTCCAGCGGGGATCGTCCGGATGAGCGCGCCGGGCCGCATCCACGTACCGCAGACCACTAGCATCGCCTCGGCGCACGGTGAGCGCGCGCGCGAACGGCAGCAGCGATGTGCTGTCAATGGTCGCGGTGGCGGCGCGGATGGCTGCCAAGGAGTCGAGCACCCCGGCGGTCCCAACCGGGTCGAGGAAACGCCGTGCCGCGACGAACTCGAGGCGCGGGAGGTCGTCGCGGTGCACGATGCCGGGGCCCTCGATCAGCTTCGCGACGCCCGCTTCCCCGAGCAGGAAATGCCCGAGATACTCCTCCGGTCGGTCTACACCGAGGTATTCGAGCCCCAGCGCAGCCAGCGCACCCGCCGGACCGACCAGACGGGCAATCCAGGCGGGATCGTACCTGAGCGGTCGCTCCGACGCGACGACCAGGACGTCGCCCGGCGAACCGAACCAGAGGTGGACGTGGGGAAACACCGCCTTGACGTTCCGCACCACGCCTGCGACCACCGGGAGCGGTACCTGATAGAGCTGAACCCATTGGCAGAATACGCCCCCGTCCGCGAGACGGCTGCGGGCAATGCGGAAGAACTCGACCGTGTACAGCGTGGCGACGCCGGCCAGCCACGGATTACTCGGCTCCGACACGATGACGTCGTAACGCGTGGGATCGAGCTGCAGCGCGCTGCGGGCGTCATCCACCGCGATCGAGACGTTCGGACGGAAGCTGGCGCTGTCGTTGACGTGCAGGAAAAAGCGACTCATGGCGAGCACTGCCGGCTCGATCTCGACCACGTGCACGCGCTGCATGCCGGGCACCTGTGCGAGGGCCCGGGCCGTGACGCCGCTGCCGTAGCCGACCAGGAACGCCGTCTTCGGATCGGGACGCGCCGCCACGGGGGCGAGGCCGGCGAGGATCTGCGTGTCCATGTCGCCGTAGTCCGACGCGTCGGACTTGCCGTTCACCTTGAGCGAGCGCCCCGACACACCCTCCCACACCGATACGGTAGCATTCCAACCCTCCCGATACGCGAGCTGACGCGTGCCGCGGTGCGTGAGGAATGCCTCCAAGGTGGGCTTGTCCATGTGGGCGCGCGCGTAGATGCTCGGGCCCAAGTCGATGAGCCGCGTGCCCCAGCGCGGGGCGGCCAGCGCCACGACCAGGGCGAGGGTCGCCAGGGTGCCGGCGCCCAGCACGCGCCATCGCAGGGCGCGGTGCTCGGCCGAGCCTTCCGCGACGCCACGCGCCGCAAGTGCCGCAAGCCCGAGCGCCGCCAGCACGTTGACGCCCAAACCGAGGCGCAACGTCACATCGGTCCCGAGTGTTATCACGAGCACAAACCCGGTGAGCACCGCCCCGATAATGCTGCCCAGCGTGTTGAGCGCATAGGCGCGGCCCACATCGGCGCCGCGAGCCGCGCCGGGCGGCGCGACGAGGTCGGTCAGGAGCGGGAAGGTCATTCCCATGCCGATCGCCGGCACCAGCACCACCCCGCCCACGGCGAGGCCCATCGCCAACAAGCGCTCGATGGCGTTGAGCGACTCCGCCTGGAAGACGGCGACGATATAGCGGGGAAGGGCGCTGAACACGACAAAGAGCAGGCCCGCCCCCACGGCCGTGATGGCCTGCGCCAGCGCCGCACGCGCCGCGGTCTCGCTCGGCGCGACGCTGCGGTGAGCCACGATACGGCTCCCGATCCCGATTCCCAAGAGGAACACGAGCAGCACGAGCGTAAACGCGTACGTCGAGCCGCCGACGATCATGACCAGAACCCGGGTCCACGCGATTTCGTCGACTAGCGAGGCGAAGGCGGTCAACCCCAGCAGGACCAGGCCAACCGACCGGAGCAGGCGGGGGGTCGGCAGCCGTGCCGCGTCCACCGGACCGTCCCCGCTCGGGGGAAGGGGGGCGAGCGGCCGGGCCACGGCCAGGGCGGTGACGCCGAGCGCCAGGTTGAGCAGCGCCGTGCCCCACAAGCTCGCCCGGATCCCCGCGTACTCGATGAGGACGAATCCGGCGAGCGCCGTTCCCACGACGGCCCCGAGGGTGTTCAGCCCGTACAAGAGCCCTACGGCGCGCGGCAGCTCACCCCGGTCACTGGCCATGAACGCGCGGGTGAGGACAGGCAGAGTGCCCCCCATGAGCGTGGTGGGAACGAGGAGCACCAGCGCCGCCAGGCCGAAGCGCAGCGCCATGCTCGCGCCCCCGCCCAGCTGGAGCGCACCCGCCGCCCCGAGGTACAGCCGATGCACCAACGCCAGGACGAAGGGCGAGACGGCCCCGAATGCCCCGATGGCGAGCTCGAGCCACCCATATAGGGCGGCGGGTCGGGGATGCCGGTCCACCCGGCGTCCCAACAACCATGCCCCGAGCCCGAGGCCGCCCATGTAGGCGGCCACCACCGTCGTCACCGATTGGATAGTCGAGCCGAACGTCTGATAGAGGACCCGGACCCAGAGGAGCTCATACACGAGCCCCGTCGCTCCGGACAAAAAGAAGAGAAGACTGTACGCGCGGACCGCGCTAAAACGCATGCAGGTCGCGCATGGCCCGCGAGAGATCTTCCACCTGTGGCAGGATGAAATCCTCGAGCGTGGGTGCGTAGCCGACGAACGTGTCGGTCGAGGCCACTCGCTTCACGGGCGCGTCCAGCCACGGGAAGCACTCGTCGGCGATGCGGGCGGCGATCTCGGCGCCGTAACCCCACGACTGCGCATCCTCGTACGCAACCAGCACCTTGTTCGTCTTGATCACCGACGCCCTGATCGCTTCCCAATCCACGGGCGAGAGCGTGCGCAGATCGATCACCTCGACGCTCACCCCGTCGCGCTCCTCGAGCTCCTTTGCGGCCACGAGCGAGCGCTGCACCACGGCCCCGTAGGTCACGACGGTGAGGTCGCGGCCCGCCCGCACCACTTTCGCCTTGCCCAACGGGATCATGAAGTTCGGCCCGGGGTTGGGCGCCTTGTTGTACGTCTGGCGGTAGAGGTGCTTGTGCTCGAGGAACACCACGGGGTCGTCACACCGAATGGCGGTGCGCAGCAGGCCGTTGGCGTCGAGCGCGGTGCTGGGACACACGACGCGGAGCCCTGGCACGGCCGTGAACACCACGGCGCCCGTCTGGGAATGATAGATCGAGCCGCCCTTGAGATAGCCCCCGTAGGTGACGCGCACCACGACGGGGGCCGAGAACGCGTTGCTGGAGCGCCACCGTAAGGTGGCCAGCTCGTTGCGCAGCTGGTGATAGGCAGGCCAGATGTAGTCGAAGAATTGAATCTCGACCACCGGTTTCAGGCCGCGGGTGGCGAGGCCGATGGCCCGGCCCACGATGTTCGCTTCCGCGAGCGGTGAGTTGTAGACCCGATCGCTCCCGAACTGTCGCTGCAGCCCCCAGGTGACCTTGAAGACGCCACCCTTGCCCTTCACGTGGTCCAGGTGCTGCTCGCGACTGGCGTCCGCCACGTCCTCGCCGAACACCACGATGCGCGGATCACGCGCCATTTCATCCTTCATGCAGGCATTCAGCAGGTCCACCATCGTGGTGGGATCGCCTCCGAACCGCGGGTCGTCCTCCGTGTCGAACTGTTCGGACGTGGGATCGACGTCGGGCGAATACACGTACAGCAGGGCCGTCTCCGGCTCCGGCTGGGGCGAGGCCAGCGCCATGTCCGCGGCGACGCCGACTTCCTCATCCACCTGACGCTTGATGGCCTCGATCTCCGCTGCGGCAGCCACCCCGTCGGCGATGAGCCGCTTGGGGAACAAGGTGAGGCAATCGCGGCGCGCCTCCTCCTCCCGCTCCTTGGGCGGCTTGTACAGCACTTCGTCGTCCGAGAGCGAGTGCGAGTAAGGCCTGGTCACGTGCGCATGCACCAGCGCGGGCCCCTTGCGTTGGCGGACGTACTCCGAGGCTCGCAGCAGCACGTCGTAGGAGGCGACCGGATCACAGCCGTCGACTTCCTCGACCAAGAGGCCCGGGAAGTTCCGCACGAGCTTCGACACCGAGCCGCCCGCCGTCTGAACCTCCACGGGGACCGAGATCGCGTACTTGTTGTCCTCGATGAGGAACAACACGGGCAGCCTCAGGTTGCTGGCGGTGTTGAGCGCCTCCCAGAACTCCCCTTCGCTCGTCGTGCCGTCCCCCGCGGACACGTACACGAGCTCGTCGCCATGTATCGGCTTTTCCGCGATCGCGTCGATCCGGTTGTAGCGGAGCCACGCCTCGGCGCAGCCCACGGCCTGGAGCAGCTGCGTGCCGGTGGGGCTCGACTGACTGACGATATTGAGTGCCTTGTGGCCCCAGTGGGAGGGCATCTGGCGGCCACCCGAGTTGGGATCCTCGGCCGCACCGACCGCGGAGAGCAGCATCTCGGTGGGGGTCATCCCGAGGCTCAATAGGAGCGCGCGGTCGCGATAGTAGGGATAGAACCAGTCGTACGCGGGGCGGAGGGCTTTCCCCGCCGCCACCAGCACCCCCTCGTGACCCGCACCCGAGATTTGGAAGAAGATCTTGTTCTGCCGCTTGAGCTGGATCTCCTTGTCGTCGATGCGCCGCGACAGGAGCATCAGCCGATACATGTCGAGCAGGTCGGCCTTGGACAGGGATTTGGCGGCCCGGGGGCGGGGTTGAGCACGCGTCGCCATGGCAGAAAGATAGTCTACTTCGGCCCGCCCAAAAGCTCCGGCAGGCGGCGGAAGTAGTCCGTGGCGGCGCGGACATCCGGGTCGTTCCGCACGAGGAACTCGTCGCGCGCATCGGGTCCCCATCGCACCTCCGCAACACGCAGCGCGAGGTTGCGTCCGATCCGCGCAGCGAGCAGCGAGTCTGGCTCTGCCGCCACGTGGAAGCGGCGCCGCACTCGTTCCAGGAAGGGAGTCACGAGCCGCGTGTCCCACTCCGCGCGGGCATTCATCCAGCTCGCCCGGGCGGCCGGAGTGGCCGGCAACGTCAAGGCGAAGCTGTCGGCCAACGCGTCACCCAACCCCGAGTCGGTGGCCGCGCTCCACCACACGGGTATACGGGCCGGCCGGGGCAGCTCGACGTCGGGCGCGATGCCGCCGCCGCCACGCACGGGCCGGCCATGATCGGTGTGAAAGGTCTCGAGCGTATCCTCCCCGGCGCCGGCGACGCCGCCGAAGGCGCGGTACTCCTCGGAGCGCAGGCCGTGGTAGCGCCGCTGGATGAAGCGGCCGCTGGGCGTGATCACGCGTCCGATGGTCAGCCATATGACGTCGCCCGACGGGGTGAAGAAGACCGTCTGCATGAGCGCTTTGCCGAACGTGCGGCGCCCCAGCAGGAGCGCGCGGTCGTGGTCCTGGAGCGACGCGGCCAGGGCCTCGGCGGCGCTCGCGCTGCCACCGTCGACCAGAACGATCAGCGGCGCGGTGGTGAACTCGCCGTCGCGCTTGGTGACGAACGTCGTGTCGACTTCCTTCTTCCGCCCGCGGGTGCTGAACACCACCGTGTTCTTGGGGAAGAACTCCGATGCGAGCTCCACGGACGCGCGTACCTCACCACCGGGGTTCCGGCGGAGGTCCAAGATGAACTGGGTGGCGCCCTGGCCCCGAAGCCGCTTGAGGGCGTCATGCACCTCGGACGCAGCCTTTTCTCCGAACTCATCGAGGCGCACGTACCCAGTCGCAGGATCGGCTAGCCGCACGATCGAGACCGATGGAATCTTGACGTATTCTCGTTTGAGCGTGACCGAAAACGTGTCGGGCTCGAGGCGTGGGCCGCGCTCGAAGCGCAGGCGAACCTTGGATCCCTTGTCGCCGGACAGCTTCAGCTCGAGCGCTCTCGCATCCAGGCCCGCGACGGTTGTGTCGTCGACGAAGGTGAGCCGGTCTCCGGGCTGGAGGCCGGCTTTGTCCGCCGGGCTCTTCAGCATGACCGCCAGGACGCTCGCGACGCCGTCCACGTTCTCGAGCACCAGGCCGGTGACGGCGAGCTCGCGGCGCTGGAGCTTGGCGGCCTTGTTGCGATCGGCGTAGGACTCGAAGCGGCTGTGTGGATCGAGCGCCTGCAGGACTCCGTCAATCGCGGCGCGGACCAGCTGCGTGTAGGTCACGGAGTCCATGTAATTCACGCGGATGTGATTCAGCACCGCCGAGAACGTTTGCAGCTCTTCATAGGCAGACGGTTGCCGGGGGGCTGGCTGCTGCGCGGACATGCCGACCGCTACGAAGAGCAGCCAGGTAGTGGCCGAAAGGGTACGCGAACGCAGTGGGGGCATTGGGCGGCTCCTATCAACGTCCAAAGTGACTCGCGCAATGCGCCGGAGTTAGGGCGTTTTTTGCGGCACGGTAGCGCGGCCATGCGGCAGCGATCCTGCACCGCAAGTGGCGTGCTATGCGCCCACCGATCCATATTCGTGGTCATGAACGCCGCTGCGATACAGACGGTCCTCCGACATTTTACGTACGGTCTGTACGCGTTGACGGTAAAGCGTGAGGCCGACGAGCACGGCATCACCGCCAACTGGGTCAGCCAGGCCTCGTTTGACCCCGCCATGGTAGTGGTGGCAGTCGAGAGCACGTCGAAGATGATCGAGATGATCCGCGACGCGCACCACTTTGCCATCAGTGTGTTTCACGAAGGGCAGCGCGACCTGGCGGAGAAGCTGGGGCGCGGCCAGGTGGGCGCTATGCCAAAGCTCAAGGGAGTCAAGACCAAGCCGGGGCCGATCTCCGGTGCGCCCGTGCTCGCCGAGGCGCTCGGCTGGGTGGAGTGTCGCGTCGTTGCAACGCTGCCGAGTGGAGATCACACCCTGGTTCTCGGTGAAGTGGTCGAGGCGGGCGTCGAGCGCGAGGGCAAGGAGCTCAAGTACTCCGGCTAGCGCCTGTAGACCAGCTTCCCCCCCACAATTGTGTACCGTACTCGCGCCCGATCGAGCGAATCGGCCGGCGTGGTGAAGAGATTGCGATCCAGTACGACGACGTCCGCGTCACCGCCGGGAGCCAGAGTGCCCCGCTTGGCCTCGTCGAATGTGGCGTAGGCGTTTCCCGCTGTGTACGCCCGCAGCGCCTCTCCCACCGTGATCTTCTGCTCTGGCACCCATCCATCGGGGTGTTTGCCGTCGAGGGTGCGGCGCGTGACCGCCGCGTACACGCCGAGGATCGGATCGAGCGGCGCGACGGTCCAGTCCGACCCGAATGACAGCCTGCCACCCGTGTCAAGCAGCGTGCGGAATGGGTAGGTGGTCTTGATGCGGACGGGCCCGATCCGCTGCTCCACCCAACGCCCGTCATCAATAGCGTGGTAGGGTTGTACCGACGCGATCACCCCGAGCTTCCCGAACAGGGGGATATCCTGCGGGCGCAGGTGCTGGGCGTGCTCGACCCGGAAGCGCCGGTCGCGCGGCCCGTGTGCCCCTGCCACGCTGTCGTAGATCGACAAGAGGATCGCGTTGGCGCGGTCACCGATCGCGTGGACGGTGACCTGTAGGCCCGACGAGTCGGCGCTGCCGATCCAGCTGCGCATGTCCGCCTCCGGGTGCTGCAGCAGTCCACGGTAACCCGCCGAATCGCTGTAAGGCTCAAAGAAGTACGCGGTACGCGATCCCGCCGAGCCGTCCATGTAACCTTTGAGCCCGCCGATCTTCACCCAGTCGTCGCCGCGCCCCGACCGGCTCACCGTCTCCGCGACGGCCCGCCAGGAATCGAGCGGTAAATAGAGCGCGACCCGCATGGTCAGCCGGCCAGCCCGCTCGAGGCGCCGATAGGACGCGAGATCGGCCCACGACGCGGACATGTGGGAGGTGGCGGTCACGCCGAGCGATGCGGCGTGCGCCAGTGCGCGGGCGAGGGCCGAGTCGCGCTGAGCGGGCGACGGGTCGGGGATGACGCGCCCGATGAGATCGAGCGCCCGGTCCTTGAAGATGCCGGTCGGCTCGGCCATCCGCGGATCCCGCAGGATCTCGCCGCCCGAGGGGGTGGGGGTGTCCTTGGTGACAGCCGCGGCACGCATCGCGGCCGCGTTGGCCAGCGCCTCGTGGCCGTCTAGCCGACTCACGAATACCGGGTTGGCCGGGGTGACGGAATCGATCCACTCGTGACGCGGGAGCGGCTGACCGACCCAGAGCGTGTGGTCCCAGTCGCCGCCGGTGATCCAGTCGCCAGGCTTCAGGGTCTTCGCGTATTGCTTGAGGCGCCGCACGAACTCTTGCGGGGTCGCCGCATCGCGCAGGTTTACCGACGCGAGCTGGAAGCCGCCGTCGATGAAGTGGGTGTGCCCGTCGGTGAAGCCGGGCAGGACGAGCCCGCCGTCGGCCTGAATCCGTTGGGTCTTGGGGCCCGCGTAGCGCCCGACGTCCGAGTCGGCACCGATCGCGAGGATCTTACCGTCGGCGATGGCGATGGAACCCCGCTGCGGGGCTCCGGTCGAGAGGCCGGTCCAGACCATCCCGCCCGTGATGATGATGTCGGCCTTTGGGGCGCAGGCCGCGAGGGTGAGGCACAGGACTCCGAGAGACAGGCGTCGGCGCATGCGGCTTCCTCAGCGGAGCTTGGTGATGCGGTGGATGGTCTCGAGCGCGGCGATCGGGTCCGGACCTGCCGTCTTTCCCGAGCCCGGCTCGGCAGACGGCGACTGGGACGCGAGGGCATCGCGGATGTCGAGCAGCACTTCGAGCAACAGCTGCTCGCGCTGGTAGGCGGCGTCGATATCCGCCATGCGCACCTGGTCGCTGGCAGCCTTGGCGCGCTCGTAGGCGTCGCGGTAGATGGACTCGAGATTACCGAGGACGCGGTCGCGGGAGCGTGGCATGGACAGAAAATACCTTCTAGACCGACCGCACTACCAGCCCGCTGGGCACCTTCGGGACGAAGTACGTGGACTTGGGCGGCATGACGTCGCCCGCATCCGCTACCGCGAATACTTCCCGTACTTTCGTGGGATTGAGCAGGACCGCGGCGGCGGCCCGACCGTTGCGGACCGCGTCGAACGCCGCGCGCGGATCGGGCGTGTAGGCGAGCGACGGCGTCGCCGTGCCCGCTCCGAGGATGCGCTGCACCACGAGCGACTCGATCCGGGCCACATCCAGTGCGCGGATCGCGGGTGCGTTCAGTTCCGGGACGCCGTCGAGCGCCGCCTCGTTCTTCAGGACCAGAGTGACATCGTAGCCGCCGGGGAACGCTACGATGCAGGCGGTGCGCTCACGCCCGAGCTCCGCCAGCCGCTCCATCCGATCCATGCAGGGCGCGACTCGCCCGACCTCGAACCACTCCCGCCAGGCGGCGACCAGGTTTGGTGCATCGCGCCCCGCCCCGAAAATGATGCGGTGCGTAGGCAGGATGGTGAGGCCCGGATCGGCCGCCGACACGATGAACGAGAGGACGCGGTCGGCGCGCGGCTGCTCCCGGGCATAGGCCGCGGCGGTCTCGTAGCGGTGATGCCCGTCTGCGATGTAAAGCTGAGCTCGGGCTGCCAGCCGGGCGAGCTCCACAGCCTCGTCGCCCGAGACGACCCAGAGGCGGATGCCGACACCGTCGAGCTCCGCACGGGCAGCCGGCACGCCGGACGAACGCTTCACGAGCGCTTGTGCCAACAATCGGTCGGGGTCCGGCGCGAGCAAGAAAATGGATTCGAGGTTCGCCGCGGTGGCGCGCAGCAGCGCCAGCCGGTCGGCCTTGGGCGCCGAGTGCGTCTGCTCGTGCGGCCGCACGCGCCGCGTCGCGAAGGGCTCGGCGCGCACGGCGCCCAGCATCCCGATGCGCGTCCGCCGCTCGCCCGACGGTACGGCGTAGTCCTGCGCGACGATATACACCGAGTCCGCAGGATCGGGGCGCACCACCCCCGCCTCCCGCCACGTCTTGAGCAGCGTTGCGGCCTGCGCGTAACGGTCACCGCTCCCGCCGCGTCCTGACGGCGCTTCCGGCAGAATGAGATGCACGATATTGTGGGGATCCCGCGCGGCGAAGCGGGCGCGGTCCTCGCTGGAAATGACGTCGTACGGGGGCGCGATGAGCGCACTCACGTCTTTCGCGGCGTACCGCTCCCCGCGGAACGGCGCGACCAGCGGCGGCAGTTCGGCATTCACGATTGCCCGGAGCCTCCCGTGTCCCTGCGCGAAGCCCAGCAAACGGTCGATCGGTGGATCGGCCAATATAAAGAAGGATACTTCCCCCCGCTCACCAACCTCGCACGGCTCACGGAGGAGGTCGGTGAGCTGGCGCGGGAACTGAACCACCGATTCGGCGAGAAGACGAAGAAGCCCGAAGAGTCGGAGGGCTCGATCGCGATGGAGCTGGCCGACGTCCTGTTCGTCGTCATCTGCCTCGCCAACTCGCAGGGGATCGACCTGGACGACGCCTTCGCGCAGATGATGCGAAAGGTCACCTCCCGCGACGCCGATCGCTGGACCAGGAAGGCACGCTGACTTCCTCGTAGATGCGCTGGTAGGACACGAGCCGGTCGGGATCGAACGCGCCGCGCTCCGCCGCCTGCCGCACCCCGCAGTCCGGCTCGGCGAGGTGGCGGCAGTTGTCGAAGCGGCACTGGTCGAGGAAGGGCTGGAATTCGGCGAAGTAGACGGCGAGGCGCTCCGGGTCGATCCCCCACGTACCCACCTCGCGCAACCCTGGCGTGTCCACGACATAGCCTCCTGTCGCCACCGGCACGACCAGCGCAGCGCGGGTGGTGTGCTTCCCCGTATCCCACTTCGCGCTGATCTCGCCGATGCGGAGGTTCAAGCCAGGGTCGAGCGCGTTCAGGAGGCTGGACTTTCCCACGCCCGATTGCCCAGCCAGCACTGACTCCCGCCCCCGCAGGAGATCGCGCAGCGCGACAAGCCCCTCCGGCTGTTTGACCGACGTGCCGAGCACCTGATAGCCGGCCGGCGCGTAGCGCCGCTGCAGCGCATCGAGCGCGGTGCGGTCGAGGTCGACCTTGTTGAGGATGAGCACCGCGGGGATCCGGTTTGCCGCTGCGATCACGAGGAATCGATCGAGCATGCGGGGGCTCGGGTCCGGGCTTCGAGCCGACGCGACGACCACGACCTGGTCGACGTTGGCGGCGATGGGCTGCGCCCGTGGGCTCCGCTCACCGGCGGCGCGGCGGGCCAGCACGCTCTTGCGCGGCCGCACCGCGGAGATGGTAGCGTGCCCGTCGGCCTGCAGTTCGAGCTCCACCACGTCACCCGCCACCACGCGGTCGTCGTCCCGGTGCTTGAGCTTGCCGCGCAGCACCGCGACGACTTCGCCACCCTCGGTGTGCACGCGATAGGCGGAGCCGGTGCGCACCAGCACGACGCCGGTAGTCATCACACTCTCTCCTCGTCCTCCGCCTCTCTTCCCTGCCCCTGGATACACGCGTCGAGCTGCCACTTGACGTCCTGCAGGGTCAGAGCGAGCAACGGGGCAAGGGCGTCGGCGGGCGTGGCGCCCCGGAAGAGGTAGTCCGTCTCGAGGTGTCCGATCGGACGATCACCCGCGTCAGACCAGCGCACGAACAATAGCGCCGCACCGTAGCGGCCTTGAGCGTCCGGGGCATCGTCGACGTACGTCCCCACGGAGTACGATTGGCCGTCGCTCCCGGAGAACGCGGGCGCGCGCTCGTGCACCCGCTGGTAGCCGCCCAGGGTACCGTCCGTCAGCTCCGCCGTAGGGACTCCCGCACCATGTTGCCGACCAGAAACGCCACGTTGGCCGGCCGCTCGGCGAGCCGGCGCATGAGGTAGGGATACCACTGGGTGCCGAACGGGACATAGACGCGCACGTTGTATCCCTGGCGCCGCAGCCCGTGCTGTAGGTCGCGCCGCACACCGTACAGCATCTGAAACTCGAAGCGCGAGGGCTGGATGCCCTTGTCGCGCGCGAACGCCTTGGCGTGCTCGATGATGCGAGCATCATGCGTCGCGATGCCGGGGTAGTTGCCCTTGAGCATGAGCCGCTCCATGCAGCGCACATAGGTGGCATCCACATCGCGTTTGTCGGGAAAGGCGACCGTCTCGGGCTCCTGATACGCGCCCTTGCACAGCCGCACACGGGCGCCAAGCGCGATGATCTGCTCCACGTCCTGCTCAGTGCGCCGCAGGTACGACTGCAGCACCACGCCGACCGCGTTCCCGAACTCGGGGTAGAACGTGCGCTTGAAGAGCTGCAGGGTGCGATCGGTGTAGTCGGACTGCTCCATGTCGATGCGCACGAAGGAGCCGTGGGCCTTCGCCCGGGCGATGATGGCGCGCACGTTCTCGACGCACACCGCTTCGTCGATGTCGAGGCCCATCTGGGTGAGCTTGACCGAGACGTTGGCATCGGCCCCGGCGGCCTTGATCCGGTCGAGCGTGTCGAGGTAGGTGTCGCGAGCAGCCTGTGCCTCAGCGGCGTTGCGCACCGACTCGCCCAGCAGGTCGAGGCTCGCGGTGAGCCCAGCGCCGTTCAAGTCTTCCAACGCCGCGACTCCCGAGTCTACTGTTTCGCCCGCGACGAAACGCGAGGCGAAGCGGCGGGCCAAGCCGTTGCCGCGGATGAACCGGAAGACCCGGGATTGCTCGCTGAGCCACAGCAAGGCGGCGCGGAGCATCTTGGGACGAGGGACTGGGGGTTAGGGACTTAGGGGTAAAACTTGCCGTTCCGCTGCGCCTGGTCGCGCAGCGCGTCGCACGGGGCGAACCGGGCGCCATAGCGCTCGGCGAGCCGCTCGAGCTCTCCCACGATACGCGCCGCGCCGAGGTCATCGGCGTGCCGCAGCGGGCCGCCGCGAAAGGGCGGAAACCCGAAACCGAAGATGGCGCCGACATCGCCGTCGCGGGGGGTACGCACGATCCCTTCCCCCACGGCGCCCGCGGCCTCGTTCAGCATCACGAGAATCAGCCGCTGGATGATCTCCGCGGGCCTCGGGCCTCCATTCGGATGGGCCCCGATCACTTCGTACACGGCCGCGTCGACGCTGCCCTTCTTACCGCCCGCGTACTTGTAGAATCCGTTCCCCGCCTTGCGCCCCAGCCGCCCGCTCTTGACCATGCCGGCGAACGCGGGCACGGGCGCGAACCGCTCACCGAACGCCTCGTGCATCACGCCAACCACCTTCTCGCCCACGTCCATCCCGACTTCGTCCAGCAGCGTGATGGGCCCGACGGGGAAGCCGAACTCGACCATCAGCCGGTCGATGTCTTCGATCGCCACGCCTTCGACGAGGAGATGACCCGCCTCATTCATGTAGGGCGTGAGAATCCGGTTGATCCAAAAGCCGGGACTGTCCTTCACGACGATGGCCGTCTTGCCCATGCGGCGGCCGAACCCGACGGCGGTGCTGACGACCTGCGCCGCGGTGCGCGCCGACGGAATGACCTCGAGCAGCGGCATCCGGGCGACCGGTGAGAAGAAATGCATCCCGACGACCTGCTCTGGCCGGCTCGCAGCCTCGGCGATCCGGTGGATCGGGATCGTCGACGTGTTGGACGCGAACACCGCGTCCGGGGCAGTCGCCGCCTCGACCTCGCGCAGCACCTGCTGCTTGACCTGGAGGTCCTCGAACACCGCCTCGATGACGAGCTCGGCCCGGCCGAACCCGCTGTAGTGATCGCTCCCCGAGAGCAGCGCGACGAGCCGGGCGTGCTCGTAGGGGGTGATGCGGCGCCGCTTGAGCCGGTCGTCGAGGATGTCGCGCGCCGCCGCGAGGCCCTTCGCAACCCGCGGGAGATCGGCGTCCTTCATGCGCACGTCCACCCCCGCCTGCACGACCGCGGTGCCCGCAATGCCCGACCCCATGAACCCCGCGCCCACGACCCCGAGGCGGCCCACGACCGCCGGCGTCGGTGGGTTGGGGATTCCGAAGTCCTTTTTGAGAGTTTCGGGCGGCGCGGAAAACCAACGCCCGGCCCAGTGGGTTGCCGTCGAGCAGCCATCCGCGGAAGCCGCCCGGCCGCTTGCGCCGTGGGCGCCACCCGCCCGCCATGCGTTGTGCAGCGGCGATGGTGACGTCCTTGAGAATGGCGGGATGGACCAGCTCGTCGACGATGCCGAGGCGGAACGCCTTCTTGGCGGCTTCGACCTTGCCGGCGAGGATGATGTCGAGCGCCGCGCGGGCGCCGATCAATCGGGGGAGCCGCTGGCAACCGCCCGCGCCCGGGAGAATGCCGAGTTGTACCTCCGGGAGGCCGAGCTGGGTCCGGGAGTGATCGGAAGCCACGCGGTACCCGCAGGCGAGCGCGAACTCGAGCCCACCGCCCAGGCACGCTCCATGGATCCCGACGGCGACCGGTTTGGGGAAGCGGGCCACCCGGCCCAGCATTTCCTGCCCCTCGGCCGAAAGCCGCTCGGCTTCCGAGGCGGTGGTGAGCCGAACGAACTCCTCGATGTCCGCACCCGCGATGAAGTTCTCGGGTTTCCCCGAAAAGAACGCGACGGCTCGTACGGCAGTGTCGTGCTCCAACGCATCGAACGTCGCGAGCAGGTCCTGCTTCACCGCGGCCGAGAGCTTGTTGACCGGCTCGCCCTTCAGGTCGAAGGTCACGACGGCAACGGCGTTGTCGGCGAGCTCCCAAGTGAGTGCCGCGCCCGGAGGCATCAGCGGCGCTCCAGCACCATGGCGAAGCCCATGCCGCCCTGTGCGCAAATCGACAGTAGCCCGAACTGCACGTCCCGCCGGACCATTTCGTTCGCGAGCGTGGTGACGATCCGCGTGCCGGTAGCGCCGAACGGATGCCCGATCGCGATGGAGCCGCCCATCACGTTGATGATGTCTTCGTTGATCTTCCAGCCTTTGGCGGCCCAGCCTTGGAAGTTCGAGAGCACCTGCGACGCAAACGCCTCATGCACCTCGATCAGGCCGAGCTCTTTCCACTCGATGCCCGCCCGCTCGAGCGCCTTGGGGACGGCGAAGATGGGTGCCTGCAGCAGCTGCCACCCGGGATCCACCGCCGCGACGGCGTAGGAGCGGACGTAGGCGAGCGGCGTATAGCCGAGCGCGCGCGCCGCCGAATCGCTCATCAACAGAACCGCGGAGGCACCGTCGGTGAGCGGCGAGGAGTTGGCGGCCGTGACGCTGCCGTAGCGGCGGTCGAAGACCGGTTTGAGCTTCGCCATCTGCTCGAGCGACGTATCCCGGCGGATCCCGTTGTCCTGGGTGATCACCCCGTCGCTCGGGCGGCCTCCGGGCCCGAACCAGGGCACGATCTCCGCCGAGATCCGGCCGTCGTCCGTCCCCCGGGCCGCGAGCTCGTGGCTGCGCAGCGCCCAGCGATCCTGGGCGGTACGCGCGATGTGGTTCTCCTTGGCCATCTTCTCGGCCGACTGGCCCATCGACTCGCCGGTCGAGGGCTCGGCGATGGCGGGTGACACGGGAACGAGGTCGCGCGGCCGGATCCGACTCAGTGTGCGAAGCCGCGCGCCCAGCGACTTGGCCTTGCTCGCCTCCACCAGGATGTCGGCGAGGCGTCGCGAGGCGAGGATCGGGATGTCGGAGAGCGACTCCACGCCGCCGGCGAGCACGACCTCGGCATCGCCGAGCACAATCTCGTCGTACGCGTTGGCGACGGCCTGTCCGGACGAAGCGCAGGCGCGGTTGAGTGAGTAGGCAGGAATTTCCTTGGGGAATTGCGGCAGGAGGCTCACCTCGCGGGCGACGTTCGGGACGAGCGCCGACGGGACCACCTGCCCGAAGATCACGGCGTTCACGTCAGTGCCGTCCAGATTAGTGCGCTCGAGGAGCTCGCGCGCTACGAACCGGGCCATGTCCACCGCCCGGGCGTCCTTCAGCACCGTCCCCGACTTGCAGAACGGCGTGCGGCAACCGGCAATCACCGCCACGCGCCGTCCGTTGGCAACCGGCATTACATTCCCCTCCCGGAAGTCTCGAAACCTACCCCGGGCCCGCCGCTGGGCCAAGCTGGAGAACGTCGACGAGCGAGACACCCTTTTCGCATCGCACGCGCGCCACCGCGCTCGCATCGATGGCTGCCGAGCCAGTGGACGTCCTGGTCATCGGAGGTGGGATCACGGGCGCCGGGATCGCCCGCGACGCGGCGCTTAGAGGCTTTCGCACGGCCGTGGTGGACAAGGGCGATCTCGGGGGTGGGACCTCGTCGCTTTCATCCCGGCTCATCCACGGCGGGATCCGCTATCTCGAGCAAGGCGAGCTTCGCCTGGTATTCGAGGCCAGCCACGAGCGTCGCGTGCTGCTCGGCATCGCGCCGCATCTGGTGCACCCCCTGCCCTTCCTCTTCCCGGTCTACCGCGGCGCGCGGATACCGGCCTGGAAGCTCCGCGCGGGAATGTGGCTGTACGATCTGCTCGCGGCGTTCCACAATGTGAAATGGCACCGCTGGCTGGGACGCAAGGCGACCCAGCGTCTGGAGCCGGGGCTGCGGGATAAAGAGTTGAAGGGTGCGGCCCTGTACTACGACGCGCAGACCGACGACGCCCGCCTCGTGATTGCGACCATGCGCAGCGCCGCGCAGGCGGGCGCGCTGGTCGCGAACTACGCAGAAGCCACGGCGCTCCTCAAACCGGACGGCAGGGTGGGCGGCGCGACCATGCGGGACCGCCTGACGGGCCAGGCTTCGACGATACGGGCGCTCGTGGTCGTGAACGCGGCCGGACCCTGGGTAGACCGCGTGCGGAGCCTCGACGACACCGGTGCCGATCCCCTGCTCCGACCCACCAAAGGCGTGCACGTGGCGGTGCCACGCAAACGCATCGGGCACACGCACGCGCTCACCCTCACGTCCCCCATCGACGGGCGCGTGATGTTCGTGCTGCCGTGGGACGATCTGAGCTACATCGGGACTACGGACAGCGACGACGATGCGTCTCCCGATGAGGTGCGCGCGACCGCGGATGACGTCGTCTACCTGCTGCGGTCGGCCAACGCATTCTTCCCACATGCGCGGCTCTCGCCGGCGGACGTCGTCGCCAGCTGGGCGGGGTTGCGACCCCTGCTGCGGCCGCCGCGGGACGTCACGGCATCCGCGGCCTCGCGCGAACACCGCGTGGTCGAAAGTCCGAGCGGTCTGTTAACGATCGCCGGCGGTAAACTCACCACCTACCGCGTCATGGCTCGCGACGTGGTAGATCGCGTCGCGGCCCGCCTGCGCGAGCTGGACGGCCGCCCCCGCGCCCCCCGGGTGCCGACGGATCGGTTACCGCTCCCGGGAGGCGAGACGGCCGACCTGGAGGGGCTCGTCAAGGCGGCCATGGATCGGGGGGCGTCGGACCGGACGGCCCGCCATCTGGTGGCCCGCTACGGCAGCGAGTCAGCGGCGGTGCTGAACCTGGTGGACCGGGACCGGGCGCTGGGGCGGCCCATCGTCGCCGGGCGGCCGGCGCTGTGGGCCGAGGTGGCGCACGCGGTGGAGCGCGAGATGGCCGTTCGGCTCTCGGATGTGCTGGTGCGGCGGCTCCATCTGTTCTATGCGACCAGCGACCAAGGGGTGCCGGCGGCGAGCCCGGTTGCGGAATGGCTAGCGGAGCCGCTCGGCTGGGACGCAACCCGCCGTGCGGAGGAGGTGACCGGGTACAGGGAGCTGGTTGAGCGATCCCGCGCCTTCGCCAAGGAAGCGGCGACCGTCGGGGAGTCCTGAGCGCCGACTAACGCCGGCTGCGAGACTTAGCGAGCAGCCGCAGGATCTCCAGGTACAGCCAAATCAGGGTCACCATCAGGCCGAAGGCGCCGTACCACTCCATATACTTGGGCGCTCCGGCGGCCGCGCCAGACTCGATGAAATCGAAGTCGAGGATCAGATTCAGCGCCGCGACGACTACGATGATCCCGCTGACCACGATGCTGGCCGTGCTATTCCCCTGGAGGAACGGCAGGGCGATCCCGAAGAAGGAGAGCACGAATCCCACGAGGTAGAACAGGGCGATCGCCCCCGTCGCCGCGACGACGCCGAGCTTGAACTTCTCGGTTGGCTTGATGAGCCCCGAGCGATAGGCGAGGAGCATAGCCGCCAGCGTGGCGAACGTGAGGCCCACCGACTGCATCGCGATCCCCGGATACCTGGTCTCGAGCAAGGCCGACAAACCGCCCAGCGCCAATCCCTCGAGCGCCGCATAGATTGGAGCGGTCACTGGCGACCAGTCCTTCTTGAAGATCGTGACGATGGCGACCACCAGCCCGCCGATCGCGCCCACCAGTATCCAGGGGCCTGCAACCGACGGATTGAGCGCCGTGCGGACCTGTGCCCAAACCCACGCTGCAGGGACGACAACCAAGAACAACAGCAAGGCCGTCCGGTTCACCGTGCCCTCGACCGTCATCGCCGGCGCCGTAGGGTCGCGCCGGACATCGGCGAAGGTCTTGGCATTCAGGGCCGGATTCGACGTACGCATCAACGCCATGGCTCCTCTTTCGCTGGAGTGCGGTCCTTCAATTTAACCTAGTTCTCGACGTTCCTTCGGATGCTCAACTCCATCCCCTGAGGCTCCGGATGTAGTCGTGCAGCACCAGGAACTTCTCAAACACCGGCACGCCCTTGCGCTTGCGCCCGAACTCGGCGAACAGCTCGCGCAGTCGCCCGCGCCGCGACACGTAGAACCGGAACGTCTCGGCGAAGTCCTCCTGCGGATGCGTCGCGGCGTACGCCGTGACGTAGTTCGGGAGGGTGGTGGTGACGCCCCGGCGCTCGAAGTCCACCCACTTCGAGTCGGCGACCCGATACGCCTTGCGCACCTCCCCGAACGCCCGCCGGAACCGCCCGGTCCGGGTGAACGACCAGTTGTGATAGAGGAAGGAGTGTCCCAGCTCGTGCAGGATCAGCCCGCTCAGCATGTTCCACGAGATCTCGTCGCGGCGCCGCCGCTTGCCGGTCACGTAGCGGCGCTCGATCTCGATGATCTTGGGTGTCCGATGGGTCACGCCGGAAACGCCCGGCCGCAAGAGCACCCGGTAGTTCCAATCCTTGAGACGGCCGACGACCAGGAGCTGCCGTACCCGCCGCAGGGCCTGGCGGATCAAGTCGCGTCCGGTGGCATCCTTGCCGCACCACGGGCAGACGTCCATCCAGTCGTTCACGCCCTTGTTGCAATGCGGGCAAATGTTTTGGAACTCCTGGTAGCGCCATTTCTGCGGGCGTCCGCACCAGGGGCACGACCGCATCGGGTACATCACGCCGCCGCCGCAGCCCCACTGGCAGCGCCGGTGGTACTTGAATCCCTTGGGGGCCTTGAGCGGCTCCGGGCTCGAGTCCTGGTCGGCGATGTCGCGACCGCACCAGGGGCAGAACGAGAAGCTGTCCGACACCACCCAGCCGCAGTAGTAGCACTCCGCGCCTGTCTCCTTGGTGGTGTCGCGCCATTCGAGCCGGCGGCCGCAGTTCGAGCAATTCGCCCAGAAGCGCTGCACTTCGGCCGCGCACCGAGGACAGCGCAGCTCGGGCGTCGGGATCTCGCGCTTACGCCCGGCCACGCGCCAGTGCCTCGTCCACGATCCGCTGGATGAACGCGTTATAGCTCATGTCCGCCTTCTGGGCCGCGTCCGCCATCTCGTTCTCCTGCGCGAGAAACGGGTTGGGGTTGACCTCCAGGACATAGACGGCGTCGTCGTGCGTCAGCCGCAGGTCGACGCGTCCGTAGTCGTGGAGCCAGAGGGCATGGAACGCCGTGGTGCAGGTGTCCGCGATCTTGGCCGCAACCTCGTCCGACAGTCCCTTCGCGAACACGTTCTTGATCTTCTTCCGCTTGCGGTACTCTTCGTCCCACTTGGCCTTGTACGTCGCAATGCGATGCTCCCCGTCGGACTCGCCGAACGTCAGCTCGACGATGGGCAGCACCTGGAGCGTGCTGTTCCCGATCAGCCCCGCGTACAGCTCCCGGCCTTCGATCAGCTCTTCGACAATGGCCGCCTGATGGAACTTCTCATGGATGAACTTCACCCGCACCTCGAGCTCCTCATCGTCCTTCACCACCGAGGCCTGCGCGATACCCACAGAGGCGTCCTCCAACAGCGGCTTCACGATGAGCGGGAACCGCAACTCCGACGGGCGCACCGGCTTCTGTCCCGGGCGAAACTCGGCGAACGCCGGCACCCGGATCTCGTGGTGCGCGAGGATTTTCTTGGTGAGCGACTTGTTGCGCGCGACGAGCAGTCCCGTTGGAGACGACCCCGTGTAGCGATAGCCATGCATCTCGAGCACGGTGGCCAGCGCGTACTCGTGCCGGGCGTGTCCGCGGAACGACTCGCACCCGTTGAACACGAGCTTCGGCTGGAACGCGGCCAGCCGCTCGAGCACCGGTGGTAGCTGGTCGGCGACGCCGACCATCAGGACGTCGTGTCCCTGGGCGATCAGCGCCCGGGCGACGTCGTATTCCGCCTCCTCAACCTTGGCGTCGACTTCCTTCTTGTAGTCGGCGTCCTCCCAGTCAGGGTGAAGTGTGTCGAACACGACGGCGATTTTCACGCTTTCACCCGCGCCATGTCCCGCCCGACCGTGCTGAGCGAGATCAGGATGACCAAGCCTCCCACGGCGCCGGCCGTCGGCAGCAACAGCATCGCGGGCCGCAGGCCAAACCGATCGGACAGATACCCGATGAGGGGCGGCGCGATCGCATCGCCAGCGAGGTGCGAGAACAGCACGTAGGCGCCGAGCACCGAAGCGCGGACGGCCCCCGGCACCACGTCTAGGATCACGGCCGACAGCGGTCCGTTGTACCACGAGTAGAGGAAGAACGTCCCGAACAGGAGCGGCACGAACAGCCGGAGCTCATCGATCAGGAGGAGTGCGGCGCACACGGGCCCGCCCAACACGAACCCCGCGCCCGACACGACGACCCGCCCGCCGCTCCAGCGCGACAGCAGCCAGTCTCCCGTCCGACCGCCGAACAACGCGCCCAGCGCCCCGCCGGCGAGCCCCCACACACCGAACTGTCTTCCCACGGCGGCGACCGGCAGGCCGTGGGTGCGTTCCAGGAAGCTCGGCGCCCAGGCGATCAGACCGTTCACGGCGAAGGTCACGAGCGCCCCGCCCACGAACATCCAGATCAAGGTCGGCGTGCGAAGTACCGTCCCGGCGGCCTGTAGGAAATCGCCGAATGCCGTGGCGGCGACTTCGCTCGCTTCGGTCGTGCCCCGCACGGCCACCGGCACCAGCCGGAACACGGTCCACACGATGCCGATGCTCACGCAGGCGGAGAACACCGCCGTATCGATGCCGCGCGGCAGCCCCTCGAACAGATCGAGCACGCCGGAGAGCGCAGCGCCCGCGAGCGTGAGCCATATGAGTGGTGCGCCGAGCCGCAGCGCCTCGTGGGCCCCCACGCGCCCGCGCGCGTACCAGCTCTTCACGGTGGCGCGGATCGTCGGCGGCGGGCGCCGGCGCGGCTCGCGCAGCCGGGACGCGAGCAGCGCGAGCAGAAAGCCGGGGACACCGAGGGCGACGAACGCGGCGCGCCAGCCGTAGCGCTCGGCGAGCACGCCGCCGAGCCAGATCCCGAGCACGCCGCCAAAGGCCATCCCAACGGAGTAGATCCCGAGGGCAAAGGCGCGTCGCTTGCCCTGGAAGAACTCGGCAAGCAACGCCTGGGCAGCCGGCCCATAGCCCGCCTCCCCTACGCCCACCAGCGAGCGGCACGCCAAGAGCTGCCAGAACCGGCTCACCGTCGCCCCGAGCGCCGTGAAGGCGCTCCATAACCCCACGCCGAACGCGATCACGGCGCGCCGGGATTTCAGGTCCCCGACAACACCGAGCGGCAACGCCGCGAGGGAGAGGACGATCACGTAGGCAGACCCGAGCCAGCCGAGCTGCTGATCCGACAGGACGAGCTCCCGCTTGATCGGCTCGAACAGCGCGTAGACGACGTTGCGGTCGATGTAGTTGAGGAGATTGATGAGCGTCAACAGTCCCAGGGCGTACGCCGCGTACGCCCGGGAGGTGGCCGCGGGGCCGGCGCGCTCAGGGTCTGCGCCCGACAGTCGTCGCCTCCGCGCGCGCGTCGCGGTCCGCTTTCGCCTCCTGGTATGCCTCGGTGAGCTGCCGCATGATCTCCTCGCGCCGGTCATACAGCCGGCGCAGCCGCCGCTTCTTCCGTTTGGCGAGCGCGTACGCGGCGAGGATGGGGAAGCCGATGGTGTTGTCGAGGTAGCACACCACCGTACCCGGCAGCTTGTCGGGGTCCACCTTCCCCCAGCTGACGGCTTCGGCCGGCGTGGCTCCGGACAGGCCGCCCGTGTCGACGCGGGCGTCAGTCATCTGAAGGTAGTAGTCATGGCCTTTCTCGCTGATACCCAGCACTTCCTGGATCTGCGGCTCCGTCTGCAGCACGAAGTTCTTGGGGCTGCCGCCGCCGATGATCAGGATGCCGCTTTTGCCGCCGTGCGTCTTGGCGTCGAACACGATCGCCGACGTCTCGTTCACGTCCGCGCTGGGATCGAAGCGCAGCAGCGATCCCGTCAGCGCCTGCTCGGCCACGTTCATCCCGATGGACGAGTCTCCCGGGGACGAGGTGTAGATCGGCACGGCGCAATGGTGCGCCACGCCGAGCACCGACTTCCGCGAGATCCCCAGCGTCTTCTCGCGCTCGAGGATATAGCCGCCCAACAGGTAGTGGTACTCCGCCGTGCTCATGGGCCGCTGGAACTCCGGGCCCGCCGACACTTCCCGGATATAGGCGTCGGTCGAGAGCAGCACCTCGTAATCGAAGAAAATGTCGTAGATGCGCACGACGCCTTCCTCCCGCAGCTCCACGTCGTCCGCGAACGGCGTCCCCCGGTGCATCGTCAGACCCAACCCGAAATGCGCGTCATGATACAGGTTCGCGCCGGTCGAGACGATCCAGTCGATGAACCCCGCCTCGAGCAGCGGGATGATGGTCGACATCCCGAGTCCCGCGGGTGTCATCGCGCCGGTGAGGCTCATGCCGACGGTGACGTCGTCCTCGAGCATCAGCTCCGTGAACAGGCGGCACCCCTCGGCGAGGCGCCCCGAGTTGTAGGCGAGGAACGCGTTGTCCACCAGCTCGGGTACCGTCTCCCGCCCGGTGATAGGCTTCGGATCGATGCGCTGGCCGCGCAAGAAATCTTTGCGTGTGGTCATGGCACCTCCGCGTCGCTTTGGGTCTCGATCGGAAAGGCTTGGCTGCGGCGCTCCCGCGCCTGCCGTACGGTCGCGACGGCCTCCCGCGGGCTGTCGGTAACGGTGAAGAGCCGGAGATCGGTGGTGGCGATCTTGCCCTCCCCCGCGACGCGGTCTTTCAGCCACTCCACGAGACCGCCCCAATACTGGGCTCCGAACAGGATCACGGGGAAGTTGCTCACCTTCCCGGTCTGAATCAGCGTGAGCGCCTCGAACAGCTCGTCCATCGTCCCGTATCCTCCCGGGAAGACGATGAATGCGGTCGAGTACTTGACGAACATCGTCTTGCGGACGAAAAAGTAACGGAAGTTGATGGAGCGCTCGACGTAAGGATTGAGCCCCTGCTCGAACGGCAGCTCGATGTTGCAACCGATGGACAGACCGTTTCCCTCCTGTGCCCCGCGGTTCGCGGCCTCCATGATCCCGGGGCCGCCCCCCGTGATGATCGGGAACCCTTCCTGCGCGAGCATGCGCGCGGTTTCCACGGCTTTCTCATAGTAGGGGTCGTCCGGCGTGGTGCGGGCCGATCCGAACACCGTCACGGCGTTGTACACGTCGGAAAGGGTGTCGAACCCTTCGACGAACTCTCCCATGATCCGGAGGACCCGCCACGAGTCCGTTTTGACGAACGCGCGCCGCTCGCGGGGAACCTGGGCGAGGAGGCGTTCGTCCTCAGTGACCGGTGTACGCTGCGAGCCGCTGGAGCGCTGAGACATGGTCGTCCTGCACGTTATAGAAGAAGGGAGAGAAGCGGACGTGTCCCGGCCGGGCGTCTACGACGATCCCGCCGGCGGCGAGATGTCGCACGCCCGCGGCCGGGTCGGCCGCGGGGAGCATGACGATCGCCGACCGATCCTCGGCGCGCGAAGCGACGTGGGGCCGGAAGCCGTGGTCTCGGGCCCGCGCGACCAGATCCTCGGTGAGCGCCGATGTCACTCGGCGGATGGCCGGGACGCCAATTTCGTCGATGTATTCAAGGCCTCCCAGCTGCGCATACACCGCCGCGAGCGCCGGCGTACCGAGCTCGAAGCGTCGCGCGTCATCGTGCAGCTCGAGCGTGCGGGAATCGAAGGCGAACTGGTTCTTGTGGCCGAACCATCCGGCGATCCCCGGGGCGAGCCGCCGCGCGAGCTCGTCGCGAACGTACAACAGCACGATCCCCGGCCCGCCGAGCAGCCACTTGAGCCCCCCGGCGATGAGAAAGTCCACGCCTGCGGCCTTCACGTCCACGGGCACCTGTCCCACGGACTGGTAGGCGTCGACCAGGGTCAGGGCGCCGCACTTGTGAGCGGCATCCGCCACGCGCTTGATGTCCTGGATGGCCCCGCTCGTGAAGTACACGTGCGACGTGGCGACGAGAGCGGTGCGGTCATTCACCGCTCGGGCGATGGCCTCGACCGGCACCGAGACCTGGTCCGGGCTCTCGACCACCACCAGCTCCACGCCACGGTCCCGCTTCGCGAGCCATTGGTAGGCGACCGTGGGAAAATCGAGCGACGTGATCACGACCCTGGGCCGGCGCCGGTAGTCGAGCGCCTCGGCCACCGCCGATAGGGCCACCGAAACGCTGGGCGCAAGAGCGATTTCCTCAGGGCTCGCACCCACGATCCGCCCGTAGCGTGTCCGCAGCTCGCCGAGCGCCGCCCACCACACGTCGTACCAGGCGGATGCTCCGCGCGCCTGCCACAGATCGAGGAATTCCGCGGTTCGGCGGCGCGTGCGCTCGCCGAGCGCACCGAGCGAGCAGGTGTTGAGGTACACCGCGTCCCGGAAGATCGGGAACTCGCTGCGATAGCGGGCGAGCGCGTGAGCCCCGGTGGATGCGCCGGCGTCCAGACCGCTGGCGAGTGGCATAGGCGGTCAATATACAGGAGGAAAAGCGCGCTGGGCACGCCTCGCGAGTAAATTCACCCGCAATGAGAGCCTCTGCCGGCTGGTCGGCGCTGACCGCGCGTCTCGTGCTGCGGGCCCTCGTGAACCCGCGACTCGCTCTCGATCTCGTCCGCCTGACCTGGAGCTTTCGGGCGCGAGACTGGTACCGACGCCCGCCGTTCCTGCCCCTGCCACCGCGCGATTATGTTCGCTGGCGCATGTTCACCGCCTACGGCGACGAAGACGCGGTGCCGCCGCTCGAAGATTTGGTACGCTTCGCGAGGTGGCGAAGAGAGACGATGCACCTATGAAAGGAGACGTCGAGCAGACCGTCGCGGTGAAACGTCGAGCCCTCGAGCTGGGCTTCGATGCCGTGGGAGTCGCGACCCTCGAGCCGAGCGCTCACGCTGCCGAGCTCCAACAGTGGCTCGCCGCCGGGTATGCAGGCACCATGACGTACCTGCATCGCCAGGCCGAGAAGCGAAAGGACCCCGCCAGCATCATGCGGGGTGCGAAGGTCGCCCTGGTGACGCTCACCAACTACTTCCACGGCTCGACTAACCCCGGGGTGGGAAGAGTCGCCCAGTACGCCTGGTCGGCCGACTACCACGAAGTCCTGGGTCGCCGTCTCGAGCGGCTTGCCACCGCCGTTCGCGAGGTCGTGCCGGGCGCGAAGACTCGCTGCTACGTGGATGCAGGGCCCGTCCCCGAGCGGGAGCTGGCGCAGCGCGCAGGGCTGGGCTGGATCGGCAAAAACATGATGCTGATCGACCCCGACCGCGGCTCGTTCACGTTCATCGGCGTCGTGCTGACCGACGCGGCGCTCGCCCCCGACCCGCCGTTCGAAGCTGACCGCTGCGGTAGCTGCCGCGCCTGCCTGGACGCGTGCCCGACGAGCGCATTCGTCGCGCCCGGCGTGCTCGACGCGCGGCGCTGCATCTCGTACTTGACCATCGAGCACCGCGGAGAGTTCAGCCAAGCCCAGCAGCCACTCGTGGGTGATTGGCTGTTCGGATGCGACGTGTGCCAGGACGTGTGTCCGTGGAACGTGAAGTTCGCGCTCCCCACCCGCGACGTCGAGCTGAACGTGCGCCCGGAGGTCGCCGAGCCGGAGCTCGCCTCGCTGCTTGACGCCAACCCGGAATCGTTCCAGCGCCGTTTCGGCGACACGCCGTTCGAGCGCCCTGGTGTCGCCGGGATGCGGCGCAACAGCGCCGCTGTGCTCGCGAACCGCCGCCGGACACACGCATGATCGAGGTTCCCACCCCGCAGCGGGCACAGGCCGCCGCCATTCAGCACCGGCTGAGCGAGGGGCTCGGCCGGATCGACCCGCATCATCGTTTGCTCGGACGCCCCGTGGCCTATCGAATCATCGACGGGACGACGCTCGAGATCACCTATCGGGACGTGCCGGGGATCGCGGAAGCGGAGGTACTGGGCGTCAAGCGTCTGATCGGCGCCGAGTGCTTCTGCACGGTCGCGCCCCAAACGGCTGAGACCGTGCTCGTTCGGTTCATCGTCTCCCTCAAGTAGCGCTCACCAGCCGAATCACCGGGAGCTCGGGCGGGTTGCCCCACCGCGGGATCCACGCGCTGCCCACGCCCGCCGAGACGTACAACCAGCACTGCCCCACGCGCTTCAACCCATGCAGGTATTTCTTGCCGAACTGGGACGGCGCGGTGATCGGCCCGACGAGCGGCAGGTGCGCCTGACCGTTGTGCGTGTGTCCCGCGAGCATCACGTCCACCCGGAGGCCCGTGGGCAGGTATTCGATGAGATCGGGGTTGTGCGAGATGAGCACGCGCGGGATGTTCGGCGCCACGCCGGAGAACGCCTCGTCGGGCCGGACGGCACCATGCGTGAAGTCGTCCACGCCGCCCACCGCCAGCGCCGCCGCGCCGCGACGAATGAGCCGGTGCCGGTTGTGGAGCAACATCGCCCCACTGCGCTCGACCACGGCCCCGACCTGGTCGGGGCCCACCCAGTGGTCGTGGTTCCCGAGCACAGCCACCACCCCGTCACGCCCGTGGAAACTCGCCAACACCCGCTCGAGGCCATTGATGTCGCTACGGGCGTGGCTGACGAAATCGCCGCCCAGCACCACGAGATCGGTGTCCAGCTCCCGCACGCGGTCGGCCATGCGTTGCAGCCACCATGTGGGTACCGCGGGGCCATGATGCAGATCCGTGACCAGCGCCAGACGGTAGCCCACGAGCTCGGGAGGGAGGCCTGCAACGGGGACCGCGACGTCCGGAGTCTCGAGCTGGGCGCGCTCCCAGCGGATGAGGGGACGCGCCAACCGCTCCGCCACCCACCCCAGCGGTACCTTGGTCACGCGCTCGAATAGCGGCGGGCGCCGCTCCCGCGCGGGCGGGTAACGGCGAGGATGGAGGAACAGCCCGAT
>WNFP01000187.1_pt1 | contig 45914 bp, 48 predicted proteins | sample 5400201 | NCBI WGS metagenome assembly WNFP01 (sample SAMN13153355, study PRJNA577476) | soil metagenome | isolation source: 115 cm saprolite under Madrone tree | place: USA:California | collected 2016-06-14 | reverse complement strand
ATCTTCCCGCTCCGGGCGGCCTTGAGCAGCCCGGCCCGCGGCACTTCCTTGCGACTCATCGTGAATGTCTCCCATGTCTTCATGGGGTGACATTCTTACTGAACAGTTAGGGGGTGACATTTCTATAGACCAACAGCAGCGCCCGACGCGACCGTTGACAAGTGTTCCCGCGCCGGAGCAAAGTCTACGCACTCGTTGCCATACCCCTCCTGGAGGAACACGCATGAGGCGTTCGGTGCCCGTTCGGAAGGCATTGCTGGCCATGGCCGCGATCCTGCTCGTGGCGGGAGGCGCCCTCGCGGCCGACACGCCGCGCAAGGGTGGTGTGATCCGGGTTGGCAACCTGGGCGAGCCGCCGTCGCTCGATGCGCACTGGACCACCGCCAGCATCACCGAGACCCTCACCAACCATATCTACGAAGGGCTCTACAGCCTCGATAGCAGCAACAAGCCGATCCCCATGCTCGCCGAGGGAGTGACGATCAGCAAGGACGGCCTCGTCTACACCTTCAAGCTCCGCCAGGGCGTCAAGTTCCACAACGGCAAGGAGATGACCTCGGAGGACGTGGTCGCCTCCCTCGCCCGCTGGGGAAAGCAATCCGTGTACGGCAAGGCGCTCTTCGCCCAGGTGGCGGACTGGAAGGCGCTCGACAAGTACACGGTGGAGATGAAGCTCAAGGAGAAGTCGGCCATCGTGCTGATCTCCCTGGCCGTGCCGAATAATTTCGGCGCCATCTATCCGAAGGAGATCGCCGAGAAGTACCCGCCGGAGCAGAAGGCCACGGAGTACATCGGTACGGGGCCCTTCAAGCTCGCCGAGTGGAAGCCCGACCAGTACATCCGCATGGTGCGCTTCGACGACTACAAGACCCGCAACGAGAAGCCGAACGGCTACGGGGGCGGCAAGACCGCCTACGTGGACGAGATCCGCTGGGTGCCGGTGCCCGAGGTAGCGACGCGGGTGGCCCAGGTGGAGACGGGCGAGCTCGACTTCGCCGACGACCTGAACCTCGATTCCTACGACCGCTTGAAGAAGAACGCCAATGCCCGCCCCATCGTCTCCAAGCCCTACTACTGGCTGGTCGCGGTGATGAACAAGAAGGAAGGCCTGATGACGAACCAGAAGCTGCGTCAGGCCTGGCAGGCGGCCATCGACATCGAGCCCATCATGAAGAACGTGGCAGGGGGCAGGGCGGAGTTCTACCGGATGGACTCGAGCCTGGCCCCCGTCGAGATCTCCGCGTGGTACACGAAGCTCACGGGGCTGCCGTGGAACGAGCACAACAAGGACAAGGCGAAGCGCCTGCTCCAGGAGTCGGGGTACAAGAAAGAGCCCATCCGCTTCATGACCACGCAGGAGTACAAGTGGATGTACGATTTCGCGCTCCTGACCAAGCAGCAGCTCGAGGATATCGGCTTCAACATCGATCTCCAGGTGGTGGACTGGGCGACGCTGGTCAAGCGGCGGAACAACTCGAAGGAGTACGATGTTTTCACCACAGGCATAGGCGCCTTCTACGACCCGACGCATGCGGTCTTTCTCACGCCGAGCTGGCCCGGCTGGACCTCCGACGAGGACATTCTCAAGTTGCAGGCCGAGCTGGCGCGCGAGACGGACCCCAAGAAGCGCATGGCCCTCTGGGAGCAGCAGACCCGGCAGTTCTACGAGAAGGTGCCGGTCATCCGCTACGGCGATCTCTTCGGGCTGCGCGCCGCGCGCAACACGGTCAAGGACTTCAACGAGAAGACCGAGCGCGTGCGCTTCTACAACGTCTGGCTGGAGAAGTAAGCCGGGACGTAGTGCGTGGGGCCTTACCTGGTCCGGCGGCTGGTCGCGGTCTTGCCCGTGCTGGCCGTCGTGGTCACGATCGTCTTTCTCCTCATTCACCTGATCCCGGGTGATCCGGTCAGCGTCATGCTCGGACCCGACGCCACCCCGACCCAGATCGAGGCGACGCGCCAGGGGCTCGGTCTCAACCGCCCGATCTGGGAGCAGCTCCTCGGTTTTTACGGCCGGGTGCTCACCGGCGATCTCGGCCAGTCCTACTTCCTCGACCGGCCGGTGAGCCGGGCGCTGTGGGAGCGGGCCGAGCCGACGCTGGTGCTCATGCTCTGCTCGCTCTTCGTGGCCGTGGCCATCGGCGTGCCGTCGGGTACCATCGCGGCCGCGCATCGGGGCTCGGCGTGGGATCGCGGGCTCATGATGGTCTCCCTCCTCGGTGTCTGTATCCCCGGCTTCTGGCTCAGCCTCAACTTCATCTACTTCTTCGCCGTGCGCCTGGGCTGGCTGCCCGCCGCGGGCTACGTTTCCATCTTCACCGACCCCGTGGCCGGGCTGCGGTACATGGTGCTCCCGGCCTTCTCGCTGGGCTTCAACCAGTCGGCCCTCATCGCCCGCATCAGCCGCTCCTGCATGCTCGAGGTGCTCCAGCAGGACTATATCCGCACGGCGCGGGCCAAGGGCCTCTCCCAGCGGGCGGTCACCTGGGTCCACGCCTTTCGCAACGCGCTCGTGCCCGTGGTCACGGTGATCGGGATCACCACCGCCGTGCTGATCGGCGGCGCCGTCATCACCGAGATCGTCTTCAACATTCCGGGACTGGGCCGGCTCATCATCTCGGCCATTCTCCGGCGCGACTATCCGGTGGTGCAGGGAGTGGTGCTCGTCACGGCCACCGCCTACGTCCTCATCAACCTGGGCGTGGACCTGCTCTACGCGCTCATCGACCCGCGGATCCGCTATGAATGAAGCGGCCGTCGACGTCCTCGTGCCCGCGGCCGTCGCGCCCGCGCTGTCGACGCGCCCCCACTGGCTGCGCCGGCTGCTCGGCAACCACAGCGTCGTCGCGGGCGCCCTCATCCTCCTCGTCTTCGTCCTCGCCGCGCTCCTCGCCGGCGTGCTCTCGACTCACAATCCCACGCGCCTCGTGCCGGCGTCCCGACTCCTGCCGCCGAGCGCAGAGCATATTCTGGGCACCGACGAGTTCGGGCGCGATATCTGGAGCCTCGTCCTCTACGGCAGCCGCATCTCGCTCCTCGTGGGCGTGACCACCATGCTCCTCACGTCCGTCGGCGGCATCGTGGTGGGGTTGGTCGCGGGATACTCCCGCCGGCTCGACACGGTGGTGATGCGGGTGATGGACGGGCTCATGGCCTTCCCGGCCATCCTGCTCGCCATCGCCCTCATGGCCGTGCGTGGTCCCGGGGTGTGGAACGTGATCTTCGCCCTCTCGATCGTCTACATGCCGCGCACCGCCATGCTCATCCGGAGCACCGTGCTGTCCATCCGCGAGCTCGACTACGTCCAGGCCGCCCGCGCCCTGGGACGCGAGGATGCCGCGATCGCGCTACGCCACATCCTCCCCAACTGCATTGGCCCGCTCTTGGTCCAGGGCAGCTTCGTCTTCGCCTACGCCATTCTCGCCGAGGCCATCCTGGGCTTCCTGGGCGTGGGTGTGCCGCCCTATGTGCCGTCCTGGGGCAACGTGATTGCGAGCGGCAAGAACGTGATCCGCGAGGCGTTCTGGGTTAGCCTCTTCCCCGGGGTGGCCCTCACCCTGGCCGGCCTCAGCCTGAACCTCCTGGGCGATGGCCTGCGCGATCTGCTCGATCCCCGCCTGCGCGTGCAGTGAGCCGGAATCGGATCACGCCGCTCGAAAACGTGCCGCTGGCGTCGCGCTCCACCATGGGCGTGGGCGGCCCCGCGCGTTTCTTCGTCGAGGCGTGCGACGAAGCCACGGTGGTGGAAGCGGCGCGCTGGGCCGCCGCGCGCGACCTGCCGCTCCGGGTCCTGGGCGGCGGCTCCAACATCGTGGTCGCCGATGAGGGCGTGGACGGCCTCGTGGTGCAGGTCGCCCTTCGGGGCATCTCCGCGCGCGAACTCGGGGGGGCGGTGGAGGTGACGGCGGCGGCCGGCGAGCCGTGGGATCCCCTGGTGGAGCGCGCGGTGGCCGAGGGCTGGGCGGGGCTCGAGTGCCTGAGCGGCATTCCCGGCCTCGTCGGCGCCACGCCCATGCAGAACGTGGGCGCCTACGGCCAGGAGGTCTCGCAGACGGTGACGGCGGTTCGCGCGCTCGACCGGCGCTCGGGCGAGATCGCGACGCTCACCGCCGCCGACTGCGGCTTCGGCTATCGGACGAGCCGGTTCAAGAGTGGCGAGCCTGACCGCTTCGTGATCCTCGCCGTGACGTACCGGCTCACTCCCGACGGTGCGCCCACTGTGCGCTATGCCGACCTGGAGCGGGATCTGAACGGACGCGGCATCCGGAAGCCGGCGCTTGGCGACGTGCGATCGACCGTGCTCGAGATCAGACGATCCAAGTCCATGGTGCTCGACCCCGGCGACGAGAATCGCCGGAGCTGTGGGTCCTTCTTCCTCAATCCCGTCGTGGACGCCGCCGTCCTCGCGCGTGTGGAGCGCGCGGTGGGCGAGCCGGCCATGCCCCGCTGGCCCGAGGCCGACGGCCGCGTCAAGCTCTCCGCCGCCTGGCTCATCGAGCGCGCGGGCTTTCGCCGGGGCGAGAGCCGGGGGGCGGTGGCGCTCTCCACGCGCCACAGCCTCGCCATCGTGTGCCGCGAGGGCGCGCGGGCCGCCGAGGTGGCGGCCTTCGCCACGGAGATCCGCGGGCGCGTGGCCGCGCGCTTCGGCGTGCGCCTGGTTCCGGAGCCCGTGCTGTGGGGCGCCCTCTCGGTCGGGCCGTGACCGCGGATCCCATCGCGGAGATCGTGGCGGCGCGCGAGGAGGCGCGGCGCCGCAAGGACCCGCACGTGGACGTGTGCTTCCTCGTCACCGTGGGGACGGGAGGGCGGCCGGAGGCGCGGCCGGTGTCGCTCCGCGACGTCGACGCCGATGGCTTCGGCATGCTCATCAACACGCACAGCCCCAAGTGGCGGCAGATCGAGGCCGGCGGGCAGTGCTCGCTGACCATTCTCTGGTCGAGCGTGGAGCGCCAGTATCGCGTCTACGGCGCGCTGCGGCCCATGCGCGCGGAGCGTCTCCGCTTCTGGTGGGAGCGCAAGGTGCTGGGCTCGCGCCTCCTCGAGCACTACTACGAGGTCTACCGGCCGCAGAGCGAGCCCGTCGCCTCGCGCGAGGAGTTCCTCGCGGGCATCGCCGAGCTGGGCCGGCGCTATCCCGACGCCGCCTCCGTCCCCCCGCCGGCGGGGCTCCGCGGCGTCTGCCTCTGGCCCACGGAGATCGACGTCTGGCACGGCTCGCCCGCGGACAGATTGCACGACCGCCGCCTCTTTACGCGCCGGGAAGACGGCTGGACGTTTGAGACGCTGGTGCCCTGAGTTGCCGTCTCCCCCGCTTTACGGCTATCGCTGAGAGCGAGGTCGAGCACAACTGGAGCAATCCGGATCCCCTTCGCTTACCGGGCACTGGTAAGAAAGACCGGGTAGGTGCTTCCGAGTGTTGGTGTGCAGGTTCTTGCATGTTCTGTCCGCAGATAGTTGCTGCATCCATGGCGCTCGCTCGGAGCGTCCCCTGCATCTTCTTCGAGTCGTCTCGGTCGATCTTCCGCTGCGCTTGGGTTGTGTCATGCCTTGCTTCGGATGGCACCGGCTATGCACGTAGACCGAGTGTTCAAATCGGCGACACCTGACGGACGCTTGACGAAGGAGGTCGTGTCATGAGGCGACAAACGGTGTTCTTGGCCCTCTGCAGCAGCTTCACCCTCCTTACCGCCGGCTGCGCCACAGAGAGCTTCGTCCAGACGCAACTGGGCGCGTCGGAGTCCAAACTCACCCAACGGGCCGACACTCAGGAGACGAAGCTGCGTGAAGCGGAGACGAAGCTGCGTGAAACCGAAACAAAGCTGCGTGAAGCCGAAGCGAAGCTGCGGAACACCGCGGATCGCACCGACGAGGTGGGTGCGCTCGCGAGCGACGCAAATGCTCGGGCCATCAGCGCGCATGGTGCCCAAGCGCGGCTCTCGCAGCGCCTCGCGGACCGCAACAAGTTCAGGGTGCTGGAGACGGGCTCCATCTACTTCGACTCCGGTAAGACCGACATCCGAGACCGGGACATGAACGAGCTCGAGGATGCGGCCAAGGCCCTCAAGGCCGACGCCAACGTGATCCTGGAGCTGCAAGGCTTTGCGGATCCGCGAGGGAATGACCGGGACAACAACGAACTGGCTCGCGAGCGCGTCGAAGCGGTGATCCGCTATCTCGTGCAGCGTCACGGCATCGAACTACGGCAGCTGCGGGCCGTCGCCATGGGCAAGGTGGCACTGGTTGGCGGCGAGAAGCCAAGCACGGAAGCCCTTGCCAAGGCCCGGCGGGTGGAAATTCGATTGTTCACTCCTTGGTCATCCTGGGAAGACCCCCTCACCCCGATCGACGCCACCGTCCCCGCGCAGACGTCGACAGTCGATCCGTCAGCTGAGGCTGCGTCACCAAGACGCGTCGAGGATGATCAACCCGCAACGCTGAAGATGTCAGGTCGACCGGCCCACGATCGCGACGCCCCCAAGAATGACGCGCCCGGCAAAGTGTCGTTGCGCGAATTCTTGAAGACCATCTCGCCAAAGGAGCTCGGCGGCACGGATTAGGCGGCGCCGGGAAGACGCAGGGGCCATCTCCGCGCACGCCGACCGGACTAACGCCGGCGGCTATGCGTCGACGGCTAGCGCTTCTGGTACTCCGGCGCCGTCGGTGGATACACCAAGACCTCGCGTTCGGCTCTCACCTCTGCTTTTCCGCTTGACAGGCTCGTCGGGCGAGTCAGTCATTGTGGTGGCAGCTTTCAACAATTGCCCGTCCAGCGGCGCAGCCCCGTCCGCGCTGTACAAGGGCCACCGGAGTCAGGTCCTCGCCTATGGAATGATCGGATTGCTACTGAAGAGATAGAGCGAAGAAGTCAACCAGAGTCCAGCCAGGATTGCGAACAAGAGACTGCCTGCAACGGGTAGCGCCCATCCGGGGAAACCTCGTGAGCGCACCAGGATCACTTTGACCAGGAATGCTCCATAGAATGCCGATCCCAGGATCGAGTGGATCGCGACCCGCGGGCTCGTGGTTTCAAACCCCAGCAGGAAGATGCAGTGATAGGCAACCGGCAGTGTGAGGAGGATGGCCAGATATCCGGACATGCGATGCATCCTGCCCCAGAAACGCCCGGCTGGCGCCCACTGGAACAACTCGAATAGCCGCGCCGCGCTCAGGACCTGAAAGAGGGCGAGCATGATGGCGCCCGTGGCCAGCCACGCTTTCATATGGATCGTGTCGCTGAAGAATAAGTGAAAGAAAGGAGGTGTCGGGTAGCCCCCGGCGCTCCTGCCGGCAAGCAGGCGGATCGTCAGGAAGGACAGCGCGAAGACCGCCAGAAGCGCGGCGAACCGGGTCCAGTTCCGTGGTTTGGATATCGACCGTCCTCTGTCCTCGATCATGGTCGCCTCGTCCTTGCGAACGTCCTGTTCCCCCGCCGGTTCCAGCGGCCTGTGGAATGCGTGTGCACCGTGGTGCCTCAGAGCGAGTCGATCGTGGCCGGCGTTGAGCACTCCCAACATATCGTGACAGTCCCAAGACTTCGGGCGCCCGCGACCTTCGTCTCTCGACGTCCCTCGCAACCGACCGGCTCATTTTTCGTCGTCCTGACGGCCCCTTGCGTCCGCTCCGGCAGGGGCCACCTCGCCACGGTACGGCCCTTGCCCCTTCATCAGACCATGCTGAGGATTACGGAGGCCGTGGAGAGCGGTACCGAGACCACACTGCACGTGGAAGGGCGGATCGTGTCGGAGTGGGTCGGTGTGCTGCGGGAAGAGTGCTGGCGGGTGCTTCAGGAGTCGAGCCGGCGACTCCGGCTGGACTTGGGGGCGGTGACGCCCGCGGCGTACGGGCACTGCGGTGGCTCACGACAGAAGGCGTCGCCATCGTCAACTCCCCGACATTCATCGACGCTCTGCTCAAGGGCGACGGCACATCGTGGGCACCCTAGTGGTCGAGCCTCGCTGGGAAGCGGCGAAGCTGGGACGCGAGGCCCTCGCCTACGCCGACATCCTCCACAACCTGGAACGGTATCTGACGCGGAATGCGACGGATGCCGAGGATCTGGTCCAGGAGACCTATACTCGTGCGCTGCGGGCGGCCTCGCAGTTCACGCCGGGAGCAACCTCAAAGCGTGGCTCTTCCGGATTCTCCGGAACACGTTCATCAGCCTCGCGCGCCCTAGCGCGCCAGGGCAGCCCATCGCGTCGCTGACGACAGGCTCGCGATCGAAGACGACGATGGTGTCCTTCATCCCAAGGCGGAGGTTTCGGGGAGAGACGGGAACAAAGTGTCCTGGCTCGGGTAGCACCGGCGGGATCGGCAGTCAAAACGTTGTCCACCTCGAACTTGAGACGAGTCAATTTCGGAGACTGCAGGCTCACGCTACCGTCTAGACTAAGTCAACCTCGAGGCGGGGGTGTTCGATTTCGGTGACTGCAGGCCCGTGCAACTACCTCAGGCGTCTGGCATGCCGTTGGCTTTGCGGATCTTGGCAATCTGCCCGGCGTGGTCGTTCCAGTGGTAGTCGAACATCGCGCCCACGTACACCGCTAGGGTGATCTCGTCGGTACCCATGAATTGCTTGAAGAGCGGAATCTTCGCCTTGCGTCCCAGATCGGCCCCGTCGAGGGACTCGAGATAGCCGAAGATGTCGCGGTGCTGGGCTGCGAGCGCCCCCTGCAGCTGCGCGAGTGTCATCTTCTGCCGCTCGGGCGTCACCGGGGCGTGCCCCGGCTTGATCTCGATCACCGGTAGGTTGGAGCTCGTGAAGCTCTTGAGCATAGCCACCGGCTTCCAGTCCGGATCCCCCAGGAGATGACAGAGGACCTGCCGGGTGGTCCACTCTCCTGCGGCGTCCGACTTGTCCAGGAGTGGCTCCATGCCCTGGACCTGCTTCGAGAGATTCGCCGCCGCCGCGTCGCTCTTCCTCTTCAGCTCGATGACTGGCGTACTGGCCATTGGCTAGCTCCTTGCTAGTGCGGAGTGACCTGCAGGTCTGCCAGGTTGATGCGCTCCTCGAGCTTCGGGTTGTCCAGCGCGACCTGGACACGGAGCGCCCGGAGGCCCTGGACTCCCTGCAGCTCCCCGAGCTCGAGTTGTTCGACGGAGCCGGTCAGATAGCCGATGCTCTGTAGGTACTCGATGTACGCGCGGTATTCCAAGGCCTCGGCGGGCTGGGTGTAGACGATGGCCACTTTTCCGGGCTGGGTCACGCGCTCGGCCGTCCCCTGGACGACCGCCTTGTCGATTCGCTTCTTGACGATCTCGTACCGGATGTCGTAGGCCCCGTCGACGTCGAACCGCTTTTCGTCGAACCGGAAGCGGATCGAGAGGGGGGCGTGCTGAACGAGGATCAGGTGCGTCGTCTCGAGCGGGATCGGCAGGCGATCGCGGAGCTGATGTGCGCGGACCGCGATCCCGCACGTGACCATGAGCTGCCACAGGCGCAGGTTCTTCAAGCACAGGGGGTCGACGCGACCGTTCTCCACGAGGCCCGCCCCGACATACATCTGGTAGTCGACGCCGTCGGTCTTTTGCTTCTCGAAATAGTGCGGGAACATCCGCTGCGCCGCCGGCTGCTCGAGGTCCAGGTACGACGAGATGCTTTCCGCGATGCCCGTGACGCTGTCCTCGAACAGCCGGCGCCGATGGTATACGGTGCCCAGCCGAACGTCGAGGCCGGCCCTGTACGCGGCGATCCGGTCACGGACGCCGGCGCCGAACGTGCCGAGATGATCCAGCAGGCCCTCGACCTCGTTCCGCAAGAAGGCGATGATCCCGATCTCGTCGCTCGAGTTGAGAGTGCGTTCGATCTGGGCGATGCGGTTGTCGATCCGGTAGGCGAGCTCGTCCAGGGCCGGCAAGGACTGCACCTCGCTCGCGGCCTGGACCACCGCCTTTGCGAGGCGGAGCTGGGCGAGGAGATCGGCCTGGATCGCCTCCCCCCGCTGCGTCGACGAGCCGCGGATGTCCGCGAGGCCGTAGAGCGGGTGCACCCCTTCGAAGACGATCGGCTCCAGCTCGGTCAGGGCGGTCGCGGTGGTCCGGTGCCGCTCGAAGCTGTTGAGCACGGCTCTCCGGAATCGCCACTCGACGGTGGGGTGAATCGCGGTGCAGTGCTCGTTGATGACGGTCTGGATGCGGCTGTTCAGCTCCTCCACGCTCCGCTGGACCGCCATGGAGAACAGCGGCAGCACTTCCTGGAGCTTGGGGAGGTGGGTTGCGTTCAGATCCCCGACGCGGGCCGAGACCAGCTCGAGGGTGCCGATCACCTTGTCCTGGTAGTGGAGAGGAGCACAGACGAAGTTCCGGATCCCGTTCTGGATCAGCTCCTCCTCGATCGGGGTCCGGTCGGGGTACGTCCGGAGGTCGTCGATGACGATGGGGCGATCCTGGACGACCGCCCGCTCGTAGAGAGACCCCTTGAACTCCGATGTCGTGTGGTGGGCGGAGTCGGCGAAGATACACGCCTGCTCGTGGCGCGACGCGTCGTTCAAGACGAGTACACGGTCGCCCTCCACGGCCGCGAGACCGAGGCCCAAATCGGGCCGCCGGAAGAACGTCCGGAGCTTTGCCTGCAGCCCCTGGAAGTGCGAGCTCGACACGATCGAGTCCTTGTCAATGAGGTCGCGCTTCAGCGAGGACAAGACCTCCTGGTCGGTGACGTCCACGGCCTTCACGATCATGAAGCCGCGCAGGACGAACCGGTCGGGCGGCGGGAGCTCGCGGAGAAGGTCAGCGTCGATGGGGCCAGCCTGCAGTCGCTGTCGCACAGCATCCGGGAGCGGCGGCTTGGGCCCGACGAGTTCGACGTCCACGAAGCGCCAGTCGAACTGCAGCCGGAAGTGCTGATCCAGTCCCGTGGCGGGGTCGGTGGTCGTGAAGATGACGGGGACGTCGCCACCGATTTCGATGCCGTACGTTCGCTCGAGAACGAGCTCGTAGGCCAGCACGAGGCGTGCGGCCACCAACGTCTGCTCCACGCTGTGCTCTTGCAGGAAGTTCGCTCGGCCCTGGAGCGTTCCGTCCGCGCTCATGAGCGAGCGCCGGAAGGGGGGCGTCGCGTAGAAAGCGCGCAGCTGGAACGGGAACAGGGCCGCTCCGTACTCTTGCTCCCAGAAGGCCGGAGGGAACAGCGCGCTCATCATCAGGTCGACGAACGCGCGATGCTTCTCGATGACCGAGAGGTCGTCGATCACCTCCGCCAGCTCGGGCGCTGCGCGCGCCTTCTCGCGAACGAGGCCCGGGATCGGTCCGCGGCCGAACTCATGGTAGGCGGAGAGCTGTGTCCAGAAGGTGATCAACGGAGCAAGGCTTAGCTCGCATCTGAAAGGGAAGGCCGCAGGATCCCTACCGGTCGCTACTCCCACGGCGGCCGATCCGGACATCACGCTACCCATCGTTGCCATGCAGGGATTCTACCAGCCTAGTCGAGCGACCGCCGGCCCCTGAGCGCCTAAGCCAGCCGGGGGCGATGGGATCACGGCGACCGCGGATGCCAATCAGACGACGTCCACCTCGAAGAGGAGGCGAGTCGATTTCGGTGGTTGCGGGCGGCTCAAGGCCCTCTCTGACGCGATCTCTTCGTTCCGCGAACTTGGTCAGTAAAGGCCATATGCACTCCCCTAGCCTGCCGCCTTCTCGATCTTGCCCCAGGTGTCGCGCAGCCCCACGGTGCGGTTGAACACCGGCCGGCCGGGGGCGGAGTCGCGCGTGTCCACGGAGAAATAGCCGGTGCGCTCGAACTGAATCGGCTCGCCCGGCGCGGCCGCCGCGAGCGCCGGCTCCACGCGGCACTCGGAGAGCACGGTCAATGACTGTGGGTTCAGCGCCGCCGTGAGATCGTCCACGTCATCCGGCTTGGGCTGAGCGAAGAGCGTGTCGTAGAGCCTGACCTCGGCGGGGACGGCATGGGCCGCCGACACCCAGTGGATGGTGCCCTTCACGCTCCGCCCCTTGCTGTCGCCCCCGACGGTGGAAGGATCGTACTGGCAGCGCACCTCGACGATCTCGCCCGCGGCGTTTTTCTTGAAGTCGGTGCACTGGACGATATAGGCGTAGCGCAGGCGAACCTCGGCGCCGAGGGCGAGCCGGAAGTACTTCTTGGGGGCGACCTCGCGGAAATCGTCCTGCTCGATCCAGAGCTCGCGGCTGAACGGCACCTTGCGCGTGCCCGCCGAGGGATCCTCGGGATTGTTGACCGCGTCCATCTCTTCGACCTTGCCCTCGGGATAGTTCTCCACGATGAGCTTGAGGGGGCGGAGCACGGCCATGCGCCGCTGCGCGCGCTTGTTGAGGTCCTCGCGGACGCAGTGCTCGAGGAGGGCCAGCTCCACCATGTTGTCGTTCTTGGCCACGCCGATGCGCTCGCAGAAGTCCCTGATCGACTCGGCGGTATAGCCGCGGCGGCGCAAGCCCGCGATGGTGGGCATGCGCGGATCGTCCCAGCCGCTCACGTGGCCGCCCTCCACGAGCTGCAAGAGCTTGCGCTTGCTCATCACCGTATGGGACAGGTTGAGCCGCGCGAACTCGATCTGCTGCGGATGGAAGATGCCGAGCGTGTCCAAATACCAGTCGTAGAGCGGGCGATGGTCCTCGTACTCCAGGGTGCAGAGGGAATGTGTCACGCCCTCGATGGAATCGGACTGGCCGTGGGCCCAGTCGTACATGGGATAGATGCTCCACGCGTCACCGGTGCGCTGGTGGGTGGCCTTGCGGATCCGGTACATGACCGGGTCACGGAGGTTGATATTCGGCGAGGCCATGTCGATCTTCGCGCGCAGAGTCTTGGAGCCGTCGGGGAATTCGCCCGCGCGCATGCGGCGGAAGAGATCGAGGTTCTCGTCCACGGAGCGATTCCGATGCGGCGATTCACGCCCCGGCTCGGTCAGGGTGCCGCGATACTCGCGGATCTGGTCGCCGGAGAGATCGTCCACGTAGGCCTTGCCCTTGCGAATGAGCTCCTCCGCCCACCCGTAGAGCTGCTCGAAGTAGTCGCTGGCGTGGTAGAGGTGCGGGCCCCAGTCGAAGCCGAGCCAGCGGACGTCGTTCATGATGGCGTCCACGTACTCCTGGCTCTCCTTGGCGGGATTGGTGTCGTCGAAGCGCAGGTGGCAGCGGCCGCCGTAGTCCTCGGCGAGGCCGAAGTCGAGGCAGATGGCCTTGGCGTGGCCGATGTGGAGGTAGCCGTTGGGCTCGGGAGGGAAGCGCGTGATCACCTTGCCGCCGAAGCGGCCTTCGCGATTGTGCGCCTCGACGATCTCGCGGACGAAGTTTGACGCGCGACTCGGCTCGGTCATCACCCCAATCTAACAGACGGGGTCAGGTCTTGCATTACGACATCCGAGCGATCGTGGCGGCGCGCTGGTCGCCGCTTGCCGGATATCGTAATGCAAGACCTGACCCCTCATGTGCCCGTCTCCTCCCCGACCGTGCCGAGGAGGCGCCGGACGGGGGGCGCCAGCGCGGGCAGCACCATGACGGTGAGGGCCACCACGAAGAGAGCGGTGGCGAGCGGGCGCGTGAAGAGGATGTCGAAGTGCCCGTGGGAGAGGAGGAGAGACTGCCGCAGGGACTCTTCCGCCATGCGCCCGAGCACGAAGGCCAGTACGAGGGGCGCCGCTTCGTAGCCGTACTTCTTCATGAGCAGGCCGACGACGCCGAAGGCGAGCATGACCACGATGTCCCACACGTTGCCCGCCTCGCTGTACACGCCGATGATGCAGAAGAGCAGGATCAGGGGAAAGAGCAGACCGTACGGCACGCGCAGGAGCTGGACCCAGAGGCCGATCAGGGGCAGGTTCAGGATGAGCAGGATCACGTTGCCCACGTACATGCTCGCGATCACGCCCCAGAACATGTCCGGGTGCTCGCGGATCAGCAGGGGGCCGGGCTGGACGCCGTGAATGAGAAAGGCGCCGAGCAGGACGGCCATGACCACGTTGGGCGCGATGCCGAGAGTGAGGAGCGGGATCATCGCGCCTCCCGTGGCCGCATTATTGGCGGCCTCCGGGGCCGCCACACCTTCGATGGCGCCCGTGCCGAACCGCTCCGGGTGCCGGGAGATACGCCGCTCCAGCGCGTAGGAGATGAAGGTGGGGATGATGGCGCCGATCCCGGGCAGGATGCCGAGGAAGAAGCCGAGCACGGTGCCGCGGGCGATGGGCGCCGCCGATATTTTCCAATCCTCCCGCGTGGGCAAGAGCCCCTTGATGCGCGTCTCGAAGACCTCCTGCGTCACGCCCCGCTCGATGTTGAGAAGCACCTCGCTCACCCCGAAGAGCCCCATGATGATGGGCACGAGGCCCAATCCGTCGCCGAGGGTCACGCTGCCGAAGGTGAAGCGTGGGGTGGCGAGGATGGGGTCGAGCCCGACCGTGCCCAGGAGCATGCCGAGGAGGGCCATGGCCACGGCACGCAGCTTCGACCCCGCGGTGAGATACGTCACCATGGTGAAGCCCAGGACGAGGAGCGCGAAGATCTCCGGCGGCCCGAAGCGAAGAGCCACCGAGGTGAGGGGTGGCGCGAGCAGCATGATCCCGAGCACGCTGAATGTTCCGGCGATGAACGACCCGAAGGCGGCGATGCCGAGCGCGGGTCCCGCACGGCCCTGGCGCGCCATCTGGTAGCCGTCCAGACAGGTGACGACCGATGCCGCCTCGCCCGGTATATTGACCAGGATCGAGGTGGTCGAGCCCCCGTACATCGCTCCGTAGTAGATCCCGGCCATCATGATGATGGAGGCGGTGGGGGACATGGCGTAGGTGACGGGCAGGAGCAGCGACATGGTCGCCACCGGCCCGATGCCGGGCAGAACGCCGATCAGCGTACCGACGAAGACACCGACGAAGCAGGCGAAGAGATTGGCCGGCGTGAAGCATACGGAGAAGCCGTAGAGGAGGCCGCCGATCAGCTCCACGGCCCCTCCGGCAGGCGCACGTTGAGCGCGCGCGCGAAGACGAGGTACGACAGCAAGGACACGGCGACCGCGCTGGCCAGGGCGATCCACCAGCGCTGGCCGTCCAGAACCCGGAAGAAGAAGTACAGGAGCGCCGCGGTGGCCAGCACGAAGCCCGCCGGCTCGAGCGCGAACGTGTATGCGACGAGGGCGGCCAGGCTCACCACCGACTTCCAGCGAGCTCCCGGCTCCGCGGGCGGTGCCGGGCTCGCCGGCTCTCTGAGGGCATGCCAGAGGAGGATCATGCCCACGAGAGCGAGCGCGACGGCCAGGCAGAGGGGCACGAATCCGGGGCCGGGGGACGACAGGCTGCCGAGGCGGAGCTTGCGGGCTTCGTTGACGGCGACGAGAGCGAAGACGACGAGGACGAAGGAGCTGACGCGATCGGCGCCGCGCACTACTTCCCGAGACCGAGCTGCTTGGCCAGCCGTGTCACGATCTCGTTCTCGCGCTGGATCAGCTTGAGCGTTTCCTCCGGGCCGTGGTACTCCACCACGAGGCCGGCCTTTTCGATCGCGCTCACCACCGCCGGGTCCTTCATGGTCTTTTCGAGGGCCTGCGCGAGGCGCTCCACGATGGCTTTCGGCGTCTTGGCGGGCGCGTAGAGCTCCGCCCATGTGCTCAACGACGCATCGGGCTGGCCCTTCTCGGTCATGGTGGGCACGCTGGGGATGGAGGGGATGCGCTTGGTCGCGCTGGTGGCGAGGGCCACTACGTCACCGCTCCGCAGCACCGACAGCATCGGGCTCAGCGACGCCGCCCCCACCTGAACGTGCCCGCCGAGCACCGCGTTCTTCACCGGCCCCGACCCGCCGAAGGGCACATGGGTCATGTCGAGCCCGTAGGTGAGCTTCAGCAATTCCATGGTGAAGAAGCTGTTCGTGCCGAGCCCCGCCGTGCCGTACGAGAGCTTGCCGGGATTCTTTTTCGCGAACTCGACCAGCTCCTCCAGCGTTTTCCACGGCGAGCCCGATTTGACCAGCACGACCTGCGAGTCCACGGCATAGGCGCCGATGACGGCGAAGTCGGACAGCTTGTACGTGACGTCGGGCTGCGTGGCGGGAAGAATCGTCACGGTGGAGCGGACGGTGGCGGCCAAACTGTAGCCGTCCGGCTTGGCCTTGGCCACCGCGTCCATACCGAGGGCTCCCCCGCCGCCTGCCTTGTTGACGAGCACCAGCGGCACGCCGAGGTTCGCGGAGAGCTGCGGCTGGATGATGCGAATGGCCGTGTCGGTGGGGCCGCCCGGCGCGAACGGGATCACGCATTCGATGGGGCGTGTCGGATAGGGCGCCTGCGCCCGGGCGGGGGCGTTCCCCGCCAGGAGCACCATGACCGTCGCGGCCGCCCCCATGAACCTGTCACTTCGCATGCTTGGTCCTCCCTCCGTCGTCCAGCGGAAACGACCACGGGCTCATCTCCTCGGCCCGGCGGCCGAGGGGGTCCCAGTCCTGGAAGCGGGCCCACACGCCTTCGCCCGCCTCCTGCGCGTCCCGCCGCAACGCGGCCATGTCCACCCCGGGGATCACGCGGTTCCGCATGCGCACGGCGCCGTCGATGACCACGGTCTCGACGTCGTCCCCGATGCCGCACTCGACCATGCTCTTGATCGGATCGCGCACCGGCCCATAACGGAGGGTGCCGTTGCCGGTGAGGTCCACGATCACGATGTCCGCCTTGGCGCCCGGGGCGAGGCGGCCCAGGTCGTCGCGCCCCAAGGCACGCGCGCCGCCCAGGGTGGCGGCGGAGAACACCTCGGCCGCGGTGGCGGCGAGGAGGTTATTGCTCATGACCTTGCCGAAGTACGAGGCGGTCCGCATCTGCATGATGAAATCGCGCGGGTAGGTGTCCGTGCCGAGGGCGAGGTTGATCCCCGCTTCGCGATAGCGCTGCCAGGAGTCGAGGCTGCGGGCCCGCCGCGCGATGTTCACGGGACAGTGGGAGACGGTGACCCCGTGGCGGCCCATCAACGCGAGGTCCCGCGCTCCCGAGTAATTCATCTTCGGATTGTCGGCCACGAGGTTGCCGTGACCGATGGTGAGGTCGGGGCCGAGGAGCCCCACCGACTCCATGAGCTCGATGGGCGTCATGCGGTATTCCGTCACGATCTGGAAAAACTCGATCACGTTGTAGGCTGCGTGGGTCACGATGGGCAGTTGGAGCGCATTGGCCGCTTCCCGCGTGGCCCGCAGCAAATCGAGACTGCACGTCTCGACTTCGCGCGGCGCCAAGAGGCCGCGGACGCGTCCCCCCACCGCCCCATCGACGCGCTCGATGAAGGCGAGGGAGGCCGCGAACTCTCGCCGCCCCGCCTCCTCGTCCACTACACGGGTCAGCCGGCCCCGCTCGCCCCCGACCCAGCGTCCCGAGTCGTACCCCGCCCCGAGATAGGCGCGCACGCCCAGGCGCTCCACCTCGCCGAGCAGCGCGTCCTGCACGCGGAGCTGGCTGCCGAATTCCATGAACGTGGTGATGCCGTTTCGCAGCAGCTCCGCCACCGTGAAGCGCGCGAGCAGGCGATTGCCCGCGTCGGCGTCGGGAGCGTCGGGGCGGGCGTAGCGGGGATCGCCGCCCACGGTCGTGCCCTGGCGGGGCACGGTGATCTCGAGGAACGGCTGGCCGAAGTAGTCGGGCCGGCCGGCGTCGGAGATGAGGCGATGGGAGGCGCGGTGGCCGGAGTGCACGTGGGTGTCGATGAAGCCGGGGCAGACGAGCTTGTCGCGCGCGTCGATCTCCTCGTCCACCGATCCGGTGAAGCCGGAGCCGACGTGGACGACACGATCTCCCTCCCACACCACGACGCCGCCCCGGATGAGGGTGTGACTACCGCCGGCGAAGCCGACAACCCAGCCGCCGCGGATCAGTCCCCGCATCGGTCTAGGCGAGCTTGGGATAGCCCGCGGCCGCGGCGGCGCGCTGGCGGTCGAGGAACACGCGAAAATCGTCCGGCCGCGTCGCGACGAAGCGGGTGAGCAAGAGGTCTTCCAGGGTGGGCTTCATCTCCGGGGCGTGGGCCACCTCGAGGAGTGCGGCGGTGAGGCGCTCCCGCGCCGCGGCGGGAACACTCGGCGAGGCGACCAGCGGCGCGCTGGGCGCGAGGACGGTAGTGTCCACCACGCGTATCCGCGCCGTGAGCTCGGGCCGGTGCCGGCGCAGCAGATCGAGGGCATAGCCGTCCACCGCCGCGACGTCCGCACGCCCCTCGGCCACGGCCTCCACGATGGGCATCTGACGGACGAATGGCCCGAGAACATTACGGAAGAGCGCGGGCCTTTCCAGCGTGACATAGCGCGCGAGATGGAAGCGAGGAGCGTTGTAGGCGGAATGCGAATGTTCCGTGGAATAGGCGATGGTGCCGCCGAACGTGTCCGGGAGCGTCCGGTGCGGACTGTCCGCGCGCACGATGAAGTCGCTCACGTAGACCGGCTGTCCCCCGTAGCGCGGCGGCGAGGGGACGGGCACCGCGAGGAGACACGGCGGGACCCGCCGGAGGGCCCAGGGATAGCCGCACATGAAGACGCAGCCGAGGTCGTCGCGCTGCCACAAGTCGTCGAGCGGCGTGGGGTCCGCCGCGTCCATCACGTCGAGGGACACGCCGGCGCGCGCGGACGTCCACTCGAGGAGCCGCCGCCACACGGCGGCCAGGGTGGGCGACCACGCGTACATCCGGGCCGAGGCGACGGGCGGCACTAGCGGCTGACGAACGCGCGGGCCTCGACGAGCTCCGGGCGCTGGCCGTCGGACGTCGCGGCCACCGTGAGGAGCCGGGCGTAGTACATCTTGGCCTTGTCACGGTCGCCCGCGAGCTCGGCCGACTTGGCCGCGCCCTGGAGCGCCTTGAAGCGGTTCGGAGAGATCTTGAGCGCCGCCTCGTACTCGGCAAGCGCCTTTGCGGGCTGGCGCGCCTCCACCAGCATGTCACCGAGCAGCTCGCGGGCCAGGGCAATGGGGCCGGGCGAGATATTGTGTTTCTCCGTGGAGGCTTCGAGCTCGGCCGCCGATCGCATCAGGGCGAGCGCCTCGTCGTTGCGTCCCTCTGCCCGGGCCAGCCACGCGGCGACGGCCCGTCGCTCTATCTCGACCTGCTCCGCCCAGTAGGCGTCCTTGCGCTGGGTCAGCGCGTCGCGGAGGGCGGCCAGCTTGTCCGCGGCGAGGCGGGCCTGGGCGACGTCGCCGGTGCGCGCCGCGCCGATTCCGCGGGCGAAATAGATCATGGCCTCGGTATGCGGGAAGTTGTTCGGCCGCGCCTCGACTATCGCCGCCTCGGCCCAGCGCCCGCGTTCCATCGTCCACCGCGCCTCGATGGCGGCCATGGCGAAGGCCGCCGTCGCTCTCCCGGAGTTGTAGTTCTTCGCGGCCAAGTCCGCCATGATGCCGCGCGCCTCGTCGACGACGCGCTTGGCGTCGGCGTCCTGCGCCTGCTGCAGGTAGGCGTAGACGAGATAGTCGAGGGCGTGCATGCGGTCGTCGGGATTGCCCCGGTCCTTCTCCGCCTCCGCCGCCACGAGGTTGCTCTTGACGGTCTCGGGCCACATGCCGAGGAGCACGTAGATGTGCGAGGGCATATGCAGCGCGTGCGGCGCCGAAGGCGCGAACTGCGCGTAGCGGCGGGCAGCCGGGAGTCCCTCCTGGGCGATGGCGGGGTAGTCGTAGGCGTGAATGATGTAGTGGGCCGCGCCGGGGTGGTTCGGCTCCACCGCGAACACCTTCTCCGCGATCTCGCCGGAGCGCCGCTGGTTCGCATAGGTCTTGTCGTGCGGATCGGCGGTGGCCTGGAGCGCCAGCGCGTAGAAGATGGCCGCCTCGCGGTCCTGCGGGTAGCGCTGGTAGACCTGCTCCATCGCCTTGGCATAGACGGCGGCCCGCGTGCGGTGGTCGAGCTTGTCGGAGTCCTTGAAGAAGGCATCGGCGGCCGCGATGTAGTCTCGCTCACGATCCGTCTTGGCGCCGGCCGTCTTGGCCTTCTCCATGGCCTCGACCCCGCGCTTGAGCGCCGCCGGGGGCGGGGGTGACCAGATCTGCGTCCACTGGCTGAGGGCCACTCCCCAGTACGCCATGGCGCAGCTCGGATCGGCTTGGGCGATAGCGGCGAAGGCCTTCGCCGACTCGAGATACCAGAAGGAGTGCAGGAGCGCCACCGCGCGCTCGAAGGGCTTTTGCATCGCGGGGGCGCACGATACGGGGAAGGTGACCTGGCCGATCTTCTCTCCGGCTGGCGGTGTGACCTGGGCGAAGAGCGGCGAGTCCCCGAGGACGAACAAGGCAGCCGAAAGCACGAGGGCGGCGACGATCACGGCGGGTCTCGACATGGCAATCCTCCCAGGGGAATCAGGGGCCGGAGCGCGATTGGCGTGGATGGTAGGGCAAGGTGAACTCGGGCGCAAGCGCGGCGACGGGGTCAGGTCTTGCATTGCAACATCTGGCAATCGGCGACTTGCGCACCGTCGCGATCGGTCGGATGTTGCAATGCAAGACCTGACCCCTCATTGACCCCTCAACCTGGGAGGAGCACACCGTGACGAGTAGCCTGCCCACGCGGCGACCGGACGAGCCCATTCGCGCCCCTCGCGGGACCACGCTGTCCTGCAAGGGCTGGCCGCAGGAAGCCGCCCTCCGCATGCTCATGAACAATCTCGACCCCGACGTGGCCGAGCGCTGGGAGGATCTGGTCGTCTACGGCGGCTCGGGCAAGGCCGCGCGCAACTGGGAGGCCTATCACCGCATCGTGGCCTCCCTCCGCTCGCTCGAGTCCGACGAGACGCTGCTCGTGCAGTCGGGGAAGGCCGTGGGCATCTTCCGCACACATGCCGACGCGCCGCGCGTCCTCATCGCCAATGCCATGCTCGTGCCCGCGTGGGGCGACTGGGAGCATTTCCGGAAGTACGAAGCGCAGGGGCTCACCATGTACGGCCAGATGACGGCGGGCTCGTGGATCTACATCGGCACGCAGGGCATCCTGCAGGGCACGTACGAGACGTTCGCCGCCTGCGCACAGAAGCACTTCGACGGGACCCTTCGTGGCCGCCTCGTGCTGTCGGCGGGGCTGGGCGGCATGGGGGGCGCTCAGCCCTTGGCCGTCACCATGAACGAGGGCGTGGGGATCTTCGTGGAGATCGATCGCGAGCGCATCGACCGCCGGCTGCGCCTCGGCTACGTGGACCGCGCCACGGAGTCCCTCGACGAGGCGCTCGCATGGGCGGAGGAGGCGAGGCGGCGTGGTGTCGCACTGTCCATCGCGCTCTACGGCAATGCCTGCGAGGTGCACGAGGAGATCGCCCGGCGCGGCGTGCGGCCCGATGTGGTCACGGATCAGACCTCGGCCCACGACATGCTGAACGGCTACCTCCCGGCCGGGCTCTCGCCGCGCGATGCCGTGGCCCTACGTGCGCGTGACCCCAAGGGCTACCTGGCGCGCGCCTACGAGTCGGTGGCCCGGCACATGCGCGCGATGCTCGAGCTGCAGCGCAACGGCGCCATCCTCTTCGACTACGGCAACAATATCCGCCGCGAGGCGGAGAACGCGGGGGTGCGTGACTTTTCCTATCCCGGCTTCGTCCCCGCCTTCATTCGCGCCCTCTTCTGCGAAGGACAGGGGCCGTTCCGCTGGGTCGCGCTCTCCGGCGACCCCGAGGATATCTACGCCACCGACCGCGCGCTCATGGAGGCGTTCAAGGACAACGAGCATCTGGTCCGCTGGCTTCGCATGGCGCAGGAGCGCGTGCACTTCCAGGGACTGCCGGCGCGGATCTGCTGGCTCGGCTACGGCGACCGCGCGGTGGCCGGCCGCATCTTCAACGACCTCGTCGCTTCGGGGCGGGTGAGAGCGCCTATCGTCATCGGCCGCGATCACCTCGATTCGGGCTCGGTCGCCTCACCCAATCGGGAGACCGAGTCGATGCGGGACGGCTCGGACGCCATCGCCGACTGGCCCATTCTCAATGCGCTGCTGAACGCCTCGGCGGGAGCGAGCTGGGTGAGCGTGCATCACGGCGGCGGCGTGGGCATCGGCTACTCGATTCACGCCGGCATGGTGGCGGTGGCCGACGGCACTCCGGAGGCGGCCCGCCGGCTCGAACGCGTGCTCACCACCGATCCCGGCACGGGCATCATGCGTCACGCCGACGCGGGGTATCCCGAGGCCATCGAGGCGGGAAAGCGCCACGGGCTCAAGCTGCCCGGGATCACGCCGTAGCGGCGTAGCGGGGTCAGGTCTTGCATTGCGACATCCGACCGATCGCGACGGGTGCCCAACTCGCCGATTGCCGGATGTCGCAATGCAAGACCTGACCCCTACTTGGTGACGGCGGCCAAGAAGGCGCGGATCCGGCGCGCATTGACCCCCAGGTCGCTGCGCCCCACCCGCGAGGCGGAGCGCACGTCGATACGGCTGCCCGACGGCGCCGGGCGCACGCGCACCACGATGTCGTCGGTGAAGCCGAACCAGAGCGTGGTATCGGACGCCTCGAGCCGTCCTTCCGCGGGCACGGCGGCCACGATGCGCCAGCCCAGCGCGCGGGCCGCTGCCTCGGCGCGCGCGAAGGCCCGATCGGGCGGGATCGTGAGCATGAGAGGAGCCAGGTCGCGGTAGGCCCGCTTCTGCTGGGTCGCCACCGCGGGGCCACCATAGGCGGTGCCGTTCTCCGACGCCGCGCGTGCCGCTTGAAGCGCCACCCACGGGGGCGGGCTATCCGTGTCCGTGGTGACATCGTGGATCACGGGCACCGCGGCCGCCGTGCGCACCATGATGAGCAGCGGCGCGGAAGCCACGAAGGCGACGAGGAGGGCCAAGCCCGAGCCCGCCACGCTGCGCCAGGCGCGCGCGAGGAGCGCCAAGCCGATGCCCCACGCCGCGAGCACGGCGGCGGCCAGTCCCAGAAGCGCGGCCAGCCCGAAGAGGCCGAGGGCCCAGCGCGCGCCGAGGAGACCCAGGCGATGGATGGGACCGGCCAGCGCGGCACCGAGGACGGCGATCACCCCCAGCGCGAGGGCGGCCACGGTGAGACTCGCCGCGCGCCGCGCCCTTCGGGCCCGCTGCTCTCCGCCTCGCTCGGCCATGGGCGGGCCCTCCGCGCCCGTGGGCCCGAGCATACCGCGGCTTGACAGGCCGCGGAGCGCGCGCCTAGAGTCGCTTCACCATGCCGGCGCTCGCGGTGCGGTTCTCGTTGGGACTGGTGCTCCTCGCTTCCGGCTGCGCGGCGGCGGCGCCACCCTACACCGAGCACGATCTCGAGGTGCGTTGCCAGAGCAACGGAGGGCGCTGGCACGCCGCCCTCGAGCGCGAGGGCTACTGCGAATTCCAGTCGCCGGGCATGATCTGATCCCATTCACAGCGAGGTGGCCATGACGTCTCCCCGCGCGATCGCTACGGTGCAGATCGACAACGGCACCGTTCGCGTTACGGAGTGGCGCTTCGCTCCCGGCGCCACCACGGGGTTTCATCGGCACGAATATCCCTACGTCGTGGTGCCGATAACCACGGGCCGCCTCGCCATCACGGGCCCCGCCGGTGCCTCGACAGGAGAGCTCGTCACGGGGCAGGCCTATGCGCGCCCCGCCGGCGTCGAGCACGACGTCCAGAACGCCAACGCGTTCGAGTTCGTCTTCGTGGAGATCGAGCTGTTGGAGGGCCGCTGAGACCGCAGTGACGGATCGCGTCCGGCTCTCGCGGATCGTGCAGGTGTTCGGTTGGACGGGCCTCACCAGCCTGGGCGGCGGGCGCAGCGCCTATTTCTACGACGCGGTGGTCATGAGGCGGCCGTGGCTCAAGAGTCACGAGTTCATCCAGGATCTCACCCTCTCCCAGCTTCTCCCCGGGCCGAGCTTCAACAATCTCGGCGTGGCGCTGGGGGTGAGACTGGCCGGCTGGCGCGGCGGGGCCTGGGGTGCCCTCGCCCTCCTCGTGCCCGGCGCGGTCATCCTCCTCGGCTTGACCCTGCTCTATTTCCACGTCGGCTTCGCTCCCAACACGACCTCGGCCATGCACGGGATGGGTGCGGCGGTGGTGGGACTGGTGTTCACTACCACGGCCCGCATGATCCGCGCGTCCATCCGCGGCGGGCGCGCCATCGTGGTGGCGGCGGCCATCTTCGTTCTCGTGGGCCCGCTGCACGTCAACACGGGGCTGGTCGTCCTGATCATGATGCCGCTGTCCCTCTGGCTCCATCGCCCGCGCGGGGGATCGTGATCCTCGATCTCGCTCGGATGACCTGGACATTCCTGTGGCTCAGCCTGATCTGCGTGGGGGGCGGACTCGGCGTCATCCCGGAATTGCAGCGCCAGGTCGTCGATCGCTTTCACTGGGTCACCACGCGGGAATTCCTGGACGGCTACACGCTCTCCCAGCTCACCCCGGGGCCGACCATGCTCGTGTCGATCTTCGTCGGCTATCGTGCCCACGGCGTCCTCGGGGCGTTCCTCGCCACCGCGGCCATGTTCCTGCCCACGGCCGTGCTCACCGCGGTCATCACCAGTCACTGGGCGACTCTGCGCGACCGGCCATGGGCGCGGGCGTGCGAGCGGGGGCTGGCGCCCATCGGTATCGGGCTCATGGCGGCAGGCGTCTACACCCTGGCGCGTTCGGGCATCCACGACTGGGCGACGGGATCGCTCGCCCTCCTCGCCGCCGCCGTGCTCTCTACGGGCTGGCTGCCCCCCTTCCTGCTCGTCCTGGGCGCCGGGATCGTCGGCTGGCTCATGGGTCTCTGAGCAGAGCCCATGAGCGACTCGCCCCGGGCCGGCCGTCACCCGTTTCACTGGTACCTCGGCGGCCACGCCGCGTGGTTCACGAGCTTCGGCATCCAGATGATCCTCTTCCCATGGCTCGTGGCGGTGGTGCTCAACGAGCCCGCCCAGCGGGTGGGCATCGCCCAGATGGCCGTCATGGCTCCCGCCATTCTCTTCATGTTGTATGGCGGCGCCGTGGCGGATCGCGCTGACTGCCGCCGGCTCCTCCTGCGTTATTAGTTCCTGGATACCCTGCCGCCCCTCGCCCTGCTGGGTGTCATTGCCGCGGGAGCGCTCAGCTATCGCGCGCTCCTCGTCTACGGATTCGCCATGGGTACCCTGACCGCCTTCGTGGTGCCGGCCCGCGACACGCTTCTCTCGCGCGTGGTGAGGCATGGGCGCGAGCGCGCCATCGCCATCACCTCGGCCGCTCTTCCTGACGCGCGCCTTGCCACGGCCGTACCTATCCTCTATGCTCGCGTGCACATCGAAGCGATCGCTCGCGACGAGGAGATGACGCCATCGCCCCCGCCACCGTAGCCACCGCCTTGGGCCCTATCGCGACCACGGGCCTCGGCCCCACGCTGATGCACGAGCACATCGTCACGCGCTCCCCGGGCGTGCACGAGAATTGGCCCCATCTCTTCGACCGGCCGGCCATCCTCGCGGGAGCGGAACGGAAGATGGCCGATCTCTACGCACGCGGCATCCGCACCATCGTCGACCTCACCACCGTGGATCTCGGTCGGGACTTCGACCTGATCGTGGAGGTGGCCCGGCGCTCGCGGGTGCAGGTGATCGTGGCCACCGGCGTGTGGTGGATGCCGCAGCGATACTTCTTCGGCCACGGCGTGGACGAGGTGGCCGATCTCTTCGTGCGCGATATCACCCGGGGCATCGGAGGAAGCGGGGTCAAGGCCGCGATCATCAAGTGCGCCACCGACACCCAGGGCGTCACCCCGGTCATCGAGAACATTCTTCGCGCGAGCGCGCGGGCGCAGAAGGCGACCGGCGTGCCGATCTCGACGCATACCTGGGCCGCGGGCCGTACGGGCGAGGCGCAGCAGGCCATCTTCGCCCAGGAAGGCGTCGATCTCCGCCGGGTGATCATCGGCCACAGCGGCAACAGCGACGATCTGGGCTATCTGCGCGGACTCATGGAGCGCCGGAGCACGATCGGCATGGACCGCTTTGGCCTCGAGCACTTCCTGCCCACCGCGAAACGGGTGGAGGTTCTGGCCACGCTGTGCGCTGAAGGCTATGCGGAGAAGATGGCCGCGCCGCCGGGGTCACCGAGGGTCAGATCGAGCAGATGCTCGTGAGAAATCCCCGGGCGATCTTCGAGGCCTCCGGCATCGCGTAGCCGCCGCCATGCGGGACAGGCAGGGCGTGCTCGAGACCGTGGCGCGCGCAGTGTCGCGCCCATCGATCTCTCGCGTGACCCGGGTCGCCATCGACGGGGTGGACGGGGCGGGCAAGACCCACTTCGCCGACGAGCTCGGCCTAGTGCTGAGGACCGCGGGGAGGTCCGTCATCCGTGCTTCGGTCGACGGCTTTCACAATCCCCGGAGTATCCGCTATCGGCAGGGCCGCGATTCTCCGGAGGGATTCTTCCACGACTCGTACGACTACGAGCAGCTGAAGGCGGTGCTCCTCGATCCGCTGAGCCCGGGGGGAAGCGGGCACTACCGCGCGGCCGTCTTCGACCACCGATCGGACCGCCCGGTCTCCGCGCCGGACGGGGTGGCCGCGCCGGGAGACATCTTGCTCCTCGACGGCATTTTCCTTCACCGCCCGGAGCTTCGAGCCTACTGGGACTATTCGATCTTCCTCGAGGTGGCGTTCGCCGTCTCCATACCGAGAGGGGCCCAGCGCGGCGATGCCTCTCCCGATCCCGACGCGGCGAGCAATCAGCGATACATCCGAGGGCAGGAGCTCTATCTGCGGACCTGCGAGCCCACGCGCTTCGCCACCGTCACCATCAATAACGACGACCTGCGTGCCCCCTATATCGTGACGCCCTCGACCGCGAGCCCTCGTGCACAATGCTCCCGAGCAGGAAGCAGGCCATGAAGCCGCAGCCACTGATTGCCGTGTCCGACGTGGAAGCGAGTAGCCGATGGTATCAGGAGCTCCTGGGGGGCAAGAGCGGCCACGGGGGCGCCGATTACGAGCAGATCGTCGACTCGGCGGGGAAGCTCGTCCTCCAGCTCCATGCCTGGGAGGTCCACGAGCATCCGCACCTGGGCGACCCGGCCCTCCGGCCGTATGGAAACGGGGTGCTCCTGTGGTTTCAGATCGACCACTTCGAGGCCGCCGTGGAGCGCGCCCGCGATATGAGGGTGGAGATCCTCGAGGGCCCCCGCGTCAATCCGAACGCGAACCATCGGGAGATCTGGCTGCGGGATCCCGACGGCTACGTGGTCGTGCTCGCCAGCGCCTACGGTGAGCTGTGACCTCGGGGGCGGAGGCGTTCGAACGGGTCGACGGCTGCGATCTCTGCCGCGCCAAGCGCATGACGCCGTGGCATCACGAGGACGATGTCTGCTGGATCGCCGAGTGCGACGTGTGTGACGTGCCCATGGTGGTCTGGCGCTGGCACGGCACGGCCCCACCCCCCGAGCACATCGAGCACATGCGGGCGCGCCTGCACGACGTCGCGCTCGCCCAGATCGGCGAGTACTACGTGGACGATCACATGCGGAACATCCCCGACCACTGGCACGCGCACGCCCGGCCCAAGGGCGGCTTCTTCGGCACCCGGCGCGCCTAGCCCGGGGGGCGGCCGGGGGCGGCCGTTGGGCTCGCCCCGCCGACGGGCCGCGCGCGTCACTCGACGCGGAACACGAGATCGCGCTCGAGGTTCTTGACGCTGGTCTGGCCCGCGAGGGCCATGGTCGTCCGCAGCTCGCGGCGCAGGATATCGAGCGCGCAGGCGACGCCGGCGGCGCCGTCCGCGGCCAGCCCCCACAGGACGGTGCGTCCGACCGCGACCACGGTGGCGCCGAGGGCGAGGCCTTTCAGCACCGCGGTGCCCCGAGTGAAGCCGCCGTCCACGATGATCGCGGCGCGTCCGGCCACCGCGTCCACGATGGGGGGCAGGGCGTCGATGGAGCCCTGGGTGTGGTCGAGCTGGCGGCCGCCGTGATTGGACACCCAGATGATGTCCACGCCCGCCTCGACGGCACGCTGGGCGTCGCGCGCGGTCATGATGCCCTTGAGGCCGATGGGCAGCCGCGTGGTCTTCTTGAGCCAGGCCACGTCGTCCCAGGTGAGCCGCGCGGGGTAGTTGGGATCGGGGCCACGCGGATTCGGAGCGCTCTTCATGGATTCGCGCGGGCTGTAACGATGGACGATGTCGCGCTCGCGTCGGCTGTAGACCTGCACGTCCACGGTGAGAACGACCGACTTGTAGCCCGAGGCCTCCACGCGCGAGAGAAGATCGGCGGCCCACGTGCGATCGCCGTGGTGATAGAGCTGGAACATCTTGGGCCCCGGGCTGGCCTTGGCCACGTCCTCCACCGACCAGCCCGCGGCGCCCGAGAGGAACAGGAGCGTGTCGCCCTGGGCGGCGCCGCGCGCCATCTCGCGATCGCCCTCGGGATGGAAGAGCACGAGGCCTCCCATGGGCGCGATGGCCACGGGCCAGGACAGCGGCATTCCCAGGAGCGAGGTGCGCAGGTCGATCTCGCGAACGTCCACCAGAATGTCCTGGCGGATGGCGAGACGATCCACGGCGCGGCGGTTGCGGCGGAGGCTGGTCTCGCTCTCCGCGCCGCCATCGCCGAAGTTCCACACGTCTCGGGGCAGAACCTTCTTCGCGTGCTTCCGGATCTCGGGAAGGGTGACGAATTTGTCGGCCATGGCCCAGTACGATAAGGCTTTCGGACTCGCTAGGCAAATCAGCAATTGACAGCGCGCGCGGGCCCGCCTAGATTCGGGCCTGCCCCAACCACCCCACCGACAAGGAGACCCACGCCATGCTGTACGAGATGCGGACCTATCACGCCATCCCGGGACGCCTGCCCGACCTCAACCGCCGCTTCGCCGACATCACCATGGGCTATTTCAAGCAATACGGTATCCAGGTGGTCGGATTCTGGACCAACGAGCTCGGCGGCTCTTCTGACCAGCTCATCTACATCCTGGCCTACGACAGCCTCGCCGACCGCGAGAAGAAGTGGAACGCCTTCGTCTCCGACAAGGAGCGTCTCGCCAAGTTCGCCGAGACGGAGAAGAACGGACCACTCGTGGCCCGCCTGACCGCGCAGATGCTCCGCCCCACCGCCTACTCGCCCATGCAGTAGCGGTGGGGACGGCCCGTCGCGTCTCCCCGGAGGCGGACGCCCGCATTCCGCCGTGGCGTCTATAATGGCGGCCATGTTCAGGGCCGCGGTGAGCCTCAGCGTGGTGTTGGCGCTCGTGGCCTGTCAGCGGGAGGAGAAGGCCATCGGCGAGGATCTGCCCGCGGCGCGCTCGGCCCGGGCGCTCGCCGATGCCCAGGCTATCGCGGGCGCGGCGCGCCAGTACCAGGCGACCTTCCAGGCGCTGCCGGACTCCCTCGAGGATCTGATCCAGTCGCGCACCGTCTCCGGAGTCACGGGCGGCCCCTTCCTGGCCCGGGTTCCCATGCCGCCCACGGGATGGTCCGCCTACCAGTACGCCAAGCAGAGCGATACCAACTTCACGGTGACCTCGTCGGGCGGCGGCCTCACCGTGACCGCGCCCTAGGCCCATGCCGAGACTGCCCCTGCTCGATCCGGAGTCGCTCTCCCCCGGGCTTCGCGTCATGTTCGAGAAGTGGCGGGCCGACGGCGGCGATCCGAACTTCATCCTGACCTTCGCGAGACTGCCGGAGACCCTGGCCCGCTTCGTCGCCTTCTACTCGCCGCTCGTGCGCAAGGGCAAGGTCGAGCACCGCACCAAGGAGCTGGCCCGCCTCAGACTCGCCCAGCTCAACGAGTGCCAGTACTGAATGGCCACGCGCTACGCCTTGGGAAGGCGAGAGGGCATCACGGAGGAGCTGGTGATGGCCCTCCGAGACTACGAGGGTGGACCCTTCTCGGATCGCGAGAAGGCCGCCCTTCGTTACGCCGATCAGCTCTTCGCCGATCACCACGCCGTGGACGATGCGTTCTGGGACGACCTGCGCATTCGCTTCACGGAGGACGAGCTCCTCGAGCTCACGTGGGTCCTCGCCGAGTTCATCGCCCTCGGCAAGGTCATCTACGTCCTCGGCATCCAGCACGGCGGCCACGCCCATGCTTGAGCGCCGTCGAACGCTTCATGCTTTTCACGCGGATGTGCCTGAAGAGGAGAGACGTCCATGACCGCCGTCAGCGATCTCGACACGCCCGCCGTCACCGTGGACCTGACCATCATGGAGGACAATATCCGTCGCGTGCAGGCGCATCTTGCCCGGCACGGCATCGGCAATCGCCCGCACATCAAGACCCACAAGATTCCCGCCATCGGGAAGATGCAGATGCAGGCGGGGGCCATGGGCATCACCTGCCAGAAGATCGGCGAGGTCGAAGTCTTCGTGGAGGCGGGTGTGGCCGACGACATTCTCTTGACCTACAACATTCTCGGCCGGGCCAAGACCGATCGCCTCATGGCCCTCGTGCGTCGGGTGCCCGGCCTGACCGTGGTCCTCGACAATGACGTGGTGGCGCGCGACCTGAGCGAGGCGGGGGTACGGCACGGACTCGACGTGCGCTTCCTCGTCGAGTGCGACACGGGCTTCGGCCGCACGGGCGTCCAGACGCCCCAGGCCGCCTTCGACCTTGCGCGGGAGGCGTCGGCGCTGCCCAAGATGCAGTTCCGCGGCCTCATGACCTTCCCCAATCGGGAGCCCACCACGCGCGAGTTCTTCGCGCAGGCGCTCAGCCTCTTCGAGCGCGCGGGCATCCCCGTGCCCGTGGTCTCCGGGGGCGGCACGCCGACCATCTTCACCGCGCAGAGCATCCCCATGCTCTCCGAGCATCGCGCGGGCACCTGCGTGTTCAACGACGTCATGGTGGTCTCCTCGGGCACGGCGACCTGGGACAACTGCGCGATGCGGGTACGCGCCACCGTGGTGAGCCGCCCCACCGACGGGCGAGCCATCCTCGACTGCGGCACCAAGGTGCTGACCTCGGATCAGTACGGCCAGAAGGGCTTCGGGCACGTCATGGAGTATCCCGAGGCGGTGGTGGCCAATCTCTCCGAAGAGCACGGCATCGTGGATCTCTCGGCCTCCGCCGAGCGGCCCAAGGTGGGCGAGATCGTCCACGTGGTGCCCAACCACTGCTGCGTCGTCAGCAACATGGTGGACGAGCTCTACGGGATACGCGGGGGCACGGTGGAGGTGGTCTGGCCCGTGGCCGCGCGCGGGCGCGTCCGCTAGGTCCGCCGTGACTACCAGCGGAGCGGATCTCGTGGTGGCTGCCCTCGCCGAGCGTGGGGTGCGCCAGCTCTTCTCGCTCTCTGGCAATCAGATCCTCCCCGTCTACGACGCGACCATCGGCCGGGACATGCGCATCATCCACACCCGCCACGAAGCGGCGGCCGTGCACATGGCGGATGCGTGGGGCCGCCTCGGCGAGGAGCCGGGGGTTGCCCTCGTCACGGCGGGGCCGGGTCACCTGAACGCGCTGTCCGCCCTCTATGGAGCGCTGATGGCGGAGTCGCCCGTGGTGTTGTTGAGCGGGCATGCTCCCGCGGGACAGGTGGGCCGCGGCGCTTTTCAGGAAATGGACCAGGCCGGGGCGGCGGCTCCGGTGACCAAGGCATCTTGGGTGGCCAAGGACGCGTCGCGGCTCGGGGGCGACATGGCGTGGGCGCTCGAGGTTGCGCGGAGCGGGCGCCCGGGGCCCGTGCACGTGAGCCTTCCCGGCGACTTTCTCGACGCCAAGGTGAGCGAGAGCGCCGGCTCGGTCATCGACGGCGGGCGTGGCTCGATGTCGGTCGCCGAAGCCGACATCCGCCGACTGCGCGAGCTGCTCGAGGCGGCGCGCCACCCTCTCATTCTCCTCGGGCCGGCCATGGCTCGCCCCGCTCGGCGCGCGGCGGTGGAGCGGCTGACCGGGCCGACGGGAATTCCCGCGCTTCCCATGGAAAGCCCGCGCGGCGTCAACGATCCGTGGCTCCGCATGGCGACCAATTGCCTGGGCGAGGCGGACCTCGTCCTCCTCCTGGGCAAGCGGCTCGACTTCGCCGTGCGCTTCGGAGGCGCGCCGCCCTTCGCGCCCGCTTGCCGCTTCGTGCAGGTCGACTGGGACGCCGGGGCCCTGGACAGAAGCGGTCGCGTCACCCTGGGCCTGGTCACGGACCCTGCCCAGCTTGCCGTGCGGCTCGCCGCGGAGGCGGCGCCGCTCGCCGGGCGCTGGCGCGACTGGGGCGCGGAGGTGGCCGCCGCCCGTGCCGCGGCACCCGTCGAGTGGGCGGCGCTTCGTGGCAGCTCGCGATCGCCCATGCATCCGCTTCGCGTCTGCGCCGAGATCCAGCCGCTCCTCGACAAAGGCGCCCTGCTCGTCGCCGACGGCGGCGAATTCGGCCAGTGGGTGCAGGCGGGCTGCGAGCCGGGGGCGAGGATGATCAACGGCCTCTCCGGCTCCATTGGCAGCGCCATTCCTCTCGCCCTCGCCGCCAAGCTCCGCCATCCGGAGCGCCCCGTCATCGCCGCGCTCGGCGACGGCACGTTCGGCTTCCACGCCTTCGAGCTCGACACCGCGCTGCGTGCCGACCTTCCCATGGTGGCCGTGGTCGGCAACGACGCACGCTGGAACGCCGAGCACCAGCTTCAGCTTCAGCACTACGGCCCGGAACGCGCGGTGGGCTGCGAGCTTCGCCCGAGCCGCTACGACCTCATGGCGACGGCGCTCGGCGGCCACGGCGAGCACGTGGAGCGTCCGGAAGAGCTCGCGCCCGCTCTCGGGCGCGCGCTCGCCTCGGCGCGGCCCGCTTGCGTGAACGTGGTGATCGACGGGGTGGCGGCGCCGACGTACAGCGCGGCCAAGGCCCCCGCCCACTGACCGGGGCGACTCAGGTTGGACGGACGAGCTTCCCGGCGAGCCGCCCCAATGTCCGCTCGTTCTCGCTGGAGACGAGCGCGTAGCCCAGCTCGCCCTCCCGCCACAGCAGGACGGTGGAGCCCCGCGACGACATGCGGTATAGCCCTCCGCGCTCCCCGCGCGGCCACGGCAGCCCATCGGCCTTGAACACGAAGAGCGAGATCGGGTGCTGCGGCCCGCCGAAGACGAGGGTGGCCGCTTTGCGGTCCAGGAAGTAGCCGACGGCCCCGCCCCGGAGGGGAAATTCCGCGTCGCCGGGGAAGTGGATCGCCGGAGCGAAGTCGAGGCGGCCCGAGAACCACGGGATGACCTGATGGATGCCGCCGCTCTCCACCTCGAGCGGCCGCTCGCTCTGGAGCAGGCGCACGTGGTCGTTGACCGCCTCCGTGACCATGGGGGACGGCTCGTGGCCCGGCGGCGAGAGAATCTCGCGCGCGAAGGGAGCGAAGAGAAGCAGCGCCGCCACCACTCCGGCGGGGAGCAGAGCGCTCGTCCAGAGCCTCCGCACCCGCGGCGGCCGAGCGGGCGCCGGCCAGCCCGCGGCCAGCCTCCGCTTGAGGGCGATGGGCGCCGCGTATTGTGGCGTGCGCCGCTCGAGCGCGCGCGTCAGCTCGCGGTCGACGAGGTCCGCATGCGTGCAGTCGGCGCATTCGTCGAGGTGCCGGCGCAGGGCGGTGACGAGATCGGGCGCGAGCCGGCCGCGCTGATAGTCGAGGAGCTGATCGCGAACATCGTGGCAGTCCACGTCTAGGGCCGCCAGTCCTTGAGCACGGAGCGCAGCGCGCCCCGCGCGCGTGACAGCCGCGACTTGATCGTGCCCACCGCACACCCCATGACCAGCGCGGCTTCCGCCTCGCCGAGCCCCTCGAGATCGAGGAGGATGACGGTGCGGGCGTCTTCGGTGAGCGTCATGAGCGCGCGCTCGAGCTCTTCCGCGACCGTCTTGCGCAGCCGGTCGAGCTCGACCTCGTCCCTGAGCCATCCGATATCCGCCGGCGCCTGCATCCCGGGCGCCACGGTGTCGAGGCCGCCCACGGTCGGGTTATTGCGCTGACGGCGGTACTGGCTGATGAACGTATTGCGCAGGATCCTGAAGAGCCACGCCTTGAGATTCGTGCCCGGCGTGAATTGCCCCGCGCTCCGGAGGGCGCGGCTAAAGGTCTCCTGCACCAGATCCTCGGCGTCCGTATCGTTTCTCGTGAGATAGCGCGCGAGGTTGTAGAGAGCATCAGCATAGGCCAGGGCCTCGCGTCCCAGGGTTCCCGCCCCCTCCTCATCACCCATGACTCGCATGGCCTCACCCTACGCGTAACGTCCGGCGGGCAGATTCGTTCCCGCGCGGATCAACGGAACGAATCCCGGGGTGAGACGTTAGCGGCGGTGACGGAACGAGTATTTATCTCCAAGGGGGGGGCACCGATGAAGCGACTGGCGGCTGGATTTGCGGCACTGGCACTGATGACGGCGCTCGGCGCCGCCGGGACCGCCCGCGCGGCGGGACCGAAAGTGTATGTCGGGCTCTTCAAGGACGACGCGGTCGCTGTCGTCGACACTGCGCAGAACCGCGTGATCTCCACCATTGCCGTGCCCAAGGGTCCGCACGGCCTCGTGATCACCCCGGAGGGACGCAAGGTCTATGTGAGCAGCGACGGCGCTTCGACGGTGAGCGTGATCGACACCGCCACGGACAAGGTCGTCGCTTCCATCGACGTGGGCGCCAGTCCCCATGGGCTCGCCATGTCCCGGGACGGCCGGAAAGTCCTCGTCTCGGGCTTCGGTTCCAATCGCGCGGTCGTGATCGACACCGCTACGGACAAGGTGGTGGGCGAGGTGGCCGTGCCCCAGGTCCACAACGGCACCATATCGCCGGACGGCACGCGCGCCTGGGTCGCCTCGCAGAAACAGGGCGAGACGGCCATCATCGTGCTCGACCTGCAGAACATGACGCGGGTCGGATCGATAGCGCTCGACAAGACGCCGCGGGCCCTGGACGTCTCGCCCGACGGCAGGCGGCTGTATTTCACCCTGGCCGGCGTCAACGCCATCCAGGTGCTCGACACGTCGACCAATCAGGTGATCGCCCAGGTGCCCGTGGGCGCCTCGCCCCACATGGCGCCACCCACTCCGGATGGCCGCTGGGACCTCGCCGTCGTCCAGGGACCCGGTGAGCTCGGCGTCATCGACACCGCGAGCAATACGCTGGCCGCCACCGTGCCCGTGGGAAAGCTCCCGCACTGGATGGCCATCGCCTCGGACGGCCGCTCGGCCTGGGTAACAAACGAAGGCTCCAACGACGTGTCCGTCGTGGATCTTTCAACCCGCGCCGTCACCGCCACCATCCCCGTGGGAAACGCGCCGCGCAAGATCGCCATCCAGCCCGTAGGCGCTCCCAGGGCCGCTGCCACGCCGGGCGCCCCCGCGGCCGCCGGCCGCGCCCAGCCCAAGACCGTGACCATAGGCGGCGTATCCTTCGCCGATCACGGCTCGCGCGACGTCACCTCTCTCCGCGTCGTCAAGATGGAGGCCGATGACTACTACTTCGGCCCGACCTTCCTCCGCGGCAAGCCCGGCCAGCGCCTCCGCCTCCGCATCGAGAACGAATCCGGCACCCTCCACAACATCACTCTCGCCGCCCAGCAAATCGACCGCGATATCCTCCCCAAGAAAACCATCGAGCTCGACGTGATCGTACCCGCCTCGGGCACCCTCGTCTTCTCCTGCAAGTTCCACGGCCCCCTCGGCATGAACGGGCAACTCGGCGCCTCAGACCACTGAGCCCGGATCGCCTGCTCCACGCCCCCTCACCCTGACCCTCTCCCCCTCCAGGGGAGAGGGAATCGGCTCCGTCTCGAGAGTTACCGCTGGCGGCGGCAGGTGGGGCGGGGGGCGCCCTCCCCAGGCCCGTATCTTCTGGGGAGATTCTTCGAAGCCAAAAACCAAAGTCTCGTGGCGGGCCAGAGTGGCCAAGCGGAATGCGGCTCAGCGTGGCCTGGGGAGGCCGCCCCCCGCCCCGCCTGCCGCATTGCCGGCACGCGAGCAGCTAAAGGCTTATCCGCCGCTTGGCCATAGCGCGATCCCACTTCGTCTCGTAAGCCTCATCGAAGAGGATCGCGCTGTCCGAGGGCACGGTGACCCAGGACCCGTCACGGATCTCCGCTTCGAGCTGCCCCGGCCCCCACCCCGCGAAACCCACATTGAAGTGCGCGCGCCGCGGACCCTTCCCCGCCGCGATGGCCTCGAGAATGTCAGGCTGCGACGTGACGGCGATGCCGCCCGCGAGCAGCGTCGTCTCTGGTCCCTTGTAGTCGTCCGAGTGCAGGACGGAGATGCGCGTCGGCTCGACGGGCCCGCCCACGTGGAGCTTGATCGATCCCGTGGCTCCCGCAGCAGGCAGGCCCGTTTGCTTCAGGAGCACGGCGATCGGCACGTCGCCGATCGGGCGATTGATGATGAGCCCGGTGGCTCCGGCGGCATCGTGCTTCACCATGTAAATCACCGTCCGTGTGAAGCGCGGATCGCTCAGCGAAGGCAGGGCGACGAGGAGCTGCCCCGAGAGGCTCGCGGCCGGCGCGGGCGGCCCTTGAGCGCGGGCTCGCCCCGCCGTCCAGCCCGTCGCGGAGATCAGGATGGCCACGGCGAGGACTGCGTACAGCGCGGACCGGTTCGTCTTCACGCCCGCACCTCCTCGCCCGATGTGGATTCATGGCACAGTATAGACGATGCGCCTCCCCGTCGCGCTCCGCGCCTTCCGCTACCGCGACTTTCGGCTCTTCTGGTCCGGCCAGCTCATCTCCCTCGTCGGCACGTGGATGCAGAGCGTGGGGCAGGCCTGGGTCGTGCTCGAGATCACCGGCTCGCCCTTCAAGCTCGGCATGATCACCGCGCTGCAATTCGGGCCCATGCTCTTCCTCTCCTTTCTCGCGGGCGCGCTGGCCGATCGCGTGCGCAAGCGGCGTCTCCTGCTCCTCACGCAGAGCGCGCTCATGGTGCAGGCATTCGCCCTGGCCGCGCTCGACTGGACGGGGCACATCCAGTACTGGCACGTGGCCGTGCTGGCCACGGTGTACGGGATCGCCAATACGCTCGACCTGCCCGCGCGCCAATCCTTCGTCGTCCAGATCGTGGGCAAGAACGACCTCATCAACGCCATCGCCCTGAACTCGGCGGTGTTCAACGGCGCGCGCGTGGTCGGCCCCGCGGTGGCCGGACTGCTCGTGGCCCGCTACGGTGTCGCCATCGCCTTCCTCCTCAACGGGCTGAGCTTCCTCGGCGTCATCGCGGCCCTCCTCGCTATCCACAACGAAGGCGAGGCGCGGCCGCGCGCCGGAGACAGCCTGGGCCAGGAGATTCTCCAGGGATTGCGCTATGCGTGGGAGACGCCGCTCATCGTGCTCATCCTCGCCTTCATGCTCGTGACGAGCCTCTTCATCGTCAACTTCGGAGTGGTGGTCCCCCTCGTCGCCCGCGAGGTGCTGCACGAGGGCGCGCACGGCTTCGGACTCCTCATGGCCTCCCTCGGGGTGGGGGCGCTGGCCGGCGCGGGCGCCCTCGCCCTCGTCGGTCGAGGACGCGCGCCCGTCTGGCTGCTCGCGGGGGCGGCGCTCATCGACGCCGTCGGCCTGATGGTCCTCGGCCTGGTGCGCCACTTCTGGGTCGCCGCCGCCCTCCTGGGCGTGATGGGCTTCGCCATGATCGTGTTCATGGCCAGCTCCAACACCACGCTGCAGGTGACGGTGCCCGATGCGCTCCGCGGACGGCTGATGGGACTCTACGCCTTCGTCTTCGTAGGCATGAATCCGTTGGGAGCGCTCTTCATCGGCTCGGTCGCCGAGAAGTGGGGCGTGCCGGCGGCCTGCATCGTCGGGGGCGGCATGGGAGCCGTGTGCCTCGCGGGGCTGACGCTCGGTTTGGGGCGGCGTGCCGCCGAGCCACCCCCGACCTAGACGAGCGCTGGGCTAGCCGTGCCGCGCCGGGTATAATCCAGCCCCCAGGAGCCACCCTTCCATGACCATCGAGACCACGCTGACGTCGGACACCATCCCGGTGCGGGAGACACATCGCTTCGACGTGGATGCGCTCGAGCGCTATCTCGCCCACCGCATTCCGGGCTTCCGCGGCCCGGTGATGCTGAGCCAGTTCCAGGGGGGGCAGTCCAACCCGACCTACCGGCTCTCCGCGGCGGGCCACGAATACGTGCTGCGGCGCAAGCCGCCCGGCAAGCTCCTGCCCTCGGCGCATGCCGTGGATCGCGAGTACCGGATCCTCACCGCCCTCGGCCAGACGGACGTGCCGGTGCCCAGGACCTGGCTGCTCTGCGACGATCCCGAGGTCATCGGCACCATCTTCTACGTCATGGACTGGGTGGCGGGGCGCATCATGGTCGATCCGCTTCTGCCTGGGTGCACGCCCACCGAGCGCACGGCCATCTACGACTCCATGAGCGACGTGCTGTCCCGGCTCCACCGCCAGGACTGGAAGGCGCTCGGCCTCACCGACTTCGGCAAGCCGGGCAGCTATTTCACGCGGCAGATCCACCGCTGGACCCAGCAATACCGCGCCTCGGAGACGGAGCGCATCGAGGCGATGGAACAGCTCATGGCCTGGCTGCCCGAGCACATTCCCGCCGGCGACGAGACCACGGTCGTCCACGGCGATTTCCGGCTGGGGAACGTCATCATGCATCCGACCGAGCCGCGCGTCCTCGCCGTGCTCGACTGGGAGCTCGCGACCCTCGGCCACCCCCTGGCGGATCTCGCCTACAACGCCATGCCCTATCACCTGCGGCCCGATATTCTGGGTGGTGTCCTCGGCGAAGATCTGAAGATCCTGGGCATCCCGGGCGAGGAGCACTATCTCGCCGCGTACTGCCGTCGCACCGGGCGCGCGGGCATTCCGGACTGGAGCTTCTACGTCGCGTTTTCCATGTTTCGTCTCGCCGCCATCGCGCAGGGGATCATGGGGCGGGTGATCGCGGGCACGGCCAATGACGCGGGCGCTCGCTCGCGCGGGGAGCGCGCCCGTCCCATGGCCGAGGCGGGCTGGGCGCTTGTCGAGTCCCGTCGCTAGGAGAGCATGATGAAGCCATTCGTGGTCAACCGATACGGCCGCATCGTCTTCCCCTTCAACTTCTTTCCCGAGCTGGACTTCTCGGCCTTCCACACGCTCGAGCAGTTCGCCGCCGTCATCAAGCGCGACTTCGAGGAGAAGGCGCCGAACGAGACGGATATCGTCGCGCGCGTGGAGTCGCAGGCGTACAAGGGGCGCTTCGAGATCCTGCGCGACCTGGCGCTGCACCTCTTCTGGGTCAACCGCTACGCGATGACCATGTACGAGAAGCGGCCGACCCGCTGGCGCGACGTGGCGCGGCACCGGGGCGATATCTTCCTGCCCGTGTTCGAGCAGCGCGACGGCAGCGAGATCACGGCCGCCATCGAGGCCGCCTACCGGGGATTGCCGGCAACCTGGGACGAGGGCACCGAGGACAAGATCTGCCGCGTCCTGCTGGACCTCTTCCGCCACAAGAAGGGCGCAGGCGGCGAACTGCCGGCCATCAAGCCGACGGTGGGCGAGATCCTGGCGAACCCGAAGAACCTGACGTATCACCTGCTCGCCTACGATCCGGACTACCCGGGCTACGGGCACGACGACATCATCGAGTTCAACCATCGCGTGCCGGAGCTGGAAGCATTGATGCGGCAGGCCATGGTGCTGCACAACCAGTACCGCTGGGACCGCTCCAAGACCCGGCTCACGGAGGTGGGCCGGCTTCACGACGACGACTTCGTGGTGGTTTTCCACCCGCGCAACGACGACGTGCTGCAGTTCATCCGGCGCGTCAAAGGTGTGCATCGCGTGCGGCCCCGCCGGCCTCTGCCCGCCGAGTCCCGCCGGCCCGTCCTCCCGTATCCGCCGCTCCGGGTGAGCTCGCGCTTCAAGATCATGCCGCGGCTCGAGGCCGTCGCCGTCTACAAGGGCGAGCGGCCGTGCACCAATGACGATCTCATCCGCAACGCCGCGTACTGCTGGTCGCCGATGACCGTGGAAGAGATCCTGCGCAAGACCGGCATCGAGGAGCGGCTCTACACGGAGCTGGATCTGGACCACATGGCGCTGCTCGCGGCCCAGCGGGCGCTCGAGAAGTCGGGGCACCGGCCCGAGGAGATCGGCGCCGTGCTGTTCTGCTCCTGCACCAGCGTGAAGATGATGCCGTCGCTGGCGACATGGCTCTCGGCGCAGCTCGGTATTTTCCAGACCCACGCCTCCTGCGACATCGTGGCGGCGTGCGCGGGACTGCCGTACGGGCTGAGCGAGGCGGTGCGCCTGCTCCAGGAAGTCGAGCGTCCCATCCTGGTCGTCTGCGGCGAGAAGTTCTCGGACAAGATCGGCACGGTGCGCACGTCGCGGATGATCTTCGGCGACGGCGCCGCGGCTCTCGTGATCGGTCCCGCGCCGGCGGGCGCCGCGCCGGACATCGAGGTGCTGCAGACCTACGCGAGCGGCCCCATGTCGGAGGTGGATTCCATCATCTGGCCCAATCCGGAGTTCGACAACAACATCACGGTGTACGGGCCGGAGGTTCGCTCGCTCGTCAAGCGCTACCTCGGCCAGATGCTGGGGGAGCTCCGCGCCCTGCCCCATCCGGACGGCACGAGTGGCGCCTCGCTGCTGGACGCCGTGGACCTCGTCGTCCCGCACCAGGCGAACAAGACCATGGTCGTGAGCATCGCGGAGGCGGCCGGGGTCTCCGCCGATCGGCTCTACTTCAATATCGACAAGGTGGGCAACACCTCGTCGGCGAGCATTCCCATCGCGCTCCACGACGCGGTGAGGGAAGGGGTGATCGACCGCCCCATGCGTATCTTCGCTCCCGGCTTCGGCGCGGGCGCGGTGGGCGGCTACGCGGTGCTCCGCGTCGACCCCGCCGTCGTCGCCTAGCCGCGCCCGCCCGCCGGGGTCAGGTCTTGAAATATGACATCGGGCTCCAGTGCTCGGCAGTCGCTACACCACCGCGTTCGAATGTATTAATTCAAGACCTGACCCCGCCATGAATCTCCGCTTCGCGGAGAATCTCCGCCGTTACCTCGCGGGCGCGCCGCTTCTGAATCTGGTCGATCGCGTCAGGGGCTACTAGCTCTTCCCCCCGTGTCTGCCGCTTCCGAACGACCGATACGCCTCGACGCTGCCGCCGGCGGCGCCGGAGGCAGCTGGTATGTCCTGCTCGAGGGGCTCGCGCGGCTGGTGCGCGAGGTTCACCCGTGGATCGAGCTGCGCGTGGTCGAAGGTGGGGGCGTGATGAATCACGCGAATGTGGGCAGGGGTCAGCCCCCCGTGGCGATTCTCAATCCGCCGATGACCGTCGCCGCGCGGACGGGACGGCCGCCGTTCGACAACGCGTTGCCCGATCTCCGCGTCGGCATCGCGAACCTGACCATCAACTATCTGCAGTTCATGGTGGACCGTGATACTCCCATCGGGGAGCTGCGCGATTGGCCCGCGCGGCGCTACCCGCTGCGGGTTCCCGTCGACCGTGTCGGCACCGTGGACCGGCTTGTCTTCGAGCTGGCGCTCGATCGGATCGGCATCACACCCGCTGCGCTCGGGAGCTGGGGTGGGGGCCTCGTGCCCGCGGACAACTATCACCAGCAGCTAGCCCTCTATCGGGAAGGCAAGGTGGACGCGCTCTGGCAATTCATGGGCATCCCGTCACCGTCGATCCGGGATGCGCATGCCACCAGGACCATCAAGCCATTGGCGCTACCGGAAGATCTGATCGCCCGCCTGACCGCGCTCGGATGGTCGGCGGCCGAGCTGCCGACGGGCACCTATGGCGTGGTCACATCGCCGGTGCCGACCGTCGCCATGGGCACCTCGCTCGGCTTTCACGCATCCGTCCCGGCGGAGGTCGCCTTCGCTATCACCGCCGCCATCTGTGACAATCCCGAGCGCGTGCGCGCCATCCATCCGGCGGCCTCGACCTTCGACCCCGCCCGAGCGCACCTGGATGCGGGGGGACCTCTCCACGACGGAGCCGCGCGGTACTTTGAGGCGCGAGGTGGCCGCGCCGTCAGGTCTTGACCCGGACGCCGATTCGTTCCGCCGCCTGCCGAAGTCGCTTGTCGGCAGTCGCGAGAGGGGCGGCGTGCGACACGGCGAGGGCCAGGTAGAGGCAGTCATAGACGGGATGACCGAGCTCGGCGGCAAGTCGAGCGGCAGAGGGTAAGAGCATCGCCGAAGGCGTCCAGCCGATTCCCAGGGCAAGCAGATTCGTGACGGCCTGCTCGACGTCCGCCCGTTCCATCTCGTGCCGACGCAGCTTCTTCCACCAGGCATTGGCGGCCTCCACGGCCATCAGATCGGGAGCGAGCAGGGGAGAGTCGGTCTCGAGCAGCTCGTCGGCTCCGGATCTGTCCGGCTCGTTGGCGAACCAGAGATATGCGATCGAGGCGTCGACGACGACGGGCTCCGCGATCGCCGGAGTGTATCGCGAACCGCGCTCGCGTATGCGCCGGGTGGGCGCCTTCGCGGCCCGGCGCGGCGTCATCGCTCCCGGTCTTCCCGGATCAATTCCATTCCGCGGGAGCGGTGGGGACGCTGGCGGGCGCGAATGGCCGCAGCCCGCGCGACAATCTCCGCCCGGCTCACCCGCGTGCCGTCGGCGAGAACTCGCCGCGCCTCCTGCTCGACCGATACGCCGCGGAGGCGGGCCTGCAGCCGCAGCCGCTCGGCCACCTCGTCATCAAGGTTCCGGATGATGATCGTCGCCATGGCTCAGATATCATCTCATGATAGCAATGATATCGCAATATGCTATCGCTCTGCCCGGCCTACTTGGCGGCGATGCCCGCGATCTCCACGAAGTACTTCGGGGCGGCGAGGCGCGCTTCCACCGTGGCGCGGGCGGGCGGATTCGCCGGATCCATCCACGCATCCCACACACTGTTCATGTCGTCGAAGTAGCGCATGTCGGCGAGCCAGATGGTGGCGGAGAGGAGCTTGGACTTGTTGCTGCCCCCCGCGGCGAGGAGATCGTCGAACTTCTTGAGGATCTGCTGGGTCTGGCCCTTGACGTCCGCGGCGGCGTCGGCGGCGATCTGGCCGGCGATGTAGATGGTGTCGCCGTGGACCACGGCGGCGCTCAGACCCTTGCCGGGCTGTATCCGCTGGATGCTCATGAGGAAACTCTCCTTAGGGGTGAGCTGGAGCAAGCATTCCCTCTCCCCCGTCGGGGGAGAGGGCAGGGTGAGGGGCGATTCACGGTCACGGAGTCGATGGATTCGCGTAGTGCTGCATGATGTAGCCGGCGATGCTGTGACGCGAGGGACGATTGGGCAGGGCGTCGCCGGGGAACCAGCGCGCGTCCTCCAGCTCCGAGTGATCCACGCGGAGCTCGCCGCCCGCATAGGTCGCCACGAAGCCCAGCATGATCTGGCTCGGGAAGGGCCAGTTCTGGCTGCCCACGTAGTGGATGTCCTTGACGTCCACGCCCACCTCTTCCTTGACTTCGCGGGCCACGCAGCCCTCGAGCGACTCGCCGTTGTCCACGAAGCCCGCCACGAGCGCGTAGCGGCCGGGCGCCCACTCCGCCTTGCGGGCGAGAAGCACGCGATCGCCGTCGCGCACCATGATGATGACGGCGGGATGGAGGTGCGGATAGTGCTCGTACTGGCAGCGCGCGCAGCGCTTGCCCCACTCGCCTTCGATGCGCGAGGTCGGCTCGCCGCAGCGGGGACAGAAGCCGCTCGTGCTCTGCCACCACAGGGCCTGCATGGCCATGCCCCCCAGCGACAGGAGATCGTCGGGGAGCCTGGTGCCGCGCATGGGGATGAGCGTCTGCTTCTGGAGGCCGGGCGGCGGCGTGGTGTCCTTGGGCAGGGGCGCCGTCCAGCAGGGCTCGCCGCGCAGGGTGCCGAGCCAGAACGGGTCCTTGACCGCGCTCTCGAGCCCCGCGGGGGGCGGGCCCGCGGGAAGGCGGAACGCGTCGCCGTCGGGCACGACAAGGAGATCCTGGTCCTGGACGAACAGCCAGTGTCCGCGCTGCTCCGGCGGGGTGCCGCCGTGCTTGGCGGGCTGGAAGTCGACACCCAGCACTTCGCGGTTGAAAGGAAGGTAGACAGATAGCGGCGTGGTCACCGGCCGTCCTCGCAATGGCTCACGCGCTCAGGCGCTCGGGACCGCGGAGGCGGGCTCGTGGTCGAGCCGCTGGAGCGCGGGCATGACGTCCGTGGCGAAGAGGCGCATGTTGCGCTCGGCCTCGGCCGCCGGCATGCCCGCATAGGAGAAGACGCCGACGAAGTGATCGTTGCCCACGCGCCGGCGCACGTCGAGGATCTTGTCGTAGCACTGCTCGGGGGTGCCCCACACCTGGAGATCCACGAAGAAGTCGATGACCTTGTCGTCGCCGTAGGTGTGGATCTTGTCCGTCATCTTCGCGTAGTACTCGTAGCCCTTGGTCGTCTTCATGTGCTCGGCGCCGAATTGATAGTGGTCGAGCACGCTGCGGAAATAGCCACCGATCCATCGATGCCCTTGCTCGCGGGCGCGATCCGCATCGGAGTCGCAGAAGGTCCAGCCCGCCGAGATCGGGGGAGGCGGCTCGACGCCGTTGATCTGGCGGTAGAGCGCGTGGTACTCGGTCAGCTCTTTGGCCACCTCTTTCCACGGCTTCTGCGGAATGATGAGGATGCCCACGCCGAGCTCCGCCATGATCTTCATCGATTCCGGCGAGACGGCGGCGGCGTAGGTGCGCCCCCGGAAGCTCTTGAAGGGTGCGGGTCGGATGTCCGCCCGCGGCTGGCTGACGAACTCGCCGTCGAGCTCGCAGTAGCCCTTCTCGAGCCCCTCCAGCAACATCTGCGCATATTCGACGAAGCGCTCCCGGCTCTCGCCCATGGGCACGCGGAAGCCCTCGAACTCGACCTTGCCCGCGCCGCGCCCGAGCCCGAGGATCACGCGACCGCCCGAGATGCTGTCGAGCATGGAGACTTCTTCGGCCACCCGCAATGGATCGTGCCACGGCAGCACCACCACCATGGAGCCGAGAGCCACCCGGGTGGTCCGCCCCGCCATGTAGGTGAGGAACTGCAGCACGTCGGGGCACATGGTGTAGTCGGTGAAGTGGTGCTCCACGCTCCAGATGGAGTCGAAGCCCAGGGGCTCGCACAGATCGGCGAGCCGAAGCTCGTCCTGATAGACGTCGACGTCCCGGCGGGCCCTGCCCGGGTTCTGGAAGACGGCGGCCATGCCGACTCGCATTCGGTTCTCCTCCTGGATTGCCGCGGCGCCCGCCTCGGCTCGCCAATCTTGCCCCACCAAGGCCCCCCGCGCAAGCCGCGCGAGGTCGGTTGACAATCCGCGCCTTTCGACTAGGCTAGAGCGCGCGCGCTCGCCGGGCCCAGCCCGCGGGCGGGCAATCCAAGGCGGAGGGTTTCTCTGATGAAGCATCGCCACGTGTACCGGACGGAGCTGTCGCCGGTCAGCTTCCTCCAGCGCAACGCCTACGTCTTCCCGGACAAGACCGCGGTCATCCACGGCGGCCGCCGCTACAGCTACCGCCAGCTCGAGGCGCGGGTGAACCGCCTCGCCTCCGCCCTTCGCGCGGCCGGGCTCAGGAAGCACGATCGGGTGGCCTTCATCTGCCCCAATACGCCGGCCATGCTCGAGGCGCACTATGGCGTCCCCCTCGCGGGAGGCATCCTCGTCGCCGTGAATATCCGGCTTTCGTCTGAGGAGATCGGCTACATCCTCAAGCACTCGGGCTCGACCTTCCTGTTCGTGGACCAGGAGTTCGAGGCCACGGTGAAGCCGCTCGACCTCGCGGGCCTCACGGTCGTGCGCGTGGACGACACGGGCGCTCCCGGCGATCCCTACGAGGACTTTCTCGCCATGGGTCGTTCAGGGGCGGTGGAGTCCGTGCTGGAAGACGAGGAAGAGACCATCGCCATCAACTACACGTCGGGCACCACGGGTCGCCCCAAGGGCGTCATGTACTCGCATCGCGGGGCCTGGGTGAACGCGATGGGCGAAGTGGTCGAGACGGGGATGAACTTCGAGACGAAGTATCTCTGGACCCTGCCCATGTTCCACTGCAACGGCTGGTGCTTCACGTGGGCGGTGACGGCGGTGGCGGGAACGCACGTCTGTCTCCGGCGCGTGGAGGCGGGGCGGATCTGGGACCTCCTCGATTCCGA
>WNFP01000197.1_pt1 | contig 45980 bp, 48 predicted proteins | sample 5400201 | NCBI WGS metagenome assembly WNFP01 (sample SAMN13153355, study PRJNA577476) | soil metagenome | isolation source: 115 cm saprolite under Madrone tree | place: USA:California | collected 2016-06-14 | reverse complement strand
CTGACCGCGCAACATCTCTCCACAGCCGGAGCCAGACCGGAAATGCGAGCTGATGGGGGCGCACCCGTGCCGCCGCCACCTCCGCTGCCATGGAGACCGGTACCTTCCGGAATCAACGCATAGGACCAGAAGAAGAGGGGGAAGACAGGCGCGAATCTTCTCCCTCTTTTTGTGTTAGCATTCGACGAACAGTTTAGAAGGGGTGAAAGCTGTGTTCGGGCAGGTCCTGTGGTGGACAGAAATCGCGGCGGAAGCCTTGCTGTTGGCGCGTGCGATTGGAACAAAATTCTACACGAAATACACTAGCTTCTACTTCTATGTGACCTGCGTCCTTCTGGTCGATCTATTCCGCTTTGGGGTGTTCACCACCCTTCCGAATTCTTATCCACTTTTCTATTGGCGAACGCAATTCCTGGCGGCAACCGTGGGTTATGCCGTTATTCTGGAAATGTACACGCAGGCGTTAAAAAAGTATCGGGGCGTGGTGCGCGTTGCGAACGGCCTGCTTCTTTGCATTTTGGCCGCAGTGATGCTAAAGACTATCGCGGGTGCAGTAAGCGGCTCTGGTTGGTCCCCCGGAGAGACCATGGCTGCGCTGGAACGAGATATGCGCGCACTTCAGGCAGCGTTACTGCTCGTGATCATCGCTTTGCTCGCCTACTATAAGATACCAACCGGCAAAAATCTGATGGGAATTGTCGTGGGTTACAGCTGCTACGTGGCTACCAGCGTGCTGTGCCTCGGCTTTGGATCGCTGCCAGGATTTGGCCCGCGGCCTGCGTGGCGGTCTGTACAACCCATAGCTTACCTAGCCACACTATTAATCTGGTGTTTGACGCTCTGGTCGTATCACCCCAATCCTGGACCAGACCCCGGGTCAAAGATCGAGCGTGATTACAAACTCCTTTCCGATCAGACCAAGAGAATCCTCTCCAAAGCACGTTCCTATTTGAAGATGGGCGGCGAGCTATGAGTCAGTTGTTACCTTATCTCTTCCTAGGGCTGCTGCTTTCGGCAGTTTTGGCCTGGTGGGTTTGGGACGCCATCGTCCATAGAAGTACGGCAGAAGTTTTGACGCCGCGACAACATCGCTCAACCGCGAGAAGCGTCGGTTCACAGCGGGACCTTGGCGAGAGGATTTTTGGTACGGAGGATTGGGATTTCGTTTTGCACGAAACGCCTTCGGAAATTCAGCGAATGTTTCAGCGCGAACGCACAGTTCTTGCCCTTGCCTGGCTGCGACGCACGCGTAGGCAAACCTCGCAGGTCATGCGTGCACATGTGGCGGTCGCGCGGCAGAGTGAAGATCTGCAAATCGTGGTGGAGATAAAGCTTGCCTTGAACTACCTGTTGTTTCTCGGTCTTTGCAACTCTTTGATCGGCTGGGTCTGGCTTCTCGGTCCTGTCCGGACTCGCAAGATCGTCGGACATACTCTTCAATGGGCGGCGCGGCAGCGGGCCGCATTTGCACAGCTCATGGCAAGGGTTGACCCCGCAAGCTGCAGAGTGGTCGGAACAAATTTCAACCACGGCACGGTTCGGAACTAAATAAGGCTGAGATATGGGCTTAGAGCCAAGAAACATCGACATTGAACCGGCGGTAACTGACCTCAGGAATCGCACGCTTTCAAGACTTCCGGGCGACTTCAGTCGCCTCGTTTATTTGGCCTCTTCGCGAGATTGCAACACCGGCCGGTACTTTCACGACGGCCTGGCATTTCACTTCAGCCAAAATGTTGCATCCAAAGCAATGGCACTGTGCCACAGTCAAATTTTCGATCGGCTTGTGAACGTCTCTTTGGAAGAATTGATCGAGGAGCTGCGTAACTATATCTTCTCGACTGATGAACAGCCGGAAGAGTTTTTGAAGAGTTGGAAACACCTTGGATCGTATCGGGTCACGATTCCCTCGGAGTGCGATGAATTGGAGGCTGAGGTTTTCTTGTCCAACGTCAAGATGGCTTTGGCGATCTTACAGACACATCAGAAGCCCGTTTCTCATGACGAACAATCCGCATAGCAATTCCGGTCACTCTGCCGATGATCTCTGCTTCCCGGGCATAGGCAAAATGCCGAAGGCGGCTGCGTGACAGCGGGTGGGGCACAAGGGTTAACTGATTCCTCTTCAGCTCACACCAAGAGCAGGCATACCCACTTGGAATTTTTACAAAATAGATTGGCCGATCCAATTCTGTCCGCCACGAAGAGGGCAGAAGGACTTCGCGCACCTGGTTGTCTATCTGCACGAAAGAGCCTGGTGGGACAAGGGGATCCATCGTATGGTCTCGAAGGCCGACATAGCCGTACTCGGAATTCCTGACATCCAGGTGCCGAATTACGGAAATCGGTACGTCGCCCCAAATTTTCACGATGCGTGAGAGCAGAGTCGTTTTCTCTACCTTAAACCCTTCGTGAAAGCCCACGGGGAAAGTGGCGGTCCTTTCTTCATTGTAGACTTCCAGCTTTGCAGGGTGTGTTTTCGGCAGGAGAATTTCCAGCTGATGCAGACCGATTCTCTCCAGGTCGATCCCGAAGAGATACAGCAACTCGACAAAATTGATCTGGTAGATGACGCTTAGGCTGAAGAGCTTCTGAACACTGGGTACTGACCCCGTGGCTTCAATCTGGCTGAGCCAGGCGTTGGAAATATAGAACTTCGCACTACCTTCGGCGTCTGCAATCTGTCGGCTGTATTTTTCGACTTGGCGCGTAGAAATCCCAAGATGTCTGCGGATCGCCCTAAGCTCTGCTCCGGGTTGCAATTCCACCATCCTCTGGTTGCTTCTTTAGTACAGCATCAAGCAAAACAGAGGTAGTTGGCCGGAGCAATAGAACTTCGGTTTAGATCAGGACCGATTTTGGAAGGTAGTTGCAAGATTTTGAATCAGTTGAGCCAACTTGGGGACCGCGATTATTTACTTGACTAAATCTCTCTGGTCTTCATCGGACGCATCGACAGCGTTTTCGAACGCTCGACATCATTGACAGGATTCAATATATGCCTTGCCGTATTCATCTTCCGTATAAATTATTTCATGTCCGTTCTTTGGGTTGATTACAATCACGCTCATGGTCGGGCCTCCATCTGTTCTCTCGTTTTTTCTGACGCCTGGGACTAGCGGGTACGTCCCCGTTGATTTACTGAATTCTCTTAGCGTCAGGGGCAGATAAAGATGACCGGCCCGGTTTCCGCCTTAGCGGCATCGCTACACCAACTACCCGGCCCACAACGTCTATATCGTCCTGATAGTTGAATTGCCGTGTCTTCCTTCCCGACATCTGATGAGGAATGATGCTTAGGACCTTGCCTTCCAATTCACACCAGCCATATGCATAGCCGTCTCTAAGCTGAAAGAAGTAGATGGACCTCTCGAACTCGTTGTCCCATGATTCAGACTGAATTTTGGTGTCTTGGTCGTCGATCTGGACAAAAGCGCCGGGACGAATCATCGGGTACAACGTGTAGTCATCCATCCCAATAAATCCGTACAGATATTTCCGAAGGCCGAGATTCTGTACAAATGCGATAGGTATTTCGCCCCAAGTCTGCACCATGCGGGAGAGGAGACTGGTCTCTTCAATCCTCGCTGCCGGATCGAACCTCACTGGAAAACTCACACGGCGTTCCGTGTCATGGATCTCGGAGGGAACGAGATGAGTCCTGGGCAGTTTGACAGCGAGGCGAGCTGTATTGATCTGATCTAGATCGATTCCAAAGAAAAGAAGGAGGTCCACGAAATTAATTCGATAGAGTGCGCTCAGGGTGAACAGTTTGTGGACACTCGGGACCCTTGTGGAGTTCTCGATCTCGACCAGCGAACTGTGGGAGATGCAGTATCTCTGGTTTCCCTGAGTACCCGCGATCAGGCGGCTATACATTTGCACATCTCGACCGCTGATCCCCAGGGCCTCGCGCAGAGCTTTGAGACGCTGCCCCGGAGGGCCCGGAGGATTCCTAGACGAGAGTGCCCGACCCCGCGCCATAAAGGTACGCTACTCTACGCATGGTAGTGTTGCAATAGTACCTAACGTTTCAAATAAGAGAAAGAATTCTATTGCCTCCTACCCGGTCCTAACCCGGACTCTCGCGCCCCCGTGCAGCATCGTACCAAGCGTCGTCTGCAGAACAGCGCAACACTTTTTGAATGGTGAGCACGCACGGGCTTTTGAAGCTGTCGGCAACAGGGCTTGCGCCACTGTCCAATATCAAAGGACGCCGAGGCGTAGGAACATCAGGTCGGATTCTCGGCCACAATTCTCTCTTTGGACGGAAATTGCGGTTGGGACTACGACCGATACGCGTCGTCTAAGCCATGCCCAGCCCAGGGCAATAGTTGCTCGTAAGTCTTTGAAATCAACCGGAAAACACGCTCGACGGCCCACTTCTTTCACAGACTTTTAATTCGCAGTTCATCAATATAGGCCCGGATTCGGTGCAGACATATTTTTTTTCACACACCAACTCGAATTCGTGCGACACCTTCAAGCGCGTCGCCACGCACGCGGTAGCGCGAGAGAGCGGAGGGTTCGTCCGAAAAGGTTCGGACTTCAGACTAGTCCTTCGGCATTACAAACGGCCTCAGCTAGCCCCGAGGCCGTTTGCTTCGAACTCAGACACTTCTGCGGGAGGGAAAACGTGAAAACGGATGCCAACGCTAGGTGGTTAGTTTCTCCAGACGTCCGTTCCACATATTCCGAAGATGGCGCTGTCCTTCTCGATATTCGAAAGGGGCTCTGCTACAGCCTCAATCCAGTTGCTGCACGAGTCTGGAGCACAGTGGAAGCGAGCCCTTCAGGAGTCGATCTTCGCGTGCTCGTGGATGTGATGGAAACTCACTACAAAATCCCCCATGGGCAGCTCGAAAGCGACATCGATGAGTGTTTATCGAAACTCGAAAATATGGGACTTGTTCAACGGAACGGTCCGTTTCACGAATCCAAGGCCGCCGGAGCGCGGGGTTGACATGTTTCGGAATACATGGTGTGCCTCCGTGGCAACCGAACTGTCGAATGCGCCGGCGGCCTGGACCTGTGATTCGAGGGAAACCCTATCTGAAACTAGGAATAGCGTGGTGGATTTTTCTGCGAATCATGGCCGCGTTCCGCCGTGTAAGGTCGAGTCTCCACGTGGGGGCACGCCTCAACGTACTCCGGGAGTAACGCTTTTCTGCCACTGTCCGCGAGTGGCGGCTTTGCTCGAGAACAAATCGACCGAAAGAAGATTAGCGGGGGAGGGCATTTGCCTCATGAGCCATTTGCCTGAGTTTTGAGGACACATAGACGGGAGCCGTCTACCGAAGGCGGCACTGAGACAAGTATTTGCGGTAGAGAACCGCATCGTGCCGCGGGCCGCAGGTTAGCGCAAGATTTCGCGCGGTCTGCGACAGAAGTATCGACGCCCAGCCCCAGAAAGGAAACCGGTCATGGGTATCAGCACGATTACTTATGAAAGGCCTGGTGTCCAACTCTTAGATAATTCTGATTCGTTCGTGAGATGGGTCGTTCGTGAAAAACTAAGCTCCTCCCCTGACGCAGATTGGCGCGCCGAGAAAATCAAAGAATTCATCGATGCTCATTCAATTGGAGATCGCCTGAGTATCGAGAAGGTTTGCGAAGAGCTTGGATTGCCCACATCCGTGCGTCAAGCACGACGGTTGTTCAAAACCTTAGTCGGGATGAGCTTCAGAAAATACGCCAAAAACAAACGGCTGGCTTTCGCAGCAAGACAATTGGAGGCTACGGAGGAACCCGTCAAAGCGATCGCGCTGGACATCGGGTATCGCAGAAGTGCCGAATTCACCAGGAGCTTTAAGGAATTGTTTCGCCTCAGCCCGTTGGAATTCAGGAGGATCTGGAGTCACAGCGAATGTGCTGCTTAACGCGTTAGGTTTATCTCAATGCGACCCAACGTACGTTTCACATGGCCAATGCTGCACAGAAAGATTTGAATTATTGCGCCGTTCCCAGAGACCAAGCCGCCGCACCTGAGATGAAAGGATAGGACCTTGTTGGTTTACCACTGGAAAGAGCACGACATGACCGTGACGTTTAGTAACCGGACTGATTTGCACCCGGTGGTTGAACTCGCTCTGGGCCGAGAAGTGAGAACCTTGGGCGTTGAAGAATTTACGGATTTCTTACTAACCATAATTGAGGAAGCGAGAAAATCCACGACCGCATATCTAAAGTCTCTTGGAGAGTTCCCGCAACATAAGAGCAGGAAGCGAGGGAGACCCACTTCGCCCACATGCGCTTAGAACCGATCAATCTCTCCGCCCAGCATCCAGACGACGATCTCTCTTTTCAAATGGCCACATTATTTGTTCGCTCGGTTCTCGGGACCGGCTAATCGAGAGCGCCAAGGAGCACTTTGGGTGTGAAACTTAACCCTCAGTTTCGGTGGTTTGCCCGCCAATTGAGACCCTTCCTGCGGGCGCACGTGTTCAGCGTTTCCATGATCGTCTTGAGCAGCCTTATGTTTTTGCTGGATCCCCTACTCATCAAATGGCTGATCGATCGCGTTCTTCCAAAGAAAGATTTCCACCTGCTGTTTCTTGCGGCCGTGGCATTTTTCGGGATCTACGTCTGCCGGCTTGCATTTTCCGCATTCGCGGCAGTCGTGAGCTTTAAGACTGTGCAAGATCTCGTGTTCCGCATCCGGCTCAGCATCTTGGAGCAAATGAATCGCCTTTCGGCGAACTACCACGAAACGACTCCTGTCGGAGAAAGGCTTTACCGAATGGAACAGGACGTCGATCAGGTGGCGGAGCTTGGATCTAGTCTTGTCCCGTACGTTCTCCAAACCGCAGTCAATACTCTTTTTGTCGTAGGTACAATGGTCGTCCTCGATTTCCGGCTCACGTGCATGGTCCTCCCGCTCATGCCTCTCTTCTTTGTCTTCAGTAGGCACTTCGAACATCGCCTACGCAGCGCGTCCGATTTGGCTCAGCAACAATCCAGCCGGGAGAGCAGCTTTCTCCAAGAGCACCTCGCTTCGGTCATACAAGTTCAGCTCTTGCATCAAGAGCGGAGCCAAACTCGGACGTTTCTGGTGCGGGCCGCCGGCAGGATTAAGGCTCTTAGCCAGCGGAACCTGGTAGAGATCTCGTTCGGCACCTGCTACATGGCAGCGATCGCTTTGGGCACAATTGCTATTCTCGGCTACGGCGGCTACCAAGTATTCGTTGGAGCCCTTACAGTCGGCGGGCTCGTCGCCTTCTACAGTTACATGGCACGGCTGTTCGATCCGCTCCACGCTGCCGTAGATATCTATTCCCGTCTCAACCGCCTGAGCGCAAGCATCCGGCGGATACTGGAAGTACTGGAAATGGTGCCTAGTGTGCCGGAAAAACCGGGCGCGCTGTGCCTCACTTTCCCAGTGCGAGGGTACATCGAAATGACAGAAGTCGCTTTCGCTTACCCTGCTGGAGCTTTAGTGCTAGAAGGTCTAAATCTCAGGGTAGAGGCTGGTGAGAAGGTTGCACTGGTCGGAATCAGTGGCAGTGGCAAGAGCACGATCGCAAAGCTAGTCGCAAGATTGTACGACGTGAACGACGGAGCTGTGTATGTCGATGGAATTGACGTTCGAGATGTAAGTCTGGCAAGTCTACGAACGCGGGTCTGCTATCTCATGCAAGAAGCAGTTCTGTTTGACAGGACGTTGAAGGAAAACCTCCTCCTCGGAAAGCCATCTGCAACAGACAAAGAACTCAGTCAGGCACTCGAAATCACTGGTCTGGGAGATCTGCTTGGTCGCCTGCCGAATGGTTGGGATTCGTCAATCGGTCCCAGGGGCAATGCGCTATCGGGCGGTGAGCGACAGCGCCTCGCTTTGGCTCGTGGAGTCCTTCAAAATCCCTCCTTACTCCTGCTCGACGAATCAACATCCGCGCTTGACGTTCCATCGGAACAAAGAGTGTTTGCAAATTTGACCCGACACTTTCCCAATCAAACGATCGTGTTTATTTCACATCGGATCTCCGCACTCAAATGGGTTGACCGCATTGTCGTGGTGAATCGCGGTGTGATCGAGGAACAAGGCACCCACCCGCAATTGATTCGTAACGGTGGCCTCTACGCCCACCTGCACAACACCCCAGCCGTGGCGGCCAATGACTAAGGATTCTCCTCTTTTCAGGGATACCCACGTAAGCAAATATCCTCCTTCAGCTAATACATGGCCGAATCAGCGTGCATTTGGCCGAATATGCGTACTCATTTCAATTGACTCTATGTCCGACACGCGCGCACCATCGCGAACGAGATCAAGAAAATATCTACGTGCCCAGCCCTCTACAAAAGTGACCCGACCGTACTAGAAGCTCGGGGATAAGTAAGAGAAATCGAGACGGTGGAGTTCAGGTCCGATGACGGCAACGAATGGAGCCGCGACAGCATCCAGCAACTCTGAAACTGACCCTAAGTCTCCCACGTTAGACTTGGGCCTGGACTCAATCTTTCTTCTGAAAAAACAAGGAAAATTCTCAGTCAAGAACATTGTTTCGCCTTCGAGCTTCCGTGGATGGCTCGAAAGCTCACCAAACGAGGGCGAACGATGGCTTCGAAGCTCCGCACAGGACGGAGACTTGCACGCTATGGAGAAGCTCGGACTGCGATTGCTCACTGGTGATGGTCTCCCGAAATCAATCGAAGAGGGATTACGATGGCTGAAAAAGTCAGCCGAGTTAGGCAATCCGTTTGCCATGGAGAAGCTTGCAGAGTATGACCTCGACGAGAATGAAACACGGCATTCTTCTGCAGAAGGCGAACATTGGCTCCGCAAGGCTGTCGAACACGGATATCGCTTCGCTATGGTCGCCCTTGGCAGCAGACTCATCACAGGCCGTGGTCTGCCTGCTAACCCTGAGCGCGGTGAAGAGCTACTGCGCGAAGCTGCTCGGCAGGGTAGCCAGATCGCCATGACAAAGTTAGGGACATACCTAGTCTATGGTTGGGGCTTGGCGCGCAATCATGAAGAAGGCCTTCGCTGGCTACGGCGTGCTGGTGCCACGAACGCGGATCAGTTGTTAGAGCTCGGCCTTCAGTTGTACCAAAAGTCTCTCAGCGCCATGACAAAGGCGGCGCGCGGACTTGCTGCTAAAGAGGCGAGCGTTCTGTTCCAAGAGGCACTTCGTCAAGGCAATCCTATTGCTTCGTTGAACCTCGCCTATCTTCTGAGGCGCGGTGAGATCACGGATGCTTCGTGCCCGTCGCTAGATGAACTACTTTCGGAACATCTGAAGCAACAGGACCCTTTCGCGTTTGTGAATCAGGCCCTTCGGCTAGCTCGAGGAATTCAATGCAACACTGATTGGAAATCAGCGGATGCCCTCTTTGGAAAACTGCAAGACAGCGGCAATGTTCTTGAATGGTGGTTCGCTCGGAGTCGAGAGGGCGATCCTGAAGGTCACCTTGTGACAGGCTGGCTAGGCCGCCATCAGCTTGCGACCGATCCCGACGGGCTCCAGATCGCTCGGCGCATGGGTTCAGCGCGAGACGGTGGGTGGCTGGTGCCTGAATGGATGAACCACCCCGCGACACTCAAGGTGAACTCTTAACGTCAGGGGAAGCGCAGTTATGGAATTCTTCCAGAAACTCGGCTCACTTGTTACTCGTCGTTGGAAGGAACGAAACTACAAGGAAGAGGACTTCCCTGAGGTGGCAAGCCGGGGTCTTTCGGAACTACCACCTGACCAGCACGTTACATTTTGGGACGTCGTAAAGTGGGCCCTAACCTGTGAACGATTACCGGCGCAGGCAGATCTCAGCGCCAAGTTCGGGCAACCACCGCTAACAGTGTATACCGGCCGTGACTTTCGAATCGAAGTGCTTTTTTGGGTTCAAGGCGTTCCAGCAATACATCAACATTCTTTTTCAGGAGCGTTTCATGTCATGCATGGTTCCAGCCTGCAGAGTCTGTGGGAATTTGAGTCTATAGAACATGTAACGATGCGTTTGGCATTGGGCAGGGTTTCGCTGAAGAAGGCTGAACTTTTACGGAAGGGAGATTCGCGCCCGATTATCGCCGGAAAACAACTCATTCATTCCACGTTTCATCTTGACCGACCGAGTCTGACGGTCGTGGTTCGAACGTTGGGCGAGATAGACCAGCTGCCACAATACTCTTATCTTCCGCCGACAATTGCCTACGCCCAGGACCATGATGTTCCCTCTGTGCTTCGTCGCACGCAGCTTCTACGAATGCTTCTGACCAGCGGTAAACGCGCCGAATACAACCAAATTACACATCACATACTCGGAACCGAAGACGCCTATTCCGTATTCCAATTTCTTCTTTCGACCTTTGAACTCATCGAAGATGAGGAAGAACAACACAATTTGCTTCTGGCCGCTCGATCGAAGTACCCAAGACTCATCAAAGCTTTGGAACCGGCTCTACTTCAAATTGAAAGAAGAAACAAGATTGTGGCGATCCGCGAGAGGGTTTCTAGCAGTGACTTGCAATTCTTCCTGGCGCTACTGCTTAACATTCCCGAATGCCCAGCGATCCTTAACCTAGTAAAGCAGCGCTATCCGTCACGAGACCCGATAGCAGCAATTGTGACCTGGGTCCGTGAACTCTCGGAACTGGGAGTTTTGGGAGCTCGCTTCCCCAAGCCTTGGCTTTTGATGTTGGAATGTCTGCTGATGAAACGTTCCGACCGCGAAATCCAAAAAGCATTCAACGATCAGTTCGCAACACAGCGCATATCTAACATCGAGTCCGGTCTCCGCGAACTCTCAATCGGCTTGCAAGATTCTTGGCTCCTACAGCCTGTGTTCCAGAGCCAAAGAGCGTAATGGTGAGAAATGGCGCTGACACTAAATCCGCTCCCTCCAACGCCCGCCGACCCGGTCACCGAGATTCTGCATGGTGTCACGATCACAGACCCCTATCGCTGGCTGGAAGATCAGAACTCACCACAGACGCGAGCGTGGATCGAGGCTCAGTGCGCTTACAGTCGCAACTACTTCGCTTCTGTTTCAGTCCGCAATGTCATTCGTCAACGTGTCAGTGACCTGCTGTCGATTCCATCTGTCGCCGAACCTTGCAACGTTGGCGGCCGTTATTTCTTCCTGAAGCGCTATGAAAACAAAGAACAGCCCGTTATCGTCATGAGAGAGAGATTATTCGGGGAAGAGACTATCCTGGTTGACCCGGCACTGCGTGCAAGCGGAATCTCGACTGCCGTTGCTATTGCTACGATTTCCAAGGATGGTCGCTTCCTCGCCTATTCCGTCCGACACGGCGGTACCGATCACTCGGCTTTGGAGATCCTTGACGTTGCACGGAACAAGATTTTGCCGGATCGTCTCCCCGAAGGGTTTTGCAGTGGGATTGCCTTCGCTGCCGACGGGTCAGGATTCTACTATTCCCACCGTGAAGTGCATGACCCGCGCACGAACTACTGTACCGTTTTGTGGCATCGCTTCGGCACGGAGCGATTGCACGACCAAGAAGTGTTTTGCGTTGAAGGAAAAGGTCACTTATTTCTCGGAATTATCTACTCGGCCGAGGCCAATCTCCTGGCCTACGTCGTGTTCTCTACAGGCAAGGAGCGGACCGCCTCGATTTATCTGCACACTATGTCGCCCGGAGCGGTGCCGAAGCTTCTGCTCGACGCCATCAGAGGCTCTTTCATCCCGTTCTTCGTGCGCGGTCGAATGCTGGCTTACACGGATCTTGCCGCTCCGAACTTCCGCATTGTAAGTATCGACATAACCGATCCCGATCCCGGACACTGGCTCGACATTGTGGGCGAGTCCGACCGCCGCATCCAGCAGTTCGCAGTCGCCGGTGACCAAATTCTTGTCGCTCGCGTCGATCGCTTCTCTAGCAAGATCGAGGCCTTCGGCCTTGACGGGAAGCGAAAGGAAGACATCCCACTTCCGTCACATGGAAGCGTTAACCTTCTAAACTGTGCAGAGACCACGGACAATCTGTTCTTCAGCTACACGTCCCTCTCTAAATCCTCTACCGTGTATTGCTACGACATACGGAAGAAAGAGGTGTCTGTTTGGGATGATGCGCACCTGCCCTTTGATCCTTCGATGATCGCCATTGAAGAGGCCACTTACACTTCCAAAGACGGCGCCTCGGTCCCTTTGTTGCTCGCAGCTAGGAAGGACCTCTTGCATTCCGGCCCGCTGCCCGTCTTCCTCACAGGCTATGGCGGCTTCGGCACCTGCGTAACACCTCGGTTCACTGCCTTTGCCACCTTCCTAATCGAACAGGGTTTCCTGTTCGCCGTTCCCGCCCTGCGCGGCGGAGCTGAACTCGGCGAACAGTGGCACGAGGCCGGCAAGCGCAAAAAGCGTCAGAACTCCTTCAACGACTTTATAGCAGCCGCCGAGTGGCTTCTCTCTCAAGGCCGTTCCAAACTCGGTTGGATAGCCATCGGCGGTGGATCTAACGCCGGCCTACTCGTGGGCGCCGCTATTACACAGCGACCTGACTTGTTCCGCGCCGCCATCTGCCTTGGGCCGCTGCTCGACATGACGAGATACCACCTTTTTGATTTTGCCGGAGGTTGCGCCGATGAGTTTGGTTCACCCGAAGATGAACAAGACTTCCGCACTTTGCTGGCTTACTCGCCCTACCACCGAGTAGAAGACGGAGCGAGGTATCCTGCAGTCCTGCTCATCTCAGGTGACGCGGACACCCGCTGTAACCCAATGCACGCCCGCAAAATGGCGGCACGTCTGCAGGGCGCGAGTAGCTCGGGCCATCCTATCCTGCTCGACTACAAGCTCGCGTGGGGCCACATGCCTGTTCAGCCTCTTTCGACCAAGATCGACGCCTTAACCGACAGACTCACTTTCCTCTGCCGCGAACTCGCCGTTCATGTCCAGCAAAGGAGGGCTTCATGATGCTTTTCTTTCGAGCCTTGTTTGGGTTGCTAGTCTATGATGTCCTTAACACGCTCCGCCCCTTCAGGACTTTTCACTCGACTGTAAAGCGCTGGAAAGTTGCCGACAAGCCCGTTGTCCAAGACACCATCAACCGGGTTTGCGCTGCGGTCGATTACGCGTGCGCCTGGTATCCAAAACGGGCTCTCTGCCTCCAACGTTGTTTCGTGACTATTTACCTTCTTAGAAAACATGGCGTACCTGCGCAGATGGTTCTGGGAGCACAGAAACTGCCCTTCAAGGCTCACGCCTGGGTAGAAGTAAACGGACTGGCAGTAAATGAAAAGTCCGATGTTCAAGCGATTTACGGTGTCTGGGAACGCTGTTAGGAAGAGCCGCAATGAGTGCACAAGCAGGAATCTGGAACTTCGAAGGTCGGCCGGTAGATCAAGCTTTTCTCGAAAAGCTCACCTCGGCCATCGAGCGACATGGACCCGACGGCGGCGACACTTGCATCGACGGTTCGATCGGAATGGTCTATCGTGCTTTCCATACGACGCTCGAATCCCGCCTCGAACGCCAGCCATACATCTCGGCTCGCGGGAACATCATTACTTGGGACGGACGTCTCGATAATCGAGACGACTTACTTCCCCTGCTCTGGCACAAGTTGACCGCTGACCAAACTGATGTAGCCATTGTCGCGGCTGCTTTTGAACTCTGGGGTACGGATTGCTTCGTTCGGCTGGTTGGCGACTGGGCCGTCGCCGTCTGGAAACCCATGGAGCGCGAACTCATCTTAGCTGTAGATTACATGGCTCTAAGGCACATCTTCTACTACCCAAAGAAGGACTACGTCTGGTGGTGTACGGATCTCGCTCCGTTGGTGCTGCTCTCGGGCGATAAGTTTTGTATCGACGATGAGTACATAGCGGGCTACTTCGCTCACGATCCTGACGGTCATCTCACACCCTATCGCGAGATTCGTGAGGTCCCGCCCGGACAGTTCGTTCGCATCCATACAGGAAGGGTGTCTGTTCATCGCTACTGGTCGTACAGTCCAAAAGCCAGAATTCGATACAAAACAGACCCCGAGTACGAAGAGCATTTTCGCCACGTCTTCCGGCAATCAGTGCGCCGTAGATTACGCGCGGACACACCGGTGCTCGCGGAATTGAGCGGAGGCCTGGATTCATCCTCAATCGTCTGCATGGCAGATGACATCCTCTCCAATGAGGGGGCGAACGCGCCGCGCCTCGACACGCTCTCCTACTACGACAAGACTGAGCCTAACGGAGATGACTGGATCTATTGCCAGAAAATCGAGGAAAAGCGTGGAAGGATTGGCACGCATATTGATCTAAGCAAAATGGGAAGTTCTCCAGCTTCTCTTGAATATCTCGATTTCGCTCCGGTGCCGGGCTACTTCGGCCCCATACGACAGATCGAGGTAGAACGCTCTGCTGCCGTGCGCAATGGCAGGTACAGAGTGGTTCTCTCGGGCTTAGGAGGTGACGAGTTTCTTGGGGGCATGCCCGATCCTCTTCCGCATCTAGCCGATCTCATTGTGCAGTTAAAGATGGTTAGACTAGCCAAACAGCTCATGGCCTGGAGTTTGGTCAAGCGGCGACCCTGGGTTCAACTCTTGTGGGAAGCTTCAGTGAGTTTATTGCCATCCCGTCTTGGTCAATATCTGGCCAAAGACGCGAAAGTCGAACCGTGGATTGAAAGAGATTTTGCGAACCGAACCAGACTGTCTATTAGGCAGCTGGGTGTTGACGAGCACTTCGGGCTCCGTTTACCTACTCGCTGCCAATACATCGCTGCCGTCCTGCTCATCGCAAATAAGATGGCAAAACATACATGTCCCGGTACTGCTCTTGAGGAGATGTGTTTCCCTTATCTTGACCAGAACCTGATCGAGTTCATTCTCTCAATACCGGCCAGCCAGTTACTTCGACCGGGCGAGAGGAGATCACTAATGCGCCGTTCGCTTGCTAGTTTAGTACCCGCAGAAGTGTTGTTTCGCCGCACAAAGGGAATCTCTATGCGGACCCCACTACTCGCGATGGACAACTACTGGGACGAACTCCGCGCAGCGTTTGACTCACCTCTTAGTTCGCGTCTTGGGTATATCAATCAGCCCCGTTTCCTGGAGAAAGTAAACGCCGTCAGGAACGGCAGGGAGAGTCAAATTATTCGGACGCTAAAAGGAGTTTCGCTTGAGTTTTGGCTGCGGGACTTGCAGGCTCGCCATTTGATTAACGCCGGAACGTTCGCTCGCCAACCGCTTGCAGCAGTGTCCTCGGAAGCAAGAGCGTGAAATGTTCCCGCACAGCTTTTCATCACTCCCGCTAGCAAGTGGTGGAACATTCTAAGAAAGGAGGACAAAACAATGACCTATACGAAGCCCGAAATCCTCGTTCTCGGCGGCGCAAATCGCCTGATCGAGCAGCAAGGAAAGGGCAACAACAGCAAGGATAACGAAAGTCCACTAACGCGTACCGCCCCTGCTTATGATCTCGACGAGTAAGGGCAGGGAGAAAAATGGCTATTGTTCTAGGCAATCAGCCAGAGCGCCTTCCCGGCCGCACAAGCGGTCCGGGAAGGCGCTCAATCTTTTGTCTTCTGAGTAGTTTGTTGCAGGCATCAGAATTTTCGAGAGAGAACAGGTCGAAGAGGTGGAAACAATGACCGACTTAAAACCGGAAATCGTGCTCCTCGGTGAAGCTACCCGGGCTATCGAAAATCCGACCCAAAAGGGTAACCTCTTACTTGAGTGTCCGAATTGTGCCTCGTTTGACAGTCCAGCGTATGATATCGACGAGTAACAAGACACGAAGAGAGAAACGCCAGTTGTTCTAGCCAGTTCGCCGGCACACGTCCCCAGCCGCAACGGTCGTTCGGGGAGATTCTGAATCTATCTTTTCTGGGCAATTTGCAAGCTCGAATGTGTTCAACAGCACTTCGGAGCTAAGGATTCGGCTACAGGACCGCTCAACCATTCGGAGATTCTTTTCTTAGCTCCTAGCCTGGCCGATAAGTGGCACCTCTAATAGGGTGCCAGTTCTAAAATAAACATGCCATATCGCAGCGCGCCGAAATCGGGCGCTGATTGCCCAGGCATAGAACCCCTACCTGCCACTTGGCATAAGGTCGTTCCGTTCTTGCAGATTGCGGAGCGAGCGCCAGGACGTGTATTGCTCATTCTTTGCGGGGTCAGGATCTTCCTCACCTTTGAGCCAGAAGGAGAACCAATCCACAGTTACCTGCTGAGACACCAAACGGTCCCAAGGCCTCTCCAAAATGTGGACACCCTCGGGGATGTAGATCATATCAACAGACCGCTTGAGGCGCGTCAATCCAGCAAACCATTCCCACTCTTGAAGCAACGAACCCGGTCCGATTGCTTGTATGAGTAACGGAGTGTGCGTTTCATATAGACTGAAGCCGGGAGAACGTTTCAACCACGAATACAAACCTTCTCCAAACGGCGGCGCGCCATTAATTCCCTCGAACGTAGACCAGCTACCGTTGGAGTTGGAGAACGCCACGTACTGAAAATACCCAGCGTCAGTGCCGTCTGCTGTAACCGCTGCTGCAAAGTTGTACTTGGAATGGGTGAGGGCATACTTCACAAAAATACAAGTACGACTGAATCCGATAATACCGACGCGATTCCGGTCCACTAGTCCGAGTTTATCTAAATGATCTATGGCACCCTCGAAGCTGGACACTTCTCTTTGAACTTCTCTTGGAGTATCGGGGTAGGAGGAGTCCTCGTTTGCCTGAAGAACTACAAATCCCTTGGAGGCCAAGGGCTGAGCCGCAAAAGCTGTAGTAAAGGGACCATCAATCCAAAACCTCTCGGACGTAAAGCCGTGTGTTTGAATCACGAGCGGGTACCTTCTTCCTTGAACATAGTCCACTGGCAAGTAAAGGCCCCCCGTCACTTCATGCCCGTCCGTGGCCTTCCACGTCAGCGTCTCTACTTTCGCAAAGTTCAGTTCTTTAAACTTAGGGTTCAAGTCCAGCAGTAGCACTCGCAAATGGTATTCCGGCTCAAGTGCCACGATTCTTGGGGGTGTGTTAAGGTCTTCTTCAAGAACAACCTCCGGGGGAACGGGCTTTACCGAAGTCTGCGCTACTAACCCCCAATTCGCACCTTTCTTCCGATAGAAAACTGTCGGGCCAGATGTGGCGCTCAGTCTGTTGCCTGCAAACGCTAGGCAATTGGTTGTTGCGTCCCATCCAACTAGTTTCAAGTCGCCCTGTGCGATGGTGACGATTTCTTTGTCTGGAATTTTCACCTCGACGATAAAAGTGCTGTTCTGCCGAGCATTTCGCTGCTGACCCTCGCTACTGCCGAAGGGGAGATGAACGCCTGCAAGCACCACAGAACGGCTGTCCATTGACCAGGCAGCTTCTGACCCATACGCGCCAATGGGAGCACCCAACAGAATCTGAGCCTCTCCGGAAACCGTGTCGATCAGTTCATACCTCTCTACGCGAGAGGGTCCACCCTTCGGTAGTATCTCCTCCATTAGATGTCGCAGGAACGGCTCGGTATATTCCTTCCAGACTTGCGGAAGATCCCTCGTCTGCGTTCGCACTACGAGATACCGTCCATCAGGTGACAGGACAGGTTCTCCACTCAAATATGGTGAAACCGGACCCTTAGTCTGAATCGGAATGCAACTATTGTCTTCCTTTCTAAGGAATAGTTCAGGGCGGCCTCTATATGTTCCATGTCCCATAATAAGGTCAGTTAAGGAGTCAGAACCAGAGACCCGAATTCCCTCTTTCCGAGCCTTCGGAGTGAGCACGCTTTCCGCAGGCGCTTCGGCGGCGAAAACCAAGCGCTTCCCGCCGAGCGCAATCGCATAGGCGAGGACGTTTGTAGGGCTTTCAGTGAGCGTACTTAGGAGACGCGTGTTAAGGTTGAATGTATAAACTTGCTGTAGTTGTCCCGGCCCTTCACCTAGGAAGACGACGGTTTCGTTATCGAGCCAAGTGACATTCTTGATCGCTTCTCGGTTAGAAGAGGAAGACAGTGTAAGGAGGATCTCCGGAGATGCATTCAGATATATCTCGCCCGTTTGCCAAAGCATCAAAGAGTATTCATTGGTATTCTCTTTGAGATTGCCCTTCCTCAGTGCAACCACGAACTTTCCCTTGTCGGGGGAGAATTTCGCGATGAGGTTTTTAGCAGAACCTCCGAAGTTATATTGGGGATCGGCGAGCCGAGTCATCTCAATTGTATCAGCAACGGTCACTGCTCGTTTCGGCACATGCGTTTCCGACGGTATGCATGCACGCACTCCGAATGTTGATTGCAAGAGGCAGAACGCGACACACGCTGCCCGAAGCTGCTCTACCTTCGGGAGTGACCTGCCCATTCCGCTACCACAATCCTTTCGCTTCGTCTTGTCTCGATAAATTGCGAATCGTCAAGACCGCTAGAATTGGAGCTTCAATGCCAATTGGATCGACCGTGGCCCGCCGATCTGATAAAGTGGGCTGAAACCTCCGGAACCCACACTCCCAGGAACGGCGAGGAATTGCCCGAGCGTCGCGAGTGACAACCCGAATACAGGAGAGCCAAATCCGTTGGCAGGCGATCCAAAATTCGGATGGTTGAGAACGTTGAATAGTTCCGCGCGGAATTGCAACTTGAGCGACTCGCGAATCGGAAAATTTCGGTGGACAGCAAAATCCCACTGGGTGGCCCCGAATCCTCTCAGGAAATTCCTTGGCGTGGTCCCTTGCCGCTGAGGATTGAACGTGATGGGGTCAACCGGTGGATGGTTGAAGGCCGCTGGATTGAATGCCTTCCCACCGGGATACTGAGCTCCATGCAGGTAAAGGGGCTGTCCCGGCACCACATCGGGTCGGACAGCTCCAAGGAATCCGCTGAGTCGGTTAAAGAACACGTCTTCAACATCAACCGGGGGGGCAGACCGAGCCAATATGAAATTCTCGGTTGACCAGCCACCCAGAATTGCACGCGCAAATGGGTTGCTTTTCGGAGCTCGTATGTCGTAAGTCGCCCCCGCAGAAAACCCGTTACGAATGTCGAAATCTGACGATGCCCGGTTCGCTGCGATGGCCGAAGGTACTAGCGCGTTTGACGCAAACACCGGTGAACCAGCCGAAGCGGTATCGATCGAGTGCGACCATGTATAGGAACCGAGAACCTGGAGACCGAGCGACAATCGCCGCTGGAATTGAAGCTGGAGCGCATGGTAATCGGACGTGCCTGCATTCGTTACTAATGTCGCCTCAGCAAGATTTTGGTTCGGTGAGAGTTGGTCCGCCGTCTGCAAAAGCCGTCTCCCCACCGCACCAACGTATGAAGCAGATATCGTCTGCCCCCTTCCCAATGCCTGCTCCAGCGCAACATTCCATTCGAGTGTATAGGGAAGCCGAAGATGGGGATCAAATGCAGCCAGGATCTCAAAATTATTCGCATTGGGCGGAGTGATTGGAGCGGGGGCGGCCATCGCAGGACTTAACGGGAAACTGCCACCCCCGTTGAAAGCGAATCCGGAAAACGGGTACGTCCCAAGAGGAATGATGTTGCCCGCCTCCGAAGTCGCCAGATCATAAAAAACACCGAATCCCCCGCGAAGCACCGTTTGCCAATCCTGACTCGTAGAGAGCTGATAGGCCAAACCGAGCCGGGGCGCAAAATTGCCATAAGTGGTCTTGTAGGGGGGCGTCCCAACCGGCGCTAGAGCCAAGTTAGACAGATTGTTCAAATTAAAACCGGTCACCGCCGGGAAATTGGGGCCACTGACGGAGTGGGGCACGAATTCCACGTCCCACCGGAGACCATAGGTCAAGGTAAGGCGCGGGACGACGTGCCAGGTGTCTTGTGCATAGAAACCGAGATCACGGAATAGTAGCGTCGCAGCGAGGTTGGATATTATAAAACTGAACGCGAGATTTCCATTTTGGGCAGAGGGGACATCCGCGAAAGATGCATTTTGTAAATATGCCTGGGGTTTAAACTGCGGTGACAATCTGCGAAAGTCAGCTCCGAACTTCAAGCTGTGCGAACCCTTTTGCATGGAAAAACTGTCTACGATATTGATCTGTCGCTGCAGGTTTTGAAAGGTCGGCCCCGCAACTAAAGTACCCCCCGAGAGGAGGGAGAAAATATCCAGATCGAATTGCCCATTTGACGATGTGAAGGGGTTGGGAAACGGCAGAGACGTCAGCGGAACAGCACCCCCAAAACTATCCAACTTGGAGGAGCCCAACGCGTTTGTCCGACTGTAATTAAATCGCAGGTCGTCGGTGATAGCGGGAGAGACAAGCCACGTAGCGCCTATAGTTGCCGTTTGTGTCGTGATACGTGTTGCGGAGACTGTGCTCAGGGAGTCTGCGGTACCTCCTCGCGACTGGATTTCGGAGGGGGAGTAGTTGTATCGCCCGAATAAAGACCATTTGTTCGTAAGCTTGTGATCAACTCGAAGGCTGTATGCATCGAGGGTAGCAGGATTGGAAAAGGTTGCGTTGAACTGGGCGGCACCTGTCGCCTGCTGTCCCGAGGCCGGGCAACCGTTCACATTCGGAGTGCATGAGGTGAATACCTCCGGCCCATTGGGCAATGGAAACGCATTGAGGTAAGGCTGCATAGCCGACACCGCCATAGCGCGCGCATTTCCGAACGCTGCACAGGTGCTATCGCAAGGTACCTGCGTGAGCGCGACTTGTGGCAGCCGAAGCCGAAGTCCCTCATACGAGAAGAAAAAGAACGTCCGGTCTTTAAGGATCGGGCCGCTGAACGTCCCGCCGAAATCGTTCTGGCGCTCCTGAGGCTTGGGCTGCTTGGTTGTGTCGGCGAACCAATTGTTGGCATCCAATTTGTCATTTCGAAAATAGTCGAACGCAGTGCCGTGAAACTGGTTCTCTCCGGAGCGCGTGACGATGGAAATCTGTCCTCCCGGTGTCCGACCAAATTCCGGTGCGTACGTGGAAGTCTGGATACGGAATTCCTGCATCGCATCAACGGAGACAAGACTGTTGGTTCCACCCAGAGCACTAAAAGAGCCAGCCGCCCCGCCGAGACCATTGCCCGGACTTACGCCAATTCCTATATTGGCGCTCACGCCGTCAACCATCCAGTAGTTGGAAGCGGCACGTTGCCCATTTATACTGAACTGACCATTATCATCTGAGTTACTAGACGTAATTACGGCTCCCGGCGTGAGCTGGATCAGCGTTTGAAAGCTTCTTCCATTCATCGGCAAGTTTTCTGCGAATTGCCGATCCACAACTGTGCTCACTGTAGCGTCGGTTGTGTTAATTTTGAGATCGTTTGCGTTCACCGTGATGCTTTCTGCCACCGATCCAACCTCCAGTCGGAAGTTCTGCTCGATGTGATCCTGAACGTTCACAATCAGCCCAAGCAAATCGACCTGCTTAAATCCTTGCTTTTGGATACTGATTTGGTACTGCCCAGGATGAACGCTTGGAAAAACATAGATACCAGGATCGTTCGTAGTCGTCGTTGTGACGGTCCCACGCTCCACACTTTGAAGCCGCACTTCCGCTCCGGACACGGCGGCGCCGGTTCGATCTGTGACCAGCCCCGAAACCGTAGCGGTCTCCGTTTGCCCCACGACAGCACAAGCAAACCCCAAGACGATAAATAACGACGGACTAACGACTCGCAGGAAACGCGACAGCGTCATCATCGAATGACTCCCCTTGTCTCTTTAATGGCCGCCATTCCCGAAAAATTCGCCATCGAAAATTCAAATGATTTCGATCTGCCGGTGTGCAGCCGGAAGGACAACCATCGGAGGAAGTTTATGATTGATGCAGAGCGACTAACGGAGAACAAGCTATGGATGGTTTGGTTGGTTTCCCCAGTAGGCGTAAAGAACTTTCTTGCCATGGGGTTCGTTGTACTGCTTACTCGCAACTTCGGTTGTTACAAACACTGAATTGATCTTGACAAGTACCCTTGGATCATCAAACGTCATCGCCCAACGACTTTGACCGTCGTCCTTGTGCAGAATGCCCAGGCTATGCGCCACCTCTTTAACGCCTGCCTTCTCACCCCAGACATGAAAGATCATGTTTGCCTTGAACTGGCCGGGGGCGTCCAAGTCGTAGGCATAAAATACGAGTGATTTCCCTTCAATATAAAAAACTCGTCCGAACGAACGTTGCCGCTTTCCGTTTGAATCTCCATCGTAGACATCCACGATGTGTAGGTTCCGTGCGGCTACTAGATCACCCAATTCGAGCTTGGCCGACCTAAGATCGTTCTGACGTCGGAGCTCCTCTTCTGTCGTGTCAAGCTTCGCTGCCAGATCCTCGCTCATCTGTTTCTGAACACCAAGCTTGACTTCGGACTCCGCATATCGCTCGCTGAGCGTCTCGACCCGGCTTTGAAGAGTGGAGACCTTATTTTGCGCATCCTGAATCTCGGCAGAAGAGCGCTCCGATGCACTCTTCGCTTGGATCGTAAGGTCTGCGAGTTTGTCTTTGGCAGTCGTCAACTGATCGCTGAGCGACTGTTTTTCGCTCTGGGAAGCCGAAAGCTCTTGTTTCAGCTTCGCAAGCGTGCTCTCTAGTTGGGATTTCTGGCCCTCAAGCTGGCTCAGACGGTCAGAGTTACCCACTACCGAATTGCGTCCAGATGCCTCCGTGCTCGGCGCCTGCACTTGCTGCGGTGCGTGCTTGCCTTTCCACACGCCGGCATAGAACGCCGCAGTGCCTACAATCGCGTAAAGCGTCATCACCGCCGCGGAGCGCGACAACAACCCAAACAGCCTTGAATTTGGCCCGGAGAGGACGGGTTCGACATGTCTGGCCTGTTCTCCGCCCTGTTCTCTTCCGAACGTTGAGGATGGTAGCTTTTTGAGAAGAAACGGGTGCAGGTGCGGCCCTCCATTGATTTCGTTGGCCAACTCTTCTGAGGTGATCCGTGACAGAAACCTATCGCGCATGCCGTCCGGCGGTACAATGTCCGCTGCAGGTGCGCCATTTTCAGCGAGCAGCGGCATGACCTGTACGGTTACCTGCCCAACAGACCACAGAAACTCACGGCACGAATCGCACGTGGAGATGTGTGCGTTCAATTCACTCATTTCTTTCCCGCCAAGCTGAGCCGTGGCCGCTAATGCACACATTTCTTGATAACGTCTATGGCTATTTGGCCAAAGGCGGACGGCAGCTCGCACGAGTTTGCTATTGCTCTTCATGACCGTTCCCAAACGCCGCCCGAAGTGCCCCGAGGCTACGGTATAGATCGTGTCGAATCGCGTGCACAGATTCTCCCAAGCGGTCAGCAATTTCTTCCGCTGTTAGCCCCTCGTAGTACGTCAACTCGACAACTGCCCGCTGACGCGGCTTGAGTTTACCCAACATCTCTTCTGCGAGCCGCATGACTTCCGACGATTCGACCGCCAGCGGGCAACTCGCCGCGCTTTCTAGCACAGCTTCGAGTTCCTCCCAACGGTAGAAGTGGTTGGCAACAAGATGCCGCTTCCTGTGCAAGGCACCATGGTGCGCGAACTGCAACAGCCATCCTTTAAGTATGCCCTTCCGACTATCAAAATTTGCCGCGGTTCGAAAGATGTCGAGAAAAACAATCTGGACAACTTCCTCAGCCTCGCCCGGGTCTCGCACGATTCGCAAAGCTATACTGAACACGAGATGGTGATACCGGTCAAATAAAACTGTGAGGGCCTCGTGACGGCCGCTCCTAAGAAATTGCATCAATTCTTCGTCAGAAAGATTAGAAAAGTTGGAATCTGAGTCAAGGGGATAGCACTGAGCAAGCGCGCGGACAGGAGTGTCTTTCGCGCTCACGGCTTCATGGACCTCAACTGGAAGATGTGTATCGCTGAATGTGGTCTGGAAACCGACCACCCTTTCGCGCGTAAATTACGAACCGTCGACCTTGACTTGCAGACAGTCAAACCTACCTCCACATTTTCTGGGGACAAGCCTGCAACGGGACCGTTGGGACTCTTACTCAGAGCAGGACGTTTCGACCCGGCTCTGGTCGGGAACATATTTCTCCTAGAAGAGTCTCTTGTCAAGGGCGTGTTACACACGCTACGTGAGAAGTCGCTACAACCAAAGGGGATATAGGTTGACCGGACAACCGTTGTGTTCCAGTGCCTTCCTAACAAGCGCAACACTGCCGATCTACTTTGACTCGCACATAGAAGGCGATGTAAGTGAACATCCTGTCGTGGAGGGCTAGGCAAAGAACCGACACGATGTAAGACGCCTACGCGAGATGACCACTTCGCAAGAAATGAAATCGACCCTAACGCATTGCTACCTGATATTGTGCTCGGTTTCCCGACCACAAAAATGCGTTGAATGGCTCCTCCACGAGCTTCGCCTTCTCGGGGACGTACCCTACAGACGGGAGCTCGTCTTGGCAATCCGCGAGGGCTCATACGGCCCTCCTTGGACGCCTGCTGATCTTGCCGTCCGGATGCAACATCTCATGGAGTTTTTTAGCTTCGGCTTCGGTGGATCGGGCAATCCATTTCGACGCGTGCTCGATTTGCGGATCGAAAGTCGTTGCCTGCCGTCCTATCGCCACTAAAAGGCTGTTAACCACTCTCGCTACGACTTCGGGATCTCTCCCGAACAATTGCGTTGCAGTTCGTTTCAATCGTTTGCAATGATTGTCGTAGATAGCGAGGAGTGCTCCGGCGTTTCTCGGCTCTATTGCGAGCAAAGCCAGTGCTTGGTCCGTAGTGAGTCTTCTCGGGAGCGACCATACGGGGTCTGAGCGCATCCCTCCCCGGGCAAAACCGCAGTCGCGATGCAGGGATTCCAGCCTGGCTGCCAAAGGAACTCTCTATGTTGCAAGATAAACGTGCACTAAGTCTTGTAACTTAGAGACAAATACTACAAGAAGCGCTTGCTGTTTTGCAATGTATTTTCTTACCGGGTTTTCTTGGACTTGGGAGGGCGACCGCCTTTGCGGTTCTTTCGCTGCGCTTGAATCTTTTTGTAGTACTCAGCTCCGCGCTTCGCAGTCTCCCTCCCGCCCTTCCGTCCAAGCTTGACGGCGGCGGGATCTTTATCCTTTGCCAAATTTCCGGGTTGGGCTAGCTAAAGTATTATGCACTAACAAGAGTGTGAGCACGAATGATAGTCAGACCATGGCACAGAGGAACGATCTGGTTAGAAAAACAAAGTCGCTAGGATTCAACGACATCTCTGATTAACCTATAAATCCGCCGTAGTTGCTCTTCATTGCAGCTGTCCAGGGATGCCTCAATTCTTTTTCGCAGAGTTCGAGCATCATAGTCCTCGCCCTCGAGCAACATCAAATCATTGACCTGAATATTCAACGCTTTTGCTAGGGCCATTATTGTATCGAGCGTTGGACTGCTGCGACCGTTCTCCAGAGCGCTCATGTACTTAGCGTCTGTGTGAGCGCGTTCGGCCACCCGTTCCTGTGTCAGACCAGCCGCCTCACGCACCGATCTCAAGCGTCGCCCAAATGCCTTTGCGTAGTTCAACGGGACCCCCCGCCTGAAAGTAACGGGACCCCGACGCCGTGTACACCAGTAGAAACACGAATATAGCGCCTATATTCGTAGTATGACGATACATTGCCACCCTAGAAGTCGTGGGGCAGCCTCGACTACGAAATCATCTATATGGGTGTAGCAATCCGAGGACACAATCCAACGGGTACCAAAGAAACACGCATTTGAAGATGATCTGAAAGTATGGGTTTTGGCTTGTTCTGAAGGATTTCTATTGTGCGCCGCTTGCCCGCTGCAACCCGCCAGGTCCTGACGGTTGGAGATCACACTTTAGACCCGGGGATGCTGTGCCGTCATCCTGAGGGCGCGAATGAATTGCGGCTATTGTCTTTGCCTCTTCCCAGTCTGGGTGACAAACAACCACCTCAACGGTGAGGGACCCATCGGACTGCTCTTTGCATAGGATTTGAACGGAATCCCACATCTCCTCCTCTTTTCCCGCTCGCATCCGTTGCCCGACACGCACCGAAAGCGTGTCCGTGCCGACCTCAAACCGCCCTTGGCTGCCTGCATCACAACGCACCTGGAACTTCCGCCTGTCAGGCGGCGCCATTAGATCCACACGGGGCTCCTTGACCACTTGTAATATGGGCCTTCAGCGCGCGGGGTGATATGGTACCAAGCGAAGAAATAGGCGGTACGCAGGTACTCCACACGATCGTAACGCGTCAAAAATCTGACTGAGGTTAACCACTTGACAGCCGATAAACGCGTACGGAGTCCCTAGAGCTACGATATGTAAGCTAAGAACGAGTACGTGCCTCGGCGGACTTTTGAGCGCCATGGCCTTTGCGGCCATAATAGCGTCCTCCTGCCCAAGCGGTGGAATAGCAGACGCGCAAGAGTCGGAAGATCGTCGGTCGATGCTTTCGACCGAGGAGGAAGCTGCATGAAGCCATCAAAATCCACAGCCGAGCGAGACAATCTGGATTGGACTCGTCGAGTAAATCACCGGGCAGTCGCGTACCCTGAAACTATCCCCATGTCTTGCACCTTCTCGTCTGATGTCTGCGCCTGCTTGGAGGTATAGTCGTCTTTCTTTGCTTGGGATTGCTCCAACGCCACAAAGTAGCAATGCAGGGCTGAAAGGTGGAGAGGGTCGCTTTGGTGTCTTTGGTGTCTGTTCGAGGTCGAAATTGGTGCTACTCATGCGGAACAGTTGAAGGAGTTGAAGAAGGCGAGATCCTGGAAATTGCCAGTATTGATGCGGGTTTCGTGCATCTTGCTGAAAAGATGGTAGGATACGGAAAGCGGCTAGGTGAGTATCCCACCCTCTCCGCCATTCTTACTTCACGGAACTAGCGCCTGAAAATAGAAAGCCGGGCAATTTTGCCCGGCTTTCACCCGCTCTTTGTGATCACGCTCTGGATTAGAAGTGGCAGGAGGCCACGCCGCGCTTTTGCAGATACTTCTGGTGGTACTCTTCGGCGCGATAGAAAGGACCTGCGGGGGTAATCTCCGTCGCGATGGGCCGCTTGAATCTGCCACTGGCATCGAGAGCTGCGCGTGACTTCTTGGCCGCCGCTTCCTGCTCCGGCGAATGAAAGAAAATCGCGGTGCGGTACTGTGTGCCGAAGTCCGGCCCTTGACGGTTCACTTGGGTCGGGTCGTGAGCCTGCCAGAAAACATCGAGCAACCGCTCGTAACTCACCTTCGCTGGATCGAACGTCACCTGCACTACTTCCGCATGCCCCGTTTCATCCGTACAAACATCTTTGTAAGTGGGATTCGGCATTTCCCCGCCGCTGTACCCTACCGCGGTATCGATCACTCCCGGGACGCGCTGAAACGCCGCTTCCACGCCCCAGAAACACCCCGCTCCGAAAGTCGCAATCTCTGCCATTGGAATCACCTCTTCAGGCAAACTCTCACCGCATTTTATTTGCAGCTCTTAGATGCACGAGCTATCGCGCGCGATTCACTGGCGCCTCTAGGGTGCCTTTTTCCGCGCCGTCGTGCTCCTGGCGCTGGCTCCTAACTTCTCCTGCGCCAACGCCTTGTAAGGACTGTTCACCGAAGCCGCTTGCGTGAATGCCTCCTTGGCCTCGGCAGTTCTCTTCAGATTCAGCAGCGCAAATCCCAGCCGATACTGGTTCCGCGCGTAGCTCCCGTCGTCCGGTCTCAGGAGTGGTGCCGCCGCTTTCAGATTCTCCACGGCCTGGGCGTTGGCCTTCTTTTCGATATTCACTTGTCCCAACGAACTCAGTGCCAGGCCTTTCTGCAGGCCTTTCTGCTGCGTCCACTGTTCGTCGGTCACTCCTTCCGGCTTCGGTGCGGTATCCAGCGCTGCAACTGCCTTTTTCGCGTACGTTTCAGCTTTTCCGAGCTGATCGGTCTTGTCGCAATAATAATCGGAAAGCAGCAGCAACATGCCAAGATTGTTCGGATCTTTCGCCAGAAGGCCGTTCGCCACTTCCAGCATCTTTGGCACATTCTGCGCCAGCTGGTAGGACGTTGCGGCTACGCCGAGAGCCTGATTCGCGTACGCTGAATCAGGAAAGGTCTGCGCAAAGCGAGTCAGCAACCCGGCACGCTTCCCGGCGTCCTTGGCCTGAAGGGCGGCGCTGTAGACCACCTGCTGAATATAAGCGATGCCATCCTTGTTGCTCTCCAGCGTTTTGGCCTTTTGATCGTCCCAAGCTTGCGGCTGCGCGCCTGCGGGGGGAGGGGCTTCCTTGTAACGCTTCAAAATTCCCTGGGCTTTCTCGCCATACCCGACCACGCGTTCCGAATCTCCCTTTTCCGCAGCGGCGCGGATCACGTTCATGGCGTTTTGAAAATTATCCGGATCTAAAGCGAAGAGCTTGTCCCCGTATTCAAGCGCCTTGTCATAATTCTTCTGTGCGATGTAGTAGTCGACGTAGAGGCCATCCGCCAGGATGGGATTGTCGCCTTCGCTGCCTGGTCCTGCCGCAAACTTATCGATGAGCGCCAATTTCTGCGCCGGGTCCGTCGCCGCGTTAATTTCCGTCAAGGCGTGATCCACCTCCGACCCCGCCTGAATCGGAACGAATTTGCCGATCTGCTGTCCGAAGACTGGAAACGCAGAGCATCCCAGCAGAATTACCGCGCCAACCAACCGCTTGGTTTTTCGCATAAGTACCTCCACACGCTGGCAATTGCCTGCATCTTAGTGCGGCCCTCCCGGTCGCGCAAACAAAATCCTTCGCCAAGCGCTGCTCGCCGTTGGGAGTCGAGAAAACCTAATGATTGACGCCCCTTCCTGATTTGCTAGACGATTGAAGTTTTGAGTGGAGTGCGGCGGGATGGATCTGGGGCTCACCGGCCGGGCGGCTCTCGCTAGTGTTCCGCAGAACGCTGGATGTGACTGATTCCAGGGCGGTTACGGACTTCGTTGCAACTAGGAAAACTCGCTTCGGTCGCATCGGCATCTGCGTTACCAATTCCAGCGGTCCTCCGTCTAACTTGTTTAAGAACACACGCTGGGAGCCTGGCGCGCTGCCCTCGGCCAGCTTCTTATGAGCGCCATCTACTTTGCAAAGGAAACTCTGCCGCGCATGCAGAAGAAGTCGGGATGTCTGATTACCATTACCTCGCCGGCTGTTACTTCCAGCTATGTGCACGGCGGTTCCATCGTGGTCGATGGCGGCCTTGTGAGGAGCTTACTCTAGCCCTCAATGGCCGCCGCGACCCGTCATTTTGAACTCACCTTGCTGTCCGAGCGCTTCGCCATTTCCCGGCTGGACGCTAGCTCGCCCATTCCCCCTTGGGCCACGCAAGGTCCCTTCTTCTCCGTCACGCGCACTGGCGATGAACTCTCCGTTGTTACCGAACTTTCGCGCGTTCCCCCGGGCGTGCAGTCCCAGCCGGGCTGGCGCATCTTGAAGGTTCATGGGCCTTTTGTTTTGACGGAAATCGGCGTCCTGGCTGCCCTTGCCACACCGCTCGCCGAAGCAAAAATCAGTTTGTTTGCCGTTTCAACTTTTGATACGGATTACCTGCTTGTCTCTTCCGAGACTCTGCTGGCCGCCATTGCCGCGCTGGAGCAGGCAGGACACACTATTCACAGGAGCAAAACAGAATGATCAGGGAATCCATTCGCCGGGCCAATCACCATCGCAGTCCCCTGGCGTTTCTTGTGCTGGCGGCGCTGTTGGCGATTTTCATTCCCGCGCTACAGCTCCGCGCCGATGAGCCTTACGCGCGCAGCCGCGACTATGATTTGCAGCATTCCAAGATTGCGCTACGCTTTGACCTCCAACAGAAAAAGGTGCTGGGCGAAGTCACGCACTCTCTCTCCATTCTTCGCGACGGCACTGCAAAGATTGTTTTCGACTCGGCGGGGCTTACCATTCAGAAGGTGACGGTTAACAAGGCGGCTGCGAAATTTGAGACGACAGCCGACAAATTGATCATCCTCCTCGCTGCTGAGGCTAAGAGCGGTGACAAATTTGAAATTACCATCCGCTACGAGGGCAAGCCCACAAAGGGCATGTATTTCATTTTGCCGGACAAGGATTATCCAGACCGGCCCAGCCAGATCTGGACGCAGGGCGAATCCGAGGACACGCACTACTACCTTCCGACGTACGACTACCCTAACGACCGGCTCACCACCGAGACGATTCTTACCGTTCCCGCTTCCTGGATCACCGTTTCCAACGGCAAACTCGTGAGCGTCAACGACGCCGGCAAAGGATTGAAAACCTGGTATTGGAAAGAGTCCGTCCCCAGCTCCACTTACCTGATCACCGTGGTCGCCGGTGAATTCGACGAAGTGAAGGATTCCTGGCGCGGCATCCCCGTCACCTACTACGCACCCAAGGGGCGCGGCGATCGACTCCCGGTCAACTACAGCCGCACTCCGGCCATGATGGAGCTGTTCAGTAAAAAATTCGGTGTCGACTACGCCTGGGAAAAATACGCCCAGGTCATGGTGGATGATTTCGTTGCCGGCGGCATGGAGAATTCCAGCGCAACGACCAATACCAGCACTTCCCTGACGCATCCGAAGCTGGCTCCCGAATACTTCACGGGCGAAGATGACTTGATCTCTCACGAACTCGGGCACCAATGGTTCGGCGACCTCGTCACCTGCAAGGATTGGGGCGACATCTGGCTCAACGAGGGGTTCGCCACATTTCTGGAAGCGGTGTGGACCGAAGCGCACTTCGGTAAAGATCAGGCCGATTACGAACGCTGGAACAACGCGCGGGAGTGGTTCAGAAGCAGCAATTTGTGGACCAAGCCGATCGTCCGCCACGACTTCGACGATTCCAGCGAGTTCGACGGCAACGCTTACGGCAAAGGCGGCTGGGTCCTCTATATGCTCCGCCATCAACTTGGCGAAGACGCTTTTTACCGCGGCATCAGACACTACCTGGAAGTGAATCGCGGCAAGAACGTTGTCACCGCCGATCTTGCCAAGGCCATCGAAGAGGCCGTGCATACGAACGTTGACCAATTCTTTAGCCAGTGGGTGTACGGAGCGGGTGCGCCTAAATTCGACTTGAGCTACACCTACGACACAGAGAAGCACGAAGTAATGCTGAGCGTCCTACAGACTCAAAAGGTCGAGGGACGCGTGGGCCTCTTCCGCGTCCCCGTGCAAGTCGAAATCACCACTGCGGCGGGACCCAAGCTCTACAACGTCACCGTCTCGAAGGACAAGCAGACTTTTCCTTTGCCTGCGGATGCTGCTCCGTTGATAGTCCTTTTCGACAAGGGCGGCCACGTCCTCAAGTCCGCTGAATTCCACAAAGAAAAGAAAGAGTGGCTCTATCAATTGAAGCACGCCACGGATCTGGCCGATCGCGCCGACGCCGTCATTGCGCTTGGCAAGCTGAAGAACGACGAAGAAGCGATTGCCGCCCTTGGAGAGACGCTGCGCAACGATAAAGCATGGGGAGTTCGCGCCACCGCCGCCGACACCTTAGGCCAGCTCGACGGCGCTTCGGCCTCCAAAGTGCTCCTGGCCGCGCTTGATTCGGGCGATAAGCCTTGGGTCCGGAGCCGCTTAGTGAGCGCGCTGGGCAATTTCAAAGATGACGCAGCCGTCGCTGCGAAGCTCGAAGCCGTCGCCGAACACGACGATTCTTATCGCGCGCGTGCCGCCGCGCTGCAAGCGCTTGGCCGCTTGAAGGGGCCCAAGGCTTTCGAGACGCTCGACGCCGCCGTTGCTGGCGATTCGCCGGACGGCTTTGTCCGTAACGCTGCTCTTCGCGCGCTTGGTTCGCTGGGGGACGATAAAGCCGTGCCGCTTCTCTTGCAGTGGTCTGCGCCCGGCAAGCCCATCGATTCGCGCACCGCGGCCATCAATAGCCTTGGGCGTTTGCAGAAAGACAACAAAGACATCACCAAACAAATTGCAGGTTATCTTACCGAGCCGCATTTTCCCGTTCGTATGGCCGCGATTTACGCGCTCGGCACACGCGGCGATGCCACTGCCGTTCCCGCGCTGGAAGCTCTGCTGAAGAGCGACGACCTCAGCATCGAAATGGCGCCCATGATCAAGGGACAGATCGCGCGGCTGAAGAAACCCGCAGACGCAAAGCCGGGCACAAATCCCAGTGCCGGTGATGCCGACGAAGATTCCGCCGAGGGCGCCGCTGGCGATAAACCCACCACCGAGCAGCGGCTGGAGAGGCTCGAGCGCTTGCTACAGGAAATGAGCGAGCAGCTCAAATCCATGGGGAAGCGCCTCCCACCTCCCAAGCAGTGAGAAACCGATATCTTGGTATAGGGTCGCCCGCCGTAGCGGACGCCCTCTCTCCTCTGCGAACTCTGCGCTCTCCGTGATCTCTGCGTTAAGTCTTTTCTTCGAATTGAAATTCTTACAGCGCTGCAATCAAGATCCGCAGATCGCGGAGATTGTTCTCCGTCGCCCCGATAACAATCGCGTCCTCCAGCCTCGAAAAGAACGTATATGCATCGCTCCGCCGGAAAGCCTCCGCCGGATCGAGTCGCATCCCGCGCGCCCGCGTCAACGTCTCCCCGTCCGCCATCGCTCCGGCGGCCGGGCTGTTCCCATCGATCCCATCGGTGCCAGCGCTCAGTACTGCAATCCTCCTTCCGGCGATCCTCTCCACACATGCCAGCACGAAAGCGGAATTCCTCCCTCCCATTCCATTTCCCGTTACCGGTGAACTCACTTCTCCGTCCGCAATTAGCACTACTGGTCGCCCATTGTGCACCTTCCGCAGTGCCTCCAACTGTTCCAGCAAGTACTCCGCCGCTTTCTCCACTGGCCAATCATCGGTCGTATTGTCGCAGCAAGCGGTAAATCCCTTCGCTTCCGCGGCGTGATGCGCGGGATGAAACAGGTCATCCATCCCTAGCAACAGCAGGAAATGCGAGTTTCGAAACGCAGCGGCATCGGCTTTCGGGGTTTCCGGCATGGTATTTTTGTCGAGCCAGTGTTGCAGAGCCGGTGAAAACTTTTCACGAAGTGAGTACTCGGCGACAATGCGTTTCGCGTCTGCGACGGTGGTGGGGTCGGGCAGCGTCGGCCCCGACGCCAGTGCCGACTCTTTTCCCAGCGGAACATCGCTCACCGCCAGCGTGACCTTTGTCGCTTTGTTTGCTGCCCCTGCGAGCCGCCCGCCCTTCACCGCGGAGAGGTGTTTCCTCACGGTATTGATGGCATCGATTGGTGCTCCACAGGCCACCAGAGCGCTGTGCATTTGCTGCACATCTTCCAGAGTCTGCGACGGATCAAGCGGCAATTCAACAAGCGCCGATCCGCCTCCCGAAAGGAGAAAGAAAACGAGCGTCTTTTCATCGCATCTTTTCAGCAGCGCTAAAATCGCCTCCGCCGCCTTCCAGCTCTCGGCGTTCGGCACGGGATGGCCTCCAATGAAATACTTCATTCCCGGCACTGGTCTCCGCGCTGGTGTCGGCGCGGAGACCACGCCCTCAATCCTCAAAAATGGCGACAACACCAGTTCCAGGCCTTCCACCATGGCTTGCGCCGCTTTCCCGATCGCCACCACGCGCATTTTTTCAAAGTCGCGCAGATCGATTCTCGCGTCACCGCACTTCAGCACCGTGCCCTTGCGTTGCAGCTTCCGCTGCATCGTCGCGGGAATATCGATGGCCGCCAGCGTTTCGTGGAAAATTTGCAGAACGAGCTGCTTCAGTTGGGACATTAGAAGTTTGCCTGGAGAATCGTTTATGGTGCCTTCAGAACTTCCGGATTCAACACGTTCGCCGGCCTCTGTCCTTTGAACAATGCGACGACATTTTCCGCCGCAATGCACGCCATTTTCGTCCTCGTCTCCAACGACGCCGAGGCCATGTGCGGGGCCAACACCACATTGCTCCGCTTCAGCCCCGGATGAATGAGCGGCTCATTCTCGTAAACATCCAGTCCGGCGCCCGCAATTTTCCCAGCTTCCAGCGCCGCCACCAGCGCGGCCTCATCCACCACCGGCCCGCGCGAAGTGTTGATCAAAAACGCCGTCGGCTTCATCTGGTCGAATTTCGCCGCATCGAACAATCTCCGCGTCTCCGGCAATAGCGGCACGTGCACGCTGATGAAGTCAGATTCTGTCAGCAATGCATTCATATCCCGAAACTCTGCTTTCAACTCTTTCTCCACGTCCGCGGCCGCGCGCACCGCGTCCGTATAAATCACCTTCATCTGGAAACCGCTCGCGCGGCGTGCCACCGCCCGCCCAATCCGCCCAAACCCCACGATGCCCAGCGTCTTCCCCCACACGTCCGTGCCCACGAGTTGATCCAGGTCCCAGTTTTTCCAATTTCCCGAACGCGCCAGCGCTTCGCCTTCACTCAGCCTGCGTGCCGCCGCCATCAGCAGCGTCCACGCAAAATCCGCCGTCGTTTCATCCAGCACGCCCGGTGTGTTTGTCGCCACCACACCGCGCTTCGTGCACGCCGCCACGTCGATATTGTCAAACCCCACCGCAACGTTCGCAGCGATGCGCAGTTTCGGCGCTGCCTTCAGCAATCCCTCGTTCACTTTTTCGGTCAACAGACTAATTAGCCCCTCTTTGTCCTTCAAGCGCTGCAAAACTTCTTCTCGCGGCGGACGTTCCGGCTTTGCCCAGTATTCCACTTCACAGGTTTCTTGTAGAATTTTCCGCGCGGCCTCGAACAAGCGGTGCGTCGCAAACACTTTCGGCTTCGACATCAGACCCTCGCATGCAATTTGGGGGAATTTACACTACCACAGGTCAAGGGCCTTGGTCAGGCCAAGGGAGCACAAAGAACCTCGATCACCAACAACCCAAGGACATGAGAAGGGCGGTATGGATGGTATCCGTACGCTCTCTGGAGCATCCAAACCACGCGCTAGAAATCAGCCACACTGCGCGCCCAGACGCTCCAATTGTTTTGTCGCGTCCGCACGATTTTCCACTTCCTCCTTAAGAACAGTCTTCCCATCGCGCCACCACTGATCAACTTCGTGCCTGTAGGCGTACACTGTCGAACCCTTCGCGTGCCGATGACGAAGGACAGGAAGTCCTTCCACCCGTTCCCATCTCTGGACGCACCGAACCGAGCGCCGCAAATAGACAGCAATTTCTTTCCAACTATCCAACCGGTCGCTCGCGGCTGAGTTATTTCCACGCAATTCATCCAAAGCGTCATTCGAAATTCCCAGCGCCTCCTTCGATGGCGCTTGGATCATGGCACATCCTCCTCCACTCGAGTCCTCTCCAAAGTGAGAGGTTCCGCGAATGCCTTCTCGTCATTGGCATACAAATTTGCCAGCTCTTGCACTTCCTCGGTCGTTCCCGTCAGCAAAAGCGACCCATCCGCCTTTTCGTGCGGCGTATCGATGCTTTTCTCCTTAATCCGCGCGCTCAGCCAGCTCCCACTCATAAACGCCATTTTCATCGAGTCTTGCCCGAGTTCTACTCTTGCGATTGAATGCCCGCGGAAAGAAAGCGAGCGGTAAAACTCATCTCCTCTGCTGCTGGTGTTCTTGGGAAAGAGGTCAATAAACCACGAGCCTCCCAATCGCATCAGATGGGCTTCAAATTCTCCCGACGTCTCCTGTCCTCCCTCCCTCTCCTTCACCACCATCGTGTACTCCTTCTTCGCCCCCTCCTCGAACGTGAAACTCACATCCCCTTCCTGATCCTTCCACGTTCCGGCTAACCCGGGATCGGCCTCCAAATCCAATTTCGTATAGAACGGCTGGAGAGAGACTACGAAAGAATTTCCAAGATCATCGCAACCGGCTGCGGCAAATCCGGTCATCGCTAATGCTATGCCCATCACCCATTCACCTCGGTGCGGCCATCCCAAAATCTTTCCAATCATGGTCATACTCCTCCCAAAGGTCCGAGCCTGGGCCTCGCGCCAATCCCAGGCGCACCTTTCAGGCCATCTTTCCCCCTCACTTAGGAATAGCGACAAACTTAGGCAGGAATTGCACTAACTAGGAAGAAAATCTCGGACTTTCAGGCCCGCCGTCGAACCATCCGGGCAACCGCCATCTTGATGGTGGAGTAACGGGTTGCCACAACCATTAGCAGCGCCCCGAGAATGAGCAGAAAGATGGGCCACCGGGATTCCTTTTCAAAGAGGTCAAATTGCCACATAACGATCCCGGCCGCCAGAAAAACCATACCGCTCACAAAAAAATTCTTCATCTGTTTGCGGATGCTCCCGAAGATGAAGAGGCAAGCTACGGCGGGAAGAAGGTATTCCAGAATCCGCGCTTCTCGTTTCTTGGCCAGATCCTCCAGATTGTCTTGCCACTGCACATAGGCATTGAACCAGAGGAACAACAGCGAAGTCAGGATGTGCCCCGGAATGACAAACCGGAAGGCCTTCGCCACCGCGCGCATCTGCGAGGACGGGAATCGATCACAAATGGCTTGCAAGGTAAAATAAATTCCCGCATTCGCGATAAAGAGGTATTCAAGCTGCCCGCGGGTCCACGGAAGATTCCTCTCCAGCCATTCCTGGTAAGGGTGGTGTTGAGCCGCGAGCCCAGTCATCGCCAGCAACGTAAGAACGACCGCAATCGGATAGAAATAACGCGAATCGTTCGGGAACCTCAACCGTTCAACCGCAAACGCCGCGACGAAGAAAATCATCGCCACCGGCAGAATCCTGAAATAGAACCAGCCCGGGTTGTCCTTTGCGAATTCCAGCCATCCTAGCCGCAGAAGTGTCGCCAGGCTCAGCGCGACTCCCATCACCGCGATCATCAACGAAAAGACCGACGAATGCGTGAATCGGCGCAACCACGCGCAAACCGGCAGTGTCAGGAGGATCGCCCACCACAATTGCGCATTGGTGACACTACGGAACGGCGTCGGCACATTCGCCAGCAATTCCCACTCTTTGTGCGGGGACGGCACTCCCGCAATGCGATACACGATCATCGCCAGCAGTAGAACGATGGGCAGGAGTAGGCAAAACGTCAGCAGGAACGCAATTCCAATGCGCAGTTGGCTCCTTCTCCAGATTCGCAACCCGCTCCAGATCGTCATCCCGGCCACGCCCGCGATCAGCGCAACAGACACTTTCCCCCGCAAGTGCGGAAACTGAAACAGGAATAGCAGCGCTGCCCCAACCGTCAGGATCCACGCTCCCAGGTACAGCGTCACTTGCGGCAGTGTCAATCGGCGGGCTTCGAGAATCCAGGCATCTTCGCGCTCGATGAGCCGCCCGTAGGTCTTCAGGAACCCGTCGAATTCATATTCAGATAGGATTTCGTCTCGCCGCCAGCCTTCCAGCTCCTCGATGTGCTGTTCGATCTTTCCTGCAATCAGGCTGGCATAAGCCGTCGGCGCCGCATGCACTTTTTCGCCTGCCAGGAATCGTTCCAGGTCATCCGCCATTTCTTTTGCCGACGCATAGCGGTTCTCCGGCTTCTTTTCCAGCGCTTTCAGGCAAACGTCCTGCAACTCTCCGGGCACTTCGGGGTTCCGTCGCCGTGGCAGGATCGGCAGTTCCTCGCGGATCCGTCGTACCTGTTCGCCAAACGATTCCGCATGGAACGGCAGGCTTCCCGTCAAAACTTCGTACAAAATTGTTCCCAGCGAGAAAACATCGCTACGCGGGTCGAATTGCGAGCCCGGCACCGTGTGCTCCGGAGAAAAATAATCCGGAGTTCCCATTATCTCGCCCGGGTGCGTCACTCTCGTGCTATCGCTCTCCATGTGTTGCGCCAGGCCGAAATCGAGAATCTTCGGCTCCAGGTCAACACCCACCAGAATGTTGGTCGGCTTCAAGTCGCGGTGCAGAATCTGGTGCGCATGCAGAAAATCCACCGCCAGAGCCACTTTTTGCAGTAACTCCGCCTTTTGCCGCAGCGTCAATGCGCGTGCTGCCTCGACTAGGGAACTTCCTTCCACTAGCTCCATCACGAAATGCGGGGTCTCTTCCGGCTGGCCCAGGCTGAAGATTCGGACAATGTTGGGATGGCCGATCTGCGCCAGCGCCCGAGCCTCTTGCATAAACCGTGTGCGCACGCTCTCGTTGTCCCGGTACCTCCGGTTCAGCGTCTTGATCGCCACTTTCCGCCCCAGCCGCTCGTCAAGGCCCAACAGAACGCGGCCCATGCCCCCCGCACCAATCTCCCCGAGGATCTTGTGGCCAGACAGCTTATCGGGGAGTTCTTCTGTCGCTTCGCGTGCTGGTTCGCTCGGGAAGGAGGAATCTGGTCCGTCCATGCCTTGCAGTGATTCCAGCAACGGCCGCAATTCCTTCGCCAACTCCGGAATGCCCTTGCAGAATTCATCGATGTCCACTTCTCCTTCGCGTGACGAGCGATCCACATACCTCGCCAACGCTGCCGCAAGCTCGCGCTCCTTCTGCGAAGCGCGCTCCGCGCCGCCGCCCACGGCCTTGGCATCGTTTCTTTCGTCTTCGCCGCTCATGGTTATCCCGAAGTGGCTTCCAGCTCGCGAAAGCGCCTCAAAGCACGGTGCAATAAGAGCGCCACGCTCTCACGCGGTTTTCCCACCCGCTCGGAGATCTCTTTCGTTGTCAACCCCTCAAACTTCGCAAGCACGATCATCTCCCGGTATTCGGCCGGAAGCGCATCCAGCCTCTTGAGCAGGATTTGCATTGTCTCTTCGCGCGCAAACAATCGGCTCGGCGTCTCCGAATCCACCGGCTCCGGCCCCGTTGGATTGCTCTCTGACCGGAATCGCAACATCTCCTCCGCACGGCGCTTTCCCCGGTTTTGGTAGCGTGCAGCATCCACGATCACGTGGTCGGCGATCCGCGAAAGCCACGCCAGCAAGCTCCCGGGAGACTGATACGTGAACTGCTTCATGTCCTGTGCCGCCGCTAGGAACACCTCCTGCAGAATGTCATCCACTTCTATCTTGCCGTGCAGTTCCGCGCTCATCTTGTAATGCACCAGCACCGCCAGCCTCCGCTGGTACTTCTGAAAAACCAGGCTAAAGGCCCCCGTGTCGCCTTTTTTGAATCGCTCCACGAGCTCGTACGTGGACGTTTGCCCGTCCATCTGCTCTCCGCTCCCGCTGGCTTCTTGGAATGCTTCGTACTCTATCCACACCCCCACTCTGGAAGCAAGCTCTCCCGCCTCCGCGGTCTTGATTCCAAGCATCCTGGATTCAATCCTCGCAATTCACTATACTGGTAAGGTGTTACTTCCAGCCCCCACACTCCAAGGAGAATCTATGCAATCCCGTTTGCTTCAAGCCCGGCTTCGGGTACTCCCCATGCTCCTGGCGGCGTGCTTCGCCATTGGCGTCGCGCGCGCCCAGAATCCCACCCACGTCATCACCGGCACCGTCGAAAAAGTCGATGCCGGAGCAAAAACGATTGCCGTAAAGACCGCCGACGGCACCGTTGAAACGGTTAAGTTCACGGAAAAGACTACCGTCCACGGCCTCACGGGTGCCGCCAAGGGAGCCGACCTTGTTGGCAAGGAAGGCGGGCACGTCATCGTCCACTCGACTGTCGAAGGCACCGAGAAGACCGCCCACTCCGTCGAGTGGTTCGGCGACAAAACCGTCCATACCACCGAAGGCACCGTCGAAGACGTCGGCAAGGGCACCAAAACCGTCGCCGTGAAAACCGCGGACGGCACCAAGGAAGCCTTCGAAGTTGGTGGCCACGCCACCGTGGACACCGGCAAGACCGTTGGCCGCTACTCCGCCATCGGCGCCAAGAAGGGCGAGCACGTCACCGTTTATTACACCGAAGAAGCCGGCAAGAAAATCGCCCACCTCTTCAAGCATTTTTAGTGGCGGGTCTTTCGCGCTTTTTGCGGCCCGGCTCCTGCCGGACAGACCGCGCTACTTGGATGGATGCGGAAGACCGGATGCGAGGTCTCAGATAGTGCTGCCGATTTGAACAATTTCACCCGGCTTGATTCTCTCCAGGGCCTGGATGCAGGCCGGAAAGTATTGGCTGAGGTGCTCAAGACGATTGGAAGAAGACTGCAATAGCACTATAGCGATTCTGCGCTCCTCCATGTTTTGTTGGTAGCGGAGATTCGTGTCTACCGTTACCAACGCATCAAAATTATTTTCCGCCAGTTTCAATAGTTCGCCGTTCTGTTTCCCAGCCCAACCGGCTTCCTGAACCGTGAGAGATTCGTGGCCATGTTTTGTGAGGAAGGTCTTCAGTGCTTTTGGCGCACACTCATCAATCAGCACCTTCATGGGAGCCGTGAGACAAGGCTTACCTTTGCCTCTTCAATGGCAGCAATAGCCAGTTCGCGGCTAACGCTCGGATACTGTTCCAGAAATTGACCCAGAGTGTCTCCGCCTTCCAGATAGTCGATTAGCACTTTGAAAGGAACGCGCGTCCCGCGGAAGACAGGTTCCCCGCCGAGAATGTTCGGATCCTTAGTAATCGCATGTGTCATTGGGTGCCTCGATTAGTCCTAGTCTAGCAGGCAGAACTAAGAAGGGGAAACCCGGCAGTTCGAGTGACCTATTCTAGGTAGCTCGAGGAACCGCGCAAAACAGTGGTCGCTCCGAGGCGCTCCGCATCGCCCGGCTTTCCTTCACGGCTAGTCGAGTGTGAACGCCAGGAAGAGCAGTTTCTGGTCACGCTGGATTTGTAACGCCACTGGCGCTCCTGCGGGCAGCGCCTTCAGCGCGCTCCGCAAACGATCGAGTGTCGTCATCGGCTGTCCATTCAACGTGCGAATGACGTCTCCGGCGGTCAGCGGCACTTCCACGCCCGCGCCCGCCGCCCGCGCCGCCACCAGGATTCCAAACGGGTCCCGCAAGTCCGGCGCCATGGCGGCAATTTTCTTGTCAATCTCCACTCCTAGAATCCCCAGCGTCGGCACAAGATTTTTCTCCGGATTGGCAAGCGCTGCGATTTGGTCCATATCGTGCGGCGGGTCCATCACTTTCACATCCAGAGCGAAGCGTTCTTTGCGGCGCAGGAGATCAAGGTGGACTTTGTCGCCGGTCTCCATCGACAAAAAATGAAACGCCACGAACGGCAGATTGTCCACCGCTCTTCCGTCGATACCCGCCAGCACGTCTCCGACTTGCACTCCCGCCGCTTCGGCCGTGCTGTCCGGCTTCACGTCGGAAATCACCACGCCATATTTGCGCGGCAGGTTTAGTGCCGCCGCCATCGTGGGCGTGATCGTCTGAATTCCAATGCCAATCTCAGCGCGGTGCAGGTGGCCATACTTGCGCAATTGCTGGAACGCCACTTCGACCACCCTGCTCGGAATCGCGAAACCCAGGCCTTCGTTTCCTCCCGATTGCGACAGGATAAATGTGTTCACTCCCACCACTTCGCCGTTCACGTTCACCAGCGGCCCGCCGGAATTTCCCGGATTGATGGCCGTGTCTGTCTGGATGTAGACCAGTGGTGAATCCGCATCGATCTGCCGCGCCACTGCCGAAACCACTCCCATCGTCACCGAATTGCGCAGCCCCTCCGGGCTCCCAAACGCAAACACCAGTTCGCCTTGTCCCAGCTTGCGGTAGTCGGCAAGCGCGAGCGCCGGCAATTTCTCCGTCTCCACTTTGATCAGCGCAAGATCGATATCCCGCGCCACGCCGACAATTCTTGCGGGAACAACCGTTGTCCGCGTCGAAAGCGCTGCCCGCAGTGGCAATTCTTCAATCGCGGGAGGCAGCACCACCTGCACGCGCTGCGCTCCGTTCACCACGTGCGCGTTCGTCATGATGTACCCTTCTGGGTCCACCACGAATCCGGAGCCGATGGCCCGCTGCCTGCCGATCACCGAGCTGGCGCTTCCTTTTTCTCCTTCTTCCAGCGGTCCGTACCCCGTCACCAATATCTGCACCACGCTCGGCGAAACTCTTTTGATCAGCGCCGCAGCCGATTCGTTCAGTTTGCGGAGTTCATCGGTTCCACCTCCGCTGGATTGTCCGCGCAGCGATGGAGATGAAAGAAAAAGGCTCAGCGCACTAACCAATAGAACTGCGAGATAGCGCGAGAAGCAGGTATCGCCCGAGGGGCGCCGCACACAAGAGTTTGCCATGGACTTTCTCCTAGCTCGATGGGGTTCAGCCCTAGGATGCAGTAAAAAGGGGTTCGGAGTACACCTCCAAAGTCTAGAGGCCATCTCACAATTCAGTCCCGTCAAGGCACGGCTTCAGCTCACCCTGACGAACGAAGTGCCTTGCCGAAAAGTCCCTCGTTTTTTACTTGACAGAAGGAGCAAAAAGGACTAATAAGGACATGTCATACTCCTTCTAATTCCTTTTTTGAGGATTCCGGAGGGATCAGGTTCAACCTAGAGCGGCTTATGCACGCTGTGAGGCCGAAAGGAGCAGCAAAGTGGAAACCAGTCTTGAACACTGTCCGTTGTGCGGTACTGAACTCTCGCAAATCAAGTTCCGCGAGATCCGAGCGAAGCTCAAAGACCAAGACCAAAAGAAAGCTGCGGAGTTGGCCGAGGCAAAGTCCGCGATCACCCGCGCCCTCGAAGAGGAGTTTAAGAAGAAACTCGAGCAACAGAGTAAGCATACAGAGAAGAGAGTAAGAGAGGAGGCGGAGCTGCGCGTCAACAAAGTTATTGCCGAACGCGAGCAGCTAACCGCGAAACTCAAAGCAGCCGAAGCTCGTGAAGCGGAGATCAAGAAGCAGGCGCAATTGGAGATCGAGAAGCAGAAGCTAGCGGCGGAGAAGAAGGCAAAGGGAGATGCCGAACACCAGATAAGGAAGGTTACGGCTGAACGCGACCAAGCTGCGGCGAAACTCAAAACAGCAGTAGCGCGTGAGGCCGAGATTCGAAAACAAGCACACGAAGAAGCTGCTAAACGCGCGCAAAAAGAACTGGCCGACCAGCGACAGATTCTAGAGAAAGACAAGAACCTCGCGCTGTTAAGACAGCAATCAGAACACAACCGAAAGCGCGACTCGTTGCAGAAGCAAGTGAAAATGCTTGAACATAAGTTACAAAACAAGACGGCTAATGAACTCGGAGATAGTGGAGAGATCGACGTGTTCGAAGCACTTCGTGACGCCTTTCAGGGCGACAAAATTACAAAGATTCGAAAAGGACAGCCCGGAGCAGATATTCTTCACGAAGTCATATACAAGGGCGTAGTTTGTGGGCGAATTGTTGTTGACTCAAAAAATCGCCAAGCGTGGCAGAATACTTTCGTAGCCAAGCTTCGGCAAGACCAGGTTGAGGCCAAGGCGGAACATGCCATTTTGGCAACGACGGTGTTCCCCACTGGCAAAAAGGAGATGTGCATTGAATCGGGCGCGATTGTCATATCTCCTGCGCACGTGGTCAACGTAGTTCAACTTCTCCGCCACGCAATGGTCATGATGCATGTACAAGGTCTGACCATGAACGAACGCACCAGCAAGATGAGCCAACTGTACAAGCTCATTACTTCGGAGTCGTACATCGCGAAATTCACCGAGGCCAATAGGCTCACCGAAGATATTTTAGAACTGGAAGTTAAAGAGCAAGCCGAACACGGCAGGGTGTGGAAAAACCGAGGGACGCTCGTGAAGCGGATGCAGCGCATATTGAGGGAAATCGAAACGGAAGTCGCAGCCGTGACGGAAAGCAACAACAGCGTACTGGCTGAGGTGCCGGTTCATGACAGCAAGCGTGTAGCCGTGGGGTCAGCAGGCTGAGGAGAGAAACGGGATGGGCCAACCAGCAGTTACACTTCACTGGCAGGAGCGTCGGCTTGGCCGCACGCTCCTACGCACTTATCGGGACACAGTCGATCTTTACGACGCATTCCCGAACGACAAGCAGCCGCGGATGGGGCCAAAGGAAGACCCTGAGTTACAGAGGCAAATCGAGGCCAACGAAGGAATTTTCGAACCTTTATTGTTGGAACCCCATCCAGAAAACAAAGATAAATTCCGAATCATCGATGGTGACCGGCGTTGGACAAACTCGAAGATTCTGGTGGAGGTCCACAAGAAGGACCAATACAGGCTCCTCCCTGCGGAAATCACTGACAGAACGCTTACGGATGAAGAGCGATTTCGCGTTTGGATTTACATTCATCGCCAAAGACGCGAATGGGACACCAAAGAAAAGGAAATGGTGGCCTATAGCCTGGTTAACATGGTTGGGCGAGCTAGTTCTGCGAATATCTTAGGGATAACCGTTCGAGAGCTCGACAAACTAGTAGAAATCTATGACCTCTCAGAGAAACTGACGAATCTTGCAGAACCAGGTGCCTCCATTACATGGGCACGAGAAATCAAGAATCTCAACAAGAGACTTCTCACTCCAACGGTATTGGACAGCGTGGTTAGGAAAATTAACGAGCAGGAAATCACAAACTCTAAAGACATACGCAAGCTGCGTCAAATACTTAAAGACCCAGTGGCCAAGGAGAATTTTTTGTCACCCGAAGGCAGCATCGATGGTGCGTTGCAGAGCCTGGTTCCTCCGCCATCGAAGAAAGCCCACGGCTTGCTCGGTGACATCGAACAGATCTCCGAATCACTTCAACGCTATTCATGGACCACTCTAGCGGCTTTGAAAGGCGATCAGCAGGTTCTACGTAAATTGGAAGACACAGAAAAGCTTCTGAAAGAACTCAAGAAGGCTCTTTCTAAGTGAATTGTATCGGCTGGCGGGTGGATCACCCTCAACGCCTTAGGATCATCGGGGTGGCCTACCTTCTTGGGTTTGGTTCTTGAAAAGGTGGGCCCGCTCTTCCTCTTGGAACCCTCGGCTGCCTTAACTCAATACCTGCGGAACATTTCGCGCCGTGTGAATGATACGAATGACCTGCATTGGTTTTGTTTCTGGGCGGCACACAATCCAATAACTTCGGTAGGGTTGCACGAGCCGGGTGCCCCAGGCGCCGGTTTTACACCTGGGCCTTTTGACTTTCGACGTTCGCCGCGAAGCTGATCTCTCCAAAAACTCTTGTCTCAAACACAGATTGCGTCCCGCATCGTTTCAAGATTGCAGGGATTTTCCCCCTCACTTCTCGGTAGATCCTCCACATCTCAAGAACACCAGGCTGCCTTCTTTTGCGCACCAACGCATTGCCCATCTCGCGGAACACACCTTCGACCGTCCCGCCATGAATGTACGGGTCCGTCCCGTTCAAATCACTCAGGGATTTCGTAAGCCTGTAGTTCACTGCCTCCATCACGAACCATATCTGCCGCCCTGAACCCATCATCTCCCACGCCACCGCCAAACCCAGCTCAAACGGCATGTTGAAACGCGGAGTCCTGGGCTTCGCCCGGTCCAATTGCACGCGGGACAAATCGTGCACGGAGTATTCGCAGCTTTGAATTAGGCCGAAAATACGGTCCAATCGGCGCGCCCCTCCGGGAATCTCCAGCGTTACCTTCGGTTCCATACCGAAGGCTTGCACCGCGCATATGTAAGAAAGGAACAGATTTTCGAATTTGGGATCGTAGGGTAGGTTGAGAAAAACTTTAGCGCGAGATCTTTGCTTTGGCACGCGCCGTCTTCCTTCGCGAGGTATTGCCGGATTTGGACTTTACTCTTGAATTGGCCCGGACCGTCACCTTCAAACGATGGGAACGCGATGCTTTATTGCTTGCGCCATTCTTGGTGGCCGTGGAATCTCTCCTGCTTTCTATGAGGTAGCCCTTCTTTGCCAGGCTTTCTTCCACCATTTTCCTCAGTTCATTGGCACGGCGCTTTGGAATGCCGTAGCTCCGGGCGACATCCTCCGGGGTGGCAAAGGGTGCGGTAATGACGACGGGGCGGCGCATATTTCTCCTCTTCAAATCCTACGCTCATGCCGCCGCCTCTTCAAGTTGAAAGCAGATACCATACTCAATGCTGGCCTCGAATATGGTATAATGACAGGCATTATGAATACTGCGCGGAAGATTACAGTAGAGGTTCCGCTGGCGCTTCTGGAAAAGGCGCAGCAAGCTAGCGGTACTGGTGTCACCCAGACCGTCCGTACCGGGCTGCAACTCGTTGCCGCCTCGCGGACCTATGCTCGCCTGCGCAAACTCCGAGGCAAGGTGCGCTTCTCGCGCACCGCGGCAGAGCTCAAGGCCGACCGGTGATCGCTGCTGACACAAGTAGTTGGATTGCCTTTCTCGAAGGGAGCGGTGGTGAGGACGTACGGCTGCTCGATCGTGCCTTGGATGATCGTCAAGTGGTAATGGTTCCCGTTGTGCTCACGGAGCTCTTAAGTGACCCGAGCCTTCCGGCGCATGTTGTCAAAACAATTTCAGACT
>WNFP01000191.1_pt1 | contig 46277 bp, 34 predicted proteins | sample 5400201 | NCBI WGS metagenome assembly WNFP01 (sample SAMN13153355, study PRJNA577476) | soil metagenome | isolation source: 115 cm saprolite under Madrone tree | place: USA:California | collected 2016-06-14 | reverse complement strand
GATTTGAGCGGGCGTCGTGGAAAATGCTGGCAACGTCGAACCAGCCAACAACTCCGAACACGAGAGATGTGCCGATGGTCAGCACCAGTCTCTGACGCAAAGTGATGTTTGCTCGCACAAAAAACACCAACGCGCCGACGGCAGACCAAAGACATGCGAGCAGTAGTACATAGTCCATTTGCGCTTCCCCAGTGCCCCCGAACTGCGCGAATGCCGGACGGACAAGCAAAGAATGAGCACAGTTTGCGTTGCGTCGGCGATCTGCGAAAGTGAGGAAAGTCACCATAAGAACCTGGGGGACGCCCCCCGCGACGCCAGGATCTTCCTGCATGTCGACGGGCGTCGGCGCCATCGTTTTGCCTCGGATATCGCTTTGCGCCGCTTATGATCGGCACAGCGCGATTTGCCTCTTTCGATCTTGCCATGACTGCCTCGAGATTTGCATCCGCGGGGATTCTTGCCTTCGCACTGGCGGGCGGAGCCGCCGCAGAGGGTTTTAAGGTTTACCCGGGTGCGAAAAAATACACTCCGCCGGACAACGAACAAACCAGGGCGTTCATGGACGCGCTGCGCCCGGGCACGACGATCACCGCCTACCTGACGAGCGATTCATTCGAACAAGTCGTTTTCTTCTATAAGACCTTCGCCAAGGAGTACACGAGCCCCGGCAAGCACCCGGCGGGGAAGCTTCCAAACGGCGAGGAGACCTCCTGAAGTCCAAGAGTTGGGCCAGCGTCCAACACCCGTTCATCGGCTCGGTGTCGGTCAAGGCAGGCGCGCCGCAGTACCGGGACGTCCGAGACGTGACCGAGATCGTGCTGACCGAGAAGAAAGAGGTCCCGAAGGCGAAGGACTAGATCGGTAATGCGGACCTGGCCGGTTCCAATACCGACCGGGGTCGCAGCGTCGTGATCAGCGAAGCTCGTTCTTCACCACGACGCCAGCGCGCACGATCACCCGCAGGCTCCGGCCGTCGGCGGCGAGCAGCGCGACATCCTTCAGCGGGTCGCCGTCCACCACGATCAGGTCGGCGTGCGCTCCCGGCTCGATGCATCCTATCTGGCCGCGCATCATCATCATTTCCGCGGGAACCGAGGTCGCTTGGCGAAGGATCTCCACCGGCGTGAACACCTCGCTGCGCAACGTGAACTCGCGGCACTGCTGGCCGTAGGTGCTGCCGAGCAGGTCCGTACCGAAGCACACCTTCACGCCGGCACGGCGCATCGAGTCAAGGCCGGCCAGCGCCGAGTCGAATGCAATGTGGGCTTTTTCCTGGGTTTGCGCGGGCAATCCCATCTGCCGCCCTGTCTCGACCAGCGCGTTGATGACGGCCATTGTCGGCACGATGTAGGCGCCGCGTTCGGCCACGAAGCGCGCCGTTTCGTCGTCGATCAGCGTGCCGTGTTCGATGCTGCGCACGCCGAATTCCACGCTGCGGCGCACCGCGCTGGCCGGGTGGCAGTGCGAGGCGACGTAGGTGCGCCGCTCGACGCACTCGTTCACGATCGCGCGGATCTCGTCCTCGCGGTACTGGTTCATCCAGATCGGATCGGTGGGTGACAGTACGCCGCCCGAGCCCATGATCTTGATGCAGTGTGCGCCCTGTCGAAGCTCCTCACGGGCGGCGCGGATGCATGCATCGACTCCGTCGGCCAGCACGGCGAACGTGTTGAACAGCGCTCGATCGCCGCACGAGCAGAGCGCCCCGTAGTGCGGCCGATCCTCGATCTGGCGCAAATCGCCATGGCCGCCGGTCATCGACAGAACTTTGCCGGCGTACAGGTAGCGGGGCCCGTTGATCAGGCCGTCCGAGAGGGCACGGTACAGGGAATAGTTGCCGCCGCCGATGTCGCGCACGGTCGTGAAGCCGCATTGCAGCGCATGCGTCAGCATGCGCACCGCGTGCGCGGTGCGGTACGCCTCGCCGAGCGCCTCGATTCTCTGGATAAGGACGTCGCTGGCAAAGGCGTGTACGTGCGCATCGATCAGCCCGGGCATCAGCGTGCGTCCGGCGACGTCGAGCACATGCGCATCCTGTCCGCCGAGCGGCTGGGCTGAAACCTCCTGGATCCGCCCGTCCGCCACCCGAACGGACATCCCTTCCGGGCAGTCCGCGCGGATTCCGTCGAAGATGCGCGCGTTCTTGAAGATCAATTGAGGCATCGAGGCAGTCCGGCAGGCAGGGTGCCGAGTCTACGCGCGGACACCGCGCACCCGGTACACTTGCACCGTCGGTTCAACCGGACCAGGCAGCACAAGATGGGCACTACGCCACGGGAGCCGCGCCCCGACAAGGATCTCGATCTGGAAGCCGTGCGCGAGGTCGAGGCGGCCGTCACGCGTCTTGCCGAGCGGTTCGCGCAGCGCGACCCGAAGGTCTCCGCGGCGCTGCAGCGCGAGGTTCACGTGTTGCGCGAGATGCTGGCCGGGCACGCGCCGTCGGGCGCCGGTCTGCGCGGCAGCCTGCATCGGCTGCGCGAGCTCTACGATTCGGTCCTGGTTGGAGGACTCTACGAAGAAACCAAGGACGCGAGCCTGTTGATCCTGCTGAATCAACTCCTCGGCGTCTAAGCGGCCATCGCCGCGCGGGCGGCGAAATTCATTTTCCGGCGGCCGTTCGGCTCTGTTCCAGCAGTTTGCGCACCACCGCCTGGACCCTCTGGTTCATCGGCTCGTCCGGGCTGGCCGGGGTGGCATACCACTGGGCCAGCAGTTCCTCGGCCTGCGGCCGCTGCTGTCGGCCGCCACGGAAACGGCTCTGCAGGCGTTCCAGCTGGTGCCGGCGGCGCGCCGGCGCGAACTCGTCGGGCGTCGGCAGGTCCAGGGCGATCTCCAGGTCGATCAGCAACGCCTGCCGCGCCTCGCGGCCCGCGGCAAGGCCGTCCGCGTCGACTCCGTCGGCGGGCGCCGCCTGCCGCGCCAGGGCCTCCAGCTGTGAGCGATACGCCTGCTGGTGCAGTGTCTCGATGCGCTGCTGCGCCCGCCGCCGCAAGTCGCGCGCACGCTGCTCGAGCGGGTCGGCCGACGCGCCGGCGCCCGCCTTCGCGGCATCCCACTCGGCCTGAAACTGCCCAAGCGCGCGCTTGATATGGGTCGCGTCGGCCCCCGCCACGGCCGCTGCGAACGCATCGATCAGCGCGACGCGCGCCTGCGCGCGCATCTCTCTCTGCACGGACTGTTCGGCGCGCTCGGCGTCGCGCCGGGCGAACACGGCGTCACAGGCGGCACGAAAGCGATGCCACAGCTTCTGCTCGTCGCTTCGCGGCAGCCGCAGCTGGCCCGCCTCGTTGCGCCAGCGCTCCTGCAGGCTCTTGGCCTCGGTCATGGCGGCGCGCAGGTCCGGCGAGACGCGCAGCGCCTCGGCGGCGCCAATCAGTTGCTCGCGGCGTTGGATTTCCGAGGCGCGCGCTGCTACCAGGCGCTGGTCGACCTCGCCCACCACGGTGTCGAAGCGCTTGCGCAATACACGTTCGTCGCGAAAGCCCGCGCGCGCCGCGGCATGCCAGTGCTTTACCACCTGGTCGCGCTGGACCTCGATGGCCGCATAATCGGGGCGTTCCCAGTCGACGGCCGCGACAAAGGCCTCCCACTCAGAGCAGAGCGCCTCCTTTGCCGAGCGCGCCTGCGCGCGCCGGGCCGCTTCCTCGGCGCGCTGCGCGGCGACCGGCTGGTAGGCTTTCACGAGCGCAGCATCGAAGCGCTCCCAATCGCGCAGCGCCGGCGAAGCCTGGGTACCCAGCCGCTTCCACTCCTCGCGCAGTGCGGGCACCGCGCGGGCCAGGTAGTCGACGTCGTGGTTTCCGGCAAGAAGCTCTTCGGCGGCCGCGACCAGGTGCTCGCGTTTCTTCTCCGCGCCCCACTTGGCCCAGCCGCTCAACTCGCTCAGGCGCGTATGGGCGTGCTGCAGTCGCGCCGCCAGGTCGCCGCGTAACGCGATGCCGCCGAGCGCTGCCTTGATCTTCCTGGCGGGCGCGTCGGCATCGGCCAGATGCCCGGACTCCAGCGCCTGTTCCATCTGTTCCAGCAGGGTGCGCACCGCGGCCAGATCGATCCTGGGTCGCGTCGGCGGCGGCTCGGCGCTCTTGAGTGGCGCGGCTTGCGGCAGCGGCTGCAGCGCCTGCCAGCGTGCTTGGAGCGCTTGGCGGACTTCAGGGCGATCGGGTTTTGGCAGCGCTTCCCACGCGGCCGCGGCGTCGGACGCGACCGATCCGACGGCCAGCTCGGACAGGAATTGCTCGCATGCCTGGATGCGGGTGTTGTCCGCCGCCAGCGTCGCCAGGCGCGATTCGATCTGGTGCAGTGACGCGACCAGTTGCTGCCACGCGGCCTTGCCGCCGAGCCAATCCGGCAGGCGAGCCTGCCGCTGAGCGAGGGCTGAATAACGATCGTGCCATTGTTGCAGCTGGGCCGCGTCCAGGCACGCGGCGCCGGTGCACTCAGCCGCCAACTCAGCGGCTTCCTCCTTACAAGCCTGCAGACTGTGCCGGGCCTCCGACTCCTGCCTTAAACGCGTGTCCGCCTGCTCGAGCAGGATCCGGCACTCGGCCAGGGGCTCGCCTGCGTCTTCCAGCGCCTGCAGTTCGCGCTGCAGGTCGAGCAGGCACGAAACGGACAACGGAGAGTGGCTCAGCATCTCATGCAGCGCAGCAGCCAGTTGTGCCGTGCGTTGGACCCGCTCGGCGCCCTGGCGCTGTCGGCGCAGCACGTCCGAGCAGTGGCGGAACACCCCTTTGTCCTTGCCCCGGCTAAGGCGCGCAACGTGCCCCAACACTTCGGGATCCGCGACGCGCTGGACGGCAGCCAGCCGCAACTCGGCGAAGCGCCCGAGCACCGCGACTTCGCCCAGCCAACGGTCGCCGTTCAGGCTCGCGAGCCACTGCAGCGCGAGCGACCTGTCGGCGACGTGGCGCAGTGCGGCCGCCCACACGCCAGGCGCATCGTCCGGTGAGGGCTTGCGGCACATGGCGGCCAGCGCGCAGCCCAACTCCTCGATGTGGCGCTGCCGCACCTCCTCGTCGGTGACCGTCGCCAAGGCGGCACGCACGGCATCGGGATCGACGCTGGGCGCGGGTACCGGTCCCGGCGCAGCAGGCCGCCGCGGCCCGTGCGCGGTGGGTTTCTCGGCTGGACCGCCCAGCAGCTCGTTGAACCAACTCATCGCATAGGGCAAATACGGGACGCGGGAAGCCAGATCGTACCGATTCCCACGCGAAACCGCCCCTGCCGCGTTGCGGTGCAGTCGCTTAAGAGTGCTGCCGGAGCTAAGCGAACCGGGGCGCTGAAGTCAGGGGCTGAAGTCAGGGGGCTGAAGTCAGGAGCTGAAGCGCCGCTTCACAGATTCAGCCCGGTGGAGTGGGACTGACCGGCACCCAGGGCTCCGGGCACTGCGACACATACGGGTAGTACGCCTTGGCCGAAGGGCAGTAGTACCAGTAGGCCGGAGGGGGCGGCGCCGACGGTACGACAGCGGTGTCGGGTACAACATAGGCCGGGTACGACGGAGCGTAATAAGGGTAATAAGGGTAATAAGGGTAACCCCAACCCCCCAGCCAGGGATCCCCGTACGGCCCCCAATACCCGAACCCCCAACCACCGCGCCAGCCGCCCCAGTCGTGATCGTGGTGGTGCCAGCCGTGCCCGCCGCCCCAGCCGGGATGGCCGCTCCATCCGCCACCGTGGCTGGTTTGACCTCCGGTTCGACCTCCGCCGTGCCCCCCGCCCATGTGCCCACCTCCGTTGCCATTGGAGGAGGTCACGTGCACGAAGCCTCCGGTTCCGGCGGCATTGCCGAACGCGGCAGCCGGCTGGACCGAAAGCGCCAGCAAAGGCGCCGCCAGAATTGCTGCAAGCACAGTCGAATGAATCTTCACCGCGATCTCCTGCACCGCGCACTGCCCAAATCGGCGCTGCGTCGACACTGCGTCGGCACTCTACCCTTTAGGCAGCTCTAGGCTACTGCGAGTTCCTGCCCGCGTAAATTCTTTTGGCGGGAGAACGCGCGGCGGCGCCGCTGGACTGACGAAGGTCAATATCAGTACGATCGCAGCACGGATGACGGAGCAAGCCAGATGCCGGCCTCGTTGATACTGACGATTGTCGGGCCGGACCGCCCCGGCCTCGTGAACCTGATCTCGGACCGCGTCACCGCCCATGGCGGCAACTGGCTCGAGTCGCGGATGGCGAACCTGGCGGGACAGTTCGCCGGCATCGTTCACTTGCACGTTCCGCAGGCCAGCATCGAGGCGCTGATCGTCGCATTCCAGGAACTGGAGGCGCAGGGCCTGCGGATCGTGGTCACGCGCGGCACCGACGGAGCAAGCGGCGCACCGGGCAGGCGAATGAAGCTGGAGCTGATTGGCCAGGATCGGCCCGGCATCGTGCGAGACATCTCGCACGCGCTGGCAAGCCGCGGCGTGAGTATCGAGGAGCTGGTGACGGACTGCGTCAGCGGTTCGATGTCCGGTGAGAGCCTGGTGCGAGCTTCTGCACAACTGCGTGTTCCGGCGCACGTCGCCACGGCGCAGCTGCGCGGTGCGCTGGAAGCGATCGCGAACGACTTGATGGTCGACTTGACGCTGGACGACAGCGGGTCGAGCTGAGGCAAGGCCCGAGTCGAATTAGCGCGACTGCACGCCTCGGCGTGCGGTCGCGTCGTATCGTTCTCGATCGCCGAAGGCGCTTGCGATGTCGGGTTTTGATCCGCTTCTACGTCTGAGTTGAGTTGCGCCCAGCGCATCGATCTGTTCGCGCACCGTGCGCTGAAGCGGGGACACGAACGACTGCCTACGGGTCGGTACGACTGATATCTGGGATACCTGTTGCTGCGCCTGAACCCTTGCCGCACGCGTGGTTGAGCGCCAAAACGCGTGATTACCCGCGTTGGCGTTGATAGACTTCACCCCTTTGTTAGCGCGATGGTCGCTTTACACCCTATTGGCGTAGGCGAATCATCAGTCTCTGTTGCCGTTGCGCCGGGACGCGCAGTACTGCAGGGCAGTCACGGAATGAATTCGGCGCGGAAGATCGGCAGCACGGCAGGACTGCAGCCGATCGAGCGGAAGATTCAGGCTGTATTCGCCGCAGGTCTGGCGGCGCTCGGCGTGCTGGGCGCCGTTTCGTACTTCGGCATCCACCAGTTGCTGGTGCAATCGGCCTGGGCCGAACACAGCCGCCAGGTAATCGAATCGATGCACGCAGTCATGGCATCGATGGCGGACGCGGAAGCGGCGCAGCGCAGCTTCGCGATTACCGGAGATGAGGCTTTTTTCGAGCCCTACCAGCGCGCCGCGCGTGAATGCAGCGAGGGCTTGCGCTCACTGCGCGCGCTGACGGCCGACAACGCGGATCAGCAGCGCAGGATCGATGCGCTTGAACCGCTGTTGGCTGACCGGCTGAAGCGGCTTTCCGAGCTGATCGATCTGAGGCGGGCTCGGGGACCCGCTGCGATTGCTTCGGCGATCGTCGTCGACCCCGGCCCGCCGGGTAGGGAGGTGGTGCGCCGCGCTGCCGGGGACTTCGAGTCGGCCGAGCAGACATTGTTGCGCCAGCGGGAAGGGCTGGCGCGCGTGCGTGGCCAGCTGGCTGCGGCGGTGCTGGCGAGCGGCGGCGGGCTTGCGGTGATACTGCTATCCGTTGCGGTGGTCGTGATCGGGCGCGCGTTCAACAGCGCCCGCCGGGTCGAGGAGGAGCTCAGGAGCGATCACGCCAGGCTGGAGGAGTCGATGCGGCAGCGGTCCGATCAGCTGGCGCGTATCAACGAGTCCCTGCTCGAAAACGAGCAGCGGCTGGCGGGCGCGATCGGCCTGAACGCGGAGCTCGAGCGGCGGGTCGAAGAGCGTACGGCCGAACTGCAGGCGGCCAACCAGGAGCTGGAGAGTTTCGGCTACACGGTCGCGCACGACCTGCGCGCGCCGCTGCGCGCTATGGAGGGCTTCAGCCAGGCCCTGATGGAGGACTACGGCGAACGCGTCGACGGCGAGGCCCGCGTCTACCTGAACCAGATCATCCGGGGCAGCGGGCATCTTGGCGAGCTGATCGACGGCCTGCTGCAGCTGTCGCGCAGCGTGCGGGGCGAATTGCGCCGGGATCGGGTCGACCTGTCGGCGATGGCCGAGGGCATCCTGGCAGAGTTTGCCCGCGGCGAGCCCTCGCGCAAGGTCTCCTGCCGGGTCGAGCGGGGACTGGTGGTTCGCGCCGACGCCCGGATGATGGAAATCGTGATGCGTAGCCTGCTGGGCAACGCATGGAAGTACACGGTGCGCACGCCTGCGGCGGCAATCCGTGTGTTCGCAAGCAACGATGGGGGAGAGCGCATGTTCCATGTCGTGGACAACGGCATCGGATTCAACATGGCGCATTCGGACAAGCTGTTCCAGCCCTTCCAGCGCCTGCACCGGCAGGATGAATTTCCGGGAATCGGGATCGGATTGGCGACGGTGCAGCGCATCGTGCATCGGCACGGCGGACAGATCCGTGCGGACTCGTCGCCGGGCCAGGGAGCCGAATTCTGCTTCTCCCTGGCACTCTCGAGTGACGACTTTGCGAGGACGATCCATGACGCCAAGAACAATGCTTCTGGTCGAGGACAACCAGCAGGACGAGTTGCTGATCTTGCGGGCGCTGCGCAAGGTGAATCTGGCCAACCAAGTGGAGGTCGTGCGTGACGGCCAGCAGGCGCTCGATTACCTGTTCGGCGAGGGCGAATTCCCGCAGCGCGCCGGAAGCGATCCGCCAGCCGTGATCCTGCTGGATATCAATCTGCCGCGGGTTGGCGGGCTCGACGTACTGAGCCGGGTCCGGACCGATCCGCGCACCGAGCTGATTCCCGTCGTCATCCTGACCTCCTCGGACGAGGAGCGCGACCGGCTTCGCAGCTACCAGAGCGGCTGCAACAGCTTCGTGCGCAAACCGCTCGACTTCTCGGAATTTGCCCAGACCGTGGCGCGTCTGGGCATCTACTGGGTGGCGACCAACGAACCGGTGTGAGGGGAGAGCGCTCGTGGCCGGGTCGCTGAAGATCCTGGTGGTTGAGGACTCCGAGTCCGATCTGCGCCTGATCGAGCGCCACTTGCGGCAGCACGGGCTCGACGCCGCCTGCGTGCGGGTCGCCAGCGTGGACGCCTTGTCGGGCGCCCTCGTCGGCAACGATGTCGACCTGGCCCTGGTGGACTATCACGTTCCGGGTTTGCCGATCCACGACAGCCTGGCAAAGATCCGCACTGATGCGCCTGGACTGCCGATCATTCTGATGTCAGGCAGCATCGGCGAGGAAGCCGCGGTCGAGCTGCTCAAGCAGGGTGTGTGGGACTTTGTGCTGAAGGACCGTCTGGCGCGGCTGGTGCCGGCGATCGAGCGCAGCTTGCGCGAGGTCGCCGAGCAAGCCGCCCGGCGCGAAGCCGAGGAGCAGATGCGTCTGGCCGCCGTCGCGTTCGAGAACACGCTCGAAGGCATCATGGTGGCCGACGCGTCACATCGGATCATATCGGTGAACCGGGCGTTCACCCAGATCACGGGACACGCGCCCGAGCAGATTCTGGGTCGGGATCTGAGCGTGGTCGGCGCCGATAGCCAGGAAGGCGGGTTTTACGGAAAGATGTGGGCCTGGCTGGCCGAGCACGGGCACTGGCACGGCGAAGTCTGGAACCGCCGTCAGGACGGGCGGACCTACCCGGCGTGGTTCAATATCGCGGCGGTGCTTGGCTCCACCTCGACGGTCACGCATTTCGTCGGGGTGCTCACCGACATCAGCGAGCGCAAAGCCTCGCAGGCGCGCATCGAGCACATGGCGCAGCACGACCCGTTGACGGATCTGCCCAACCGGATGTTGCTGGCGGACCGGTTGCAGCAGGCGATCGCCCATGCGCAGCGCGCCAACCGGCGGCTCGCCGTGCTGTTCGTGGACCTGGACCACTTCAAGCACATCAACGATTCGCTCGGGCACGCAACCGGCGACCGCGTCCTGATCGAGATGTCGCGGCGGCTGGTGAGCAACGTGCGAGCCAGCGATACGGTTGCGCGCCTGAGCGGGGACGAGTTCGTCGTCGTGCTGCCGGACGCTGGCGGCGTCGAGGGCGTCGTGCGCGTCGTGGCCGGGATAACCCGCTCGATCGCCGAGCCGATCCAGATCGATGGGCACAGGATCCGACTGTCGTCGAGCATCGGCGTGAGTCTGTTCCCCAAAGACGGCCAGGACGAGTCGGCGCTGCTGACCAATGCCGATCACGCGATGTACCACGCCAAGGCGGCGGGCCGAGCGACGTACCGGTTCTTTTCGCCGGAAATGGACGCCAAGGCGCGTGAACGTTTCCAGATCGAAGCCGATCTGCGAGAAGCACTGGCCCGCCGGCAGTTGCGGCTGTTCTATCAGCCCCAGGTCGACAGCCGCACGGCGAAGGTCGGCGGCTACGAGGCGTTGCTGCGCTGGGTTCACGCCGAGCGAGGCCTGCTGTGCCCGGGTGCTTTTCTGAACGTTGCCGAAGAGACCGGGCTGATCGTGCCGATCGGGGAGTGGGCTCTGAAAGAGGCCTGCCTGCAGTGCAGCCGATGGCATGCCCGGGGATTTCAAGGTTCGGTAGCGGTCAATCTGTCGGCCAGGCAGTTCGACCCTGAACATCTTCTGGAAACGGTGAAGGAATCCCTGCAAGACGCTGCACTGCCGGGTAAGTTTCTGGAGCTCGAGCTGACGGAGAGCCTTCTGGTCGAACCGACCGAGGTGACGATGAAGCTGCTGCACGACCTGAGGCAGTTGGGCGTCCAGATCGCCGTCGATGATTTCGGTACCGGATACTCGTCGCTCAGTTACCTGAAGCGCTACCCGATCAACACGCTGAAGATCGCACAGCCGTTCGTGGAGGAAGTCTCGGCGCAGTCCGACGACCGGGCGATCGTGCAGGCGATCGTGACGCTGGCACGCGCGATGCGCTTGCGGACCGTCGCCGAAGGCGTCGAGCACGAATCGCAGGTCAGGGCACTGCGCGAAATCGGCGCCGACCTGCTGCAGGGCTACTATTTCGGGAAGGCGGCTCCCGCTTCCGAGCTGCAATTGGTCACCGAGTCGAACCAGGCGGTCTGACCGCCACCGCAGATGGATATTGGCCCGCTGAACGTACTGTGTATCGAGGACACCGAGTCCGACTTCCTGCTGATCGAGCGTGCGCTCAGGATGGCGGGCCTGCTCGGGCGCTGCGAGCGGGTCGAAAGCAGCGAGGCGCTGAACGCGGCACTGCTGCAGAGCCGATGGGACCTGGTGCTGTCCGATTATGCAGTGCCCGGCATGTATTTCACGGACACGCTCAGACGCTTCCTCCACCACTATCCGAACCTGCCACTGATCCTGGTTTCGGGCACGATCGGAGAGGTCAAGGCGTCCGTGATGGTGGAAGTCGGGGCCTGGGACTACGTGCCCAAGAGCCGACTGCGCCGGCTCGTGCCCGCTGTCAGGCGGGCGATCGAGCGAGCCGCAGCCCAGGCCGCCCGGCGACCCGCGGCGCGGGAGACGGCACCGAATCCGGCCGGCCCGCGCCAGCGTTGATCGTGTCCTAGCAGCCGCTTAGCGCGGAGCGGGTGTCGGCGCCTGCGCCGGCGCGGGAGGCTGCGGCGAAACCTGCTCCCATCCGCTGGGGCACTGGGACGCGTACGGGTAGTACGCGTTGGACTGACGGCAGTAGTACCAGTAGTTAGGCGGCGCAGGCACCTGAACGACCGGGTTCGGCTGCACATAAACCGGGTCGGCCACCACGACCGGCGGGTAGTAATACGGGTAGTACGGCGGCCCCCACCACCACGGGCCCGGTCCGATCCAGACTCCCACATGCCCGTGCCAGCCGGCGCTCGCCGTTGCGCACGCCACCAGGCAACCGACGCCGAAGGCAGCGCCCAGAACGATCTTCAAGAGGCGGTTCATAGAGACCTCCTTAATTCTCACTTAATCGTCGCTTCACTCGGTCCTAACCATGTGCGACTAATTTTCGCACGTGTTGTCCCCTGCGCTGTCGTGAGAAGTGTCAGCACTTGTAGGGACCGTAACCAGATGCAACCGAATGGAATGGAATTCTTGATATGAACTCTTATGCGAACAGGAGGAACGGGCGATGAAACTGAGATCGCTGAAGACGCTTGCGGCCAGCGCCGCGGCTTTTGGCATTCTGATCGTCGGCCTGGGGGGGTATTCGCCCAGCCGTGCCGGCATTCTTGATTTTCTGCAGCGCAAGGACGCGCAGACAGCCCAGGCCGATTCAGCGCGGCCGGCCGGCCAGAGTGTCGACGCGAATCCGGCACCGGTGCTGGCTCCGGGCCAAGCACCGAACTACCGGGCCATCGTTCAGCAATCAGGCCCGGCGGTGGTCGGCGTGACAGTCGAGGGCACGCGCAAGATCGGCCTGGACGCCTCGTCCGGACCCGATTGGGGCGACGATCCGTTTTTCCAGTTCTTCCGGGGTATTCCGGGGGTGCCGTTCCGGATCCCGCATTCGGGCGAGCAGCCGTTCCACGGCCAGGGATCGGGATTCATCATCAGCCGTGACGGCCTGATCCTGACCAACGCGCACGTGGTGCGTGATGCCCAGGAAGTCACCGTCAAGCTGGCTGATCGCCGCGAGCTGCGGGCCAAAGTGCTCGGAGCCGATGCTGCCACCGACATCGCGGTGCTGCGCGTCAACACGACCGGGCTTCCAACCGTGAAGATCGGCGATCCGAAGTCGCTGCAGGTCGGCGATTACGTGCTGGCGATCGGCGCCCCGTTCGGGTTCGATCAGAGCGCCACCGCCGGCATCGTCAGTGCCAAAGGCCGCTCTTTGCCCGGCGACGCCTATGTTCCATTCATTCAAACCGATGCGGCGGTCAACCCCGGCAACTCCGGTGGGCCGCTGTTCGATGCGGCCGGCAACGTGGTCGGCATCAATGCGCAGATCTACTCGCAGACCGGTGGCTACCAGGGCCTGTCGTTCGCGATCCCGATCGACGTGGCTTTGCATGCCAAGGATCAGATCGTCGCCACCGGTCACGCGAGCCACGCGCGGCTGGGCGTGATGGTGCAGGATATGAATCAGGCGCTGGCCGAATCGTTCGGGCTGCAGCGGCCCGATGGCGCCTTGGTGTCCAACGTTGATCCGGACGGCCCGGCGGCGAAGGCCGGACTGAAGCCGGGCGACGTGATCACGCACGTGAACGGCACCCCGATCGAACGGGCCGGGGACCTGTCCAGTCGGATCGGAATGGACGCGCCCGGCAGCCGTGTGACGCTGAAGGTGTGGCGTGATCGGTCCGAACGCGACTTCGACATCAAGCTGGCAGAAGCCGATTCCGCGTCGCTGAAGCAGGCCAACTCGGCCGGCACCGACTCGCACGGGCAGCTGGGCTTGGCGCTGCGGCCATTGACGCGCCAGGAGCGGCTCGAGCGGTCGCTCGACCACGGGCTGATCGTCGAAGACGTCGTCGGACCGGCGGCCCGCGCTGGCATACAGCCCGGAGACGTGGTGCTCGGAATCGATGGCCACGAGGCCAATTCGGTCGATCAGGTGCGAAGCGTGATGCGGAGCCATCCGAAGTCGGTGGCGCTGCTGATCGAGCGCGACGGGCAGAAGATCTTCATTCCGGTGAAGCTGGGCTGACCCGTGTAGCCGGATCGGAAACGCTGGAGATGACGATGCGCGGCACGGTGAAAGCAGTGGGGATGGTATTGGCAGTGGCGGGCCTTGCGACGTTGACGAGCCCGGCGTCGGCGGCGGTGACCCCGCGAATGCCGGCCGAGCAGCACCAGGGGCCGGTCGCTTACGTGACCGGGGGCATCGGAAAGTCCGAGGCACGGCTATTCGAGCGGCAAATGGATCGACACCGGCTGGCGATCGAGCTGCTGGAGCATGCCGGCAGGGCCCAGGAGTTCACCGCCGAGGCCAAGGTAAGGATCACCGATGCCCACGGCCGCACTGTGCTCGATACCAAGGCTGCAGGCCCGTTTCTGCTGGTGGACCTGCCGCCGGGCCGTTATTCGATCCTCGCCACGTTGAACAAGAAGACGCTGAGGAAGGCTGCGGTCGTCGTCACACGCGACAAGCTGGCGCGTGCGACCTTCGAATTTCCGGCGCGCACTGACGGCTGATCCTTATTGCAGGCCTGCAGGCGCAGGGTAAGCTCGACCCTGCGCCTGCGTTCGCGTTGCGGCGCTCCCGCCGGAGGACACCGCAGTCGCGATGGCCAATTCGATCGAGCACCTTGGCGCTCTTCTGCTGGTGGCGGCAGTGGTGGCGATCCTCACGCGCAAGCTTCACGTTCCATACAGCGTGGGGTTGGTGGCCACCGGGATGTGCCTGGCGCTGTTTTCGGTCGAACCGGACATACGCCTGACCCGCGATCTGATCTTCTCGACGCTGCTGCCGCCGCTGATCTTCGAAGCCGCGATGGTTCTGCGCTGGCGCGAGCTGCGGCCCGATCTGCTGCTGATCGTCGCGCTGGCTACCGTCGGGCTGGTGCTGGCGGCGGCCCTGACCGCGGCCGGCATGCACTGGCTGGCGGGCTGGAGCTGGCTCGCGGCATCGCTGTTCGGGATTCTGATCGCCGCCACCGATCCGGTGTCGGTGATCGCGCTGTTCAAGGAAGCGGGGGTGCGCGGGCGACTTCGGATCCTGGTCGAGACCGAGAGCCTTTTCAACGACGGCACCGCGGCGGTGCTGTTCGCGGTCGGCGCCGCGTTGGCGGCCGGCCAGGCGGTCACGCCGGGCCTGTTCGGCGTGTGGCTGCTGCAATCCATCGGTGGCGGGATCCTGTGCGGCGCGCTGGTGGCCAGGGTGGTGCTGGCGCTGGCGAACCGGACCGACGACCAACTGGTCAAACTGACGTTCACCACCATTGCCGCCTACGGTTCGTTCCTGCTGGCCGAGCACTTCCACGGGTCGGGGGTGCTCGCGACCCTGTGTGCCGGGCTGTTGATCGGCAATCTTGGGCAGGGCATCAGCGCATCGGCCCGCACGCGCGTGGTGATCGAAGCCTTCTGGGACTTCGCCGCGTTCGTGGCGAATTCGTTGATCTTCCTGTTGATCGGGATCCACGAGGCGCAGCAGGATTTTCATGGGGTGTGGAAGCCCGCGCTGATCGCGATCGCGCTGGTCACGCTGGGACGCGCAGCAGCGATCTATCCGGTATGCGGGCTGTTCGTCCGCAGCGACAACCCGGTCAGCCTGCGCCAGCAGCACTTGCTGGTATGGGGTGGGTTGCGCGGTGCGCTGGCCTTGGCCCTGGCGCTGAGCCTGCCGACCAACGTGCCGGACCGGGAGGCGATCGCGGCCGTCGCGTTCGCCGTCGTGGCATTTTCGATTTTCGCCCAGGGCTTGTCGATCGCGCCGCTGCTGCGCCGTCTGGGGCAGATTCCGTCCGCCCAAGAGGGGAAGCCGATCCAATGACGCCTCAATCGCGGGCTGCGGTGATCGCCCGACGCAGTTGAGCCAGTGGTGCCGAGTCATCGAACAACACGCTATCGCCGTGCAGCTCGATGCCCAGCCGCTGCCACAGTTGCGGCAGATCGACGGGAACCGGCGTCGCCTTCATCTGATCGTACAAATCCTCGAGTACCGGGGAGCCGATGGCCGAATCGGCTATGCGCAGCGCGCGCTCCAGCGGCCAATCCGCCTCCATGTTGCCGCCGGCCGCGACAATGGCGCGCAACGCATCCTGCAGGCCCAGGCGATTGTGCGTGCGTTCCCTGATCTGCACGTCGGCAAGGAGGCAGAAAATTGCGCCGCCCCAATAGGTGCGGCCCCAGGTCGGTGTGTGGTCCAGGCCCTGATCATTCGAAGCGGGCAGGCCTTTTGGCATGAATCGCACGAAATCGCCCCAGACCTGCTCCACATTCAGGCGGCCTGCCTGCGCGCGCGATATCGGCTCGACATAAACAGCGAGGCCCTCTTCGATCCAGTGATGCTCTTCGGCGACCGACGGAAATGCGAGGTGTACCAGCTCGTGGACGACGACCCAGTCGTCGGCGAGCTGCCGTTCCGTGACAGCGCGACCCAGCACGATGCGTACCGCCGCGCCTCGATGCGCGAACGCGGTTCCCGAGCGCACACCGGCCCCGTCGACCGGCACGACGAGTACCTTCACATGGTCGACCGGGAAGCGGCCGTAATAAGCGGCAACGGTCCGGCCCGAGGCCGCAATCCATTCGATGATGACGCTCGGTGAGAGGTCAAGCACGCCCGGCGCGAAGGCGATGTCGAAGCTGGTCTTCCCGATCGCAACATGCGTGGCCGGCAGGCGGTCAAACGCCTCGTAAGGCATGCGACGTGTCAGAAACGAGTCGGCGTCGCCCTGGGCCGATGCCGGACCGCCGGCCAGCACGGTGAGGGCGGCGAACAAGGCACAAACGTGAAGGGAGCGCATCGGAGCTTGCAGTATGGCATCCCCACGCCCACCCGCTTTCTGCCGCGGTCATTTCGAGGCGCCCCGTCACCGTGTCGTGTCTGCTTTTTTGAGCTTGAAATCCCTCAACGGAACGATGTAGCCAGGTGGATCGCTTTTCGCGTTGATCAACAACGTCGAGGTTTGGGCGTCGGCGGTCGAACCCTCGACCACTGCGCCGCGCGGGATCGTAACGCATTGACCGTAAGCCACCTGCGCCGTCAGCAGCTTCTGAAAGGCCTCCGCGTCAGAGCGGATGCCCTGCAATTTGGAGACCTCCACGTTCGAATTACAGCCGAAGCTTGCAACCTGGGCTTCGTAGAGTATCTGAGAGGCGGAAACGAGAACAACGAGAACCCAATGCATGTCTTTACTCGAGGATGGCCTCAGGCCATGACCGAGGCTCGAGACGGTCGGCGAGCGCAATCGACGCCGCCCGGGCATACCCCGGGCGGCGAATATTTGAACGCATTCCGAAACAAAAAGGACCTCGCTACGGTTCAGTCTTCCCGTCTTGCCCTCACGTGGTGCTTGATCCAGTCGATGATGAGGTCCGCGATCTTGAGGTTGTTGTGGTCCTGCATGAACATGTGACTGTTGCCCGTCCCGATTGCGGGGACTTCGGGCAGATGCACGTAGGTAATGTCACCGTCGGCTGCCCGGATCGCCGCGATCTCCTCCGGGCAGGGTGATACGGGGCGCGCCTGCGGAACGGGGGGATTGCCCGTGGTGTAGTGATCGCCCTCGATGATCAGCATCGGGATTTTCGCCAGCGTTTCAACGTCGGCGTCGGTCAGGGTGCCACCAGGACCTGGAAGGAAACATCCGGTCTCCAGCTGGATGATGCCTCGCACTCCTGTCGGGTCCTGGAGCGCCGCTTTGGTCGGGAATGAGCTCGATTGGGAGTGACCCACCAGGATGGCGCCGCCCAGTTTCCTCGCGAGCACCGCCATTCTCTGCGGAGTCGGCCGAATATCGGCGGCATTGGGGCCAAACGTGCCCAGACTCGCGCTCAGGTCGGGAATGACCTGCTTGAAGAAGGTCTGGCTGCCTCCTGGCAGGACGGTTTCCATCGGGAACTGCTCATCAGGCCACGGTTCAATGGTGGGCGGCGAAGCGAAGGCGCCGCAGGGCGCGGTGCACGGTGGGCCGTAGCGGAATACATTCCAGGCGAACATGTCGGTCGCAATCAGAATGCTGGGATTGGCTGTACCGGTCTTGCCGGGTAGGGCGGGGAAGACCGGGTTGCCGCGTGCGTCGCCCGGGGCAAGACAGCCGGCCGGGTTGGGGCCCGGGGGCGACGCGCCGTTGACGCACCCGGCCCCGGTGCCGTCGTCGGTGAACTCGGCGGCGTCCCTGTCATACCTTGCCTTCTGGTATTGCAAGGCGTCGAAACCCGAGCGGGCGCGACCAACCTGGTCGGCCATGTAAGTATCGAAGCCGTTCCGGGTGAAGTACTCATACCAGCCCATCCGTCCATCGGGCGTGGTCTCCCACGTCTTCGAGCTCAAGCAGCAGCCGTGCACGAAGACGATCGGAGGCAGGTTATTGCTCCTCGCCGGTTTTTGAAACTGCACGTACATCTGGTTGATCATCGAATTGCCGGGGCGTGCACCCGCGCCCACCCCCGCATACGGGTCAGGGACCGCGTGTGCATTGCCACCGATAAAGAAGCTGCCTTGCTGCTTGAGTGCGAGAATTCCCGTTGAAGGCTGTACGTCCTCGAACTCTTGCGCCGCGGCTAACCTGGGCAGCAGCGCGAGTGCAAATAGCGCTGGACTCAGCAAGACCCCGCGTGTGGTCAGTTTTGGTTTTACAGAGCGCATGGCTTCCTCCTGTCCTGGAACGCCGATATACGACGACACGGCAGCGGCCGCCGCCTTTCGGCCTAAAAACACTCTCCGCATTTCGTGGGCGCGAATCTAGAACAATCGTCCGATTTTTATTCGATTATTCCGCTCGTCCAGGGGCCCGCCGGGCCGGCGAAATCGGTCTTGGATCCCTGATCAAAGCGAATCGGTGATGTACGGACTACGGTGGCAGGCCCTTGGCGCCGGAGTGCTTCGCGGTGTCCAGACCGCGCACGTTGCGGAAGGTCGAGCCCGACAGATTCGCATCGGTCAGATCGGCGCCGCTGAAGTCGGTGTCGATGAACTTGGACTCGCGCAGGTCGGCGCCCGACAGATTGGCCCGCGCCAGCGACGTTCCGCTGAAGTCCCCGCCGAAGATGCGCACGCCGCGCAGATCGGCGCCGGCCAGCGTGGAGAAACTGAAATCGGCACGCGACAGGTCAGCCTCCCGCAGGTCGGCCCCGCTCAGGTCCGCCGAGCTGATCACCGCATGCATCAGTCCCATCGACTGGTTCTTCATGTCGGCCGCGCCATCCAGGCGGGCCAGATGCGCGCCCCGCAAGTCCGCCTGCCGAAGGTCGCCAATGAAGCGCGCCCCGGTCAGGTCGGCCCCGCGCAGATCGGCGCCGGCCAGTTGCATCGAGAACATCACTGCGCCGCGCAGGTTGGCGCGCTGCAGGTTGGCACGCTCGGCGAAGCTGACCGTCAGATTGCAGCCGGACAGGTTGGCGCCGGATAAATGGGCGCCGTTCAATACCACGGCGGTCAGATTCGCGTGCTTGAAGTCCACACCCGACAGATCCAGTCCCGACAGGTTCTTGGAACTGAGGTTGGCCGGCGCCCGCACCGTCGCCTCGGACAGCCGGGCCAGCACCTGGGTCCGGTCGATGCGCTCGTACCCTGAAAAATCGCCCATCGGCGGCATCTGCGCACACACCGGTGCGCAGCCGAACAGCACCGCGCAGCCCGCAAGGATAGCGGGCGAGATGGAACGTCCTGCCCGGCGCGAGCCTGCATCCGTCATGGGTCACCGCGAGCGACGATTTCCGTTCGCACGTTACACCACGCCGACACGCAGCGCAGCGCAACGCGAGTCGAACGCATGCCGCGGAGTATCATGCCCCGCTGCTCGCGCGGGGGCCTTCGCGGCTCCATCGACATTCAGAAGAACGGGAGGCCTTCGGTGCCCTGCTCTTTGCGGTTCACTCGCCTACTGGTGGCGGTGATTGTCGCGGCTGTCCATGCGATGGCCACCGCAGAAGGGCCCGACCAGACCCTGATGCGGTTTCCGACGCTGCACGGGAACACGATCGTGTTCGCCGCCCACGACAACTTGTGGGCTGTCGCACGAAGTGGAGGAACGGCGGCACGGCTGACATCGGATCCCGGCCGCGACCTGATGCCCCGCTTTTCACCGGACGGACGCTGGATTGCATTCACGGCCGACTACGAGGGCAATCGCGACGTATACGTGATTCCGGCCGGGGGAGGTGCGGCGCGGCGGCTCACTTTCACCTCCGACGTGGTGGACGATGCCCCGATGCGCTGGGGCCCGAGCAACATGGTCGTCACATGGACCCCGGACTCCAAGCGCATCGTGTTCCTGTCGCGGCGCGACGCGTGGAACGTCGCGTGGCCAAGGCTGTTCACCGTGTCGGTCGACGGCGGATTGGCGCGGGCGTTGCCGCTGGACCGCGGCGGATTCCTCAGCTACAGCCCGGACGGCCAGAAGATCGCGTTCAACCGCATCTTTCGCAATTTCCGCACCTGGAAACGTTACGAAGGAGGGCTGGCGCAGGACATCGACATCTACGACTTCTCCGCGCACAAGCTCACACATGTGACCGACTGGCCGGGTAGCGAGACCTGCCCGATGTGGTATCGGCAGACCGTCTATTTCCTGGCTGACCACGACTCCAATCGCCGCGGGAACATCTGGGCCTTCGACACCGTGAGCGGCAAATTCCGCCAAATCACTCATTTCTCGGACTACGACATCGACTTTCCCAGCCTCGGTTCGGCCGACGCGGATGATGCGGGCATCGTGTTCCAGAAGGGCGGCAAGCTCTACGTGCTGGACCTGCCGTCCGAGCAGCTGCACGAATTGCAGGTGACGGTCCCGGACGACGGAACGCGCACGGGGGTGCACTGGGTGGACGCCGGCCCGCTCATTCGGGATAAGGACATGGCGCAGCAAACGGACTTCGACCTGGCGCCGAGCGGCAAACGTGCGGTGTTCTCGGCGCGTGGGGACTTGTTCACGATCCCGGCCGAATACGGCAATACGCGCAACCTGACCCAAAGTCCGGGCGCGGATGAGGACCATCCGAGCTGGTCGCCGGATGGCAGGACGATCGCGTACACGACCGATGCGACGGGAGAGCAACAGCTTGCGGTGCGCCCGGCCGAAGGCGGACCGGAGAAGGTTCTCACCCATTTCGCGACAGGGTACTTTTACACGCCGCGCTGGTCGCCCGGGGGCGACCGCCTTGCGTTTTCCGACAACGAGAATCGTCTGTGGATCGTCGCGGCCGAGGCAGGCGAGCCAAGGGAAGTTGCCCACGATCTGTACAACGAGATCCACGACTATTCGTGGTCCCCCGATGGAAAATGGCTCGCGTACAGCGTAACGGCGTCCAATCAGCAGCACGGGATCTGGCTCTACGACGTGGACGGGCGCAAGGCGACCCGCGTCAGCGAATTGCTCGCCAACGACTTCGCCGCGGTATTCGATCCGAACGGAAAGTATCTGTACTTCCTGTCGACGCGTCACGAGAACCCGACTTTCAGCCAGTCCGAATTCAATGTCGCGACATTGAAGATGACCGGCATCTACGTGGCGACACTGGCGCGGGGCGCCGCCTCACCGTTTGCGCCCCGGTCCGACGAGGGAGCCGCCGAGTCGACCGACAAGGACGCGGCGAGCAAGACCGCAGGTGACGGCAAAGAGCGCGGCCAAGGCGGGAACGGCCAGGGCGGCGACACGCGCTGGAAGCCCGGCGCGAGCAAACCGTTGAAGATCGACCTGGACGGGCTGATGCAGCGGGTCGACCGAATGCCTGTGATCGCCGCCAACATCACCCAGATCGATGCCCGTGACGATCGGGTGTTCTACCTGACCGTTCCGAGCGACTTGATCGAAGGCCCTTTGCCGGGCGAAAAATCGGCGCTGCACGTGTTCGACATGAAAAAGCGCAGGGACGCTACGGTGGTCGAGGGTCTGAGCGGCTACGCGATCTCGGCCGATGGCGCCAAGGTCCTGTACAAGCTCGAGAAGAAGTACATCGTCGCCGATGCCAAAGCTGCCGGCGCGGGACCGGGCGGCGCGGGCGATGACGGGCCCAAAACCCTGGACCTGTCCCGTCTGCGCGTTCGCGTCGACCCTCGGCAGGAATGGCGCGAGATGTTCGCCAACGCGTGGCGGATCGAGCGCGATTTTTTCTTCAGCACGAAGATGAACGGCGTCGACTGGGCCGCGGTGCGCGCGCAGTACGAGAAGCTGCTGCCGCTGCTCGGGTCGCGCACGGATCTGAACTACCTGCTCGGGGAGGTGATCAGCGAATTGAGCAATTCGCACACCTACGTGGGAGGAGGAGACGATTTGCCGGCCGAACGCAGGGTGCCGACGGCCTTTATCGGCGCCGACTTCGCGCTGGACAGTGCGTCGGGCCGTTATCGGCTGGCGAAGATCTACCGCGGCGACAACACCCGCGAGTATTACCGTTCGCCATTGAACGTACCGGGACTCGAAGTGCGCGAAGGCGACTACCTGCTGGCGGTTGATGAGGTCGAGTTAAAAGCGCCGATCGATCCCTACAGCCTTCTGGTCGGCAAACAGGATGGCACCGTGAAGCTGACCGTGTCGGCTGCGCCCGACGGCAAGCGCCGCGACCTGGTCGTGCAGCCGGTGAAGAACGAGTTGCCCTTGCGGCAGAAGGAGTGGATCGAACACAACCGGGCCCTGGTGGATCGGCTTTCCGGCGGACGGATCGGCTACGTGTATCTGTCCGACATGTATGCGGTCGGCATGGATCAGTTCGTCCGTCAGTTCTACCCGCAGCTCGACAAGCAGGCGCTGATCGTCGATGAGCGCTGGAACGGGGGCGGCTTCATCGATCAGATCGTACTGGAACGGCTGCGCCGGGTGCTGGTCGGAATGGACACGAATCGCAATCGAACCTCGACGACGATTCCGCAGCAGATACTGAACGGCCCGAAGGTTTGCCTGTTGAACCATTACTCGGGCTCGGACGGCGACCTGTTTCCGTTCTACTTTCGCAAGTACGGACTGGGTCCGTTGATCGGAACCCGCACCTGGGGCGGCATACGCGGCATTCGCGGTGACTGGGGCCTGCTCGACGGCGGATACATCACGGTGCCCGAGGACGCCATCTACGACCTCGATTCGCAGTGGGCGATCGAAAACCACGGCGTCGATCCCGACATCGTCGTCGATGATTCACCGTCCGACTGGGAATCGGGCCACGACGTGCAGCTGGAGGCCGGAGTCAATTACCTGTTGGAGGCGTTGAAGAAGGCGGCGCCGGTGTTGCCGCCGCCGCCTCCGCTGTTGCCAGCCTACCCGCCCGGCGTGCCAAGCCCCTTGCCGCCGTCCAACTGATCGGGGTCGGGGTCCCGTGTGACCCGCACCGCCACGGCGAGCTCGTGCTCGCCGCCGCCACGGATCACGCCCCGCAGCGGAGCCACGTCGCCATAGTCGCGCCCGAGCGCAAGCGTCACATGGCGCCGCTGCGGGATCACGTCGTTGGTCGCGTCCAGGTCGACCCAGCCCAGCACCGGACAGTGGACCGAAATCCAGGCATGCGAGGCATCCGCGCCGATCGGACGGTGCGGCTGTGGCGCGCCGGCGGTGAGCAGATAGCCGCTGACGTAGCGAGCCGACAGGCCGATCGAGCGCAGGCAACCGATCATCACGTGCGAAAAATCCTGACAGACGCCGGTGCGCGCACGGAACGCCTGCAAGACGGGCGTCGAAATCTCGGTGCTGGCCGGGCGATACCGGAAGTCAGCGTGAACCCGGTGCATCAACTCGATGGCCGACTCCAGCAGCGGCCGGCCCGCAGCGAAGCTCGCGAGTGCGTACTGCGCGAGCTCCCGCTCGCGTGGAACGTACGGCGAGGCGAACGCGAACTCGGACGCCGGCACGTACGGCCCGGCGGCCCGGAACTGAAGCGAATCGCGCACCATCCGCCAGTCGGGGCTTGCTGCCGGATCCAGGTCCGGGTTGCGATCGCGCACGCGCAAGCGGCTGCTGGCCTCGACCCGCAGACGCTCGTGCGGAGAGAAGATCGAAAAGTACGAGCGGGTATTGCCAAACGAGTCGGTGCCGTTCGTGTAGTCGTTGGGTGCCGGATCGATCCGCAGCTCGCACTTTTCCACGCTCTGGTAGACCTCGCTGCGCGGAGTCAGGTGGGCCACGTGATGGCCGAGCTCCACCCGGGCGGAGTAGCGATACTCGGTGACGTGCGAAACCGACAACAGGGCGTCGCTCATCGCCCGGCTATGCGAGCATCGAGCGAAGCGGGGCATCGGCATGCGCGAAATAGTGCAGGTCGATCCAGTCGGACAAGTCGAACGCCCACCCTCGCAACTGGGTCGCCAGAGCGACCAGTCGGATCCAGCGCGCATCGTGGTCGCGCACCCGCAATTGCGCCAGCGACACGCCCAGTTTTCCATCGAGCAGGCCCTCGCCGGCGGGCGCCGGTCGCGCCCCGGCCGATTCGACCAGCGCCGCGACCTCACGCGCCAGCAGTTGAACGGTGCAGGCGGCCGAGCGGGGATTCGAGCTGTCCAGCACGAGCAGGTCGATCAGTGCGTCGATTTCCTGCCGGCCAGGGTAGCGGGATCGGTAGGTGATCGTGCTGTCAAACAGGGCGAGCGCCAGGTCGAAGCCGGCTTCCAGGCTGATCGCGTCCGTCTCGAACAGCGCAAGCAGCGTCGAGCTGATCGCGGTCAGCCGCTCGATCTGTCGCCCGATCGTCAGCAGGCGCCAGCCGTCGTCGCGCGTCATGCCGTCGGCCTGCACGCCGGTGATTGCCCGGATTCCAATGCTGACCGCCTCCAGCGCAGGCAGCGCATCCTCGGCAGTGCGTGTCGGGTCGCCGTGCGGCAGCGAAGCGGCGAAATCGCGCGCGGTGCGGTCGATCAGCTGCCAGTTCTGCAATGCCAACCGGTCGCGCAGCTCCGCCGCGGTGCGAACCAGCGCGGCCAGGTCGAATGCGACGCTCGTTGCACCGCTGCGATCGGTCAGGGCCGCCAGAACCGTGCGCTCGAACACGCGCGCCCCGCTGGCCGGCGGGGGCACGCGCTCCGGCACCAGGCCCAGCGCAGCGCACAGTCGTCCGACGGCGTGAAGCACCGGGGCCATCAGCGGCTCGTCCCCGTGCAAGGCGGCCAGCACGTTCTGGACGGCGCGAACCGCGTTATCGGTTCGCTCGGTGTAGCGCCCCATCCAGAACAGGTGCTCGGCAGCCCGGCTGGTAACGATGCGGCGCCTGGCCACCTCGTCGTACCGGGGCCGGCGATCCAGAAGCGTGTCGGTGTCGACCTCGCCGCCGGTGATCACCCACGTGTCCGCGCTGCTGCCGCCGAGCTGCATCGACACGTCCTTCTGCCGCTCGCCGATGCGTGTCAGCCCGCCCGGCAGTGCGTGCCACCCGCCGTCGGCGTCGGCGATCGCGTAGGTCCGGATCACCGCAACGCGCGGAGCCAAGGTGTTCATGCGCCAAGTTGGAGTCTGCGAGAAGGGCAGGTAGGACTGCACCGTGTAGAGCTCCGGATCCGCATCGATCCGTTCGCGGATCTGGGCCAGGTTGACCGGCAGGCCCTCGGCGTCCGCAGCCGGCGAGGGGACCGCCCCCGGATAGCTGGCGCGTATCAGCGCGCGCTCCAGGTTGGCCAGCGCATCCCGTCGGGCCGCCGCTTCGCCGCACCACCACGTGTTGCGCGCCGGCAGCATCAGGTCGGTTCCCAGCAGGTGGCGCGCGATGGCCGGAAGAAACCCGTGCACCGCATGCGATTCCAGGAACGCGGACCCGATCGCGTTGGACACCAGCACCTGACCGGCCCGCACCGCCTGCAGCAGCCCCGGCACGCCCAGCGCGGAGTCGGGCCGAAGCTCCAGCGGATCGCACCACGCGTCGTCCAGCCGGCGCAGCACGCCGTGCACGCGCTGCAGTCCGTGCAGCGTACGCAGATACAAGCGCTTGTTGCGCACCGTCAGGTCGTTGCCCTCGACCAGCGGAATTCCCAGGTAGCGAGCCAGATAGGCCTGCTCGAAGTAGGTCTCGTTGTAGGGGCCCGGAGTCAGCAGCACGATGCGCGGCGTCTCGTTCGGCTCGCGAGGCGCCAGCCGGTTCAGTGTCTCGAGCAGGCGCCGGAAGCCCGATGCCAGCCGCTGCACGTGCATCGCTCGGAAGCTGTCGGCGAACAGTCGCGACATCAGGATCCGGTTCTGCAGCGCATACCCGAGGCCGGATGGCGCCTGCGTGCGCTGCCCGACCACCCACCAGCGCCCGTCCGGACCGCGTGCCAGGTCGAATCCGACGATATGCAGGAACCGGCCCCCGACCGGCACGGTCCCCCGAAGCGATCGCAGGTAGCCCGGATTGCCGAACACCAGCGCCGGCGGAAGCAGGCTCTCCCGCAGCAGGCGCTGCTCCCCGTACACGTCGTCGAGGATGGCCGACAACAGACCCGCGCGTTGCACGATCCCGGGCTCGATCTGTTCCCAATCTTCGCGCGAGACTATGAACGGCAGCAGGTCCAGCGACCATCGGTGCGAGGGGTCGTGCTGGTCGCTGTATACGTTGTAGGTGATGCCGTCCTCGCGCACCTGGCGGGCCAGCAGCGCGGCGCGGCGGTCGAACTCGGCGATGCCCGCCGGCCCCACGTTCTGGAAAAACTCCTGCCAGATCGGCCGTAGCGCGCCTTGTGGATCGCGCAGCTCATCGAAATGACCGGCCGCCGCCGGCGCAGCCAGACGCGCCGCCGCCAGTATCGGATCGGCCAGGTTTTCCAGTTGCAGGTCAGCCCGGGTCACGAAGTCCTCAGCGAGGAATCAGGGCGGCGCAGATCCAGCGTGAACGGATACTCGAGGCTGCGCCGCTCGACCTCCACGTTCAGATCGCCCGGCGTGTGCGCGGTGCGCTCGAAGCGGGTCAGCCGCCGGCTCTCTGCTTCGTAGGCGTTCACCGGAAAAGTGTCGTAGTGTCGACCGCCGGGATGGGCCACATGGTAGCGGCAACCGCCCAGCGAGCGCTGCATCCAGGTATCGACAATATCGAACGTCAGGGGCGCGTGAACTCCGATCGTCGGATGCAGGCAGGCCGGCGGCTGCCAGGCACGGTAGCGGATCGCTGCGACGAATTCGCCCACGCGCCCGGTCGGTTGTAGCGGCGCCGGCCGCCCGTTCACGGTGATCGCATGGCGGTTGTCGTTCAGACCGCTGATGTGCAGCTCGACTCGTTCCACGGAGGAGTCGACATAGCGGGCGGTCGCACCGCCCGCGGGCTCCTCGCCCAGCACATGCCACGGTTCCAGAGCGCCGCGCAGGGTCAGATGGATGCCCCGCGCGCTGACTTCGCCGTAGCGCGGGAAGCGGAATTCGAAGTGCGGCGCAAACCAGCCCGGATCGAATTCATACCCGGCTCGGCTCAACTCCTGCAACACGTCCTCCAGGTCCATCCTCACGAATGTCGGCAGCATGAAGCGGTCGTGCAAGCCGGTGCCCCAGCGTGTCAGTCGCGCCGTATACGGCTGGTTCCAGAAACGAGCGACCAGCGCCCGCAGCATCAGCTGCTGCACCAGGCTCATTCGCGCGTGCGGCGGCATTTCGAATGCCCGCATCTCCAGCAGCCCCAGGCGCCCGGTAGGTCCGTCCGGCGAGTACAGCTTGTCGATGCAGAATTCCGCGCGATGCGTATTGCCGGTCACGTCGACCAGCAGATTACGGAACAGGCGATCGACCAGCCAGGGCGGCGCGGCGCCGCCCTGCGTGCTGCGGTGGCGCAGCTCCTCCAGCGCGATCTCCAGCTCGTACAGTTGCTCGTCGCGAGCCTCGTCGATCCGCGGCGCCTGGCTGGTCGGGCCGATGAACAGCGTTGAAAAAAGGTACGACAGGGCCGGGTGGTTGTGCCAGTAGCTGACCAGGCTCGCGAGCAAGTCCGGACGCCGCAGCAGCGGGCTGTCGGCCGGTGTCGGGCCGCCCAGAACAAAGTGGTTGCCGCCCCCGGTGCCGGTGTGACGGCCGTCCAACATGAATTTCTCGGGTGAAAGGCGTGACAGGCGCGCAGCCTCGTACAGGAACTCGGCCTGGTCGACCAGCTCGTTCCAGCCGGAAGCCGGGTGGATATTCACCTCGACCACGCCCGGATCGGGTGTGATCGACAACTGCTTCAGCCGCGGATCGCGCGGCGGCGGGTAGCCCTCCAGCACCACGCGCACGCCGAGCTCCGCCGCGGCGGCCTCCACCGCGGCCAGCAGCTCCAGATAATCTTCGAGCCAGGCCAGCGGTGGCAAGAAGACGTACAGATGTCCGCCGCGGGGCTCCACGCACAGCGCGCTGCGGGTGATCCAGGCGGCCGACTCGAAGCGGCCGGGTTCGGGCTGGCTCTCGCTTCTGGCCGGCGCGCCGGCCGACTGCCAGCGCAGCAGCGACGCCTCGGCCAGCGCCGGGCGCGGCGCAAACGGATCGCGCTCGAGTACCTGCGCAGCGTCCGCTTCCGACATCCAGGGCAGCGAATCCAGTGGAAGCCGGTAGCCCATTGGCGAATCCCCGGGGATCAGGTACATCCGCTGATCGCGCAGGAACCAGCGTCCGGTCACCCAGGTCGGTTCGCGCCGCGCCGCACCTCGATCGCGCCGGATCGGAAGCGCGTATCCGATCGACTCGGCAAGGCCCTGCGAAAAGATGCGGCGCAGGCGCGCTCGCTCCAACTCGTCGTCCAGCCGCGAATCGAAGGGGTCGACGTTGATCGGAAGGCGCCGCTCGCGCCACAGGTAATACCAGGTGTCCTCGTAGCCCGGCATCACGAACTGCGGGTCCAGCCCGAGCCGCGTCGCCAGTGCCGTGATAAAGCCGAGCGCATCGCCCTGCGCATAGCTGGACGCCTTGCGCTCGTCGCCGAACAGCGATGGGTCGTTCCAGCAGGGCTGCCCATCGCTGCGCCAGATGACGGACAGCGCCCAGCGCGGCAGCTGTTCGCCCGGATACCACTTGCCCTGCCCGAAATGAAGGAAGCCGCCCGCGCCGAACCTGTCCCGCAGCCGATGCAACAGCTCGGTCGCATAGAGCCGCTTTTTCGGTCCGACGGCCGCCGTGTTCCATTCGTCGGCGTCGCGGTCCTCCGTAGCGACGAACGTCGGCTCTCCGCCCATCGTCAGGCGCACGTCCAGCCGGTCCAGGTCCGCATCGACCTGGTGACCCAGATCATCGATGGCGCGCCATTGTGCCTCGGTATAAGGCTTGGTGACGCGCGGCGATTCCAGAATCCGCTGGATTGCCATCGAATGGTCGAAGTGGACCTCGCATTCGTCCACGCTGCCGCTGACCGGCGCGGCCGAACCCGGCTCCGGCGTGCAGGCGACCGGGATGTGGCCCTCGCTGGCCAGCAAACCGGATGTCGGGTCCAGGCCAATCCAGCCGGCGCCCGGCAAATACACTTCGCACCAGGCGTGCAGGTCCGTGAAGTCGGAGGCGGCGCCTGCAGGGCCGTCCAGGGTCTGCACGTCGGCCTTCAGCTGGATCAGATAGCCCGACACGAACCGCGCCGCCAGGCCCAGGTGTCTCAGGATCTGAACCAGCAGCCAGCCCGTGTCGCGGCACGACCCGCTGGCGTCCTCCAGCGTCTGCTCCGGCGTCTGAACGCCGGGCTCCATCCGGATCAGGTAGCGGACCTGGCGCTGCAGCCGCTGGTTCAGCTCGACCAGGAAATCGATCGTGCGCCGCGGTCGCTGGTCGATCGCCGCCAGGAAGCGGCGCAGTTGAGGTCCGGCCTCGCCGTGCGCAACGTAAGGGCGAAGATCGTGTTCGAGGTGGGACTCGTAGCGGAACGGAAATGTCTCGGCGGATGGCTCGAGAAAAAAATCGAACGGGTTATAGACCGACATCTCGACCACCAGGCCAACGGTCAGCAGCAGCTCCTGCGTCTTTTCGGGAAAGACCAGCCGGGCCAGGTAGTTGGAGAACGGATCCTGCTGCCAGTTGATGAAGTGGCCTTGGGGCGCAACGTCCAGCGAATAGGACAGCACGCGAGTGCGGCAGTGCGGGGCCGGGCGCAATCGCACGATCTGGGGTGACAGGCTGATGCGCCGGTCGTAGCGATAGCGGGAGACGTGGTTCAGCGCGACATGGATCATGGATGTGCGTTGCCTAAATGAATGACAGCTGAGCTTCGACCCCACCGTGGCCTGCGACAGAAAAGCGGGAGGATCGGATGCGAGGGGGCCTGGCCGGCCCCCTCGCGCTCCCCCAGCCAATGAGACTTCGGTGGCTCAGCTCTCAAAAACTTCAACGGGGTTTCGGGTCGGGAGTCTGTGCGACCAGCTGGATCGGCATCGAACCGGGAAGCTGGTCGGTTTCCAGTCCCGCCGGCAGCGGTGCGCGCACCGGCGCGCAGGGTGCTGTTTCCAGGCGCGGAGTCTGCGCAGGTGCCAGCGCGTCGCGCCAGGTCGGGTCGGGTATCTCGGAAAAAACCTGGCGCAGGCGCGCGCCCCAGGTGTTCCGGATCATCTGCATGTATTCGTTGTCCTGATCGATCTGGACGAACTTCGTCACCCGCAACTGGTCAGCCTCGTACACCAGCAGGTCCAGCGGCAGGCCCACCGAAATGTTCGAGCGCAAGGTGGAATCCATCGAAACCAGCGCGCACTTGGCGGCTTCGCCCAGCTCGGTGGCGGGCGACAGAACCCGGTCGATGATCGGTTTGCCGTACTTGGACTCGCCGATCTGGAAATAGGGATTCTCGGGCGTGGCCTCGATGAAATTGCCGGCCGCATAGACCTGGAACAGTCGCATCGATTCGCCGCGGATCTGACCGCCGAATATGAAGCTGCAGTTGAATTCGATGCCGGCCTCCTTCAAGGCCTCGGCGTCGCGGGCGTAAATCTCGCGCACCGCGTCGCCTACCACCCGCACGGCCTGCAGCATTCCACCGGCGTTCCACACCGACGTCTGCCCGCGTGCCAGCCGTTCGCACACGATCTGTTGCACTGCCTGGGTGATCGCCAGGTTGCCGGCGTTCAACAGCACCATCAGGCGCTCGCCCGGATGCTCGAACACGGTCATCTTGCGGAACGTCGAGATCTGATCGACGCCGGCGTTGGTCCGCGAATCCGACAGGAACACCAGCCCGCTGTCCAGGCGCATTCCCACGCAATAGGTCATTTCAATCGATCTCCTGGACCGGATCCCGGCGGCGGCGCCTGCTAGTGCTCATTGTGATCGGCTGATGTTAAACCGCACCAGCGCTCGAGAACTCGACCCTTTCGTAAGATTTCATCGGACCGCCGGCGGCACCAGAAAGTCCTGGCTGATCCGCTGGCCCAGGTCATTGACCCGCTTCAGGAACGCAGTCAGGAACGGGTGCAGGCCGGTATCCAGGATGTCGTCGATGCGGCCGTATTGAAGCCCGGCGCGCAGCAGCCCGGCGCGCCGCGACGTCTCGTCGGACTGGTCGTTGCGAATCTGATCGAGGGTGCTGCATACCTCGTTCATCGAGGCCAGCAGCGAGCGCGGCATGTCGCCCCGCAGCATCAGCAGCTCGGCCACACGCGACGGCGTGATCACGTCGCGGTAGACCTTGCGGTAGATCTCGAACGCGGACACCGAGCGCAGCACCGCCGCCCAGTAGTAGAAATCCAGGTACGGCTCCTCGGTCGAATCCTCGACCGGCGGCAGGGCGCTGGGCTGCGGGCCCACCCCGTGGAACTTGGTGTCCAGGATCCGGGCCGTGTTGTCCGAGCGCTCCAGAAAGGTTCCCAGCCGGATGAAGTAGTACGCCTCGTCTTTCAGGGTGGTGCCGATCGTCACGCCGCGCGACAGGTGCGAGCGGAATTTGACCCATTCGAAGAACTCGTGCGGATCGCGCTCGAGCAGCCCGTTCTTTAGATGCGGCTGCAGTTGCAGCCAGGTGTCGTTGTGGGTTTCCCACACCTCGGTGGTCAAGGTCCCGCGCACCGCCCGCGCGTTCTCGCGGGCGGCCTGCAGACAGCAGTAGATCGAGGACTGGTTGCCCGGATCGCGCACCATGAAATCGAGCACATCGCGGGGCGTCAACTTCCCGAAGCGGGCGTCGAATGCCGGTTGCAGCTCCGAGATGCCGAGCATCGCGCGCCAACCGCGCTCGGCCGCTTCGCGCGACATCGGCAGCAGCGATGTCGTCACATTCACGTCCAGCATCCGGGCAGTGTTCTCGGCCCGCTCGATGTAGCGGGCCATCCAGAACAGGTGGTCGGCGGTGCGACTGAGCATCGGTGCCGGTGCTAGCGGCCAAGGACCCAGGTGTCCTTGGTACCCCCGCCCTGGGAAGAATTCACCACCAGCGATCCCTCGCGCAGCGCAACGCGCGTCAGACCGCCCGGCACCATCGTGACCTCGCCGCCCGACAACACGAACGGCCGCAGATCGATGTGCCGCGGCGCAACACCCGAGTCCACGTAGGTCGGGCAGGTCGACAGGGCCAACGTCGGCTGCGCGATGTAGTTGTTGGGGTTGCCGCGCAGCCGGCGGCCGAAGTCGTCCAGCTCTTCGCGCGTTGCGGACGGACCGATCAGCATTCCGTAGCCGCCGGCGTTATGAACTTCCTTCACGACCAGCTGCGGCAGGTGCTCGAGTGTGAATTCGAGCTCCTCGCGGTTGCGGCACTTGTAGGTCGGCACGTTGGCAAGCAGCGGCTTCTCGCCCAGGTAGAACGCGATCATGTCGGGCACGAACGGATAGATCGACTTGTCGTCGGCCACCCCCGTGCCGATCGCGTTGGCCAGCGTGACGCGCCCGGCCCGGTACACGTCCAGCAGGCCCGACACACCGAGCGCGGAGTCCTTGCGAAACACCTTCGGGTCGAGGAAATCGTCGTCGATCCGGCGGTAGATCACGTCCACCCGCTTGGGGCCCCGCGTGGTCCGCATGTACACGCCGTTGTCCTGCACGAACAGGTCCTGGCCTTCGACCAGCTCGATGCCCATTTGCTGGGCCAGGAAGGCATGCTCGAAATACGCCGAGTTGTACATGCCTGGCGTCTGCAGCACCACGGTCGGATCATCCACACCGAGCGGCGCTACCGAGCGCAGGTTTTCCAGCAGCAGATCCGGGTAGTGCTCGACCGGCGCCACCCGATTGCAGGCAAACAGGTCCGGGAACAGCCGCATCATCATCCGGCGGTCTTCCAGCATGTACGACACGCCGCTCGGCACCCGCAGGTTGTCCTCCAGCACGAAGTAATCGCCGCCGTCGGCCCGCACGATGTCGATTCCGGCCACGTGCGCGTAAATGCCGCCCGGAACATCGATCCCCTTCATTTGAGGTCGGTACTGGGCGTTGCCGAAAACCGCCTCGGCCGGAATGCGGCCAGCCCGCACGATTTCTGCTTCGTGGTAGATATCGTGTAGAAACAGGTTCAACGTCTTCACGCGCTGGCGCAGTCCGGCCTCGAGCCGGCGCCACTCGTCGGCCGGGATGATGCGTGGAATCACATCGAACGGGATCAGCCGCTCGGTGCCGGCGCTTTCGCCGTAAACGGCAAATGTGATGCCGACCCGCCGGAACACCAGGTCGGCCTCGGCTCGCTTGAGCCGCATCAGGTCATCGCTCTGGCGCGACAACCATGATTCGAACTCGCGGTAGTGGGAGCGCACGCCCCCGTCTGCCGCGTACATTTCATTGAAGGTGGCGTGCGACATCGGCTGCCGGGCGCGGACAAGAGGACAAGAAACCTAAAGCACGCAAATTCCACGCCTGAAAGGCGGTCAATGCAAGATACTCGGATCTGCGGCCCGTGTGCACGAAAATGGGCCGCTCAGGCCCGGGAGGTGCACCGACGCGGTGCGTCGGGAGCAGCGGCACTGGGGTGACGCCGATCAGAGCCGGATCCGCGGCACGCGCGAGGCGAACCAGGCGCCGATCGCAGCCACCGCCGCGAGCGCGCCGAAGCCGATCCGTATCGCGTGGCTGAGCTGTGACGCCGTCGTTGCCGCCAGGTTGTGCGGGTCGATCCGGGCCGCACTGCCGGGCGCCAGCGCGAACACGAAGGCGCCGAAGATCGCCGTGCCCAGCGCCGCCCCGATGTAGCGCGACAGCGATACGGCGGACGCCGCGGCGCCGAGGCGATCCCGCCCGGCCAGCGTCTGGCTGACGATCTGCGCGGTCGGCATCACGCTGCCGAATCCGAATCCGCACAGCGCTCCGAGCACGGCGATCAAGTCGCTGCGCGGAGGCAGTACGCACATCAGCACCAGCGCGACGCACGAGATCGAAAGACCCGCGATCGGCATTTCGGCGGCCCGCCCGGTGCGGCTCACGATCCGGCCCGTGACCGTGGAGCCGGCCACGATACCCAGCGTCATCGGCAGCAGCAGGGCACCGGACTGCCTCGCGTCCGCCCCGTGTCCGATCTGCGTCAGGATGGGCAGGAAAAAGATCAGCGCGAACAGGCAGGACGCGAATGAGACGATCGTCAGGCACAGATACCGGATCGATCGTTCGCGCAGCAATTCGATCGGCAGGAATGGATCGGGCCGGCGCAGCTCACGGGTGATGACCACGGCCCACAGCACAGCACTGCCGATGGCCAGTATCAAGCCGGTGGGCGAGGTCCAACCGAACCGGTAGCCGGCGAAGCTCGCCCAGACCAGCGAGACGGTCACGGCGCTGGCGAATGCCAGGGCTCCGAGGGGATCGGCCGGCGTCGCTGCCGGATTTCCGGATCCACGCGGCAGCCGAAGCAGGCGCCAGCCCGCAATCAGGCACAGCGGCAAATTCACCAGGAACAGCCAGCGCCAACCGACGTGATGCACCACCAGCCCGCCGATCAGGGGTCCGCCCACGTTGGCCAGCGTGAAGACGGACGCGAAATACGCCTGGAAGCGGGCGCGCTCGCGTGGTGGCACCAGCTCCCCGATCAGCGACTGGGCCATCACCATCAGTCCGCCCCCGCCCAAGCCCTGCAGGACCCGCGCCGCCACCAGCATGCCGAGCGAAACGGCCAGTCCGCAGGCGGCAGAGCCGGCGCAAAATACGGCGAGCGCCACCAGCAGCGTGTCGCGCCGCCCGTAGCGATCGCCCAGTCGCCCGTACAGGGGCACCGTGGCGGTGATCGCGATCAGGTAGGCGACCGACACCCAGGTGGTATCGCGCAGCCCTCCCAGCTCGGCGGCGATACTGGGCGTCGCCGTGGCGAGCAGCGTCTGATCCGCAGCCGCCAGGAACATCGGCAGCATCACCGCCGAAAAGATCTGCAGGAAGCGACCGACCGACACCGATCGGCCGGGCCGTGCGTTCCCTTCCGGGTTTGCATCCACGTCGGACGACACGATTCGGCCGGTCTCCGACTCAGGACACGAGTTTCATCTAGGAAGGCTCAAAGGTGATCTGGATGTGCTTCGGTTGCGACGCGACGCGCGCCAGCCAGTGCCGGACCGCTGGAAAGGGCGCCAGGTCGAGCTGCGCTTCGTGCGCGACGTGGGTGTAGGCGTACAGAGCGATGTCGGCAACGCTGTAACGCTCGCCGGCAAAGTATGCGTGAGTCTTCAAATGCGTTTCCATCACGTCCAGAGCGGCCCGTCCGCGCGCCAGCCGGTCGGGCAACTCCGCGCGACGCGGCGAGTCCGCAGGCAGGTGCTTCAGTATGAAGCGGGGCGTGGCGACATAGGGCTCGTGGCTGTATTGCTCAAAAAACATCCACTGCAACGCTTGAGACTGCGCAAGGGGTTCGTCCGGAACGAAAGGCGAACCCACCCCGAGATACCAGAGAATGGCGTTGGACTCCGCAAGACACACTCCGCTGTCGAGCTCGAGCATCGGAATGCGTCCGTTCGGATTCTTCGCCAGGAACTCGGGCGTGCGTGTCTCGCCCGCCATGATGTCGCGCTCGACCCGGCGGTAGCGCCGATCGAGCTGCGCCAGCAGCAGACGGGCCTTGTAGCCGTTGCCGGAATCCAGATAGTCGTACAAGGTCAGCATCAGAATTCCTACTCTAGCAGGCGCGGCCTTCTAGTTCTGCTTTGGCAAGGCTTCCCAGCCGCCGCCCAACGCCTGGATCAGCTGTACGGTGGCGGCGGCTCTGCGGCCGTCGATCGCAAGCGCATTCTGCCGACTCGACAGCTCGGTCGTCTGCGCCGTGATCACGTTCAGGTAGCTCACCGTGCCCCCCTTGTACTGGCTGATCGTCAGGGCGAGTGATTCCTGCGCCGCCTTGACCGCGGCCGCCTCGACGACGGCCTCCTGGGCCAGTATCCGCAACGAGGCCAGGCTGTCCTCGACGTTTTGCAGCGCGGCCAGCACCGTCTTGCGGTAGGTGGCGGTCGCCGCGTCCCACCCTGCCACCGCCTGATCGCGTGCCGCCGAGCGCGCGCCGGCGTCGAACAGCTTTTCGGCCAGCGCGGGCCCGAGCGACCAGACGCGGAAAGGGACCGAGAACAGCGACGCGCCCGACGGGGCCGAGTAGCCGCCGGTAGCGCTTAGCGTCACGGTCGGGAAAAATGCGGCCGTTGCGACGCCGATCTGCGCGTTGGCAGCGGCGGCGCGTCGCTCAGCCGCCGCCACGTCCGGCCGCCGCTCCAGCAGCGCGGACGGCAGCAAAGCGGGTACGGCCGGAAACTGCAGCTGGTAGGGCCGAACCACGATCGACAAATCCGCCGGCGCCTTGCCGCTCAGAACCGCGATCGCGTGCTCCAGCTGGGCACGCGAGATTCGCGCGTCGATTGCTTGCGCGCGGGTCGCCTCCAGCTGCGCTTGCGCCTGCGTCACGTCGCTGCGCGCCGCCACGCCGGCGCGATAACGGCTCTCGGTGAGCTGCAGCGATTTCTCGTACGCGTCGACCGCGTCCTCGAGCAGGCGCCGCTGCTCGTCGGCCACGCGAAGCGACAGATAGTCGGCCACCAGCTGGCCCTGCAGGCTCAGCGTGGTCGCGGCCAGCTCGCTTGCACTGGCCTGTGCCGAAGCCTGCGTCTGCTCCAGGCTGCGCCGCAACCCGCCCCACAGGTCGGCTTCCCAGGACGTACCCAGCGTGACCGAATCGAATGTGGTCGGCCGCGCGCTGCGCGAGGCTGTGGTGCCGCTGGCGCCCTGGGTCCGGACCGACGATGCATTGAGACTGATGACCGGAAACAGGCCGGCGAACGCCTGCCGGGCCAATGCGGTCGCTTGGCGGTAGTTGGCCTCGGCCACCCGCACGTCCTGGTTGGCCGCGGCGACCTGGTCGACGAGCGCATCGAGATCCTGGTCGTTGAAGATCTGCCACCAGGGGGCGGATATCCGGCCGTCGGACGGCTGGGCCGGCTTCCAGTCGGGGTCCTCCTTGAAACCGGCGGGTAGCTGCAGCGCCGGCCGGACGTAGTCGGGCCCGACCGCGCAGGCGGCCAGAAGGAGCGCCGCCAACAGGCAGGCCGCTGATCGGCAAGCGATCTTCATTGCGGTTTCCCCGGATCGGCCGCGACCGGATCGGGCGCGCTGCGCTCAGGCGCGGGGCCGCGCGCGCGCAAGGCAGCGACCTTCGAACGCAGCCGATCCAGGCTCAGGTACACGACAGGCGTGGTGTAAAGCGTCAACAACTGGCTCAAGATCAATCCCCCGACGATCGAAATTCCCAGCGGCTGGCGCAACTGCGCGCCTTCCCCGGTCACCAGCACCAGCGGCAACGCTCCGAACAACGCGGCCAGCGTCGTCATCATGATCGGGCGAAAGCGCAGCACGCAAGCGCGCCGGATCGCTTCACGCGGGTCGACCGCTTCGCGACGCGAGGTTTCGATCGCCACGTCGATCATCATGATCGCGTTCTTCTTCACGATGCCGATCAGCAGGATCACGCCGATCAGCGCCATGATCGTAAATTCCGTGTTGAAGGCCATCAAGGCCAGCACGGCTCCCACGCCGGCCGACGGCAGCGTCGACAGGATCGTAATCGGGTGGATCATGCTTTCGTACAACATTCCCAGCACGATGTAGATGGCGACCAGCGCCGCCAGGATCAGCAGCGGCTCGCTGGATAGCGACTGAAGAAACAACTTGGCGCTGCCCTGGAAGCCGCCCTGCAACGACGACGGAACGCCGATTCGCGCCATGGCCCGCTCGATTGCCGCCGTTGCCTGCCCGAGCGACACCCCGGGCGGCAGGTTGAACGAGATCGTCGAGGCGGCCAGAAGTCCCTGGTGATTGACCGCCAGCGGCGTGGTGGACATCTCCCACGTCGCCAGCGTGCTCAGCGGCACCGGCGCTCCGGACGGCGATATCACGTAAACATCGTTCAATGACGACGGCTGCTGCCCGTATTGTGGCGCGGCTTCCATCACGACGTGATACTGGTTCAGCGCCTCGTAGATCGTGGAGACCTGCCGCTGACCGAACGCGTCGTTCAGCGTCGAATCGACCAGGCTCATCGTCAGCTTCAGCCGGTCGACGGCATTGCGATCGATTTGAAGGTTGGTCCGCAGCCCCTTGTCCTGGGCGTCGGTGTTTACGTCCGCAAGTTCCGGAAGCTGCGAGAGTGCGGCGCGGATCTTGGGCTCCCATTCGCGCAATTCAGTGACGCGGGCATCTTGCAGCGTGTACTGATACAGCGAATTGCTTTGCCGCGCTCCCATCCGCAAGTCCTGCACCGGCTGCAGGAACAGGTTCGCGCCCGCAACGTGCGCGAGCTGGCCGCGCAGCCGCGCGATCACCTGGTCGCTGGTGGAATGGGTTTGAGAGATCGGTTTGAGCACCGCGAACACGAAGCCTCCGTTGGTCTGCCCGCCACCGGTAAATCCGTTGGCTGTCTGAACTGCCGGATCTGCCGCGATGACTTCAAGAAATTGCGCGAGCTTCTTCGACATCAGCTGAAACGAGGTGCTCTGGTCGGCCTGGATGCCCCCCATGATCAACCCGGTTTCCTGCGTCGGGAAAAGTCCCTTGGGGATCCGCACGAAGAGGAACACGTTGGCCACGATGGTGACGGCCAGGACCATCAGAGTGATCACCGGATGCCGCAGCGCGACGACCAGCGACCGCTCGTAGCCCCGCGCGGTGGTCGATCCGATCCGCGTCACCGGATTCCAGAACCCGCTCGCAAAGCCTCGGATCAGCCGGCGCCAGCCTGATTGCGCAGGCGCCACGGCGGGGCGCGGTTCGCGACGCAACAACCTGGCGCACATCATCGGCGTCGTGGTCAACGACACAACCAGGGAAATCAGGATCGCGACCGACAAAGTGACGGCGAACTCGCGGAACAGACGCCCCAGAAATCCTCCCATCGCCAGGATCGGAACGAATACGGCGATCAGCGACAGGCTCATCGACAGCACGGTGAAGCCGATCTGGCGCGCTCCGCGCAGCGCCGCGCGCATCGGCGTCATTCCGCCTTCGACATAGCGCGTGATGTTCTCCAGCACCACGATCGCGTCGTCCACCACGAAACCGGTGGATATGGTCAGCGCCATCAGCGTCAGGTTGTTCAGGCTGAATCCACACAAGTACATCACGGCGAATGTGCCGATCAGCGACACCGGAACGGCCACCGCCGGGATCAGCGCGGCCCGCACGTCGTGCAGGAACAGGAACACCACGAAAATCACCAGGCACACCGCGATCAGCAGCGTGCGCTCGGTCTCCTGCAGCGAAGTGCGGATCGTGGGCGTTCGTTCCATCATCACGCGCATGTCGATGGCTGCAGGGATCGATGCCTGCAGAACGGGCAGCAGCGCCTTGACTCGATCGACCGTCTGCAGGATGTTTGCGCCCGGCTGCCTTCGCACGAAAATCAGGATCGCGGGCTTGCCGTTGGAAAGCGCCAGGTTGCGGACGTTCTCCACCGAATCCTGCACGGTCGCGACGTCGGCAAGCCGTACCGGCGCTCCGTTGCGGTAAGCGATGACCAGCGGCAGGTATTCGGACGCGGCGCGGGCCTGGTCGTTGGCGCCGATCTCCCACGTGCGCTCCGCGTCGTCAACCATTCCCTTGGGCCGGTTCGCATTGGTCGCGGCGATCGCGGTGCGCACCGACTCGAGCGAAATGCCGGCCCGGTTCAGCTCCGCGATGTTCATCTCGACCCGGACTGCCGGCAGTGCGCTGCCGCTGACGTCGACCTGCCCGACACCGCTCACCTGGGCGATCCGCTGCGCCAGCACCGTCGATGCGACGTCGTACATCTGGCCGCGGGTCAAGGCGTCCGACGTGAGCGTCAGAATCATGACCGGCGCGTCCGACGGATTGGCCTTGTGATAGGTCGGGTTGCTCGGCATTCCGGAGGGCAGCATCGGCCGGGCGGCGTTTATTGCGGCCTGCACGTCGCGCGCGGCCCCGTCGACGTCGCGCGACAGCTCAAACTGCAAACTGATCCGGGTTGAACCGAGCGAGCTGGACGAAGTCATCTCGGTGATCCCGGCGATCACCCCGAGCGACCGCTCCAGCGGGGCCGCCACGGTGGCGGCCATCGTGTCCGGGCTCGCGCCCGGCAGCGACGCTTGCACCGAGATCGTCGGAAAGTCCATTTGCGGCAGCGGGGCCACCGGCAAGTTCGCGTACCCCAGGACTCCGGCCAGCGCGATCGCCGCAGTCAGCAGCGTGGTCGCCACCGGTCGGACAATGAAAGTCGACGAGAGATTCATCGCTTACGCCGAGAAGTCGGCCCTGCCGCTTGCGGCAGGAGACAAGGCCCTTGCGAAGCCGAGGTTCATGGAATGGGCTGAGGGTGAGGGCTGCCCGCCTGAATGCGCTGCGCCAAGCGGTCGAATGCCAGGTAGATCACCGGCGTCGTGAACAGCGTCAGCGCCTGGCTGACAATCAGCCCACCCACGATTGTGATCCCCAGCGGGTGGCGCAGCTCGGAGCCGACGCCGGTGCCGATCATCAGCGGAAGCGCTCCGAACAGCGCGGCCAGCGTCGTCATCATGATCGGGCGGAAACGCAGCAGGCAGGCCTGGTAGATCGCTTCGGTCGCCGGCAGCTTTTCGCGCCGTTGCGCTTCGAGCGCGAAGTCGATCATCAGGATCGCGTTCTTTTTCACGATCCCGATCAGCAGGATGATGCCGATGATCCCGATCACCCCCAGGTCCTGGCGTGCGATCAGCAGCGCGAGCAGCGCGCCGATGCCGGCCGAGGGCAACGTCGACAGGATCGTGATCGGATGGATGTAGCTCTCGTACAGCACGCCCAGCACGATGTACATCGTGACCACCGCGGCCAGGATCAGCAGCACCTCCGATCCGAGCGCCGCACGGAAAGCGAGCGCTGCGCCCTGGAATTCGGTCCGGATCGACGGCGGCAGCCCGATCTGCTGTTCGACCGATTCGACGGCGGTCACCGCGTCTCCGAGCGAAACGCCGGGAGCGACGTTGAACGACACGGTCGTGGCTGGAAATTGCGCCAGGTGGTTCAGCACCAGCGGCGTTGCGCGCTCGACCACGTGCGAGATGGCCGACAGCGGCACCTGCTGGCCCGTGGTTGAGGGAACATAGAGCTGGCCGATCGCGTCCAGTCCACGTCGCGATTCGGGCGCGACCTCCAGCACGACCCGGTACTGGTTGGACTGCGTGAAAATGGTCGACACCAGTCGCTGGCCGTAGGCGTCGTACAGCACGCTGTCGATCGCGGCCACGGTGACGCCCAGCCGCGAAGCCGTGTCGCGGTCGATGTCCACGTAGGCCTGCAGTCCCTGCTCCTGGGAATCGGCGGCGACCTCGCCCAGCTGCGGAAGCTGCCGCAGTCGATCGACCAGCTTGGGGACCCAGGTCGAGAGGTCGCCGGGGTTCGAGGAGTCCAGCGTGAACTGGTACTGGGTGCGCGAGACCCGGTCCTCGATCGTCAGGTCCTGCACTGGCTGAAGGTACAGAGTGATTTCGGGGACCGCCTGGGCTCGCTGCTTCAGGCGCTGCAGCACCGTCGCCAGGTCCGAGCGGTCCGACCGGGCCTTCAGGTTGATCGTCATGCGGCCGGCGTTCAGGCTTTGATTGGTGCCGTCGACGCCGATCTGGGAGCTCAGGCTTTCGACCGCCGGATCCTGCAGAAGCGCCTCGGCCAGCGCCTGCTGCCGGGCCGCCATCGACTCAAAGGACACCGTTTGAGGTGCTTCGGTGATGGCCTGGATCGCGCCAGTGTCCTGCTGGGGCAGAAACCCTTTGGGGACGACCACGTAAAGCGCAACCGCCAGCAGCAGCGTACCGATCGCCACCCACAGGGTCGGCTTCTGGTGCGCCAGCACCCAGCGCAGCCCCGACCCGTAGCCGGCCAGCATCGAGTCGAAAAAGCGGGCGGTCACCCGCAGCAGCCACGACTTTTCCTCGTCCGGGACGTGGCGCAGCAGCCGGGCACTCATCATCGGCGTGAGCGACAGCGACACGCCGGCCGAAATCAGGATCGCGACGGCCAGCGTGATCGCGAATTCGCGAAACAGGCGCCCGACCACCTCCGACATGAACAGCAGCGGGATCAGCACCGCGATCAGCGAAATGGTCAACGAAATGATCGTGAAGCCGATCTGCCCGGCGCCCTTCAGGGCGGCCTGCATCGGCGGTTCGCCCGCCTCGACGTAGCGCGCGATGTTCTCGATCATCACGATCGCGTCATCGACGACGAAGCCGGTGGCCACCGTCAGCGCCATCAGCGTCAGGTTGTTGATGCTGAAGCCGGTCAGGTACATCACGCCGAAGGTGCCGACGATCGACAAGGGCACGGCGACGGCCGGGATCACGGTGGCGGCGGCGCTGCGAAGAAAGACGAAGATCGCCAGCACGACCAGCACGACCGCCAGCAGCAACTCGAGCTGAACGTCTCGAACGGAGGCGCGTATCGTGGTCGTCCGGTCAGTCAGCACCATCACGTCGACGGCGGCGGGCAGGCTGGTGCGCAGCTGCGGCATCAGCGTCTTGATCCGGTCGACCACCTCGATCACGTTGGCGCCGGGCTGGCGCTGGATGCTCAATACGATGCCGGGGGTCCGGTTGGCCCAGGCGGCCAATCGGATGTTCTCGGCATCGTCGATCACGGCGGCGATGTCCGACATCCGCACCGGCGCGCCGTTGCGGTAGGCGATCACGATCTGCCGGTAATCGGACGCCGAGCGCAACTGATCGTTCGCATCGATCGTCGAGGCGCGCTGCGGACCGTCGAAACTGCCCTTGGCCTGGTTCACGTTCCCGTTGGCGATCGCGGTACGAACGTCGTCCAGCGACAGGCCGAGTGAGGCGACTGCCCGCGGATTGACCTGCACGCGCACGGCTGGCTTCTGGCCGCCGCTGATCGTCACCAGCCCCACGCCGCTCAATTCAGACAATTTCGGAGCCAGCCGCGTATCGGCCAGGTCCTCGATCTGCGTGGTCGGCAGCGTGCTGGAGGTCAGCGCCAGCGTCAGCACCGCTGCATCGGCCGGATTGACCTTGCTGTAGACGGGCGGCATCGGCAGGTCGACCGGCAGGAAGTTGTAAGCGGCATTGATCGCCGCCTGCACCTCCTGCTCGGCCACGTCCAGGGACAGCTTCAGGTCGAAGCGCAGCGTGACCGTCGAGGAGCCTCCCGCGCTGGACGACCACATTTCGGTCAAACCCGGCATCTGGCCGAACTGGCGCTCCAGCGGAGCGGTGATCGAGGAGGTCACCACCGAGGGACTGGCACCGGGGTACAGCGTCGTGACCTGGATCGTCGGGTAGTCGATCTGCGGCAGCGCCGACTGCGGCAGCAGCGTATAGGCGACTATCCCCGCCAGCAACACTGCAATCATCAGCAGCGAGGTGGCGACGGGGCGGAGGATGAATGTGCGCGACGGATTCATCGCGCGAGTGCCCATTCGGAAAATGGCGGACGGGCACTCCCCGCCCGACCGCTCCTCGCGCGCGCCGGCGGGAGAGGGCAGGGGGTGAGGGTGCGCATCACGACCCTCCGGGTGGCGATCCGCCGGCCTTCTTGTCCGCGCCGCCAGCCGACGGGCCGTTCCGGTGCACCGGTCCGGCCGCGGCGCCGCGGGTTGCGGGATCGATCAACTCGACCGGGGCGCCGTCGCGCAACTTGTCGACACCGTCGACCACGACTCGTTCGTTCGCGGCCAGGCCGTCGAGGACCTGGACCCGGTCGCCTTCGGTCGGCCCGGTCTTCAAGGGCCGGATCTGCACGGTGTTGTCCGGCTTCACGACGTACGCGTACAGGCCCGGCGCGCCGCGCTGGACCGCGGCGGAGGGAATCGTCAGCGCATTTTCGATCCGCTCCAGGTGAAGATGAACATTGACGAACTGGTTCGGGAACAATGCGCTGTCGCGGTTGGCGAACTCGGCCTTCAGCTTGATCGTTCCGGTCGTCGTGTCGATCTGATTGTCGGTCGTCAGCAGGGTACCGGTGCTTAGCTGAGTTCGATTGTCGCTGTCGTACGCGTCCACCTGCATCCGCGCACCCGAGGCGATGCGCCGCTGCACTGCCGGCAAACGGTCCTGCGGTATCGGGAACACGATTTCGATCGGCTGCACCTGGGTGATCACGACGAGCCCGTTGGCGTCGGCGGCGTGCACCACGTTCCCCAGGTCGACCTGGCGAAGGCCGACCCGCCCGTTGATCGGTGAGATCACGTGCGTGAAGGACAGCTGGAGCCTGGCGCTGTCGACCTGGGCCTGATCCCCCAGCACCAGCGCCTTGTCCTGCTGCACCAGCGCGGCCTGGCCGTCGAACTGCTGCTTCGGAATCGAGTCGTCCGCGATCAGACCGCGATAGCGCTCCAGGTCGACCATGGCATTGGCGAGCTGCGCGCGGTCCTTCTCCAGAGTGGCCAAGGCGTTGTCCAGCGTGACCTGGAACGGCCGCGGGTCGATCACCGCCAGCAGATCGCCTGTATGAACGATCTGACCCTCGCGGAAGGCGACCTGGACCAGCTCGCCGTCGACCCGCGCGTGGAGCGTGACCGTATTGCGCGCGATCACCGTGCCCAGCGCGCCGAGCATCAGCTCGAACGACGGCTGGATCGTTGCCGGCTGGGCCGCCACCGGGGTCGGCCTATTGGCGGCGTCCGGCCCGCGCTGGCCTTTGCTGGCAGCGGGTGCGGTGGCTGTGTCGGCCTTGGTCAGGCGCCAGGTCGCCGCGCTCAGCAGCACCAGCAGCGCAACGGCTGGCACGGGCCACCAGCGTCTGAGCCAGCCCGAGTCGGAGGGCTGGGCTTGCGCGGGCGTATCGCTCTTCTCGCTGACATTCCTGAAGGGCATCCACGCGTTCCACAAGAATGGATCATGTGTCCGGCCGTCCGGTCGAACACGCCGTTGGATCCGCGCCGGGACCGCTAGGTTCCGCGGTGCCTGCACGCCGGCGCGTGCGGGCATCTACGGGAGCTATCTTAGATGAGTGCTGTTACCGCCCGCCGCCGATTTGCCGGGCGGCCCGTGCGGCGCAAGATGTGGTCGCAACTGGAAACGATCGGGAATTTGCGGTTCACTCGCTGTTAACGCACCGGCGTCGCGGGCACAACGCGCCATCCACTGGGGCAGGCTGGCACGTACGGATAGTAGCCGCCGGCCGAATCGCAGTAGTACCAGTACTGCGGCGGAGGCGGAGCCGCGGCAGGCGCAGCGCTGACCACGGGCGGGGCGACCACGACCGGCGGTGCGTAGGGATCCGGATACGGATAGATCGGGCTCGGGTAGAAGTACCACGAGCCTGCCGCGAGCCACCACCAGCCGTAGCGGCCGTCGTGATCTCTGTGCTCCCAGCGGCCTTCGCGCCAGACGTGAAAGTCGCGCTCGTGAAAGCGCTCGATGTGGCCATGCCAGTTCCCGCCTTCGTGAAAACGGCCGGATTCGTGGAACCGTCCGTCTTCGTGCCGTCCCTCCCGGTGCTCATTGGCACGGACCGGCAGCGCGGCTGTGACCGCCGCCAGCGCCGCGCTCAGCGTGATCACCGTGAATGCAAAGCGTTTCATCGTCGACCTCCAAAGTCGCAACCATTGCGTTCGAGCCTAATCGATCAACGCTCGCGCGGGATTGTCGATGACGTCGGGCCGGTAATTGGTGTGACAGAAGGTTTCCAGCCGCCTCGGGGCCCGGAAGAGGGTCATGTAAAATCCATCCCGCGCGCGCCCGTAGCTCAGTTGGATAGAGTACTTGGCTACGAACCAAGGGGTCGTGGGTTCGAATCCTGCCGGGCGCGCCAAGTTTCGATATAAGTTCAATGGCTTGCGAGCGAGAGTTGGCAGGCCATTTTCTTGCGTTGTGCCATTGGACCTATATTCGGCCGCGAATGGCACGATTTGCGAGCGTATCGACTTGGGGCCAAGGGATTCGATTCAGGCGCCCATGCATCGTCCCAGGTCGGCGTCACGTCGGCGCATACGCGACGCGCGGAGGTTTGCCGCGGAACATCCAGTAGTTGACGGCCAGGGTGCGCGAGGCGCGAGGTCAAGACGCGTCGCCCCTTCGGGCTATTCGGGAGTCGGCGCCTTGGTTCCAGGATCCTGGAAGAGATCCGCGACCAGCCTGCGTAACCAGCGAGTGCCCGGATCGTGGTGAAAGCGCTCGTGCCAGTGCTGCTTGACCTGAAACTTCGGAATTTCGATTGGCAAGGCGAGGATACTGACTCAAGGTCGGGACGGACCAGCGAGCAGGGCCGATGAACGCAAGCAGGACACGCCAAGCTCGCAAACCCATTCGCATTGACAAGGAGTCGCATCATGCATGACTCGACACCGGCTTACGGCCTATGGTCGCTGGTCATCATCAATTCGCTGATCTTCATCATCTTCGCTTTCAGCTTCGCCAAGCCGCAGAGCCCACGCGATTGGCGCTCTTTCGGGTGTGCTGCGCAAATATTCGAACCGCGGAGCCCGCGACGTAGCAAGAAGGCCTGTGGCATCATGATTTCATGATCTT